>Ga0179593_1460853_pt1 | contig 22179 bp, 26 predicted proteins | sample CZODoug2_1_08_16_FD_185931 | JGI IMG/M metagenome (GOLD analysis project Ga0179593, IMG submission 185931) | Vadose zone soil fungal communities from Angelo Coast Range Reserve, California, USA - CZODoug2_1_08_16fungal (PacBio error correction) | ecosystem: Environmental > Terrestrial > Soil >...
TCCGATGATCATGGCGGTTAAAGGGACCGGGATGAATTTCCCCTTGGAAAGGAAAAAAAAAGCTTTGGACAGACCTAGTACGTAAAGCTTCACTTTCTGGGTCTTATAAAGGAAAAGAGGATGGGGACTTGAGAAGGGGAAAAAAGCGCTTGGGGGCGGCTGACAGACTGAGTGTGTGTGAGCGGGACTGTGGAGAGAAGGGACCTTTTTGATAAATCGAAGTCAGGGACGCATCACAGATGGGAAAAGAGAAGGAAACACTGACAAAGGGGCAGGGGGTAAAACTGAAAACCTGAAGGGACGTAGAAGAGAGAATGTCGTAACATAGCGAGGGAGAACAGAAATGCAAATTAATGAGAAGGCAGTCCAACGTATTGATTTTGCCCTGGCCGAGAAGCAAGTGGAAGGGGGACCTGTGGGAGGCGCATCTTAAGGTAAGGAAAGGGAAGATGATGCACTCAGAGTAAGACTTGCCTGGGCCTAAGGACGCGTCGACTGAAAGGGAAGATGAGAGACGCCAAGCAACACCAACCTCTGGCGGAACAAAAAGAGAGGTTTCAAGTTAGGAGTATGTTTTGGGAGGGTCAAGGGGTTAAGGGCAATTAAAACTTCGAGTGGGACACTTGTAAAAAACTATGCCATAGCAGGGGGGGGGGGGAAGCTAGGCTATGACTAAAAAGCACGTGTCACACTGAGGGACACTACGAAGTTCGCTACCAAGAGCGTCCCCAAGTATGTGCGTATGCGGGAGGGCAGAGGGGCGGAAAACGAGGGGGGCAGAAGCAAAGGCGGGGCCTACGATAAAGGGGACGAGAGGGGGGGACCGGGCACTTTCACATGGCGGGCGGGAAGGGAGTTAAAGAGGGGGACACTGGAGAAAAGACGCAGTGGTCAGGACTCAAATCACCTATATCCAAACCAAAAAAAATAGGTCAACATAGCGGGGGGGGGGGGGGGAACGTGGAGACACAGGAAAGGATCAGTTTTTGACCTTTGAGAAGGGGGTGAAACACGTCAGTCGGGAATCGTGCGGAATAACGAAATTAAATGGCAAAGGCTGGAGCCGACACAGCTGCTGTCAAAGCAGTCTAGACGTCTAAAGCGACCAATAAGACTCCTACTTTTCCGATAAGGGGAGGGAGGACCGAACACATCCAGAGAAGGCGGAGAAAGAAAAGGACGCTGAGCACTCAGAGGGTGGCGCTGTATACAGAAGGCTTAGAAAAAAAGGGGACGTGAGATACAAAAGGTCTGCAATGGGGTATAATAATGGAATCAGCCATGCGAATCTTGGCTGTGATTGGCGGGGGCACGCGGAAAACTTGATGGACGGGTTTCGGTGAAGAAGAGTGGGTTGGGGAGGGGGACTATAAGGTGAAAATGCCGCCAAGAAATCCTGGAAAAAAGGGCCATAGAGAACTGATCGAAAGGGCAGCGTTTTAGGGGATGGGTAACCAGGTCGATACGAGAAAGGAGGAGCCCACGAGGGGCAGGACTAGGTCGAAAGGGAAGGGACCGCGGGGAACAGTCTACGATCGGTGGAGGAGCAAACAAAAAAAAAAAAAACACCACACTGAAGGAGAAGAAAAGGGGGTCTAACTAGAGAGCATGGGAAGGTATCAAATCACTAAGCAGTTACTAGGCGGTGGGGAGAAAGCGCAACGGACAAGACGAAAAAAAGAATGGGTGAAGTTATAAGTGGGCGCAAGCTCCGTGGGAAGACTTGGTCATACCGTGGGCGCCCGGGAATCAGCAACGAGAATGAGAGACGCAGGGACATCAGTCACGAAAAAGACCGCGACATACCAGAAGGGGGTACGAGGAATCCAGAGGGGAGTCCTTTAGCCCCCGGGGTCAAAAATACGGGGGGGCAATCCCAAAATTCTTAAAGGGGGCAGCAGAGCTAAAACAAGAAAGTGGGTGGTGACTTGCGGAGCTCAAAGGAGGAAAGGATTTTCGCCTTCATTGCTTGGGGACGGAAACACACCTAGCTGAAAGTGGGCTGAAACGGATAAGTGCAGGAATGGGAGGAAAGAGCCGACCGAAGAGTGAGGAAGTGCCCGGCTGGAGGGGTCCAACAAGGAGGGGAAGAATGGCAAGGCGCATCCCAGTGTAGAAGCCTTATGGGGCTTGGGAATCGAACGGAAGGGGGGCAGGGGGTATCCGTTCGTTCTGAAAGTCCCTCCGACGAGGCTTAAAGCACGCAAACGGTTATCACTGTAGGTCAGGGATTGTTCACTTGGCGGGAGAACGCAGGGGAACCAAGGATTCGTCGTCAAAGGGGAAGAGAGACTACTCAGGAACCCGTACAAGAGATAACAAGCGACAGCAAGAGTCAGAAAACAAAAATCAAGGAAAAAAGGTCGCTTAATAGAGGCCGCCCGTAGAAGCCAGCAGCAAGCGAAACTACTCGCTAAAGAAAAAAAAAATAGGGGGGGAGGGGATAGTGAAGGAGGGAGGTGTCGCGAGCGGTAAGGGAGGAGCACCTTAGTGCTGGGGGAGAGGGAAGAAGGGGAAGATATGGGAAAGGGGGAAGTGAAGGAAGAGACGTCCATCAGGCCGATCCGTGGTTGCAGGGGGAAAAAAAAGCCAAAACGGGCTCTAAAAAGGAACCTCTGTCCGGGAGAACTGCGGAGGGAGGGAAAAGTCGACAGAGAGAGAAGAACTCTAACTGAAGTGAGAGTCCCGACAGCCAGGCTGGGGGCGGCAAATCTTTAGAAAAGGGTAAACGGCCCGCAATTATGCGAGGAAAAACATGTAAGGGCCACGGACACCACATAGGGCGGCACTTGAAGTCTCCACATACGGGGAGAAAGTCCGATGGCCTCCAGAAAAGCTCAAACCTCTAAAGTCGCAAGAAGAGTCTTCAAACTTAGGGGGGGAACCGAGTATCCAGAAGGAAGAAGGAGACGCGCCGTACCAGAACTAGTTAACCCCTCTCGAGAACTGCCGGGGAGACGGGAACGGGGGCATGCAGATCATATTGACCAGGTGTGCTCCAAGATCTGAGGAAAAAAAAAAAAAACAAAGCCGACAGGAGACAGTGAAGGTCTTCCTCCGGGGAGAAGAAACGGCTAATGAAGCCCACGGCAGAGAGTGGGGCAATGTGGGCTGATTTAACTATGGCTCGGAAAAAAGGTGAAACACCAGGGGCGCAGGTGGCAGTAAAAACACGTAGTGTCCTGAAGGTCGCGCGCGTCTGTGGGAAGATGAAACGAAGCAGAAATGAGCGGGAGGATCACAGAAGTAACGGGGGAGTCCATCAGCCAGCGAAGGATAAAAATCAAAGGGAGCATCACATCGGAGGAGGCACGAAGTACCGTACCCCGAGTGGGAGCGAAGCGTTCCAAGGGGGTCCGTACGAAATGGGGGCAAAAAAATCGTGCTTACAGGCTTATCAGGCAGAAGGGGGAACCCAGGATCAGGGAAAACGCCAGGAGCGATTTAGCAGCATACAGGCAGGGGACGGGCGGGAACTTGGTCTGGCGAGGATGTGAGAAAAAACCAATAGGGGCGTAAAGACACACGCAAACCTCAAGGGGGGGAGCGGTGACTTCCGCAACTCCCATCAAAGAAATGTAACATTCAGGGTACAAATATCCCAGGGGAGCCTACGGTTGTGGGAGGGAAAGAAACTGGAAGTGTGTCACGAAAAACAGGGGTGAGGCGCAGGGAAGAATCGATGCGGGATCGCTCGTTGCTAGTCCCGAAAGGAGGAAGCGCGCCTCTGTTGTAAAGGGGAGCCTTCCTTGTGCAGTGCCACCGTTCAGGAGGAGAGGTAAGGGAGAGAAGGTCAGAGAGCTGACGCAGGAGGGGATTGGGGAAAGAAAAAAGCAGGGTGCCGCCACGTGGAATGGTAGTCACATGGCAAAAGGACGGGAATCAACTTGGCACTGACGCATCCAACTGTAGAACTGGGTAAATCTAGACAGGTGCAGTCACAATGCTGTTTTTTGGGGGGGAGAAGGGAAGGGGGTGAATTCTCGTCGCCCAGAATAGAAACTGAGGGAGCTCGGAAGCCCTCTTCTAATGCAAGAGACCGGCGCCAAGGTTCCCAAGGAACCGCCGTGACAACAATGAAGAAGGACACGCAACGAGTAGGAGTGACGGTGCCTATACATTAAGGAAACCTCTAAAGACGGGCGTTCACATGAAAAGCTAAATCGAAAAAGTAATTAAGTCAAACTCGCATAATGACAAGGGCAAGACCTGGCAACCAAGTTATGGACGTGCGCCCGGGCAGAGAGACAGTTACTCCGAGGAAAATGGAAGGACAAGAGAGGGGGCACAGACCAAGGGCAGTCGAACGGGGCAAAAGATAAATATGTAATAGGGACGCACGGCTTCCAGGGAAGGGGTGGCGACAAGTTTCCGTTAGCTGAGGCGGGGGGGGGAAGGGGGTATATCGGGAGGAAATTAAGTTCAGGAAAGGGGGTCGGAAATGTCCGCGTGACAACATCAGAGGGCCCGGGAAATAACAGGAAGCGCCCCCGGCGCTCTAAACCCTAGGTCGTGACAAAAAGAAAAACAAGTAAAGTGACGTGAAAGGGCCGCAGTGAAAATCAATTGTTGAAAGGAGGAAGGAAGGCCAAAATATGCAAAAAAGGGCTATGTAAAATCTGCGACAGCACATTTAGGCAAGATCAAAAGCAGAAGGAATGAATAACTGGCTGAAGGGGAAGGACTGCATAGCGGGCATTCAGACAGGACGCGAGGAACCAGAAAATACCGCCGAAAGCCGAAGAATCGACGGGAAGGAGGCCGCAGGAGAAGAAGTCATTCGCCAGACTGGCCGGACTGAAGAAGACGGTAGATGAAGCCCTCACGGGTGAGCCGAGAACACTAACAGCATTGAAAGAGGGCTCCAAGGGGCAGAATCTGCGAAGTAAAGACCCGCCGTGAGTGAGAGCCAACACACGAGTATAGGGAATGAAGGTCAGCTATCGGAGGTGTCTAGGACCGGGATGAAGAGACCAGAACGCCCAGAATAACGAGTTCGACGTACTCACAGGTAGGTCTGATGAAAGGACATGGGAGGATGACTGGACCCTGGTTGGAAAGGGTCGGAAGCTGCCTGGCAAAGGGGAGGGTCAATTCCCGCTTCGGGGGACGGCCTTCTAAGGGGAGCAGTTGAGACTCCGCAGTAAGGTAGCACAGGCCTATAGGAGCTGGGGCGATAAAGAGTCAAGATCTGACTGGAGCTGAAGAAGAGATTCCATCGGGGCCGACACTCTCGACACAAAGTGTAGTCAGTGGATAAGGAATGGAACAAATGTGTGAACGCGTCCAAAAACAAAAAAAAAATAACTGAGGGGTAACCAGGGTAAGAGGGACTTTCTCTGTCAAGGTCACAGAAGACCTTCCAGGGAAGATAACGTTGGGTATAGAAAACAGATGCCTGTAAGAAAAGATGCCGAATAGGGGAGGAGAAAGGGAAACAGGAACCTTCCCGATAGAAAGAGAACTAGGGGCCGAAGAACGTGAGTAAGACAAGTCGGTTGAAAAGTAAGGTTCATTGATTGGAAACTCCAGGACATCGGGAGTGAATCACGGAGCCATTAGATGCAAACAGGATACACGGTAAAATGGGAGGGGGGAGTTAATGCAGAAAAGGGGACAGTTTCCTGCGGGAAAAACGGTACTTCTCGCAAAACTGCAGCCCAGAAAAACAGGTTAGGGGTTTCGATACATAGCAGAAGGGGCGGCCACACAAAACACTGCAAATCGAACTGGAGCACGCTTCAGGTGAAGGGGAAGGGGCCGTGCATCGGACTCTGGTCGTGACGAGAAAGGTAGGGGGACGGAATAATAGGTATCATAGGGGGCAGGGGCACCCCGGATCATCATCCCAAAAAAAGTCTTCTGAAATCTTAATTGGAGGGGATAAAGACATATCTTGGCACCTGGATCACGAAGGGCATGATTAAATTGTGAAACTTTCAGAATTCCTAGACGAAAAAAGAATGGCACGTCCAGGCACCTGAAAGTCTCAGCAATCGCCAAGAGCTGATCAGCTGGACTCAAAAGCTTCGACGTGGGAGAGGGATGTACTTACGTCCGTTACAACCGGGCCTATGACTGAAAATGTAGATCAGGGCGCTGGGTAGAAAGAGACGTCCTACGAACGCAGAGCGGCGGGAAGCAGACTCTTCCTGGACCGGAAGAAGTGTCTCGAAAGAGGATGAGGACAGGGTTAATGCATTATTCAAAAGAAAGGGCGGGGGCGGGGAAGGTTTCGAAAATCTGTGTTTTCGGGGTTGCTGTAGAGAAATGGGTGAGTGTGAGGAGGGGCACGAGAATCAAGAGACCTGAACGCAACTGGGCTAAAGGCACTGGCTACATAGGCGTCGGGATGGGGGGCGTGGAATGTTGGAACCCCGGTCTATCGCACGGGAGGAAAAGACACGTTGAGGCCGGACGAATGCCAGAGATACCGTACAGAAGGGGGAGACTAAGTTGAGAACGAGGACGATGGTTCCGGGGATTCTGATAGAGGAAAACAATCATCGAATGCACGACGATTCTATAACTGGTACGCTTTTCCCTGGGGGGGACATAGTTACAGAAGGGCCCCAAGAGGGAACCCTGACAGCCGAGCGGGGCTGAAGGTGCATTAACTAAACGCTCCACAGGTCACAGTTTGTAGAAGCCAAAAGGATCATCTGGGGGATGGGGGGAGGGAGGGGGACATCATAGCTCTGGGGAAGTAGACGCCCGACTAGCAATTAAAAATACGGGGCGATGGTTCAGCATGGGCAACCACTTTCAAATTACTGAGCGGGTGAAAGGACCAATACTGTCTCACCGGGGATTCGGGTTCTCGGCGGTCTGGGTACTAAGTGGGCGGATCAAAGATACGGATGGTCTCATGGAGCCATGGAGAGCACGACATAATCCGGGACGATAGGGACAGGGGGGAAATAAGAAGGCATGCTACCCATGAGAAGAAAGAGACACCTTTTTCATAGGGGAAAGGGTGACTTGTTCAAGCGCCAAAAAAAAGCGGGCCGATGGAAAAGAGCGAAAAGATCGCAGACGGGTGAGGGAAAAAAAGGGAAGGGAAGGGGGGAGAAGGATGGGAAGAGAGGGTTGTGGAATGCCACAAGACGGCGAAGCTTACGGCACTCAAGCGGGGTCGTGGCAAGGCTTGAGGGGGGGTAGCGTGTGGGAGTACAGGGGAAAAAAGTCGGGTCTTCGGAAAACGGCAAGAGAGGAAAAGTCAAAAAACAGTAAAAAGAGACCACTCTAGAAGAGCAAGCAAGAACACCTGTAACCGCGCAGATCGAGGATAGTATTCATACATCAAGCTATCGAAAACACACTAGGGGGGAGGGAAAAACCAGGATGAGGAAAGATTGCTGTTTGACTGACGGGAGAGGGGTCCACTCTTAACTAAGGTTCAGACTTGTTGACTTTCTTGCTCGGCGGGGGATCGAAAGAGTGGGATCATGTCAGAATGAAGTGGCCGACGCCGTGGTGAATTTAGTCGAAGCAGAAGAACACTGCCAACTCAATGAAGGGCCAGCGGGAATATCGAGGCGAGCGTCAAGCCCTAAGGACTCACGCAAAAAACGGAATCCCAGCCCCGCTGGCCGTCGACGTACCATAAACTTAGTTAGACGAGGCTAAGGAGAGGCCCTCAATGGACCGGAAAACAGAAATGAACGTGGACATTCCAAAAGCGGTCGGGGCGGTAACATCCTCTGGGGTGCAAACCCTGCGGCACGGGCAATCGCCAAGGTGCCCGACCAAGAGGACAGATACCACGTTTGGGGTAAGGTCGGACGCACAGGCAGAAAAGAAAAAAGAAGTGATCGCAGGCCCGTGAACAGAAGAACGGAAAGTAACCAGGGAAATGACTTCAAGGGAGAAGTCTATGGGCGGGAAGCGAGAAGGTGAACATGAAACAATGCGAACGTGATCCGCGGGCAACCGTATAGTCCCTGGAGGGAACATTATGAGAGATCCCAAGAGCTATAAAAAGGGAGACACGAAACTGCTGGGTTCAGGAGTCAACAAGGTGGAAAGGGGATCAAAGTCTGCGACAAAGCGTAGTTCGGAGAAACGGGCAGGGAGGGGTACCACGAAAAGCAAGGCTGACAAACAGGGTGGGGTCCAACATCCATCCGGCCGAATAATCAGAGAAAGGGGCGGGGTGAGCAAAGCAGAGCATCGCGGGACCCGAAAGCCGGGGAAAAAGAGTGGGACCGACGGTAATGAAGAATGTCAGCCGCACAAATCGGGGTGAAGGGAAGCGCGAAAGGGAAGGGGGGGGGCTCTCCGATGGAGAATACAAGAGTGAAATACGAGGGCCTCGGAGATATCAATAGAAGGTACTCGTAGGGTAATTGCAGACCTAGGCTTACATCAGAAGAAAAGCCACGCTAAAGTTTAAAGAGTGGCCTTGAAAAAACAATGCCAAACAAAGGAGAAAAGAAGGGCGTAAGAAACCAGAGTCTACGGAGAGATACAGGGTCGCAAGAGGCACGGGGTGTCGACAAAACTTGGAGTACCGCGCGGAGTGGCCTGGGGAGTAGGCAGACGCAGCGCGAACCTATCCCTAGGCACAATTCCTACTTTAGGGAGAATCCTTCAAGAAACAAATCGGAGCTCTTGGAGATGAAGCCAATCAAGGGGGGGGGAGGAACGCAGCGGAAAGGGGGGACAAAAAAGAGATGGCAGTGGACCGACGTGGACAGTGAATGGAGGGGAAGGAACGCAAATCAAAACAGCAAAACGATACTTAGACAACTTTGGGAAAACTATAGTGGAAAGGGGGGAGTGAAGTATAAGTGTGATCATTCAAAGGAATTTGGGTTAGAAAAAGGGAGAGCAAAAGCTGAGCGACGAAAGTCATCGGTCAGGAACACCTGAGAGTATAATAACCCTTCCTCGAAGGGGGCCCGAAAACTACAACCCGAACAATACTTAGGGGCCCCCAGAGGCCATTGGGAAGGCTAACGAGGGAAAACAAAACTGAACTCTGAAGGGGATACGACAGAAGGAATTAGCGGGCATGAAACTACAGGGAGAGAAAATAACTTAATGACCCGCACTTATGCCATGGTAAAAGCGACGGAATGTGCAGTCTGCACGGGGATGAAAAAGTGCTCCGTCTGAACGGGAAAATAAGAGAATACCGTGTCTGACGACCAGCACAAAAAGATACCAACCACTATATAGGACAAGTATGGAGGCCTAGATAAGGCGGTTTTCGGACTTACAGTAGCAAAGGAGACTGTGAATAGATCGAGTCACAAAAATGAGTCACGATAGGGATATCCCGGATGCTGGGTTGAAGGGGAGCGAAGCAGACGGGGGGACACCTTCTTCCAGAAAATACCGACAAGCATATAGGACCCGCCCTACATGAAGCTTAAAGAAGGAATTTGTGCACGTGCATGAAAGAAAACTCCACTAAGTTAGGCCGTAGCTCTTCACGCAGAGAGGGGAAGTACTGGCCCAAAAACAGAAGGAAAAACTGGCTTAAAGTAATTGAGGCAGGTGAACTGGTCGAATGTTCGAGGGAAAGGAAAGGGATCGTCTAGAAAGGAAGACCGCTTAAACTTTCCAAGGGGCACGTATAGAGAACCGATCAAAGGCCATGCGCGAAAAAGCAAAAAACGACACTGCGGTCAAGGACCAAGGCCAACCAAGGGACGGGGAGCGGGGGAAAAAAATCGCGTCTGAGGCCGGCCGTCCCGAAACATTCTTCACCCGGGTCCAGAAACCGAGTACTGCAGAGCATACACAAAAAACTTGGGGAGAGGGGAGGAAAGAAGAGAGGACAGGGGGGGCCGGGGATGTGATTCACGGAAGTACAAGCGGGAAAAGTCCGAGGAGGGCGACCACTGAAGGGAAGAGTAGTAGTCTCTGGAGCCGGACAGAGGCGTTTTGGGCATGGGACATCTCAAGGGAGAGGTGGGGCTAGGAAAAAGTGGCAATGCGCCGACGGCATGCCGGAGATCAACCTACTCCGAGTTCTCATCAATGCACGGAGGAATGATGAGGGATTCAAGAGGTACCAGTAAAAAAAACTTCTTATAGAGCGGAAGTAAATTGGATGGTACATCTCGGTGATACCTGCGATGTGTAAGGGTCACCGTTCAACAAGGGATGAAACAAACTAAAAAGGCACGATGAGTTACCGGAAAAGTCGTTTGTAGGCGCGCACTGGAGCAGGACCTTTGAGTTTAAAGGCAGTGAATTTTCAGCGTCGGGAAAAAGAAACCAAAGGTATACTAAGATCGACCGGACGATAACTAACATGAAAATAGGCCCCCAACGAAGGAGAAGCCCGGAGGCCTCCGTACGGAGATGAAAAGTTGGGGGGAGTGCCTGGGGGCTACCAGCATTCTCAAAGACCTCCCCGCGGAGCAGTGGGGCAGCGGCGCAAGGAAAACGCCTAAGGAAAATGCTACGACTATGGCAATTCATAAGGGGGACACGATTGAATTTAATAGCCCAGGGCAGTCAAAGGACACTCAAGGTGCGATAGATAATGGGAAAGGCACGACGAAGCACGTGAAAAGCGGAGGGTGACACTCATTCGGTCAGGCGGTGTTATGAAGGAAAAGGTTGACTGGGGGGAGGGGGGGGGGGGGGGGAGGAGAAGGGGAACGATGCGACAAGAGTTCGAGACGGAATATCAGGCCCCTCACTCAAAAAAAACAGACAGCGGCATGAGGTTGAGGGGGTGTGGGGGTGGAGGGGGAGCGAACTTGAGTCTTAAAAGTCTATCGGTTACTTTTATAAAGTGGGGAAAGGGCTCAATGAATCGGGGAAGGTCAATAAAAAAAACGGCCACGGGGCACGGCCGGATTGGTCTAGGCCCCAGGAGAGGCGGAAGCTCGCTTATTACGGCAGGAAAACGAGCACGAAGGGGCGAGAGGGAAAAAGAACACAGAACATAGAAGTAACATGAGAGTCAGTGAGGAATAGCGTATGACCGTACGTCTCACAAGGACGTAAAAGGAAAGATCGCCACCGGGGGGAGATTGAGGGTCACAAAAGGGGGCGGCAAAAGGGTGTTCAGCAGTCGTGAAGCCCTTCGGAGCGTTTGGTGGAGGTGGCTCACCGGAAAAAAATGGGGGAGGTTTTAATGTACGAAAAAGGGGTGGGCGCATGGTGTCAAATCCCAAGAGAAGAAAAGAAAGGAGACACATGGTCAGAAAAGGAAAAGCAGACTGGTTCCATGATCAACGAGTTGCTGTGTTTCAATCGTCGGACGCGCAAAGGGAACGAACAGAGTTCCAGAGACAAGACTTGAAAAATGAGATTACCGGCATGAGATCAAATGCGGGCTGTCTGGGGTCGTGACCGGCGGAAAGGAAGAAAACGGGAGGGCTGCATCAGATACTGGGTTGGAACCTGAAATGGAGACGGCTTGGACCAGCGCCCGCAGGAAGGACCTGGCTGAGGTATCAAGAAATATGGAAGGGAAAGGGAGGGGTAAAGAAAGTGGCCAGGGGAAAGAAAAAAGACGGAAACGGGAAAAATAGGAAGCAGTCTTCAATAAAAAAACGGACGGCCTCTCAAGAACCGAATAGGGATGAAAAGATCCTAAGGGGGACAAGGGGGGTAGTGAAAGCACCGAACTACGCTCCACGGGCAATGGTAAGAGGGATGGCATACGTTCGTTGTGCGAGCATAAATGAGGGTTCTTTAGAGGCCTGGATAAAGGGTACGAAACAAAGAAGTGCGACGCGTGAAAAACTTATAATCCGACCCGCAGGAGTCAAGCGGGAAAAGAAGGACCCCCCATAATGGGGGAGGTACTGGCATTCAAGTTCTGTTTCAAAAAAAAGAAGATCCCTTCCTCGCGCGAGTGCGTATGGAGAATCAAGAACGAGTTTCAGGAAGTGGGGAAATTAGTTCGGGATGACGTAGGCGCAGAGCACGTCACAAACAAAAAAAGTAGAGAAAAGCCATTCGTTCTTGAGAGGAATCAACAGGACTGCTCCTAACCAAGAGGGGTGCTTCGGGCAAACTGGGTCGATTTAATGAACTCACCAACCATGCAGAAAACATCTCGCCGAGGCAAGCGAAGAAAAACAAGGCCAAAGAATAATAGTCCTGGGGGAGCTCCGAGAGATGCCATCATATGCAAAAAACACAAACCGTAGGAAGGAGGAAGAGCTGGAGGGACGGGAAAAAGTAAGACACTAAGGAACTCTAAGGGGCCGCTTGTGTCGAGGATTTTCGGAGCTCATACTGAGAAGGAAGGGTTAGGGATACTCCGAAGGGCAAAAACGATGGGATATAAGCAACGGGGGCCCCGCACTGCAAAAAACTAAAGAAAATTGGCCCGTGAGTAAAGAGCGGGTGAAGGGAAGATCGGTATTGATGCCAGAACATACAACAGAGAAAAAGAAACAACCGCCTGGTCATTACAACCGAAAACCAGGATGGAGATCGGGGGGAGGGGTCGGGAGCAGGGGGGAAACCAACAAAAAAGAAATTTGCGCTGGAACAGAAAAAGGTAACCTGAAAACCGATGAGATACTCAGGGGGCTACATGCGGCGACAACTGTGAACAGAAAAACAAGTACCCCAGAGCAGTCGGGATTGGGGGGGAGAAACTATTACCAAAGCGATCCAGGGAACCCGAAAGGAATCAGGGGAGTAGCTTACGCCCATGAAAAAAAACGTAGGTCCCCAGAACTGCAAAAAAAAAAAATGCCGGAGATCTGACTGGGCATGGCCAGCTCAAAATTGGACCCATGGAGCTCCATGACCAGCGGTAAGACTAACCGGACAGGAAGGTAGTCGGGAAAAAGTGAGGATCCCCATAGCTGATGAGTATCTCGAGGAGCGCTGATGTCTGTAGGGCATTAAACTGGTTACAAGGGGAAGAAACGGCGCAAGAAAAAAGGGGTAAAAAGACCTCAGCCCCGGCGACATAGGGGACACTGGGACCACGAATACATATCACCGAGCTGGGGGCCAGCAGTAGAGGTGTCACGAGAAAGTAGATCGTCAAGGTTCGGCGAGAAAACCTGGCATAGCAGAGGCCCGACGAAAAGAATTAAACCCCTCTTGATAACGGCGAAGGGCAAGTCTGAAGGTATCCAGAAGATCCAACGTCGGGAGGGGAAGACCCTCGTAAAAGAGTGGGTGAAAAATGCCCTCGGGCCATGAAGCCGAAAGTGGCCATCGGACGCGTTACCAGAAGACAGGTCTAGTCAGTATCATGTGAGGAACATAGTTACGTCAGCCAAGCACAACAGGTGGAGAGTTCAAAAAAAATCAACAAAACGCCTGCACAAAGTAAGATGGCAGGAAACATGGACGAGGCAGGAAAAAAAAGGTAGCAAAATAAGTGCAAAGGAAGGTAAAAATACAGGAGCGGGATGAGTCGCCGGGGAGGGAGGAGTCATGCTACCAGTATCTAGACTGGAAGCTACGTAGGGAAAAAAAAGGTAACCGAAGCCCACGTAAGGAAAAACCCAAAAAAAAAAACAAACCAAAAAAAAAAAAAAATTCTGGGAATTTAGCACATCAGGGAGGACGAGAGGCTGGGGGGAAATAGGAACGGGACTCACAGGGATTGTAAAACGGACAAACAAAAAAACACAGGAAACAAGGGTTTCAAGCCTCAGTCGGAAAGGGGTCAATAAACGAGGGACTGGGGGGGGGGAGCGGAGAAGAAGCGATGAAAACGGAGGTTGTGGGGGGGGGGGGGGATCTGAGGGGATTGGATTCCACTGAAAAAGATGAAAAAAAAGGGGGAGTCCGTGTGGCACACTGAAGCAAAAAAATGAAGAAGCCCGGCATAAAACGCAGACCGAAACCGGAGCAGGGGACGTCCCCGAGGTTGGAGGGGGGAAAGAGGTAGGGGAAGAACGAGGAGGCCTATCCGAAAAAACTAAAGGGCAAGGACGGCTAAAGGGGTAAAAAAAAAATAACGGGAGTGAAAGCATTCAACCAGGCTAAGAAGTAAGATGTTAGAAGACGGGGCCGAGACGGTCCAGGGGGCATGGTGGACAAAAAAAAGCCGATGGGAAAGTTCCCACATGCACGTAAGATGCAACCTCAGGGCCAGAGACACGAGTGCCGGGAAGGGGCTCCGGGAAGTGGCTCGGCAGTAAATGGTCCGTAGGAGAGGCCTTGGAGAAAGAGCGATCATATTCAAAGTTCAAGGCGGAGCATCTGTGGAGGAACTACCGGGGTACGGAAAAGAAAACGTGCAGTCGACCAAGTTAGATAAACTTCAACACCGGATCGTCAACCACAGGGAATGGACTGACGCATGTGGTCGCACATTGGGGACTCTGCGTAGCAGCGGCAAAATAAGGCCTTCCGGAATGGGAGACACAAAAAGGCGTTGGCTCCATCGCTAGGGCCTATGACCATGTCGTAGAAGAAGGTAGCAGTAAGAGGGCAGGAATATCGTGGAAAGGGGGCAAAAGGCGGAGGAATAGGAACCTGTCGGACGGGACGAACGAAATGACTCCCAGAAGGGAGAAACCAAGAAGGCAGCGAGGAAAAAAAGCACAACCGCTGTAACGGGCGCAAAAATAGCAAGAGGACCTGGAAGGGGATAACAGGTCAAAAAATGAGCGAAGGTCGAACGTCGATACGGCAACATAGGGGAAGATAGTCACGCCAGGCCAAGGGGCCGAAAAAACAAGAACTGCGCTCAAACACAACAGGGCGGATATAGAAGATGGGGGATATAGGTAGCAGATCTAGAAAATAACTTCTGGACGTGCCGGAACTACTTGAAGTCCGAGTTGACGACCCAAAGGAGAAGAGGGAGGAAAACGCCCTGGACTTACACTTAATGGAACGTGGTACATATGGAGGGCGAGCGGAGCCAGGAGGATGGGAGCGGATGGGCGATTTTCACGATCTTACAAAAAATGTTCTCCGGTGGGGGGGGGGTTTATGTGGGGGGGTTGTTGGTGGTTGGGTTTGGATAATCGGGACTGTCCGCACACAGCCACGATAGTGGGGAAAGGGGGGAAGAGACTTACAAGGCCAGGGCTCGAACTGGACTTGATCATGGAGATCCGAAAAGGAGGGGGGACCAGGACTAGGGCAAACGGAGTTGTACATGAGGGTGCTGCAAAGTGAAGGGGTCAAGAGGCAAGCCCTAGGGGTAGGATTACCCGTGGGGGCGATTGCACCAGTTTAAACTTGTCAGGGCTATGAAAGTACAGGAGACCCAATGAGGGACGCTTTATGGTACAAAGGGGGGTGGGAAGATTAAAAGGATCTCGCCGGGTTCCGAGGAAGGAGACTTTAAAGGTAATCACTTCAGGAGCAAAAGCCGAAGGGAGGGAGCTTTGTCCGGCGAAGGTGTGGAAGAGGTCAGGCATCACGTTGAAGGACGAGCGGATAAGGTTCAACTAAAGTGCCCGGCCAAACAGGGAACGGATCTCGGGAGAAAGCTAAATTCGAGTGCCTGATCCTTGCACTTATTAAGGGGTTCTACGGGCAACTGAGCCGCCTTACTCGACTTAGGGGAAGGGATGTGGACGTAGCGGAAGAGGAAGGCAAGTAATCCTCAATCATCGTGTCGGGGGAAACAAGCCATTTTGAGTTGTGCACGGGAAGTTAAAAAGAGGGAGAAAGAGGGGACTGACGTCAATACCCTGCGGCAAAGACGGGTGTCAGGGGAACCTATCCTCCGCAGTCCACCAAAAAAAAGGAACTTGGAAGAAGTAGGGAGATTCACATCAAAAGATCGGATGGGAAACCGGGAGTACCTTATACAGCAGGCCGGCAAAAGTGGAAGAGTGCTTCCGCACTAAGGAAAAAATAGAACGTGACCGGCACAACACTGGATCTCCCCCAAGACAGCGCCTTGCAGCGAAGGGAATAATCTCCTGCTCAAAAAATAATACCAGGGGGGATGCCAATCACATCCTGAAAGGGAAAGGGGGATTCAATGGAGGGGCAATACCGCCACAGCGCGAACAACAGGCTGGTACAAGATACACAAGAGGAGGGGGAAAGGGGCAGGGGAAGAACCGAGTGAGGACGGGTGAGAAAAAGGAATCAATAAAGACGTGGGTGCCGAGTGCGGAAGGATAGCTGGAAAACAGGGGAAGGGGGAGTTGAGGGAAATAAAGGGGGGTTGAATAGATGGAAACGCAAAAGAAAAACCCAAAAAGGGAAAAATCCATCATCAGACCCTTATCAAGAAAGGGACTGAGGTCAATGTGGAATTTAACGCATTAAGAACGTAGTGAACTAAATCTTTTCGGCGGTCTCTTCGAAACTGAGTGTACGCAGAGTCACTGAACACGGCTTCAATCGGAAAAGCTTGTCGGAGGGCGCTCTAAACAGAACCTTATCTGCAGGCCACGGAAAAGTCGAAAACTATCGGGGGCGTAGGTAAAACGCAGAGACGGCTTGGTGGGGGGAACAAGTAAGAAAGCTAGCTCGGCGGGTAAAAAAAATGAACTATAAGGGGACACTGGGAAGGCTGCGCAGGAATACCATTGTACATCAATGGAAAGGGCAAGCCAACCAAAAGAGGAAAAAACCGGACTTGTAAGTATAGACAAGAAAGAATCAGGGATACCACAAAAAGGCCTTCGGGGTACGGCTCATCTCAAACTTAATCTAATCGGTGTCAGTATTGGAAAGAACAAAGGGTTATCATGCCCTGAAACAAAGTAACACGGGATGGTAGATGTCTGGGACAGAATTGGGAAAGGCGACGTACCGGGTATGACGGCTTGGATCCCGAATGCTCATGGGAACTATACGCTAAAACCAGAGGGCCTTGCTATGCTGACTCAGGGGGAGAGACCAGGGGGCCCTCGGAGGAACAAAGATACAGGAGGAGAGGGGGGATCAAAGTACCCTGTAGTGGTAAATTAGGACGACCTAGGGACCGCAATTGAACCTGCAAAGAGCACATGTCGAGCCGTGAGGTGACATTAGTAATGCATTAGTGGAGAGGATTATTGAAGGGAACCACCCTCTACGCAAGTCACGGTGGAGGGGTGACTTGAGGATGGAGGTAAAGTTTAATAATAAGCCTAAACAAAAAAAAGCGTCGCTATCCAATAAACCCCGGGCAGGGAGAAAAAAAGCCACCCTTACATACAAAATGGCTCAGGGCGCGCAATAGTGCACAAAAAGAGGTGCTCGGCGAAGGAAAAGCAGCGGCGAGACTGTTCAAGACAGCAGAGAATGCGAGAAAACCACAAATGATTATTAAAGGGATGAAGGTAAAGAGGGGGAATAGCCTACACTCGGGGTGGGGAGCTTTGAGAGATGAAACTCGGGGGTGACGCGTAGGCGCGTGGAAGCATGTACTGGGGAAGTTTCATTCAAAGAGCCTTCAACCGGGGAAAAGATGGAGGTCCGCGAGGCAATGACACACTCGGAAAGGGACTGCCTCCTCTCAAAAAGCAAGAGTGCCGTGGAGAACCGTCTGGCGTCGGCACACTTGCCGTAGCTTGTATGGGGACAAAAAAGGAGGCGAGAGGAATACGCCAAAACTCCGGATTGAATCACCAGCCTGCCTGATGCGGTGCCTGAGACGGGAAGGTAGGGAGGCCCAGGGGACATCATGGAGAAAATAAGAAGGTCCAGAGGTACAATCGTTGAGAGGCCGTCACATGCGAACGTGTCATCCAGGGAAACAAATTAAAGGGAAAAACAGAATTTCTCAATCGAAGAGGGGGGATGGGAGGACAAGGGGAAATCAAATAAGCAGCACTTCAGGATTTGAGCCACAAGCCAGGACCACTTAGAGCCTACGGGGCAGAAAAGAAACAAGTGGGTTAAGTTGGTCAGGCCGGCGAATTTACAACCTGGGGGATCATTCGACTAAATGAGGTAAAGCTCCGGGTACCGAAGCCCTGTAAGCGAAAGGCGTGAACAACAGAGATTCGAGATCGAAAGGTGATTCGCTTGGAAAAACGTGAATGGGGAATTCAGGGGAAACTTGATAAAGGAGGCTTTACAAGGGAGGCCTACATGCGCCAACCGGCTCGGCTCTGATAGTGTGAGGGACATCAAAAAGAAGATCAATCACGGACGAGGGCAAGGGTAGAGCTATATCAACGTAGAAGGGAAAACGATTGCAGTGGCTTAGGATCCCAGGGACAATCGCTTGCGTCCGAAAGAACGGTTACCTAGGTGGGAAATGACAGGTAGGGGGGAAGTGTACGTAGTCACACGGCGGAAAAGAGTCGGGTGCCCGAGTTAGCGGGCCTCCGAGACTTCCCTCACGTCTTACCAAAGCCTGGAGCTCAGTGCCAATATAAGTCACTGAAAACCAAGGGCTCAAAGATTTCTTCTGACCGGGGAACGGAGAACAGTGTAATTGAATTAAAAGTTAGTTCAACAGCACAATAGGGGAGGGGAAGGCAACGATAATCCGCTCATTGGTGTCCGCGTGCCTTAAGACGACTCATCAAAGCCGGCTAGGGAGAGGGTAAGAATGCTCACCAGAGGAGTGGGAATGTGCGACGGGTCGATCAAAGGCGCCGTGGGGGATAGGTGGGAGAAGACGCAAAGAGCTCATTCGGACACGGGTCGCGGCGGGACTAGCCATAGCGGCATAGGTCATAGGGAACGGCTCCTTCCCTTAATGACACACTCGGAACTCTGGATGGAAGGCCTGGAGTCAGCGAGCTGATCAGCAAGCTCCAGGGGGTCCGATGAGATAGGGCCCTCCTGTGGAAAATTTCGTGAAAAAAAATTCGACAACAATTCAAACCCTGGAACCAAACGTTGTCAAAGTCGAGCCCAAGGGACAACAGAGGGACGGAGGTGCATACTGCATCAGGAAGAATAGTAGGGGGGGTCGGGAGGGGGATTGGTTGAAAGAAAAGCATATAACAGGGGTCCTCGTCAGGACCAGGAGCGAAACGACACTTCTCGTCAGAGTGGAGGACAAAAAACACGGTCCCCCGGTGGCCGGACAACCCTATTAGTGCAATTGTTCTTCGTGGGGTAAGGTAAAGGAATAGGGCCTACCTTATCGATACGCATAATACTGCGGGAGGAGCGAGGGGTCGGAAAGGGAAGGAAGGAGGTAAAAATTGACGAGGAGCTAAAAGCGTTCAGTCAACAATCGTATGAAGTTTGCATGCAGGGGATAGAAATTGGCTCAGCGGAAGGGGATATGACATAGAGTGAGACAATGATAAAAATTACCTTAGGAACTTACTGCAAAAGAGCCTGTACGATTACAAGGAAAGTAGAGGGCTGCTACATGTAGGGTGAGGACATTGCCTAATCTCTAGCTAGAGAGAGGGATAAAATTAAGGTCGTAGAAAGGGGGATACCGAGGCTACAGGATCAACGGTCACCGATACTCCAAGACGAGAGAAACCGGTCGGGAGGGAAACTCAGGGACAGCGGCAACCAAAGCCATTCCGGAGTGAAAAGAGGGCAAAGAGTGTTAGAAAAAAAAGGGGAAAGCATCAAATACATTAAGATTAGAACATCGGCGGGGGGACCGAGAATTTGGGCTAATGTAGGATGCGACATAAAAAAGAAGAATGAGAGTGGACTGATAGTGGCCAGAATCGGAACAGGAGGGACAATGGATCGCAGTTCAGGATATCAGAAGCACCATAGAAGAGCCGAATCCCGAAAGTCCAAAGCCCCAGGGAAGGGAGGGGCAAAGAATCAGAGCAAAAAGGGGATGGTCACCTGACAAGGCATCGGAACTGGAATTAGAAGGACCCTTTCAATGTCTAAGTAAAAACGAAAAGGACGTCTGGGGGAAAACGCTGGGCTCATCTCATAAACCAACGCCACACCTAAGAAAAAGATCAGCTTATAAATATTAGAAAACACAAGGGGACGGGGAGGAGTATAGTGGGCGCCCTCGTGGCCTGGACAAAGGGAGGAAATGCCCTCCGGGTCCGTCCGATGAAAGAGATAAGTGCATAGTAAAAAACCTAAGCGAAAAGCCGGAAGGGGAAGATAACGGGAAACGTACAAACGACTGCGAAGAAAAGTGGGGAGGGGGTGACCGAGCCGTCCGCTTGAGACGGGAGGCGAAAGATGGCATAAAAGGCGAAACGGTGAATCCATAGAAAAACTCCTGTCGCATCCCGAAATAGGCACGCGAGGAAAGCGGCGGTCAAGACCCATGATATAATAACTTGGACTGGGGAGAGGCAAATAAGGATGGCAAACCGCCGGAAAGAAAGTCCGGGAGTTGTATTGGAAGGGAAAAATGGCATTCGAAAAGTGATGTGTCCACAAAAGTAATCTGTATAGGTGCCGAACCAGGGGGGTGATATGGTCGGCGAGCAGGCGATGTACAGGAGTGAGAACGAGGAGAGGAGCAGCTTCCACGACGAAATGGAACAGATCAGAAACCTGGGGACAAAAGGAAAATAAGGCCAACGACCCGAAATAAAGAGCCGTTAAAAAGTAGGGGACGTGCCGGGGGAGGTGGGGACTGGTAAAGGGAGTCCATCCATTAACGAAAGGGAAAGAAAAACTGGGCCCGGGAAGGAATAGGGCTCTAGAAATGGGGGACTAATGTCTACATAGGAGCATAGTTCAGTTTCTTTATACTGGCATTTCTCAAATGCGGGTTATCGACCCGCCCCTGGTTCGGTGAGGGTCGGGTAACGAATCGAGGCGCATAGGTCGCACGAACGGACAAAGCAAGGAATGCAATCGGCGGGCACGACTGCACAGGGGGTCGGCGTTTTTGTCACTGGGCACTTTCAAGGAGGGGGGGGGGGTCGGGAAGGATGAACAGTGAGGAGGCCTCGGGCGCAGGAGGGAAGTCAGGGAATAAATAAGAAGGGACCAAACAAAAAAAAAGTCAGGTCGAAAAATACTTGCGATCACATCAGTGTTTACGCGTGGAAGGTAAAGAGGCATTGGGGGGAAATGCGGCAAAAATCCTGGAACGGTACAACGTCTATCGTCCCACAGGACGGAGGAAAGTAGCTGGCACGGCTTCTTCGGGGCTCCGAATGGGGCGATAAAAGGGAACTCGCCTCAAAGGAATGCGAGGAGAACCAGGGGAAGGACAGACCACGGTCCGAGAGCAAAAATGGGAAATTAAATCGGCACTTACAGCAAGGAAATGATTCTGACCCGAAAAGGGGCAGCTGAAGGGAATATCATCTGACAGCAAATCAGAGCTGTAGCTTGTTTTTTCGAGGGGACAGCGGAAAACCTTTGAGCGGGGGCAGGGTTTGTAAAGGGTACGGTAGTTGCTTACAAGTACTTTCACTGCCTCCGTACTAAAAATGGAAAGGACAGATTGGGGGGTAACAGGATCCTAGTCTCATTGCGATAGAGGGGAAGTAATCTTCTAGGACAGGGAAAAGGGATGGACAGCAATTTGCGAAAAAAATTACATACATTAAGAGAATAAGAACGAGTGAACAGGTCGGAGGCCTTATAGAAAGCGAAAAAGGGCTGCGCTTTCGGCGTCAGAACACTTAGACGGAAAATCTAAAGTACTTATGGGAGTGAAAAGATGAGCTGAGGGTGGTGGACGCGATAGGGGGACTTCTTCTGTTCCATCTACAACTCAACGATATACAAGGGGTTAAGGGCCAGCTACTTTGGAGCACGCGCGTAGGGATCAGTTTCCGTGAGCCCAGAAAAAAATCAAAGGCTGAGAAAAAGTCCTACGGGGATCTCCAAACCACGGCAGGGGACTCGAAATCCTGGCACAAGGAAATAAAATCTGGTCAAAAAAGGACCTAGTCGTGAGCGCCAGGCCAAGACTGAGATGGTTTCGCTCGGGTTCAGAAAAAAAGAGTGGTAACTCTTCGATAGGAATTTGAGCGAGGGAGAGGTCGAGGAAACTACACACCATGCTTGCGAAATGCGCTTTTGGGGGGGAAGGACTCCGTGCCTCTAAAAAGAGGATTCCTCTTGGGAAGGAAAGGGAAGGATGTTGGAGTTCCAGCGATGCGGCCACCTGGGGAATAAGAAAAACTTCGAAACAGAAGTTCAAAAAACGGGCTGGTCGAATAAGAACGGCATAGTGGGGAAAGCGTGAGCTGAGACCCCTACTCGATGAAAGGCAACTCCCTAGTAGGTTGGAAGAAAGGGGAAAGGTGCTATGCTTAGAATGGGAGTTAAGAGGGCTTCGCCAAACATCGGGGGAGGGGACACTGAGTGAGGACTACGACACCAACAGAAGCAAATCGACGACCGCGGAGGACACATCGGGGACCGATTAAGAATGCGAGGAGACTGGGATTCAAAGATCTACTA
>Ga0179593_1349233_pt1 | contig 22178 bp, 23 predicted proteins | sample CZODoug2_1_08_16_FD_185931 | JGI IMG/M metagenome (GOLD analysis project Ga0179593, IMG submission 185931) | Vadose zone soil fungal communities from Angelo Coast Range Reserve, California, USA - CZODoug2_1_08_16fungal (PacBio error correction) | ecosystem: Environmental > Terrestrial > Soil >...
ACTATTGGGGGAGGAGTGCTGGAACACACCAACAGAGAGGCCGGCCCCTCAATATGTTTGCCCGGGGAGTAATAAGGGGGGGAATAGGGAAAGGGCTGGAGGGGAAAAAAACTTGGGGGTGCAAAGATCTGGGAGAAGAGAAGCCCGTCGCAGAGATGAGAAAGGCCCACCCAAAGTACGCAAATTCGGGGTGAAAAAGTTAGATAGAAGGGAAGGGGGGGACGGATCGGTGCCAAAGGGAGAAAGCGACAATTGAAGGAGAGAGGTCTTTTCGGATGGGGTAACGGGGGGGGAAAGGGATCGCGGGAAGGGGATTGTTGAGAGTCACAAAAAACGCGGCGGGTCGCGATAAGTATGTCCTTTGGAGGATCCGGAAGGGAAAAGAAAGGGGAGAACGAAAATAGGTCAAAAAAACGAATAGAACTCGCGATGAGAAAGGTGAGTGCGAAAGTTTTCTCCGAGGAAACCTGAGCGTAAGAGCGTTTTAGGGGAAAAGGGAATGAGGGTAGAAGTAATTCAAGACCTTAACTGAACATTACTTATTGAAGGGGGAGAAAGGAGGCTCCCAAAAAGGGAACGGGAAATGGAATCAGAACCTTATAGGGGTAACCTACTCCGACACCAAAAGAGGATAGATTGCAAATTGGAGTCTGACGACGGCAAAGTTAAGGGGTGGTAAACCGCCGAAATCTGAAGAGGGCAGAAGGGAGATCAGGGAACACTGGAGAGGGTGGACAGGGGGCGGAAACAGACGTATACACTAGAGGGTGATGTCCCATACGGGGAATCGCAGGTTTTTAACTGGGGCGGTGTAGGGGGGGTGCAAGAGAAGGGTCGCACACATGGTAGGGTTGACTAAACAAAATCCGGATCGAGACTAATTACGGGTGGCAAATTCACAAGTCGGGCCAGGAGAGTTTTATTCATCACAAGGTACGTCAGTGTCTATAATTAGCGAATTTAATCATAAAGGAGTCATCAGTCCGGTTAGACGTACTTTTTCCTAAAAGATATACAGTAGAATCATCATTGTTAACGAAGGTGGGCGTCTTATAGCTCGAGGACAGATTCCTGAGGAAGAGGGATAGATCGCGGGGAGGGGAAATTTCGGGGGCGAAAAACTAACCATAAGGATCTCAGAATGGGAAAAGCAAGTTCTAAAAATACCTAAGGAGGAGTCGGGACGGTAACTTATCATGAGGGGGGAAAGGGGGAGATGCGGGTAATGAGAAAAAAAAGGAAGGGGGCGTGGGCCAGAGGGACGACAGTGGCCGCGGAAGGGCGGTAATCAGAGAGTAAAGTGACAAGGCTGTCCGGGAGAGAATTGCATCGCTCAACAAAAAAAAAAAGGAGGAAGGGATTAAAAGTGGGTGAATGAGAGGTTTGTCAATGATTGAAACGTCTACGGGGTAAAAAGATGACACAAAAGGAAAGGAACGATCACTGGGCTCGATTGGGCGATAAAAATCATCACTGTTCGACTCATAGGGGAAACTAAGTTCGAAGGACAAAGACCGGGGAAAAGAAGGAAAAGGGGCGCAAAAAACAATAAACGGTGCGACTCGCCTGGTTGGCTCAACGGGAAAAAAAGAACGCGAGAAGGAAGGGAAGCAGTAAGACCAGAGGGGGGGGGGAGACTCGACGCGAGCCAGCAACGAAAAACTTATTAGGGAGAGGGGAAGAGGTCTCTCGAGCAGAAGCAAAAAAGAAAAAAAGGCTGAAGGGAGAAGGAGAGGGTAGACAGACTTACCACACAGAAAAAAGCGATGGAAAGGGAAAAAAGGGGAAAGGAAGGCGATAGATGAATGCGAAGCTTCAAAAAATACAACGCTGGACGGTAGAAGAGGTAGGGGTCGAAACTCGGGAAGGGAAGGGGCGCAGGAAGAGGAGTCAATGAGAATCTTCGTATCCAACGCTGGAGGAGGGGGGGATAGAGAGGGGGGGGAATCACTAAGGTCGTATTAAAGGGAAAGCTAAACCATGAAATGGGGAGGAGGTCAAAAGGTTCAAATGGGGTCCATCACTGTCCAGGAAAGAAGGGAGGGGGGGCCTATATAGAGGGTAGACATGGTGAGCGGAGGAAGGCAGCAGAGCTATTGGGGGTCAAAGGTTATCTCTACCATGAAATGCGTCGGGGACCGGGGGGGTCACCGGTAGCGTTCAGGAAAAAGGGGACGGCCTGGAGGGTCCAGAGGAGTCGAAAAAAAAGGAGGGTTTGCCCATCAACACAAAAGAAGGCTTGGATATCGCGTGAGACAGGCGCGGAAAAAAAAAAGTAGGAGAGTCCGTCCGAAGAGAAAGAAAGGAAAAGAGAAGAGAGTCCGTTTGGGTAAAGGGAAGAAACGAAAGAGTGAACCGGTTGACAAGACGCAGTATCCTTGTTCTAACTACTGGGGGTGAAAGAACTTTCTAGCAAAGAAACATAGTAAAAAAAATGAAAAAAAGAAGGGATGAAAGGAAGGATGTCAATAGAGGAGCTTAGGATGGAAAAAAAAAGAAAGAGAGTCTTCTCCCAAATAAAACTCGACTTCATCAGAAAAGAGAACTCTACCGGAAAAAGGGGAGAACATCTGAATGGTGGGGGCCAAAGAACGGAAATCCAAAGGAAAGGTCACAGGGGGTCCGGTATTGCCTTGAATAGGAGGGTAAAGTAGCTGGATACAATAGTTCGAGGAAGGGGGAGGGGGAGGAAAAAAGAAAAAAAAAAAAAAAAAAAAACGCAATTATGACGGGAGGGGTCGGATAATCAACCAGGGGGGATCGGCCAAGTCTGTCAACGCGTTTCGAATGGAGAAAGCTTCTTAGCGGAAATATAAGAGTCTAAAGGCCGGGGAGGGGAAGAAGAAAGGTGAAGGGAAAAGAACTAGGTCCTGAGGTCGTTGGGGGAAGGGAGGCGCTGTCGATGGGCAGCGACTGCAAGGTAGCTGAAGGGAGAAGGAGGATCAAACCACACATCCAAAAACAAGTGAAAAATTGGGTAAAAAAAAGTCATGAAATCACGAAGTAGATAATAGAGGGGTGCGACTAGAGGGGGAGGGGCGGGGAGAGGGAAAAGATGGGGACGTCTTTTCTATGATCAGTTTCAATCAGGGAAGGGAACCTATTCCGGAAGTCCTTACAACGGGGAAAGAGGGGGAAGGGTCAAGATGAACTGGAATCTCTACGAACAGAGAGGGGAAGAGATCCACTCAGGCTATATGAAAAAGTCAGCTTGGTCATGGGTAATTTCTGTCAAAAGGGAAGCTAGGGAGGAAAAATGAGCACCGCCTGAAATTCAGAACAAAAGGCCGATAAGGCCAATTGGCATAGGGGAGAACGAGACAGTGAAAAGACTTGAAATTAATAACTTCGTTAAGGGGAATTCAGAGAGGAGGCCATTTGAGAAGGCGAAGAGGGAAAAGGGGGGGCTTTTACTCGTGGGAAAAAATCCCAAAAAAGGATGGGGGGGGGGGGGGAAAAAGGAATATGTGGAAAAATAGACTTCCTATGACAGGCAAAGGTAAAGCCTGCAAGAGAAAACTGGGGTGAATCTTCATGGGCCAGTCTAACGAACTGGGACTTAAGCAGACGAAGATAAATCGTGGAGGTAATCTACTACTTTCGTGGGCGGGACTGAGGGAAATTGACGGGGGTGACTTTCAGGCGTGGAAATTGGGCCAGATGGAAATCCTCATTAAGGGCCGGTACTCAAACTAAAAGATGGGAGGACAAATATTAAGAGAGGGAACAGATTGAAAAGGAAGGTTCAGGAAATGAATAGAAAAAATCGGCTAGGGAGGAAGAAAAGGGCCCATGCACTCGAAGGGGAGGGGGGCGAAGGAGAAAACAAGGATCTCACTCAAGGAAGGAACAGTCTCCGGGGGGTAAACGAACAGACCAGGAAGAATGGGTGCCGAAGAAGAGGGAAAGAGGGAAAGGGCTTTCCTTACGCCGGTAGGAGAAAGTGACCTTTTCAGAGAGGCGGATTTTGCCTGGGTAGGTGTGGGCGTATTCTGGCAAGATAAGGAATCGGAGGCGGAGAAAATAATCTCCAGGTGAAAAACGCAAACAAAAAGAAGAGGTTTCTTTCCCGGGGGCAGAGGCGAACTACAACGCAACGGCAGTCGAAGAAATGGTACGAAGGAGGGGCGAGTATTCTAAAGAGGAAAGAAACAGGCGATAAGCTATGCCGCGAGAAGAAAAAAAGAACAGTCATCATGCAGGGGGGGAGAGAAGAGGGAAAAAATCGAAGTGACCCACATCAAGTCACAAAGGGGAAGGGCAGAAGAGAAAAAAAACTATTTGTGAGGCAAGGGACGTGAAAAAAAAGAAAAGGCACTGGGGGACTCTACAAAGTAGGATAGGCTTATGGGAAAGGGGGAAGGAGGGGGAGGAACTTGGGGGGTGGCTCCCCTGGTCGTCGCGTGGGGGGGGAGGCAAAGGACATCCGCAAATTCGCAGCATTTTCGGACAAGGAAAGGGGGAAGACGTCGGGGGAGAAAGGAGAATAGTATGTGGAGAATGAATGGAAGAAATGGAAAAGAAAGCAACTCAACTTCGAGAAAAGGTAAAGGGGAGATCTGAGGCGAAAGGGGAGAAAGAGAGGCGTTAAAGGACGGTACACTACCCGAAAAAGCAAACCGGATCGGCGATCAAGATGGGAAACGTTGGGGAGGGGGAAGGTTGACCCAGGACAATCCGACGGAGAAAAGGAAAGGTTGAGGGAAAAGAGCACCGGGGCGGATACCAGGACCGAAAGGAAGAAAAGGGGGGGGGGGGGCGCGAGGAAATAAAACCGAAGCGGAGATCCTAGTAACACAGGCAGGTAGGGCAAAGCCGGCGAAAAGGGGACGTCAGGGAATAAAGAGCTGGGGAAAAGAACAGTAAAATCTCGGAAGGAAGGGGGAGAAGTAACACCTGAGGTACCAGCTATCGCAGAAACGAAGCTTTTCTTAGGTTCAGGAGGAGGAAAACCCAAAACCAAACCCCACACCGGTTTTCCGGATTACGAAAAAGCCCTCTAATCGCTTCAATGAGGGACGGGAAAGGGCGATCTTACAAAGGAACGGGGAGGGCAAGTTTACAGGGAACTAAAGATAGGAAAAAAGAGGGGGGGAAAGGTAACTCGGCGATAGCATTTACTACGAATGTCTGATGGGAGGGGAGGGAGGACCGAGAAAGAAAAAGGGGGGGGAAGGGAGTCTAACCATCCCGGGACTCGAAAAGGAATAAAAAAGGGAGTGAAGAAACGCAGAAGAACCTAGTATGGACTGGAAAGTACCCGGAGAAACGACCAAAAAGGGGGGGGGGGAGGAACATTCAGGAAGGAATTGAGCTCTGTAGGAGAGGGAAGCCTGGCCGATCAGGGATCAGGGGCAGAAAGTGGGCTGCTCACGCGTACCATCGGGGAAAGTGATCGGGGAGAGAGGGAGGGAAAGGGGGGGGAATTCTCGAAAAAAGGAAAAAGTCAAAAAGCAACCTAGGGGGTCAAAAAAGTGCGAGGACCATCGTTTTTATCGTGCAGCGGAAAAAGCTTAACGGCGGCTAGATCGAGTAGGGAGAAATCACAAGAGAGTCCTTTAAGTTTCAGTGGAACGACCGCAGGGAGCAAGAATGCACGAAGTCATCTTAAAAAAACTAAAAGGGGGAGCGGATCGCACAGAGAGAACCAAGGGGAGAGGATAGGGGAAGGAGAGGGAAAGAAGAGTCAGCTGAAGCGGAAGCTCTAGGGTTACGACATTAAGGCGGAAGATAAAGGAATACCGCAGATCGGGGCAGATCAGCATCGAGAGGAAAGGATCGGAAGGGGGGACAGGGGGAACCGAACAAGGGAAAGAACCGAGGGAGAAACCTTTCTCACACTGGGGGGAGGGATGAGCCGGGATTCGGAGGGAAACAGAAAGAGCTCGGAGCGGGCAGGCGAGCTCTACTGAGGAGGAAAAGAGGGCACGGGTTCAAGTAGGATTCGAAAAATCTCGCTAGTGACCCAGAGAGGACGCACTGCCGGAGGGGAGGGGGGGGATATATAGGGAGGATTACAAGGAGATCCACACCAAAAAAAAAAAAGGGGGGTACAATCCCATATTCAAAGAAAGGCCGGGGGGAAACTCATCGCACGAAACACGCTATCGGGGGAGAGGAAAAGAAAAGAGCAGGAGAAGAATCTTCTTAAATGGGACTATCTCGGGAAAGGATCAAAAAAGCCTTATAATTAGAACAGAAAGACGAGGTGTCGAGTTGACGGTCTACGAGAGGGAAAAAGAGGGATCGTTCTTGTGAGAACGTAAAGCCCGGTCTAAGATCATAAGGAGGGGTAAATAATCTAAGAGGTCCTAGTCATGGAGTAGTATTACAGGGATGGAGGGAAGGAGTAGGGAGGACCTCGAAGTTAAGTTTGACGGAGAAAATATGAGAAGGGGAAGTGAAACCAAAATGTCGCGTGGAAAGAGGGAGGATTCCGCGAGTTTTCTTACGGAGACACCAAGAAAAAAAAAAGCAGCTTCAGAGCGGGAGGGGGTCGAAGAGAGCAACTCCACGGCCAGAAGCGGAAGGACTGGGACCGTAACTCAAATTGAAACGCTAATAGTCGAAGACCAGGGGTGTTGGTGTATAATAATAGCTCAGAAAAGGTAAGGAGAAATTATTGAAATGCAGACGGATCTTCAGCAAGTTAAATAAAAGCTAAGGTGATTTCTTGAGGAACGGACGTCCCCTGGTCAGGAGGGAAAAAAGAGGGCAAGGGAGGTCCATAACTTCACGCTCTGGCGGAAGATATCGCTGAAGGGGAAGTTGAAAAATTTAAGAAAAGAGGGGAGGCGCAAAACTGGCTAGAGGAATATATCAACCTAATAATTGGTAAGAAACCATGATTGGATATTCCGCAGGAAGGGGGGGGGCAAGGCACTTAGAAAAAGGGAACGGTTTAAGTAAGAGGTTACTGCCGGAACGTTGAGGAAAATTGAGGGGGCAGACCACTTTGGGAAACTTCTGGATTTAATTACCAGCAGGTAGGGAGTTCCAGGAAGGAAAACGTTGCTCGGAAGGAAAGATTCTTTTTGACTAATAAGTGGCACGAAAAGGTACATCCAGAGAAAGACTGTGGTAGCTAACGCCGGCGTGGTAGATAACGTCCATGAAAGGAGAAAAAGGAAGCTATGGGTCAATGGCGAGCAGGGAGGGGGAAAGCTTGAAAGTAAGGAGTTTGGGCATTAATACTCAACATCATTGGAAACCAGGAACTATCCAAGTTCACGGGGGAGGGAAGGATTCGGAAAGGAAAAAAAAAAAGGATCGAGGCACTGTCTTACGGAACGCATTCTTAGGGTAGGATACGGGGGGGGTGGATCTACTGGACCGGCGGAAGGGGGGGATTGACATGGAAAAAAAATGGGGCAAGGGGAATCGGCAGTTCCTTAAATACGTCCATAGACAGGTCGGGATGTAATTTCTTAATCGACAGGAGAGGGGAAACCGCGGGCGAAAAAGAGAAGCCTCCATGAAGTCTGTAGGCGGAGGGTCCTCATATGCAGGAAGGGATGTGTAGTTTACAACGGAGGGGCAAGACAGAAGTTCACAATAAAAGGTAACGCAGGTGTGCCAGGGGGGGAGGGGAAAGGGAGGGGGTTTCGTGGCATTGGGGAAGGTCACGGGAAATTAAGGAACGTAGTATCAATGGGGGGACATGCTGCCTGTGGATAGGCTGGGGGAGGAGGGCGACTCAGGGGTTTGAAAACATCTCTCACAAAAACTGAGGGGTGAAGGAAAGAAGGGGGAACAACCGATTCCTGCAAAAAATAAGGCAAAAAAAACAAAAGGAAAAGGCCGGAAGACGACATTTATTCATGGAAATGAAGGCAATTTAAGGTAAACTCGAAAAGAAAATGAAGGATCAAACGGTAAGAACAATAAATACCCTTAGGTGTGGCGATTCCAAAAGTCGGGGATGAAAGGGAAGAGGGGATAATGGGACCGATTTAGCTACAGTACTGAAACAGCGAAAATGAGAAAGCCTGCATGGAGGGGAATTATCTCGATTCAAGGGGAACCGATAAACTTAGAAGAAAACAAGGGATCGACAGTCGATTGGCAGATTGGTCAGGAAAGAATGCATGTTAGGGCTGGAAGGAGAAAAAGGAAAGCGCCAGAACAAGGACCGGCGGGCCGTTGATAAAAACAGAACAATAAAGGGCCGAAGAAAGGGTAGGACATCGTGAAATGGTGAAGGGGCCTGACGGGACTCGGAGACCATGAAGGGACCCGGTAAGGAAATTGCAAGGTGGGGAGTAAGTAGGCAAGGAAATCGAAAAAGTCCTTGCTCTCAGGGCCGAATAACCTGGACAAAATATGGGGAGGTTGCTCGGTCTTGGGAGAGGTCAAGAAAGTCTATACCTCCTGGATTAGTCAAAAACTATGAAGGGGGAAGAATAGGAGGGCTTGACTGGTATGAGAGCGAATAATGAAATTTTCGAAGGGGAAAATCGCTGGTGGAGAAAGAGGCCAGCTACTAAGGTCAAACTCCTAAACAGAGCAGGGGAAAAAAAGGGTCTGAAGGCACTACTGAATGACCCAAATTTGGGGAGAGGAACAAAAAGACGAGGAAGAGAACTCGTTCACACGGCCGGTGATCGCTCACTGAAGGGGGGATAGAAGTGAGATGGGGAGTCAAATGTGTGGAGCAACAGGATCTGGGGGGGAGCCAAGGTCGCGAGAGAGAAAAGGGACGGACAAAACGCGAGCCCAGAGTTGCTGTACTCCTGCAGATAATAGGTGGGAGACGGGCGATGGAAGACTCAAGGGGCATCAAGTTCAACACGAATCAGGCGGGAGGGCGGAGTCGCGAGAAAAAAATTCACCGTTCGGCTCGGAAAAGGGAGGGAGGGGAAGGTGAATAAACGAAAAAAAGCTTCTCTACTATTATTTAAGGGGGGGGGGGCGGGTTGGTGGTATAAAGAATCCCGCAAAAGAGCCACAAAGCCGGAGGTAGTGTGGGGGGGGGGAAAGAGAAGAGCACCCAAATAAAAATAGACTATCTAGTTTCGAGGAATGGGAAAAAAGGTAAAAAAAAGGGCGCTGTAAGATAAGCTGGGGAAACACATGCATCGGTACTTCTGCAAGCGACTATAAACCCTGCCGCTACAGGGAGGGATCTTACCGTCGCCAAAGAGTCTCAAAGAGGGGGAAAAGACGAGACAAGGTCTAGACCTCCGATCGGAAACCGCAGGAGGAAAATAAGAGGGTGGAGGCACCGGACCACCGGGGGAAAAGGGAGAAAAAAGCTCATCGGGGAAATGAATATAGAAGCGCAAAAGGGGGAGGTTCTTTCGGTGGAAAGAAGAAAGTAAGAGCCACGAAGAGCAAGGTTATATAAAAAAGCTCGAGAAGACCGAAATCTGCGCGTGAGTTTCGATTTCAGGAAAAAGTATACAAGCGTTTGATGGAGCGACACCTTATCGAAGGGAAGGGGTTCGTCACGAGAAAAAAAAGATCAGAGAAGGGGGGGTGAGTTAGGACAAGGGAGAAGAGTATTGGAGATAATGGGGGCGTTCTTTAAGAATTAAAGAGGAAGGGAAAGGCTATCGTGGGGTAAGCAGACTATCATAATCAGGTGACTATTCTGAGATAAAAAGAGGAGAACTCGACAGAAAGACTCTGTCTCATCTAGGCTAAGGGAAAAGAGAAAGGAAAAATTCGAAAGACAAAGGCAAGGTTGCTATCTGGAATTGGGTCAGAGGGGGGGAGGGGAAGAGGAGGGAAAATTAAGTGAGGTATCCATCTCTTATTATTGAGCGCCAAGAGAAGGAGCTCTGGGGATTCAAGAGAAACTGTACCTAATGGCAAATAAGGTGAAAAAGACGTGCAGATTTGAAAATCGAAGCGATGAGCCTCTTCATAGTGCAAAAAAAAAGGAGGAAAAAAATAAGGGGTAGAGTTGTGAAGGGACTGCCAAAAGGGAGGGGGAGAGTAGGGGGGGTCAATCTTAACTCAATGGTAAAACTATTACACAATTAAGCAGACACTATCACGATAAACCTAAGACTTATTGGGGGGGGACTGAAAAAGAGCTCTGCGAGGGCAACCTGGGAGGGAATCCTCTAAAGCAGTCCGGCAAACCTGAGTTAGAAACTAAATTGTCGACCATTTGAAGGCCTGGGGGGGGAAGTTCGGCGATTAACATACGAGAGAGGTAAAGAATCACCTATTGCGGCTAGAAGGGGCGGATCGGAAAAGTAGGAAACTGTCAATTGAATCGATTCACTAGCGGGTAGGGAAAAACTCGACGCACTCCTTAATGCATTAATGTCATTCGAGCAAAAGGAGTCCCTGGAAAAAAACTAAGGGGACTTCAAGAGACCAATAGTATATGAGAGGTGACAGCGACCAGAAGGAGAGGCAAAGATTGATAAGAGAGGAAATACAAACGCTCTTATTCTTCTCCATAACTCAAAGAAGCGCATGAGGGGTAAAGGAAAGGAATAGAGAATTGATGAACACTCTGAGGGAGATTGTTTAAGACCTAATCAATGGGGAGGAGTTACAGACGGCCATAGAGAGGATCGGATAGAATGCGACGAAGAGAAACCTCACAAGAAAAGCGAGGGATACTTCTTTGGGAGAAGGGGGTGAGAATAAGGGGGCTGCTATTATTCCAGAGGCTAGCTGGGTCCGCGGCGAATCGGAGAAAAAGGGGGCGGTGCGAAGGAAACCTTCCGGAAGGAGGGGGGGAACGAGGATCTTCTGACGGGGGATCTAGTCAAAAGCAGGAAAGGATTAGCGTTTCTCAGGAGCTTTCCACATAGAAGGGGAAGTCTCCTTACGGACCGGAACCACACTCCAAAGGATACAATCTCCAGGAAGGGTGGTTAGGAGAGAGAAATACAAAAGGTAAAGAAGACAGAGTTAAAATAAAGAAAGGATCGGAAGCAAGTTAAAATTAAAGAAGAGTAATAGGGGGATGGTTAATTTAGTAACTTAGAATGTCCCCATAGAGGAATAGAGTCATCGAATGCATGAGAAAAATCTCGCCGATGCGTAGACTTTAGAATCTCTTTCAGACGGGGAAGGATGGGGGGAAAAAGTCCGAATCGGTCGAAACCAAACGAGGAGTGCACCTAGTCACCAAGTACTAACCTTACTTGGAAAAAAAAAGGGAATTCAGGTCTGGTGGGGGGGAAAGTAAAAGGATCCAAATCGGGAGGGTTACTATTGAAGGGGGAAGGATAGTCTGGAAAGACAAGCAAGAGGTGTCAGAAAAGGACAGGACCTGTAGCAGGGATTTAACTAGGAAAAGCAGGAGAAAAAAAGTAGGGTTTAGTACGTAGCGACCTTGATCGAGGGAACAGGAGTCAAACCGCTGGGAAGGGGGAAAGAAGAATATGGGGAACCATTAGATCAGGGAGATTGTAGGAAAAATGGAATAAATGAGCGAGGCACGGCGATAGTGGGGTTCATTAGGTCTCATTCTGAGGGCCGGGAGAAGTGGGAAACCAGTAAGTACGCCACAAAAAAAGAGGGTACACATCCTAAGACGTCTGGGAAATGTCACTTGGAAAAAAAGAACTAGCTTACACTCCTTGAGGGGGGAAGAGGGTATGTACACCATGTCTTAAGTGGGAGCGACGGGGAAAAGGTATTTCTTTGGGCAGTTTCTTTGACAAGTTAAGTGGGGAGCTGAAGCACTTCGGACTGAGTGTCAGGTCCTGCTGGAACGAAATGCCCTTTCACTGTGTGAAATTTGAGGGATCCTGAAAAATCGGAACTCTGGGTAAAGGGCAAACCTATCTAAATGGATATCCAAAATTCACTGAGGAGTGGGAGAAAAGGGAAAAGCGTGCAAGTAATGGATCACTCTGGACAGGATCAAAGGGGAGGGAGGTTAGAAAGAAATGGGCAGGAAAGAGGGGACGAAGGAAGTTGGGATGTTGAGGAACAGCGGGGGTCGGGGGAGGTTGGTATCGCGGGTTCTTCAATACCTACTGACAAGGGGGGGGAGTAGGTAGCAAAAGGGGTCGGGGGGTGGGACCCGCACGTGAGAAAATGGGGAAAGGAGGTTGACAACAGAGCATAATCACAACACGGATTGAGGAGGAACATAAAGGGTTGCAAAAGAGGAGGGGCCTAAGCATGAAAGCATTCGACTAACCTGCGATTCTAATGAACGACAGAAAGTCTAAGGTAACATGATCAGACATATATAAGCAGGAGAAACCAAGGAATGGAATTGGGAGGGAATGGATGCCGTCCAGGGGGAAAAGGACCTTTCATCGAGGTGGAGCCCCAAGGGAGGGGGAGAGGCAACAAGGAAGGGAACGGAACTACAGCAGAGTGCGGCGAGGAAGATTAGATCGTTGGAAAAGTCAAACCGTCGATTTAAAGGGGAAATAATCAAATAGACTTCGGTGGCCAGTGTCAACACGGAAAAGCGAAAGAAAGACGAAATGAGACCAGGATAATAAGAACGTGGAAAACTGGAGTCGAAGGGAGATACCAAAAACTCAAGAGAGCTAAGACGAGAAGGATAGAGAAGGAGTGTTGCAGTGACATTAATGGCGGAGACGTGGAAATATAGGTATTAAAGGGGAGATTATGTGTGGATTGGGAGTCATAACTGTCGATAAAAATTCGCGGTCGAAGCGGAAAAAAACGAAATCTCCCTTGAAACAGATCGCCTTCCTCGGCTTTTGATGGAGAAACGTAGAGGAAAAAGAATCTGATTGAGATCAAAAGGGGTAGACCTGGGACGCCAATATAGGCGTGACGTAGTCTGAAGCGTCATTCCTAAAGGAGGGATTCCTGACAACTTCAGAGGGAGGGTTCGATGAAAGAGTTGACAAAGGGAATCCCAGGTCAAGGAGAAAACCTCTCAGGGGAAGACAGAAAGGCGGATCAGAGAAGACCCTACTATTTGTTTCGTAAGATGGAAAAACACCCAACTGGACTCTCAAAGTTAAGGTGGAGAAGGGAAAAAAGGGTAGGTTTGCGGATGAAAGGGATCCTTTTGGGGGACCCTGCGGTTGGTGGGCGAACCCGTCATACGAAGTAAAAATGATCTGACGGTCAGTGCAGAGGGCGGATACAGGAAGAGCTGACTCGATTGAACTTAAGTATTTCCCGGAGTCATAGTTCAACGCAATCGCCTTCGAGGAGAATTTTGAAAGGGTTCTCATATAGCGAGTACCGTAGAAAGGGGGACTAGGGAGTTGATAAAAAATCAAACAGGGGAGGAGCTAGCGGTGCCTTGGTCTTGGGGGAGAACATGCGGAAAGCAGGGTCAAAGCTAAGTGGAGGGAGCCGAAACGCGAAGAAAAAGGGAAGGAAGAGAGGGAGGGGTTGATACGTATGCTAAGACTTAAATCCCGTGTTGAAGGAAGGGCATCGGGGACGTCCTGCGAAACTCACCCCGTGCAAGAGACGGGAGGGGAAGAAGGGCCTTCAAAGCCCGGGTTCTAGGATACTAAAGAAAAGGAGAGTTACCTCCTTCGCGCACGTCATTATTATAGATAGTAGAAGGAAAGGAGGTCTCAGGCACAGTAAAAAGGTGCGCAACATCGGAATCGGAGGTCTCGCAAAGGAACGGTGGGGCGGGCGGGGAGGGACACCTCTCGACCCGCGAAATTTGACAAAAGGAGCGATCAGGAAAAGGGTAACGATGCGTACATGATTTAAGGTGCGAGGAAGGAAAAAAAAAAACTCATCGTGTGGGGGAATCTCAGAAGAACTTTCTGAATTAACTGGGAGAGGACACGAGAGAAAAAAATGTCTTGAGTAAAACGTCAGGGCCTCGCTTGTCTCAGAGGTGCGGGGGGCGCATCTGACGACGTCCGAGGGCGGGGGAAACTGCGTGACGACCATGAATATCAAGTTGAAAAGATGGAACGAAGGGGGAGGGGCGGCTCTTCTTCTATACTACTACGAAAAAAGGGGACTTCGTTAGAAGAGTCGGGATTTGAATTTGAGGACAGCTGGCAAGAGGGAAAGGTGGGTAAATGCAAGTTTCGCTTTTTGGGAAAAAATGAGGAGGAGGCGGCGGGAAGTATCTCTGACTCAGAGCAATTAAGAAGAGGGAAATACGTATCCGTTATGTTCGTTCTTTAAGGGGAGGTTGGATGACCGTAGGGGAGGTCACGAAATTCATCTTGGGACAACTAGACGCTAGCGGAAGACGAGAAAAGGAAAAAAACCCAAACCCCAAAACTCACCCAAAACAATTAGGGGTAAATATATATTAGTTACGAAGCCGAGCTATTTGGGAGCTAGTCGTGAAAGGGGGGGGGAGAAAGTATTACGCCAGTAAGACCTCAATCTCAGATGCATAAACGGGCGGTCTAGGTGAGGAAGCAGAAGGCGATGGAGATCTCGCAGAAAGGAAAAGGAGAAACCTCCTATCAAACAGGGTATGACTTTCTCAAAAACTAATGCCTCTCCCATTCTCGAAAAAAGACGAAAGAAGAGAATCCGATTTATCGAGGAAGAAGAAGCGGCAAAAAGCAGGAGGCAACTTGATAAATTGAAGGCTTCATTATAAATATATATCACGCGCGCAGAACATGATTCAGGACATAATCACTACTTGTGACTTGAAAAGCAAAAAAAAAGACGAGACAGGATCGGTCTCAAGACAGTACGTGGTGAATGCAGAAAAGTCAAACCAAAACCGCTGCAATTCTTTCGCGGCAAATCCCGACAAGCGGAGAAGGAACGTAACGGTGAAAGAAGATCTCTGTATAAACACAGACTTATTCGGCTTGAGAGAGTGCAGCACCTAAGCAATCGGGCGGGAGGCGATCGATACGAAGAGGCAATTTTGAGAAAAAGTGCCACGGGGAGCCTCCATGAAAAACTTAAAGGGACGGTGGCAGGAAGAAAAGGGTATCATCAGGGGGGAAATCGTATTATTTATCTGCTTTTGGCTACGGCGAATCCAGGATAGGAAGGGAGCGGTAGACTCATTAAACAAGAAAAAGATACCGGGGGGAAGTGAGAAAAGGGGGATATTACGACTATTTGAGAATCTCTCACCACAAAAGTCAGGCAGGGGGAGCAAAGACCGTTTTCGCGCGGAGAGGAAAAACGACTCTAAACACTCAATGGAAACAAGTCGCTCTAGGGGATTTATAAAATCAAAGTAACTCAAATGTTACACTATTGGATTAAAACGCTCGGGATTCTCAGGAGGGGGAAAAGGGTTTGATACTGTGCTCCATCGAAGGTAGGGAAATCTAGGATAATCTAAAAGTGTAGCCAGACGTAGGAGGGAGGGGCTTCAAGAAGGGACAGGGGCGAAGGGGAGACCGGGCGCACACGGAGAAGGCGGCGACCAAAAAGGAAGAAAAAGGTATAAACTATCAACATAGACTGGGGAAAGGAAACCGGGACGGACGGGAAAGAAGGGCAGGGGTGGGGGGAAAGTTAGAAGAAGAGTCGGTTTCAGGGACGGGGCAGTAGAGAGAGGAGGGGAGACACCAAAAAAATGCAGAGGGTGGGTCTACAGGGCAGGGGGCCCGGGGGTGCGATGGGGGGGAAAGAAAAGAAGTGAACACCAACATTAGAACTTGATTTTCGTAATGTAAGATAGGCTACAGGAACTTCTTCTTTCCGTCTGTGTTAAGGGAACGCAGAAGAAGGGAAGCGTCACAAGGTCCTTTTTCGCGAAATAGAGCTGGGGAAATAGAGGACGGAAGTAAAAGCCAGGAAGGCGTTGGAGGTATGCTGATTATAGAGGAAAGCGACATGTGCCGTATCAAGGAAGTGAACCTTAACAATCAGGACCACAAAATTCAAAGAGCCGAAGGAAGGAAAAGAAGCACAATCGGGGGGTGCCGGGGTACTTTCGAACCAATTATTAAAACTTGGAGTACGAAAGGGATTGGGGATGGGAGTAAAGGTCTAAGGTGTAACTTACCCTTAAAGGGAGGGGTAAGTTAATGAAAAGAGTTCCAATGAATAAGGGATAAGGTAGCTCCTCTAGCGAGGAGTCAGATCGGATAGGAGGAAAGAAAAGGATTCCATGATGTAGGGCATCTCATATTCGACGTGACGAGGGAGGAGGACTTCTTGTCTTTCCAGTAAAACAGCCTGAACATCAGTTAGAGCGCAAAGGAGTGAACGTTCGTGGGGGGGGGAACCTGGAGGAGAAGGGAATGAAGCTTTTACAGGACCTGTCGCGGACAGAAGAAGCAGTGGGGAGAGGAGAAGTAGAACTGGGGGAGACAGTCATACTAGGTGGAAATAGAGAGAAACACCAGGGATGAGTCAATATAGTAGTTAAAAACAACCTATTATCCTATGACATCCAGGGCAGGGGGACGAAAGAAAATGAACAGCGCTGGTAATGGGAAACAGGAGCGAAAACGGGGGGAGGAGTAAGAGATCAAACTCATTATCTACTTGTAAGAACCAATGGGCGTGAAAGGACGGAAGGGGAGGATACTTCAAGGATCAGTCTAAAAATTAATCTAATAGGGCACGAAGGGGAAGAGGGACCGACCTAATAATTACTGTAAATAACTAGCTCTTAGAAGGAGGCCACGATGGACGTCGAGTTCGGGAAAAGAAGGGAAAGAGAATTCTGATTGGCCATGTGGCACGTAACGAAAAAATAAGGGTATCATAGGGGGACCGAATAGGAAATACAGCAAAAAGACAGGCTTCTAAACACGAGGAAGAATAGGGGGCCTCAGAACTCAAGTCAAGGAATAAAAGGTGTACGCGTCGAGGGTTAAAGTGGAAAGGACGGTTATGAGGTCCATGAGAGGGGGGGGGGAGTAATTGAGCCATTCACGAAAAGAAGTCAAAGGGACGAGAGAACGCCTTGAAAAAAAAAAAAGAGGCGCGGAGAGTTTTCTGGTCCCTTCCCTCGGTTGTACTACACGCTTCGATTACGGAGAAAGGGCCTGGTGAATCCGAAGATAGTAGGAAGTAGTAGCGGGAGAGCTGACAAGGACGGAACGCAAGGGAAACTAAACAAGAAAGGTAAATAGGGAAAAGAAGAAAGTCACCATTAACGTCGAACCCGCCAGGTCGCAAAATCTAATCACAGACTTAAAAAACGAAGGGGGGGTTCCGGGAAGCTTGAAAAAACAAAAGCGAGACTCGTCTTCCCGGAATTGATGTTGAATTTGGTTGAGAAAGAAGGAGGAGAGGTCGTCACCTTTTTCTCCCCGGAGGCCTGGGGGGGGGGAAATTCCCAAAAAAAGGACCTCCCGGTCTCAGAGGATTCAACGAGACGGGGGACGGCTGGAGAAGAATGAGAGGAGTGAAGAGAGTCAGGTCTGAGATTGCCGCAAAAAGGTCAAATAAGTGGAAAGAGGAACCTTCGTAGGATAGTTAAATGGAATTCATCGGCGGTTCCGAATAAAGGGAAGGCAACGGAAAGGGAGAGGCTCCACAAAAAAAAATCTAGAGGGTTGGTCACATGGGGGAAGTTATTGTGGGACTCCAAAAAAAATTCTAGAAAGGGTGAAGCGCCGGGCAGGAAAGGGGAGAACATCTTACGGCCGACGAGTGTTTCTCGAGTACTACCGGAGGAGAAAGATAAGCTTTCCAGACCGAGGAGCGGGGAACACCTTACGGCCGAAGGAGTCGAGCTGACCTCGGCCCAGAGGACGCCTACTATGGTAAAGAAAACCTTGACCCCGAGGAGACAAAAAAAAATAAGTAGAAATTCATGGGGCAGGGACGGGAGGGAAAAAGGTCAGTTTGAGCAAAACTCACGAACAGGCATAGGGAGAAAAGGAGGGAAAAAAAGAGGACTAGTGGGTCTTTCTGAAAAACAATCCCTCGGAGGAAAGACGAGGCGTTTTGATGTCCCTCTAGTCAGAGCATGTCACTAGAAATGACGTGGGGAGAAGTTCGAGGTTTGGTCGGAAAAAACAAACAGAGAAAATTTGGGAAGGTGAAAAAGGGACCAGAAGAAGAGGATAGCACTTGAAAAATTTAAGGCAACTCGAAAAGATCGGAGGTCTAATGGTGATGGGAACCGACTTCCTGCGAAAAAATGCGAAAAATGAAGATGAAGATGAAAAAAGGCCCTTGCGAGGCGGGGGGGGAAAAGAGAGGACGAGGACGTGGAAACTGCCTATCAAGTTGTAGTTTACGCTGAGGCTCGGGTCTCGAAAAAGACCGTATAGAGGGAGAAGGAGCTAAATGGATTTCCGCAGAAATAAAAATTAGCGCAGGGGTTTGCGAAAAAGGGACGGGCTACATCGGGTTTTCGAGGTCGGGAGGCGGAGACTTGAGGCCAGACTGCAACTGCGTGAGGGCTCCAAATACAGAGACGAGATTCCGTCGGAACCGAGGAGGGAGGTACATCCGGTAAGGGGGGGTGCACATAGTTCGCTTGGAAAAACAGCTCTAACTTCTAGGGGCAGTCTCTAGAAACAACAACGTAGAGGAGGTAGTATGATTTTAGAGTCCCTGCTCGGCATCTGTGTGATAGATTAAAAGGGGGGATCTCGGATTCCTCCCGTCATCAGAAAGATAAAGAAGACACCGCTCGCTATTGGCGGCACTCGGGGGGGGGCTGCGAAGAAGTTCAGAAAAAACCCGAAACCGATGGCCCGGAAGGGCGAAAAACGGGAGGTGGGAGACTGCCAGTGGTCATTTCCGAAAATAACTTCCCAAGCCAACCGAAGAGGAAGGGAGAAGCTCGACCGAGCAGAAAAAGGAGGAAATGATTCAGTTGAACATTATCAAGAAAAAGTCACAGAAGAGCAGCCGTAAAAAAAAACTGAAGGCGGGGTCGAGAAAGAGAAGTCTCACTGGAATATAGACCTAGCTCGTCGGTATTGAGAGAAAGGAAAACGGTTTCTCGCAGCTTCAAACCAAAACGTATCGTCGCGCAGAGGCTCTCCTAAACAGAAGGAAAGGAGCGAAGAGAGGATAATAAAATATCTAGTCGGGGGGAATGTTGAGAATACATAAAAGAGTGGCGTGACGGAGTTCCTCCAGTAGGGATGCTGGCGGCTAAACTTCAAAGGGAACCGGAAAATCTTCCATGAAATCTATCAGCTGTAGGTTCGGCCACAACACCAAAAGTTCATAGAGCAGGTCATCTTCTTGGGCCTACTCGTGCGCTGGGGGGCTCAGGGTCAACACATCCACGGCGCCTTTGATACTGGAAAGAGAAAGGAAGCCTTTCCACGCCGTTAGAACATGGTCTTTCAGCGGGAACGCACCAAACGAACAGAAGCATGGAGGATCAGATCGTTGAGGGAGGCTCTGTAAAGTCAAAGGGAGCGCGGATTTCCGAAAAAAGGAGAAGAACACTCAAAAGGGAAACGCCGTCCGGTTTTATAGCGCAACGAACCGAAGGGTAAAAAAAGCTATCTTGTTAAAGCTGCTCGAAAGGAAGTTAAAAATTAAATAATCGAGGTGGGAAAGGGGAAGGGAAAAAAGGGAAAGTCCATAAGTCTCAAAACTCAAAGAGAAGAGGATCAAACGTCTTCTCGATGTAGTCAGACCGGGGGGGGGGGGGGAAAGATCTAAGGAACTTCTAGGGAAGGCCAAAAACACGATCGCGCAAAAACCGAGAAAGAAGCACCGAATTTGAAACCCCCGGAAGGGAAGGGGGAAAAAAAGGCAGGTCTTGTGGGGGGGTCACTTCACTTATAAAAATGACGGGTTCCGGCGAGGGGAAGTAAAGAAAGTCGGGGAGACTGAGCGGTTCAGGGGAAAGGACTGGGGGGGAACCGATCGAGGTGTAACTATTGATTACAGTAACAAAACAGAATACGTTGGCCGGGAGAACAGGAAGTGACTTAATGCTTTGGTCCAAGGAAGGGGTTCGAATAAGTCCCGATATATTATGCAAACTTAAATCATATCCGGTGGAGGCGAATCGAGGGTGTGGGGAGAGACTAGGGGGGACGGGCCAGAAAATATCGCGCAAGGAACAGGCGAGAGTTGTTTCCAGTCGAAAATTAGAGAGACTTGAAGGAACGGTGGACGGAAAGAAAATAGCAAACATGGCCAAACATCCGAAACTCCGAGGAAAGGGGGGAAGGTCAGGACGGATTCATACGACATAGGCCTTCTCTTGGGGGCTTCCCGTCTGTGGTTGAGCTGTAAAAGAAGGAGAAGGGGGGTCCTCTTGGAAGTGGGGAGGAGAGGGTGAGGGTCGAGCCTGGCCAGTTTTTCATTACCATCAGGAAAAAGAGGGATGGTCGTTAACTTGGTCTAATCTAAAAGAACTCGGGGCTCGGGAAAATCGGAAAAAGATCCAGCCAGGCCTAGGGGGTCAGTGACCTAAGAGTTGCAAGTACTGATAGATTAACGGAGGGGCAAAAGTCTCCCCCCGCCTCCTTAAAATCAGGTCAGTAAGATAAAAAAAGGTGGAAAGGGGCAATCTTCGCAAAAGTGCCAATTCTTGTTGGTAAGTCGGCAAAGTGAAAAAGAAGGAGCTGAAGACGTAGCAAAGGAAGAGCAACGTGGGTATCTTCGGTCTAAAAAGTGGGTGGGGGGCTGGGGGGGAAAAAATCCTCTCACACCACAACCAGGGGGGCAAAAAGTGGTTGAACAGATTCTCCTAGAAATCACCATGAAATCTCGTCAGGAATATAATGAACTTAATTGTTCTAGAAAAAGAAAAAAAATTAAAAGAGAGTTAAACTCAGAGATCTAGGGGAGAAAAAGGGAAACGTCATTCCTCCAGTCTTATTGGAGTATGACATGGATGTGGAATTGGGAAAAGGGCTATCAGTAGCACGCCGAGGAAAACGTGAAGAAAGAATCAGAATGATTTCTATGATCGGGGATTCCGTCGGGGAACAGGGGGGGAGTAACCGAAGATGGTTACTAGGGGAGATCAAGTTCCATCGGACCCGGGTCGAGTGGCAGGGTCCTTGAAATTACTTCAGTGTAGCAGAACGAAACTAGATGTCAGAACAATTATAAGTGAGAAACCTCTAAACCTCGGTGCCTCATATATTTCAGTGAACGTGAATGAACGGCGGGACCAGACCTGGTTAGGATTAGGGAAACAGAAATTTTTCGAAGAGGAAGGAAAGGTGGAAGTCACAGGTAAAAAGCAACTTGCAGACGAAACCGGACTCTAAAGGACACACAATGATCGCAGGGCATCGATATACTTCTTTCCCTTCCGGAGAGGGCGAGCAAAAGAACACTCTGGCTTTCAAGAGAAGGCAAAGGATATCCGGGGGAGCTAAGAAGGGAGGGGATTTCTAACGCGGAGACATTCTATCAAAGCGGTGAGAGTAAGGGGACGCACTAAGGATCAAATAGGGGGTTAACACACACAGAGAACCTTTCAAAGTAAGAAGTGGCCATTGAGAGAGAATGGACCCCGAAGATTCTGAGGGCCATCGGATGAAAAGAAAGGTTGGTTATCAAACGTGAGTTAACACAAAACCGACGGGGACGAGGGCAGGAAGGGATAATTAAGTCGTAGGGGGGGGAGAAAAAGGGAAGATCGCCCTTGGGTTGTCGACCAAACTCCTTAGTCAGTGGTGCAAAGGGCACGAGCCCGAGAAGGAGGGGAAAGGAACGAAAGTCGGACAACATAGTCCGTTTGGCTGGAAGAAAAAATAAAAGAGCGAGGGGCGAGGAGATTTCCTCTCAATGTCATCTAACAACTGCTTCAGAGAGAAGGTAAAGTGGAGGCGATTTTGGAAAGAAAGGCTACGGGACTTGCCGGGAGGGTCTCTAACAAAAGACACAAAAGGGGACGAGATCGGGGGTGCCCTGTGGGGGCCGGGTAGGTTCAAACCAGCTCAAAGGACAATCGCGAAAGGTTGGGAAAGGGACTCACAGGGATAAAGGGAAGGCAAAGTGTCAGTGGTGACTGCACCTGTCGGAAACGAAGAAAAAGAAAAGGGCATAATTCAATCGGTGAAATGCCTAAAGGGGGAACCTGACTCCAGAGAAGGGGGAATTTGAATGAGCAGGGGAAAGGGAGAACCCAAAAAGAGCTAATTTAATACTATAACATCTTATACCAGATTGAGGGGCACAAGCAGATGATAGAGGAAAGGGAAGGCAAGGAACCTTTCCTTTTCGCCACAAAACACGCAAGAAAGAGAGGCAAGAGCCGAGGGGCCTAATAAACACCGATGTGTTGGCTGAAAATCAAGGAAAGGAAGAAGAATAACAAAGCGTGGGATGGAAGCAAAAGAAGAGGGGAGGAAAGGGCATTTACATTAACTGGTGAAAAACGAAAATAATGCGATTTAGGCGGAGACCCGTTT
>Ga0179593_1390971_pt1 | contig 22177 bp, 33 predicted proteins | sample CZODoug2_1_08_16_FD_185931 | JGI IMG/M metagenome (GOLD analysis project Ga0179593, IMG submission 185931) | Vadose zone soil fungal communities from Angelo Coast Range Reserve, California, USA - CZODoug2_1_08_16fungal (PacBio error correction) | ecosystem: Environmental > Terrestrial > Soil >...
GGGCGCACTAATAACATTAACGGGGAAAATTGTTCTAACAGGGAAAGACCGACAATGAAAGCATCCAAGCCATCCCAGGGTATAGAAATGGATGACAAAAAGACCCTCAATGGAAAGGCAGAACCTTGTATTTAATATCAAAACGCAAGCTAAGATGAAGAATAAAAGGAACGGACACGGTGGGGGACTAAAAAAGAAGTGTGAGAAAAAGGACTGTAGACACTAAAAGGGGGGGACGAACATCTCCGAGGAAAAAGTGGAAAGGCTGGGAATGTTGAATCTAGGGAGCCAAGTACTTTGAAAGACTGAAATAGAACCAAGGAAGGAAAGGAAACGCAGGGGGGGACATGAATCCAATTTACAGACTCGAGAGATGCCGCATGAAAAAGAAAGAAGGAGCATATCCTCATTGGAAGACTCCAGGTTGAATGTGGTAAAAAGGGCAACTTAAGGACCGAAGAAAGAAACCAAGCCGAATGACTGCCCCCATCCACTATAAAACTGGCGGGAAATGACAAGAGAAAAGGGTATGGAGGGTGAAAAGAGCCTTGAAATGGTAAAAATAGAAAGAAACCTCACCGGCCAACTTCCAAAAACAGGGTCCAAAACTCCTAGGAGCTACCATTAAACCGGAATCGAAAGAAAAAAAAGTAAGAGCAACATGGTGGGGAAAATGGGACGTGGGTAAAAATGTGCGAAAAGAAAATCCAACCCTTCAGAAGGAGCCCAAAAAGGAAAAAGGAAAGGGTCGGAAAGAAAAAGAGGAACCAAGAGACCAAACCAAATCTTAAGGGCGGGAAAAAAGGGCAAAACTACAACGGAAAAAGCCAAAAAACAACGGATTTTAACAAGAGCATAAAAAAAGGGGCAAAAGAAGAAAAAGGAAGGAAGGGAGGGGACCAACAAAAGGAAAGGGAAGATCGAATAGAGGAGAAAAAAAAGGGGGGGGGGTTTGCACACAAACAAAAAAGAAAACAAGTAAAATCGGTAGAATCATAAGGAACGTGGCAGAGGCAGGATTTGTGGGGCGCCTAAAGAGGAACAGGGAGAAGTACAGAAGGAGACACAAAATGGAGGGACGAGCGGTCGAACAATGTAAGGAAAACGAAGGAAAAAATCAAGGAAAACTAACTGCAACTGACGAGGAAAATGGGGAAAAGAGACCCCAGGAGAGTCTTCTAAAGAGAGAGGATTTCCGAGAAAAAGCAGGGTAAGCCCAGAAAGAAAAAGAGTCACCAGTGGAAACCAGGGTGGGAGACAAACCGCAGGTAATCAAAACTCTGCCAGTAACGGAGGAGGGGGGGGATCTGAGAAGAAGAGAAGAGGGCTCATGAGGTGGGGAGAGAGACCTCTCCATGAGGTCGAAGGAACGTGAAAAAAAGGGGGGGAGGAACTACAGATAAAAGCTGAAAACTGTTACGGGGTCACGTTCTGTGAGCACGAAAACTAAAACGAAAGAGTTTAGGGAAATACTTTTAATGGAAGATCCCCACCCATGATCCAGTGTTTTAACGAGGGGCACTTGGGAACTAAGGAAAAAGAAGGGAACGACAAAAGCGCAGGGATCAGGAAAAATGTTCAAGCATCCGGGGTGGAAAATACAACTCCTGACAGCTTGTGAGGGTCCGATCTGGGCCAAGGAAGGAGGCGGTGGGTTCTTCCCTGAAAATAGAGGGACTAGAAAAAAGGAAAGACAAGGCAGAAAAAAACGGGGGGAACGACTATTGAAGACTCACGAAATGGGGAAAAGTTTCGGAAGTGAAGGAGAGAAGATTTTTCCAAAGGGAGAAAGAAAAGGGTAGGAAGAGAAAAGAGGGGGGGTAAACGGAACGCAAAAGACGAGAGACGAACTTAGTCTCTTGAAAATGGAAAAAACGTTCCGGGGGGAGCGCGGGTCAGGAAGCTCTGGGATTAGGTTAGACGAAGGTGACAGGTTTTCCTTGGGGAACGGGGGAAAAAAGGAAAGCAAGGAAGAGGAAGAAAAAGGGAAGAGGGAAAACACGGATCTTATCGAGATCAAAAAAAAAAAAAACAACACCGAGGAAAAGGAAAAAAAGAAGAGAGATATCAGTAGTTAGGAAGGAAAGAAAAAGGAGAAGGGGACAGTGTGAAGCGGCACCCGAACGAAACCAAGCAAAATGTCCAATGGGTCCAAAATGGCGGCTGGTGGAAAAACCAACTAAGTTGAAAAGCCTAGAAAAGGAAAGAAAAAGGAAATTCTTCGCCAAAGGGGAAGAATTAGGGACAGCTCGAGGTTAACAAGGGATGAAACAAAAGAGTATTGCAAGACTTAAAAAAAACAGGGGGCGTCCTGACTCGGTCAAAGACGGGGGTAAAAGGGGATCTACAAGGGGGAAAGGGGTATTCTTTAAAGAGAGGAAAATAGAAAAGGGGGGAAAGGGGCGCAAAACCGGGGCGGGAACAAGGAAAAAGAGAAGACTATAGAGGACGGCCATCAGAAACCCACTCCTATAAATGGGGAAAGAAGGGTCGTGACGAAAAACAAAGAAGTTCGCGGGGGGGGAGTGCCACAAAGGAAGGGGATTGTAACCAAGGGGTCCGTAAAAACAGACGATTTAGCGGTAAATCAGGGGGGCTAAAATGGAAAACCAAGGAGTAAAAAAGGGCATCTTTGGGGTAAGGAGGGAAAGGGAAGTCTTCCCGAGACACGATTCCAGGGGGAATTTGAGGAAGAAACAGAAAGTAAACATTAATCGTGGGGTAAAATGGTATGGAAAAAGTGAGAGGGGAAATGAACGAAAGACCAGTTGGATAAAGGGAGACTCACTCCAACAAACAAGAAAATTCAGACGATAAGTCATCCATAAAAAGCCCTCCTGACGGGCGATAATTGGGTTCTTAGGCGCACGTTATCAAAAAAGGGGGAAAAAAAGGGAGAATGAGGGGGGAGAATGGCAATTAAAAAAGAAGAAACAAATGGTGTACTGCAGGGGGACCCAATTATCGATAGACCTTGCAATGAAATCTAGAAAATAATCTAGAAAGATGGGGAAAGACAAGCTCGTTAAGAGGAGGAGGTCCTTGGGGGGGGAAAAAGGGAGTGGAGTTTAAGGGAGGAGTGGGAACACATAGTGGGCAGGAAAAAACTCGGAACAAGACTCACCATAAAGAAAGAAGAGGAGGAAAAAAAAAAAGGGGGGGGACAGGGGGCAGAGAACCCAACAAGAAAGAAAATTTTTATCCTAAGACGACCAAAAAAACCTACAAGACGAGGGGGGGAAACTTATGGAATTACCGATATGGGATTCTTAGGGGGGGGAAAATAGGAGAGAAACAGAAGAGGGATACATAGCGGAGGAAGACGTGGTCCCTGTCCCTTGCAACTACCAGTGTGATGAAAAGTCTTCTCGGGTGTTTTGAACAGAGAGAAGGGGGGTTTCAGGTTTGAGGGACACGGGGGGGGGGTCAGAAACGAAAATGGGGGCGGCGCGCGGTCAGTCACAGAAGGAGGAGGAAGCTAGGAATTGAAAGTGTCAAGAAGACCTTGAAGGGAGGGGAAGGAGTTGAAGCTGATGAGGTAGAAAAGTTAAAAAAAACTGGGAAACCAAGCAAATGGGGCGCGGAGAGATCTCGGGGACGGGGATGGGGGATCCTACGGTCCTGTGGGTGTTAGGCCATCAGGAGGGTGGAGTTTAATAATGAATGAAAAAAAGACTCAAAAGAGATCCTGCAAATTCAAAAAAAAGGGGGAAAAAAGGGGAAATCTCTTGGGGGTTTCACGGCAATCAAATCAAAATGATGGAGAGGCAGGGAAGGAAAAAAGGAAAAGGGAGCTGGAACAAAATCTTAGGTGGCGGCTCAAAAAGCTCCCCGGAGACTCGAGGCAGGGGGGGAGGCTCTGATTCTTTAGTTCCATGTTTGGGACTCAGCAGGGAGGGGAGGGCCGGATGAGGAGAAGGGGTCAGGATAAAAAAAAAAACAAGGGGAGGGGTGAGAGGCTCTTAAAAGACCGCGGAAAAAAGACAAGGGGGAGGAATGGGAGATTGGGGGGAGCCCTGTTCTCAAAGAAGGGGAGGGAAAAAAGAGGCCCGGTCAGGTGAACTAAGAAGGCATTTGGTTGCAAGACGGGTTCATGGGAAAGTGGAGTGACAGCATCAGCTGAAGGGGGGGATGTACTTAAAGTGGGTGGACGGAAAGCAGGGGACGCGAGGGGAGCGTGAAAAGGGGAAAAATTCTTCGAGACAGATCCGAAAATGGGGGACATCAGGAGTACATGGAGATAAGCCGGAGCCAAAAGGGGATAGACACGTATTAAAGTAAGACGGCTATCTCTACAATCGTGCTGGGTTAGGAGGGCGGTTATCAGGGGAACAAAAAGATATTTTGCTTCAATGACAAAAAAAGAGGGAGGGGAGGAAAAAAAAAAAGGTTATATGTGACTCGCTGGTTCAATAACCGGCAGCTCGGGACCAATCTCTCGGAAGGGGGGGGGGGGGGGGGTCGCAAACTCAAACACCCAGCAAACACCAGGGACTTAAGGGGGGGCGCAATCAAAGATATCAAATTTGGGGGAAATTTTTTCAGGCGGAAAAAAGGGGGGTTTGCGGAAAGGAAAAAAAAAAAGGGATCAGGTAAACCAAGGACGCAGGGAACGAAACTGGGGCTACAAAACAAACGGGACTCTCAAGGGGAAGAAGAGGGGTCGCAAGGTGTTGAAAAGAAAAGAAGAGACAAACCAAATAAAGAGAGGGGACTTGCACACGTAGGGTACAATGAATGTAAAGAAAGTGCAGAAAGGTGATAATCGGACATGGAGGTGGCGGGCGTGCACATAGCGGGTGGGGTTACGACGTCAAGGGTTTCAAAAACACGGGCGTAGAGAATATCGGATTAACAGTCAGAAGGTGTGGGGAATTGACCTCATGTCAGGAGGACGTTTGGGGGTTGGCACGGGGGTAGCAGCAGGTGGACTTTCAGCAGGGGGCGTGACGGAAAAACCGGGTCAAAAACTACGCCAAAAGAAACGAAGAGAGAAAAAAAATTTCCAGGTGAACCAATTATCAACAAAAATCCAAAAGGGGGGGGGGAGAAGACCTGGGAAGAAAGGACTTGGGGATAAGGAAGTTGAGACAGGAGTGGGGTTTCAAAAGAGGAAAAGGATAAACGCTGTGATACCAGGGGGGGGTCACAGTATCAATGGGAAGGGGAAGACGAGATGGAGAACAAAGAATAAGTGGGGGGGGAAAAAATGAGGGAGGGAGACCCAACCCCACGGATGAATCAGGGGGAAGTTTCCTAGGAGGGGGGGAAAGTGTGTCCTTAATCCAGGTGGGGTTCCTGCAAGAGGGAAGAGGGAGGCGGGGACAGAAAATGGGGGAAGAGACCACAAAAAACCAAAAAACAACCGCTAGACAAATGGGGGGGAGAGGGGCCCATTAACGTAATTCGGGTTTCGGACAGGATCAGAAACAAACGAGGTTAAGGCAGCCAAAAACCCAACCACAACACCCTCCAAACAACAAGTGGATTAGTTTGTTGTATGGGCCCCCAAAAAAAACTGGGTGCCCAGGGGGGTCTACGTTACCGCTGGCTCAGGCCGGCGGCAGGGAGAAGGGTAGAAAACTTGGGTCGGCAAGAGCAACTGACACAGTTCAACAGTCGGGAGGACACCCAGCACGGAAAAAGTCCCTCGTGCAGCTTTACCGGCAGAGTCTGGCGAAAAACTTATGACGGGCATGGGCAACCGGTTGAGTCGGAGTGGAAAAAAGAAAAAAAAAAAAACATAACAAAGACAGGGGGGGGCAGAAGGGGGGAATGGCGGCGGGGGGGGAAAAAAATCCCTCAAAAGGCGGAACGGCGACAAGAAAAAACTGGGGGATGGGGTCTTGAAAAAGAAAGGCCAGAGGAAGGGGTCTAAACCAATATACCCACGGCCCGGAGTGGAAATGAGGACGGGGAAAATGCGCGCACTCAACGGGACGCCGGAGCGTCCTTGCGCAGAGGAAGAGAAAGAGCACTTCACACGATTCAACCAGCGAAAAACTCCAGCGGTCTATAAAGGAAGGGATGTCCGAATGGGCTCAGAGAAAGGACCTCTTAAAAAAAGGGGGAGGACAGTACTTGTCAAGACTCGAGAAGGGGGAGAAGAAGAGAGAAAAAGTCAAAAACTTCCAAGGAATCACAAAAACACTAGAAAACCGACGGAGGGTAGCGACGGGGGGGGCCCGAGGAGGGAAATGAAACTCTTTTTGGGTTATAAGTCAATATCAAAAGAGCGGACTAGGAAGAGTAAAGAGAAGAGGGGGGGAGGAAGTGGCAAAAGCAAGGGGACAATGGGGGAGGGTGAAACGTGAATACGAAAAACCCACATGGCATTTTGATGATTGTAGGAAAACTCAACCGGACCCTCGGTGTGAATGAAAGAAGTGCATGGGAGAGAAGGGGGTGTGGTGACGGGAACAATACGGGAACAACCACCACCACCTAGGAACGCCCGAACTGACAGGGGCAAAACGACAAACTTGGGGGAAAACCAGGCAAAAATTCTGTTCGATTGGGAGATGGTCTAAAGGGGAGATGGAAAAAAAAACAAATCGGGCAAAAGCGTTTGGCAAGGGGGACCGGGTACGGCCGCTTGCAAGGTGAAAGGGTACTTAAAAGGGCGTACTAGGAGGGACGAGTGGAAGATAGGAAAACAGGCGTCCTCAGCGGGACAGGCGACCCGGCGGGAGAAGGGGAAAGACGTCCAAATGAAGTGGGAAGTATATCGAAGAGTACCGGTGAGAAGGGAGAAACCCCGGGCGTGCTGAAACACCAAGGGATGAAAGGGGGAAAAGCCATCCGAAAGGATGACGTGGCGCCGTGGAGAGGGTGGACGGGGTATTTGGGACCGGCCGGCGGATCGAGAGAGCATACTGGAAAATGTCCAACTTAAACATCACAGCCGCGTGGGGAAAACGAAAAAAAGAAGCAAATTTAAAAAGAAAACTCGAGGAATGCGAAAACACGAACGAAATGGGCGGGTTAAAAGGGGGATCAGGGTAAATCGGTCTTGACATAAGAAAAATTAAGGAAGGGCGTTTTAAATCATGAGACATAAAAAAAAGGAAAGGGATAGACGGGGGGTACTGGTCATGGGAAAGGGAAACCCTTAAAGGACACTTAAGAGGAGGGGTACGGGGACTTACAAGAGGGTTAATTAAGAAAAAAAAGGTCGGATTAAAAAAAAAGGGGGGGGACTTTATTTGCCAAATCAAAAGAAGGAAATGCCAGGTCGGACGGGGGGGAATTTTCTGCGAGTTTTCTTGATTGACTAAGGGGAAGCCCAGAGGACGAAAAAAAAAAAAGCGGGGGTCCAAGGTACCCGCCAAACGAGAAACACGTGGGGGAAGCGAAGAAGGGAATAGAGTCCACGGCATGTGGGGAAGGGGCCGTGACAGAAACATCCACATCTTATGAGCAAATGACTACCGAACGGAGCGTAAATAAGGAAACAGGAGACCAATACAAAACGAAAGAGGACAAAAGGACAGAAATTTGACTTCCCGTTCTAGCTGACATAAGAAGACGCAGGCAAGGCAAGCCGGACTCGAGACCAAAACTGAACTCAAGTAAAAAAAAAAGCAAGCAAATCAAGACAAACGCAACGTGGGAGAGTGCCCTAGCGAGGGTAGGTCGAAAACATCAGGGGGAATCAAAACTCATCGGGAAACTACCAGCAGGAGTCCGCGGCTCACCTTGACCACTGTAAGACCGGACCTGTGCAAGCGAAGACAGAGACCAAAAAAAAAAAAACGAAATAAGGCATCAACCGGACGGGACTGGGGGGGTTTGGGACGGGAGGAAGAAACCACAGTGGACGAACCACTAAAAAACGAGAAGGGGAGAGAAACATCGCCCAAACCCCCAAAAAAAAATCCCGCCCTGCAAAACCGCGAATAGAGGTGCGGGAGGGGCAACGAGAGGAACAATGGGAATAAGAGTCATAGAAAAAACGAACAACAAAAACAACCAAAGGCCAAGACAGCAAAACACCAGTAAAACCAATGAACTTTGGGATGAGGACAACTTAAGAGGAGTCACTCGGGCCTTTAAGAAATAGATAGAAACAACAAAAACTGAGGAGTAAAAAAGTAAAGAGAGGGGAACAAGAGGGGAAAATCAGCGATAAAAAAATTATAGTCCCCAAAAAGGACCGGGGGTCATGGTTTGCAGTGAGGTTTGATCGGGGGTTGGTGGGAGTCAGCTGACGCAAAAAGAGGAAGACGCTACATTGATCTACGAGAAGCCGACGCGACGGGCGGCGACGAGGTTAAAAAGAGTTGGGCAGAGGGACAGAAACCCGTGGTTAGGGGGCGTGAAATAAAATTGGTCCTGGACGACGAAACAAAAAACAGAAAGGGAGGAAAAAGGAATATGGTGGAAGTGGACAGGGGGGGTCTTCATGAAACTGAAAAAAAGCGAGACGATGCTGAAAGGGGGGTGAACTCTAATACCGCCTGGGGGGTCAAAGAAGAAATTCAGCAAAAAAAAAAAAATCGAGAACCTCAGAAAAGTTTCATATAAAACCGTGTAAATGGGGCGGACGGACGGCCGCTGATTGAACCAAGGGGGCCTCGAGTATCGAGGTTCGAGCCGAAATTCCTTGGGCAGAAGAGAAACGAGGGAGCGGAGCAAGGTTACAAAAAAGCAGGGGCGGTCAGTGAGAACGGTTGGTACAGCTGGGAGCTTAAAAAATTGGTTCGAATAAGTGTTTCATAGGACAGGGGGACGCTGGCAGCATTGCGTTGACCAGTAAAAAGGACGGCAGAGGGGAGAGGGGGAATAACAAAAGGTGACCAAAATGACTCACCCAATGCAGACTGGAGGGGGGGGGAGGTCAAAGGACGCGTGTCTGCCCGTTGCTTCACCTGAAGCAACGGGGAAGGAGTAACCTTGCAAAAAGGGGTTACCGGGCGAACGAGCAAGAAAAGTAAAAACTTACAAACGAAGAAAGTTTGTACGATTGATTCAGGGGGGAGCCTTACATAAGAAATGGGGGGTGGACCTACCGGGGCCCCACGCCAGGCAGCTCCAACAGGTTGGGGGAAAACGAGGGGAATATGAAAAAAAAAGAAAACAAAAAGGTAACAGGGCGAATATTCAAAAAAGGAGATCGGCAGGCAAGATAAGATAAAGGCAGGGTTCGTCCAGTGTCGATGAACCTCCGAGGATGCGGAAGTGGAGGAAACGGAGGCGGACGAAAAAGGGATAAATGATGTGTTTACAATTGTAGGCTCAATCCGAACGGAAAATGCAGAGACAAGGATAAAAACGACCACAGAAGAAGGGCTCGGGGACAATCAGAGGGGGGGGGTAAGAACACAGCGGGGGGATGTGACAACAAACGAGTGTGCAGGGAAAAGGAACAGTTAAGAGGACACCCTTAAAACATTTCCTGAGCGGGAGGCCGAGAGCAACAGGGGATTGACAGAAGAGGGTAGATTCAAAAATCCAAACGGGGATCAAACGACGCCGGCAAATGAACAACAACAGCCGTGGAAAGTGAAGAAAAAGGGCGGCAAATTGGTTTTTGAACCTAACCATCCGACGAAAAAGGCCACCCAGCTTGGCAAAAAAAAAAGAAGGGAAGGTACAACCCAGAAAAAAAACGTTCGCGTGAATCGCGGGGAATCAAAAGGGGGGGGGGTTTTAACAGAAAATTGCCTCGAAGAAACGGGAAAAAAAAAAGGTCAAGCAACATATGGGGCAGTAAGCGTTGCAACAGGAGGGGGAAAGCATCAACCAAAATCGTCGTCCTTAAAGGGTTGCCAGAACCATTTCTGTAAAATCACTCAGAAAACACGGAGGAGGGGGGGAAAAAAAAGGAGACAAAAAACTTTGCTCATGGAAAGAATCGCCCACAACTAAATGGGCCAGGGAGAGCCGGGGTGAACATAAAGCCCTGGACTAAAGAGCGTGGCTGCAGGAGGGGGAAGGCAGGAATAACATCAAAAAAAACTAAAAAAAAGACCCTGCTACTCGCGCTGCAGCAAAGAAGCATGTTCCAGCCACCTTTTAACAGCAGTCAACATACGGGGCGCATAAAATCTCCTCAGGAAAAAACGGTTCAAAAAAGTACCCAAGGATCGCGGAGACGGAGGAGAAAAGTACGATAGGGAGAGCACTAACCGGGGCTCATAACGGGGGGCCGTCACGAAAAATTGACGGAAGAAGGGGGTCACCTCACGTACTGGAACTAACGATGAGGAACCGGAGTAGAACTGTTCGGGCGAAAAGTCCCAAATCTAAGGTAACGGCCAAAGGGAAAGCAAAAAATCTCGGAAAAACGGGCAAGCAATTGCTCGGGTCCCGACGCATCGACGAAGGGAAAAAAACTATAAAAAAAAAAGGATAAACGGGGGAACTAATTCGAAGGGGGGGAAAGAAGGTCAAAAAGTCCGGGCGGCAGTGACCAGCCCCTACTTTAGAGCGGACCAATGATCGAAAACAAAGAGGGATAAAAGGCAGGTAAAGTGCAACAGAAAGAAAAAAGGTGAGAAACTACATTCCGAAAAAAGTCGAAACTTAACATTTGAAATGGGGGGCTAAACTTGTACGGGGGTTGCGCAAGGGGACCAAATAAAAAAAAAAAGTAACGAAGTTCACAGGGAAGGGCGCCAGTTAGCGTTGGAGGGGATACCCCCAGTTGGCAGGACCACGCCTATATGCCATCGGGGGCAGGGGAAACACAACGAGGACGAGGGAAGCCGAAGGAGATAAATAAAAAGAAATTCATAACCGTGGGTCAAGGGACATAAAGGGTCAGCCCCAAACACGAAAAAGTGGCCATCGGGGGGAGAAGGTAATGTACAATGGTGACAGGCCATCTTTGACGAAGGCCGCGAGAGGGGGGGGGGAAAACAAGCAGGTGCGGAAGCGGGTCTCAAAAGGCTGACCAGAAAAACACAAGGAAAGAAAAAAGTGGCAAAGGAGGGAGGGGCCCAGGTCTAAAAAAAACGACGTAGGAGTTTAGGGATGGGTAGTTACGGCGGGACAGCACCAAAAAAAAAGACAAGCGAACGATACCAACCAAAAAAAAAAAAGCCAGACGGAACCACCTCGATCAAAACAATCAAGGGGGAAAGGAAGGAAGAACCCTGGTGCCAAGAAAGGAGACTAACAACCCACAAACCGACGAATGGCAACGAAAAAAACAAAAAGGGAAACGAATAAAGGGAAAAGAACGGATTGTAAAAAATTGGGGACGGGTCGTAAACCGGGGCAAGGAAAGAAATAGGCAGTGTCTCTGATGGGACGGGTAAAAGAAGACAAAAGGGGGCAAAGGAACAGGCCAGCGGTAAGCCCAATGCGAAAAAAAAGGGGAGGCGAATCAGAAGGGAAGACTTACGGCCGACAAAAAAATGGAACGCAAGAAAAAAAACTCCACGGGGGGCGAACGTTCGCCGAAACAAGAAACGGCCGGTGGGTAGGGGGTGTTGGGTGGGTGGTGCAAAAAAAGGGGGAAGAGTATCCAGGAAGAGGGGGAAAGCCATAGCGAGGGAAAATAAAGAACTTGTGAATCACACAATGGAAAAAAAAAAGAAAAGCCCAAGAGCGTTGCCAGAAAAATGACACCCGGCAGAAGACAAAGGAAAGAAAAAAAGACAAACGAAAAGTTACCAAAAGGAACGATCAAGCAAACGCGGAAAAGAACCTTTAAATGGGGGGAAAACCCGCAAGGATCCATGAAAAATCAAGACAGGCACAGGGTCACACCTGACGGGGTTCCGAAGCATGGGGGTGTTCCGAAGGGACCAGACTCGGAAAAAAAAAACAAACAAAGGGGGGAGGAAAAAGATCCACACCTAAGTAAAGGACCGATGCCGAAAATGAAAGAACCCTGACGCGGAAGTGAAAGGGGGGAAGCCCAAAAGAGACGACCAATGAAAGGGGGGGAACGAATAAACGCAATGCAAGAAGCGGCTGAAAAGAGAAAATTCGTGTCATAGTCAAAACCATAGACGGCCAAACTCATGTCAAAAACACCAACATGGAAAAAAAAAGCATCAGACACTGAAAGGGCACGAGGGGAAAGGAAGGAAAAAAGAAGGAGGTAAAAAGCAAACATATGGTAAAACCTCCTTGGGCCGACCTGGAAAAAGAAGAAGCCGATCCATAATAGGAGGGACGGCAACACCCCATAACGAAAAATCACAAGTTGGCAAGAAACGGGGGGGGAACAAATGTAAAGGAAAGATGTCTGGGACATGTCCAGGAGAAGCAAAAAAAGGACCAAACGGGAAAGGGCAAAAACAGTCCAAAGGGAAGAAAAAATGGTTATCGAAAAACATGAACGCCTCAAGATAAGAGGACACGCGCCCAGTGACTTGACGTTGGGGTAAAAAAGTGGGGGGAAAAAAAAACAAAAAAGGGGCAACGACCTGTGAAGCACCCTCGGAAAAAAAGGGGCGGAACGTTACGTATCGATCCTCACAGCGGGTTGGGGGAGGGGAACATCAGCCAAAAACGACACTCAACATCTCCGTTGTCGAACAAAAGAAAAAGGGCAAACAAACGGAGCGGTGATACAGAAAAACGGCCAGCAAAACAACCGTCGTAATGCCGAGAAGGAAGATCGATAGATTAAATGGTCAACACGCCGAGAACAGGGAGGGAAACGCAAAGAAGGGAAAAGGGCAAAAGCAGGTAGTTAGCCGGAAAAGGGGGACTTGATGGAAAGGAGGGGGGAACGGAAACATGAAAAAAAAAAAGTGACAAATAAATTTCAGAGAGGTATGCCAAGAGAGGAAACTGAATCATGCGGCAGAAAGCAGGGTAACCCACGAAGAGGACGAGGGGGAAAAACGAGAAAGGGGGATAGACGGGGAAGTAAAAGCCGAGATAGCAAAAAACTCAGAAAGGGGGGAACAATGACAGAGGGTATAGGCCAAAAAACAACTATCATCATCAATCGAACACCGGGGCCAGTGATCACGTCAATGAAAAAGAAACGCCAACGTGAGTCGAGGAACAAGGGGCGAATGAGGTAGCGCAACAAGATGTAAGAGACACAGCCAGGAACGGTCGAAGAGAGCTACAAACTGGTTGACAGGAAAAAAGGACACAATTCCCTTTGGAAAGTGGGACGTGCGGGACCGGGGCGAACCTAAAAACAGACGACAAGTGGTCGGGGGAAAAAGACTGCTTGGGAAGAGAACACGCAACGCAAAGTGACGCAGACCCTTGGACCGGTCGACAAAGCAGGAAAAAACTAACCTGAGATTTCGGACCGTCAAAAATCATGGGGTGGGGAATACCCCAAAGGAGAAAGGGAGGGCGTGCGCAAAGGAAAATAAACAACATGAGAAAAAAAGATTTGGGAGGCTTCGGAAAACGAGGAAAAATTAAACCAACCCGCCCCTCGCGAAACTCAAAGAGGAAACGGCCTTCGGGAACGCTCACGACCTTGTAAACGTACTGTCGATGTGGCCAAGGAAGAAATTTTCAGAAGTAAGGAAAAAAGGGGTAAGCAAACTCGTCGGGTCAAAAAAAAAAATACGCGTACTTAAAAGAGGGTGAAATTGGACGAGAAATGGGGTGACATTACGGCTGTCGGATCGGACGGGGGGAAACTAAAAAGAAAACACATGGAAAGTCCTGTGGGCTGGGTCGAGGGACGCGAAACTCCGTGAAGAGAAAGAGCTTTGAAACCAATTATCAAAACACAAAAAAAAGGAGATGGAAGGAAAGACGATGCCCCGGAGTCGCGCAGACTGGGACGGAAGGAAGGACGAGGTTGTGCAAAAAGACAACAACCACGGCCTCAAAAAAAAACCAAAAAACGACGGGTGAAACCAAAAAGTCAGAGATCGCCTCACCTCTCCACATGTAACTGGACCTACATAAGGAAGTTCGTCAAAGGAAGAGATCGCAACGGGGATCTCTTTTCCCTTGAATTTGACACCGATCGAGGCATCTGTCCGCGGTTCGAGGATTTGGAAAAACTAAATGAGGTCGAGAAGACCACTCAAGACGACAATGTTGGTGTATACTGGGGAATGAAATCATCAGTTTGAGACGCAAACTCAAACTTGACGGGGGGGAAGACTCCGACGCGAATACAACACACCTAAACAAAGGGAAGACAAATTAACCAAACGCACAAAAAGTGGACGACGTGGTTGAGGCAAAACAAGAAAGAAAAGTTCCGGAAAACAGGTCAAGAAGTGGGTACTGGCTGGGCCGACGGGGAAAAACTACCGGGGGGAACGGGCGTCAACCCAGGGGCGCGGTGGGTGGGAAAAATAGCGACTTGTCAAAAAAACCAGACAACCGGGATTAAACAGGGGTTGGGGGAGAGGCCTCAAAAAAAGGGAAGGCGTTGTCCCTGGGGGTTGAAAAGGAAACACGCCGTTTGGAGCAAACCAATGAGACGGACGGGGAACAAGGGAGAACCGGTAGAGGTCGCAAAACCAACCCTGAAAATCAAAATCGATCACTCATCCTCAACAAATCGCCTGAAAGGATCACGTTTGGCAGGGGTCAATTCGCGTTATCCAAAATGGGGCCCCACGTGAGACTGGAGGGAGAAGCTTACAGAAAAAGTCAAACCAAATATCCTCGCTATCCTGCACCTGAATTCTCTACTTACTGGGGGGAAGAACCTAACGTCAACGTCGACAGGTTCCGCCGGGTGGGTCCCTGGAGGAAGTTGAAAAAACATAGGGGGGAGTGGGGGAAATAATATGGCAGAAGAAAAGGGAAAAAAGAGACAGAAGCCCCTCTGGGTGTTTAAATAACACGTCATAAATTATCCTTAGAGGCAACGAAGCAGAAGGACACGTTGGGAAAACGGAGCTAACCGGGAAGAATAAAACTGATCGGCGGGGAAAAAAAAATAAAGAAATCGGATCGTCATAGAAGGAAATTAAAGGCAGGGAACAGCGGCCGGGGGACTGACGCCAAGTGGGAATGCTAAGTTTAACAAACAAGAAACTCCCGGGGGGGGGGTGTAGGCAGTCCGGGACCGGGGGTACAAAAAAACGGAGGATGGACAAAGGAGCTAAAACAAAACACGCGGCGGTATCACTAAATAGAGGGGGGACATTGGGAAACTGTCTCCTGCGGGCCGTTTAGGAAAAAAACGGCCCTGACAGAACTGGGTGGAAAAAGGAACGTAAAAGTACAAACGTTCTCAACTTAAGATCGTGAACGCGGACGTGCATGGAAGGCCTCAGTAACGGTTGGTCATCAGCCTCAGGCGGGGGGGCTTTGGGAACTATGGGTAAAACGACAAAAGCTTAAAAAAAATAAAACGAAAGGAAAAAAAAAGCACGAAAAATTCAGGAAAAAGGGGGACAAAAATGAAATCGTGAAACGGGGGCCGTCGCCCCGTGGTTTTAGTGATGCTCGTGTCCAAAATTAAGGCATCAAGAAAGGGGAAAAAAAGGACAACTATGAGGTGAAAAAATGCAGACACTTCCGACCCTCGGGGCGAAAGGCACTGCTCAAAACGGAAGGTTCAGGGGGGCGTTGACCCTCGACTTGTACGGTCCGGGGGGATCAGAGAAAAGGCAGCAAGGGAGAAAAAGCTATCATAAAAGTCAGAAAACGCTTCAGGCGGCGGCGGCTTGCGACAATGAGGGTCATAAAATAAAATTTGCAGAAACAAAAAGGGGATTGTGAGCCTCAGGGGAATGAACGTGGTGGTACACGGAATGGAAACCAAAGTGGGGGGGGACCACAACTCACTTTGCATTTCCGACAAAACTGGGGTAGCGATTGACGGACATACATTAGGGAAAAAGAAAACCAGGAGACACTGACAAAAAGGTGCGAGGTGCTTATTTTCGGAATAGCAAACCGGCTCCGAAAAAAGGTCAGGACTGGAGGAGGGGGCGCCCGCTGATACGAATGTTCGGTCTATCCAAAAAGTGCTGGCCGTGCTGCAGGTACCGGGAAGAGGAAGAGAAAAAAAAAAATTTGGGGCAGGGGCATGGCGTTGAGGTTTCACAGCGGCAGATCCAAGAGGTCTATACAGTGAGTACTATGGTCTCAGATCAAAAAAACCACAGGTCACTCCGGAAGGTCTGATCGACCCAGTCGAACAACAAAAAAGTCAGACCGGCGGCTCGTGGGAACGGCAGAAAGCTCAAAGTCAGAAAACATTGGTGCGAAGGCAAGTTTGGGTCGGCACGAAAGCTTCTAGGGCCAGGATGAAAGGACGCATGTAATCGCCAAACTGGGCCAAAACAAAAAACCAAAAAAAAAAAAAAAAAAAAAAAAAATCGCAAAAAAAGGGTCAGAAAAGTGGGTCACTGGCGTAATGGGGCGAGCAGTCACAAGAGAACAAAAGAAAAAAGGCAGGGCGAAAGACGGTCACTGGTCGGGTGGGAACCACACGTTGGTCTCCAAAACATCCGGGGCAATGTACGAGTGGGGAAGAAGATTTCACAAGGGTGGCTTGAGGGGGGAACGCGAGGGGGGGGGGTGCGTAGACCTGACCTGAACCCACCGGGCCCGGAAGGAAAAAAGACTAAAAAAGTCTTTGAAATAGATGTGGTCATTCTCTTCAATGATAGTTCGGAGAAGTTTGTGGGAAACAGACGAACAAAATCTTTGAGCGTCATCGGGGGCCAGTCAAAGGCAAAAACGACGACAATAACAAAACGACACTAACGATAAACATACAAAAATTCCCTGGAAACGGATCAACAAAAAGGGAACAAAGCTCCTGGGAGAAAAGTGAGTAATCCAAAAAAACAAGGGACAAAGTATCAAAGAAGTTGAAGAAAATGTTTCAAAAAAAGAAATAAGCGAAGAAGAACGCTGTTGGGGGAAAAGGAACAAAAACCAACCCCTTAGATCGCGGATCGCTGGGCCATTAAAAAGAAAATTGGGGGGTCTGATTCAGTAATGGGCATACAACCGAAGATGAATCCGGCCATTGATCCACCGAAAGACGCACCGGGGAGCATCGTGTGTGGGGACCTAAAAAAAAGGCAAGAGTCGGCCAAGGGTGTACCAACCAAGTGAAGAGAAAAGCCACGACGACTAACGTGGCAAAATTTTGAACGGAAATTGGACGTTGAAAGACATGCACCGTGCGGCGACAAAAAACAACGCCTGGCAAGGGGGGAAGCCAGCAACCCCCCCAATGCCCCATCGTTACTCACTTTCGTCGGGGGGTTGGACTCAAGGCATTTCGCAGGGGAAAAAACCGGAAGTTTCACCTTGGGGAGGCGCGCCGCATTGGCGCATCGGTCATGACAAAACAGTCACCGAAACCGTCCGAACGCTTAAACGTCCTCGGTCCGGAAAAAACACCTAATGCAGTCCAAAAAACAGGAAAAATCGTCCGGTGAAAGAGATAGTGTGTGGGTCATCAAGGATTGAACGGATGCGTCAGGGACAAAAAGAGAAAACCACGGGGGGGCCGGAAGAAACTAATCACGTTTGGTTCTGCACACGACAAAAGTCGGGTGGGAAAAGAAGATCAAAAAAAGGGAAACCGCAAAACTCACAACAGGGGCAAGGTGGAAAAGACAAGCCAACGACGTCGGCGCCCCGAAAAAGACAACAAGAGCCCAAGACTTCTATCGACGACGAAACACACCAAGGAGGAAGGGGAAGCACCAAACAAAATCCCACGCGCGGGAACGAGAAAACAGTTTCCAGTGAGATGATGTTGCGAAAAGATGGGACTGACCGAAGGGCAGGGTAAAGGGGCGGACAACAAAAGGCAGAAAGAGCGCAAAAATTACATGAGGATTAGATCCATGACTGATTTCAGGAAGAAAGACAACACATCAAGTCCGCATAAACATTAAAATTTGCGCGATGGGGTAAAACACATGCAGACTTCAAGGGGGAACCTTCGGGGGGGGGTCTTGTCAATTGGGGAAACATGAAAACAAATCGAGGAAATATAAGGGGGAAAAAGCGACAGTTAACCCTTTTGTAGCCGTGGAAATCCGAAAGAAAGGTGTGTTCTGGGTCTGAAAAAAAACGATGGGGAGCGTGGATGCAAAAGGGCACAACAGAAAAATGCCCGAGTTCGAAACAAGGTTAAACTGGGAATAAATGGGGTTTGTGTCGGGATCTCTGGAACAACCACCAAAACAAAGAAAATGCAAACAAAAAGCAGAAGGGGGGAAACACAAAAGGGGGAAAAAAAAAGGACGCCCAGAGAGGGAACCAAATGAAAAAAAAGGAAAATGCTGTTCATGGCTTGGTCGCAGTGTGAAGGGGAGGACACGGGGCGGGGGGAGGGGGGGGAAAACACGGGAGCAAAGCGTTGGTTGGCACGACGCCTTTTACGGCCCGGAAGGTGCGGGGGTTCAAAGGGGGGAACCGCGGGGGCGCCTTAAAAAGAAAAAGGTGGGGGATCCGAAAAGAGGCGGCCTGCACCAACCTCCGTGGTAAAAAAGTCAGGAACCAGACAGCACAAAAGAGCCAAACTAGTCAATGAAATGACAGGTTGGAAAATGACAAAAAAAAACATGCAGAAGGTCAAGGTGAAACTACAAAGTGGGCGAAGACAGGCGGTCGTGCCACCAAACTGGATTTAAAAAAAGGAAACAAAATCATACGAAGCTGTGGAGAAAAATGAAGCTGCTTCAGGAAAAACGGGGAAAAAAGCGGCGATCGGAGAGAAAAGTTGGGAAGAAAGGCACTAACCGCACGAAAAGCGTTTGTGACTGGGGACGACGGGGGCCGGTAAAACGCATCAAGCGACAAAAAAAAAAAGCAAACAGGGAACACGACGGAAAAACGGCACCTGGCCCCGGGTAGTAGGCTCGGACCGATACAAGCGGGGGGAACAATAGGACGGGTGTCACTATCAACGAGGGGGTTCCAGAAAGTGAGATCAAAAATCAAAAAAAATTGGGGCGAAAAAGCAGTAAAAACAATTCAAAAAAAAACTGACCTGAAGGGACCAGGAGTTAGGGTGGAACTCAATCCGACCCATGAAGAAAAAAGGAAAGGTGGGTACTGTTAATCAGCGGGGAAGAATGGGGGGGCAGCGTCGCATGGATAAAGACTTAAAGGGGGAAAAAATAAAGGAAAAGAAACAACGAGTTCCGGCCTTCAAAACACGCGGAACAAATGAAGGGCAAAGGGGGAAACAGCGGGACAGCACAAAATCGAGAAACACAGGATGACGGTGTAAAAAGAACCGACCAACTAAACTGAGAACCCTCCATGAAGGACAGGGAAACTTACCTCGGGGGAAACTGACTTAAGTGACCGGAATAAAAAAAAAAAAAAAGAGAAAAAAAGCACCACGCGGGATGAACCGGGCTACTCTTATGGAAGCAAAGCATGAAAAAAAATGCACAGAAAAAAAGGAGAGGGGGATCGGGAAACCAAAACCACGGATAGGTAGACAGACGAGGAAACCACGTAACAGGACAGAAAAATCCAGGCCCCGAAAGTGAACAGCGAGTGCAACAAGAACATAAGCACTCCTCGGGAAAGAGACAGCGGAAAACCGGAGGTTCCACAGGAAAAAACAGATAGTTCTGTCGGTAAAAAAAAAGGGGGCGGCGTAAGAAAAAGAAAAGACAGAAGCTGGGGGGGGGGGGCAGCCGTCGGTGTTGTGGGGACGGCTGGCAAACAGACCTCAGAAAGGGACGACCCAACGAAAACCGACGGCCTGTTTCTCGCGCCTCCCTGGCAAACGGAGGACCAGAGCAGCACCAAAAGCATAGGGAGAGAAGTCCATCCGAGGCAAACAGGTCAAAAAACACCGGCAGGGCGCAACGAAAACCCCTACCAGGTAAAAAAAAGGCACAACAAAAAGTCCAAGCCCCTGGTGAAAGGGAGGAAGGAGGAGGAAACATCTGGGCCCTTGAGCCACTAAACGCGTGTTGCAAAAAAGAAACCAGCGCAAACACAGACAACGTATTATTAAAGAGGAAGGGAAAACAAAGGAGAGATCAAGAAAACGTCCGACTCAAAAGGCCGGGGGATGGTGGTTTGGGGGGGCTGCTTGGATTGGGGGGGATAGGGGTGTTCGGGCGCAAAAAAGACAAGGGAGCGGGGGGGGGGGGGACAGAAAAAGCCGTAATGAAGCGCGCAGCTAGGATAAAAGGGGGAACGCTGGCAGATCGAACCAAGGGGGAGGCAAAAGGGGGTGGTCAAAAAACGTCCAGGAGGGTGCACAGCAGGCCGCAAACCAAAAAGAAGGGCTGTGAAAAGCAGGTAATTCCTCCGGGGCAAACAAAAACTCGAGAACGCATGAGCGGGGGGAAAAAAAAACCAGAACCGCTATTCAAAACGGGGGGGGGGGGTGTCCAGAAGGAGAAATTAAACGCTACCGCGAAACGGGAAAAAAACCTCTCCCACGCAACTATGCGTGGTTGCATGAAACAGTAGGCGCCGTCATAAAAACGGGGGAAACACTCTGGGCTAAGAGTTAAAAGCCGCTCTCCTTAAAAGCAGACTGCTTCAAGCGAAAAAAAGGGGGGAATCAGCTTTAGGGTAGATTTCGTAAAACCGGTGGAAAGGGGGGACGAGGTTCAAAAAGCGTGTGGGAAATTGACGTCAGCAGAAAAAGAAGCAAGTTAACTTGACGAAGGCACATCAAGTTGGGGTACAAAAAAAATCAAGGGGACGGAAAAGTTGCAACAGGGGGAAAGAACAAAAAGGACGCCGGTGACTGAGAGCGGGGAACGGTTCCGGAACAACGCCTGACTGGTCCCTGAAGTAAAGCGAAAGGGAATGCAAAGAAAAGGGCAAGGCACTAAAGGAAACAACGGGACAACTAACCTGGTCCGAACCGGGAGGGACAAACCAGTAAAAGCCACGAAAACTAAAATGTAAACGAACAAAACTTGCAAACCCGTCAACGAAAAAAAAACCAAAGTTGAGGGTAGAGGGATGACATGAAAAATGGAAAAAAAAAACTCGGGAAAATCGGTGACTGGTGTCATCTCAAGACAGGAAAAGTCCCTCACTGGTCGAAAAAACCGCAAAAAAGCACGTTCGTACAGGTCGCATCCCGCAAAATGGCGGGGGGAAGGAGAGAAGAACAAAAACGCGAGAGAATGAAATTAGGGAGCCTAAAAAGGAAAAATCAAAAGTGGGAAAAAGCAGACCTAAAAAAAAAAAAAAAACGCAAAGCACAGTAGGAAAGGTTCAGAAATCAGGGGTGCCGAAAAACAGCGAGAAAAGCCACGAAAGGGGACGGACGTGCAGTGATAGGTCCCTTAAATCATTCCAATAGGTCGAACGCGGAAAACAAAAAAGGGGGTTGGCCCCCGCGGAGAGTAACAGCCGCCCTTGTCAGAGAAAAGAAAGGGAGAAAAAACAAAACACAATTGACGATCAGAAGTAACACGGGAACTGAAAAAAAAGCAACCAAGAGACGAAGTGGGTGTTTTCCAACAAGCACAGCCCGTGACGAACGGGCAAACAGCCGCCAGAAAAAAAAAAAAAAATGGCCGGTTGGGAAAACCACAGCGAGGAAAATGTTGGGGACGCTTCACAAAGCATCAAACCAGGGGGGGTGGGTGGGGGGGGAAGGAAATAAAAAAGAAAAAACAAACAAAAGTACAGCAAGCAACATAATAAAAAAAGTGGAAACAGGGGCGGAGGGGCGGGAAACGCCATACCAAAAAAGGACGTGGTGGGTGAAAAAAACCTTCAGGAAAACCATGAAATACGTGAAAAAAAAAAGGGGTAAGGAACAAAAAATCGCGGAACGAGGTCAAAAAAAACGAGCAACGCGTGGGGGACTTACATTACAAAATGTCAAACACCGACGGGGCCCTGGAAAGGAGCCTGGGGAACCAAAAGAGGAGAAAAAGACAGAGGAAAAAAAGAAAAGGGGTCCCCTGCGAGTTGGAAGGGGTATGAATAACATGCCAGCGCAGCAAAACGGATGAACCTCGCGAGTTGAACAAGAAAAAATAAACGACCAACTGTCCCCACAAAGGGACGGGCCGGCGCGAATCATCAGGACAAAAAGACGTCGGAACACCCCGAGAACAGGGGATCTAATGCCAAAAAGACGGGAAAAAAAGTAACAGTAACGGGAGACAAAGAGCAAGGGCGCAAAAGCCGGAACGCCTGAAGGAAAACAAGGAGACGGAATAAAGAAGTCCAAAAAAAAAAAAATCGCCTGCGGCACACGGCTCAACGTCTGCAGAGGGCCTGGGCACGTCACAAGACGTGCTCACGGAAAGAAAAAAAAAAACAAAAAAAAGACGTCCAAGCAGGGGAGATGGGG
>Ga0179593_1277189_pt1 | contig 22176 bp, 14 predicted proteins | sample CZODoug2_1_08_16_FD_185931 | JGI IMG/M metagenome (GOLD analysis project Ga0179593, IMG submission 185931) | Vadose zone soil fungal communities from Angelo Coast Range Reserve, California, USA - CZODoug2_1_08_16fungal (PacBio error correction) | ecosystem: Environmental > Terrestrial > Soil >...
AACCAATTTGTTGCGTCAAAAGGGAGTTGCGTTCAGAAATTTTGAGGAATCGTCAAAGAGCGGGTCGGACTCGAGCCGCGCCGGGACGTCGATCCGTTCCAACTTCTGAGGGGAACATTGGTCGTCAAACCACCGGACGGGAAAGGGTACCTACATCAAGGCGAGGGACTCGGGACCGCACGTCGACGCCTCTAGAGGGGGGGGAGACGCGCGAGAAACTCTTTTCGTTTCGCCGCCGGAGGTTCTCGACTGCCGCAGCCGAAAAAGGAAGAGAAGGGAAGGGCACCACGATATCAACCAAAGATCGCTAGCACTAATTGTACCGTTCACCCGATTTGACTGTTCCGCCAAATGGGTGGCAAAACTGGAAGGGGGCACTCGAGAAAAACATTCACGATAGGGGGGGAGGTATCTGGGAAGGGCCACCATCAAGTTGACCAGAGCGCGTATGTGCTTTTCGGCTGTCGCAATACTTCAATCGAAAGAGTCGCCGCCGGAAAGAAGGCAAGAGGGAAGAAGCGGGGCGAAATGGTCTCCGGGTATATGGACGAGGCTCCAACCTCTTTCATCGCAGGAACGGTAGAAAGGCGGGAGTAGAAGACGGATAATCAGGGAGGATGGTTTTCTCCTGTAGACATCCAAGAGGAGGACGAGCTACATAATTCAAGATCGGGGCGAGGGCGGTAAACGGTGGAAAAGAGCTTGATAAAGATCGCGCGCGTAGAGTCAGGTCATCGTCTGTGTCTGGGGAAAAAAGAAAAAACGAAAAACTTTTGTCGAGGCGACGCTGGTGTGGCAAAAAGGGGGCCGGCAAAGAAAGGCCTTCTCTGGTTCCTTTGCCTCCAAAGAACGCGCTTGGCGAAGGTTATTCGACCTTTCCAGACGGGGAAGAAGGAACGGCCAAGAGGGGGTTTCTGGCAGGAACGAGCGCGCCGGCCTCTGGAGTCTTGGGGGGGTGTAAGTTCGCGGGGCCATTAAAGGAGAAACCTTGAATGGTTGCAGGACTATGTAAACGAGACTATGTCATCTTAGCGCGCAGAGCAAGCCAGTATCACAAGGTGCTGAGGCAAAGATCAGTTTTCTCTGAGGCCGATTAAGAAAAGTGCTTGAAAGAAGCCCCTTCTTTAAAGGGTGGGGCCAAGAAAAAAGCCGAAAATGACAGGAAAAAGCCGGGGGCGAATTACCGAGGCGGGAGAGGGGGCTTGCGGAGGACGATGGAGAAATCATCTCGCCCCGAAGGAAGGAGAAAACAGGAAAGACAATACCGTACCTCGTATGCCTACCTCAAGCCGGAGAGTTAGATCAAATCAATCTAGAGGAATAGCAAACGATCGTTGGGTAGACTGAAGACCAAAAAAAACCACCCAACCCAAATATATGGACACTCGAATTGGATCAATTACGAAGGGGTGCGGGGGAGAAAAAAATCTAAGGAGGATCGTAATACGCATGAAGACTATTAACGGCGCTTCAAAAACCGACCCCAGGGCGGCTCAACAGATTTTCAGGAAGGTTACTTTTGGCCGCCTCGGCCCACGAATCAAAGAAAGAGGTTGGCTCATGATTGAAAGGACCGATCCCGTCCAGGAGGAGGCTGACGTAAGGGGGGGTGCCGGTACTGTCGCTGCTCCTGGTCGGGAAGGCAAATCGAGGCCCCCCTCAGAACCAACCGCAAGGTGCGGATCAGGGAAAAAGGAGGAGCCGTTGAAAAGAAATTCGTAACGAATCTAGGGTCACGCCACTAAGTAACCGGGACAAAGAGTTAGAGTGCTACGCTCGGTTTTTTGTTTTTTTTCAATCAGAAAAAAAAGCCCATGAAAAAACTACAAGCAAACCACGCTGACCGTGACGGTCCCTTATTTTAACCGAACTTCAAACGGGGGGAAAGGAATCCCCAGGGAGAAGAAACAAAGACATTCGTCTCCCAGAGAGGAAAGGTACGAGCAGCTTTTGAACGCAGCCCCTAGGCTGTCAAGGGGGGATGGCCCCAAAAGCACATCAATCGGAATCGGTAAAAGGGTAGGTCCTAGGACGGATAGAATTGGAAGAGGGGCTAGGGAAATAGTGGCATAGGCGCCGGGCGAGAGTAGTCCTCGAATCTCAATGATGCGAGGGCGGGTAGAGAGAACGGCGCCATCTAATGTTCTAGCTGAGTAAGTGTCTAAATCCCCGGCGGCGGCTGTTGTCCTATTTTGTGACTGGCACTCTGAGTTCGGAAGGAAGAACGAGAAAGCACGAGAGTCAGTGGTCTCCTGCAGCGGGGAAGGTGAGGCTAGCCGCCGAAGAAGTATAGAACGAACAGCGCATAAGCGCGGGGGGTTCAGGAGCAGACAAAAATTATCATAGGGGTCGGCATAGATCGTAACTCGAAGCGAAAAACAGCCGGACCCTTTGATAGAGAGAAGCACTCGAACGCGGAAAAGGACTAAATAAAACTTTTCCTGGAGAAAGCGGGAAAGGAACGTGCCGAGACTACGTCCATCGCCGCCAAGATATTCTGCGCAATCGCTGCCGCTTGGGGGGGGGAGGGCGGGGAATTTGGGTCTCTTTCTTCAAAGGCCAGGAAGAAGGAAACAGGTAGGGCGTTAAAATCCAGAGGAAAAGTGTCGAAGATTGCATCTCCAAAATGGGGCCAAAAAAGGGGGTCGAGGGGAAGTGGCATTCAAACAAACAAGGCGGGACCCCTGGCAAAAGACTCCGCGAATAATGCGGAAGAAAAGGGTGATCCATCTAGAGGAGCAGGAAATGATGACCTATAGAAAAGTCAGGACAGAAAGGCATCATCCGCTAAACCCCCGCAGGCGATTTGTAAAGAGGTCAGCATCTTTAAACCTGGGGGGGTCGTTTCCGCTTCATATCTCTAAAAAAAAAAACTGTTAGGGAAGAAAAAATAATATATATCGGCAAAGAAAAACAAGGTGAAGCGCGCACTCGGTCACACCATCGAGCATACGTGGTTAGCGGATGAATGAGAGGGGAGAAAAAAGGTTTCCGCAGCAGGGTTAAATTAAAATAAGAGAAGAGGGGTAAAAAACCGACCCGCAGGAAGAATATTAAGGAGAGTCGGCGCCAAGGGGGCAAAAACGTTGGGTGCTTCAATTTTCCCTCATACCATGTGAGGGGGGGGCAAATTTTAGCCTGGTCAAAGGGGAAGACAGTTCAACAGGAAAATAGCCGAAGGAGTGCGATGATGGGTAAAACAAAAAATCCCGAAACGCGACAGAAAAGAACCCCTACACAAAGCAAGAGGGGAAAGAAATATCGTGGGGGGCTATCAGGGAGACGTAAAGAATGTGAGAGCTCTGGACGGCCAAGAGAGCTGGAGGAAGAGGGTCGTATTAGTCTTCTCTCATCACGTGCAGGCTTTCATCTCTAAGAAAACGTTTGCGACGGGTAGTTCAGGAACCAGGAGGAATTACGTTGAAAAGCAAGGAAAAAAGCGACTTTAAAAATGCGCTGGAAGAAGTACACTTTGAAAAGGAGTGGCGCATCCTAGCCTGATACAGAAAATGAGAAAGAAAGGCGCGATTCTTCACGGAGAAGAAGATTGCGGGGGAGAACCAAAAAAAATCGAAAAAAAAAAAATGAAGAGAGGGAACGAAGCGCGAGAGAAAAATGTCTGGCGGAGTTCACTCGAGAAGTCCCGCGCAGAAATCCCAGCATGTGCTAGGTACTGAGGGAGCAAGGCTCAAGAGGCCGAATAAGAGATCTACAATTAGTAAGGCAGGGCAGAAAATCAAGAAACTATTCTGGGGGTATTGGGGGGGGCGATGCCGGGGGAAATCGCCAGAAGCTGCGTGAAAAAGCAGAGAGGGGGGGATAAAGGGGAAAAAGGGGAGAAAGAGGGAGGGTGAGAGAAGTGGGAGTCTAAGGGGTTTTGACGGAGGAAAGACTGGAGGGGGGGTCACGAGAAAGTTGTGGGAAAAAGAGGGGAGTGGTTGGAACGGCGTGTTGTAGGAAGAGCACAAAAAACATTCTAGGGAGGGTGAAATCTATAAACGCTTTGAACCCTTGTACGGAGGCCCTCGATTGAATGGGTCAAAGAACTTTCTCTGGAAGTAATGGGGGGAGCATCACGTTTTTACGCTGATGACGAAGCGGGGAGGGTGCGCCGAGGGGGGGCCTGGGGAGACACGGGCGCTAACGACTCCGATCCAGGAAAAAAACGCCGTCAGCAAGCGGCGAAATGCTTCTCGAGGGACCGACGGCCGGATAAACCTCCGAAGGCGGGGGAGGGCACGTGGCGATGGGCTAAACAAAACCACGTCACGAAGAAGCAACCGCTGAGTGGGCAGACTCAAGGGGCCGCAGGGGGGTCGAAAACTGAAGGGGAAATGCCTGCGATTCGCTCGAAGTAATTAAAAACACAAGTGCACGGGAGAAAACGTGGAAAAGGAGTTCGGCAGTCGACCAAAAAAGCTGACCAGGGGAGAAGAGAGTCAGCCTGCCGGATCGCCAGAGTCTCGGCATGAGGAATCAATGTCGGGCGTGGATTGTTTGGGGCAGAGGGTGGGAAGAAACCTCGTAATCCCGACACACGAGCCGATGAGGGAACTGTCGCCGGCTTTTGACTAATGGGGGAGAGGAACTTGGGAGGTTTCCTAAGTTGGGCCAAATCCATGAAGAAAAGGGGCGGTCATGCCCTCGAGGAATCGTATAACCCTGCATTAGGGCGCACTTCAGCAAAAGTGATAAACGCTTTGCGTTAAGGGAGCCAGGACAGTCGCGGGTTTAAAGCCATCAGGGACAGGCACCGCGGGTCACCGGACCAATCGACAGCGGACAAAAACAACGAAGCTAAGAAAAAAAGGAGCTATCGGGGGTCAAGGACCTCCACAGGGGAAGTGGAAGGGGCTCCGCAACTCGTCCTAGAGAGAAAATAACCACATCGCGGCTTGGGGGGGAGGACACGGAGAAGGGCTCGGTAGTTGGGGAATTGGAAAGATTTGCCAAAAGATAAAGACAATCTCACGTTGGAGGGGAACCTCCAAAGGACAGAGATGAAAAGGATCCTCTCCATCCCGCTATTACGGCGGACAAAAGCGTTCAAACCGCGTGGGCCCGGGCCTCTTCCTAAGGCCACGTTGGCGAGCGGACAATCAAACGTCAAACGTACGAATCGAGGGAGTTCAGAAAGAGGCGATAACCTGAGGAATTTCTAAAGTGACTAACGGTTGGCGAGAAGCGGAAACGGAAGGCCCGCGCACTGGTCTACACCGAGGGAGAGTAAAGCGCCCGTCGGCGCAATCGTCCGACGATGGACTCAAATAAAGCCCTAAACTCGTTGTAACTTAGGGAAAAGCTCCGGAAAGAAAAAAGATGCGGCTAATTTTTTGGGGGCGCGAAGCTGGAAGCGAAAACGCGAACGGAAAACTTAGGTGAACGAAATTAGTAGCAAAAAACACGTTGGGAGTCAAGAGTGGGGGGGAAACGAAGGATCTTACTGGCGTCCGGAGCGAAAATTCAAGGCGAAAAAAGATTATGAGCGCGGGCGCCAAAATCGAGGGCGGGAACGTGGAGGGGGAAAGCGGCAAGGGAAGTTCGGGAGGGTGAGACAAGTCCTTCAGGTGGGGACGCGCCCTTTATAAAGCGCGAACGGATAGGATCCGTCCAGTAAAAAGGACGCAACGAGGAAGGACAAGCGATGGCCCGACGGCTAAGGGGTGAAACAAGAGAAAATTTGGATCGTCACAAAAAGGGTGATCCTCACTCCTCTCAAAAAAAACAACAAAGGAAAGAGAGATTAGCAAAAAGGTCTGAGATCAAAATTTCAGGGAGGGGTGAGTTGAGCGAGGAAATCGAGGGCGTACGCGGGAAGATTCAGACTAAAATAAAAAGTTACCGCGCCTAGGTACGGGCTAGTCCCAAGGGGGGGGAAGAAGGAAGCCGAAAAGCCCGGAGATACGCGGGACACGCACCTAAGAAGGAGGCGCCGCAGGGAGAGAAAGGACAATATAAAATCTCCATCAAATTTTTGCGCTCAAGGGGACGGGAAAAAAAAACCAAGGGAAAGGAAGTCCAACAAAGTTCGGCGCACCAATGAGAGAGCCAATTGCAAAACATCCCTAATTGTAGGGGGGGGTCGCCGCTGGGAAGATAAAAAATGGGAGCGCTAAAAAAGTTCGCCGCCGATGGGAGGAAGAGGGTAAAAAAGGGAAAACCGCTGGCGTAGGGCTGTTAAAAATCGCCGGGAACTTCCGCTCGGAAAAGTGAGCCGCCGGGCGCGCAATGAGACACAGAGTGCGAAGGCCGTGCGCGGGGGAATAAGAAAAAATACGTCCACAGGGGGGGGGAGTGTAGGAAGTTCTGAAAGTGAGGCCGTTCTCCGACGGCCTTTAAAAGCGGGCAATTTTCGCCGTGCACCAACGTCTTAATAATAGCAATAGGGGGACGATCGCCGCGGATGGCGGGAAAACATAAACGTTGGAACCTAATTTTCGACGTGTCGAGGAGAGCCTAGCAGGGCAAATCGCTGCGGGCGGGCAGACCATAAAAAGAAGAAAACGATGTCGCCGTCCGGACTTGGTGGGCAAAGAGGGGGGTTGAACGGCAAAAATCCTTGCCGAAGGTCCCATTGCCTCCAAAAGCGCGGGAGGAATGGGAGGAGACCGGGCCTCTCGTACGAGAACAAAGGCCCCTGGTGGCGGGGCGGCCGATCGAGAAGGGCTTATTTAGGGGGTTTTTGTCATGTACTGAGGGAAAAGGAAGTAACACTTATTGGGAGGGAAGGAGAACGGGCTCGCAATCCAAGGGAATTATATCACGCAAATAACAAAAGGGGGCTTGAATGCGCATCTACTAGCAGGGGGACTTCAGGGGGATAAAGACCCGGTCTGAGGGGGTATTGGGCACCGAAAAAACGAAGAAATGGCCGAAAAGCGCGGACCGATCTGAGGGAGTGATCGTGCGGAATTAAAGGTCGAGCCAAATCCGGAAACAGGACCAGGACCGACCTCGAGACTACCGAAAAAAAGGGGTCATTTGATCCGGAAAGAAGAATACGGGATCTTCACCTGATTTGGTCGACTTCTACAAAGTATTTCACTAGGGATAAGCAAGATTGGTGCGGCAGCCAGAGAAGTGCGGAAAACAAAGAAAACTAGACGGAAGGACCACAAGAGTCAGGGAGAAGAGAGGAAGGATGCTTTTTTGTCGCAGAGAAAAAAGAAGCGCCGGAGTTGGCCCTGCTTCATTCTCAGAAGAGAGCGAAAAACTCTGGCTGAAGGTGTTTCCGGAAGGATAGGTACTGGACTGCAGAAATCTGGAGCCCAGAAAAAGAAGGATTCATCCTCGAAAGCGGATAGTCCAGTATCCAAGGGGGAAAGTCGTGACGATCTAGCGGTCAAAAGAAGTACCGGGGGTAAACCTCCTTTTCAAAGAGCGTAATAAGAAGATTGTTTGTGGTGGATCTCCAGAACACCGCCAGGAAAAAACGAACAAAAACCCAACAACTCGCCGTACGCCCGGATTTGTCCCTGAAGGGGGAAAAAAATGACCAGGAAATAAACCGGCGATCCACGAAATGCGTCGAACAAACAATCCGTAACAGGTATCGGATGCGCGGAGTGGGGGGCCGTGTAGGAAAGAGCAAAAGGCAGAAGCGCCAAAAAAACAGCACCGGATCGTGATTTAAAGGGGTGCAGCGCATGATCAGCCTTGTGACGATTCGCTTCAGGGGAAAGGCCGGCGCATACAGTCCAGCCAACAGGATGCGCTCATGTTAGAGAGAACGAGAAAAAGAGGAAAAGGGGGCGAGGAGGGGGGGGAGACTCGGGTCGAGCGTCTAGAGGGTGTTCGAATTTGGTAGTGGGCTACATCTTAGGCGTCAGAGAACTCGAAACGAAAAAAATCATTGGTCTCAAGTCAGGGGGCGAGGCAAGAGGGGACATGGGGGATATTCATCGCAAGCAGGGTCAAATGGAGAACAGTAATAGGGGGCTGCAGGATATAGAACACTATAAGACAAGCCTGAACGGATGAAAAATCGATCGACAGAAGATACAAACAGCGGCACCCGCTATCTGTTCAAAAACAAAAAATGCATGGCCAAGCCAAAAGAATCTCCTCCAATATATGCTGGCGAAGAGCGCGGCGGGGGTGGTTATTGGGTCTGCGAACTGTCGCGGTCGTGAATGGCGGAACCAAAAAGTCATTTCTTCAAGAGCTAAGGAAACTTTGAGGAAGTTAGGACAACCTTGTTGCCACAGAATGTGGCAAGGAAAATCCGTGCAGCAAACAAAAAATAGTTCTGGGTTCAAGCGGTGCACGCCGACGCAGAGCGGAAAAAATGCGGTGAGGTGGGTGTGTTGGGGTTGAAGAAGGAGGGAGGCGAGCCTTTAAAAGGGGAAGGCGAGATCAAAAAGGAACAGGCGGTCCTCAAGAGGCATACAGAGAACAAACTAGCGAGGGTTGGACGAGGGCGCTCGGGAAAGCAGGTGGGGGTTGCGGTGGCCGGTGGGCTGGACATAACTAAAAATCAAAACACACAACGTGAAAAAGGAGGGGAGGAAGAAAAGGGAAAAGGCAAAAACAAAGTTGAAAGGGAGATACAAATCGTCACAACCCTCGCGCAGGCTTTGAGTATAGGAGTAGGCACTACTGATCTCGCCGACCGGGTTTGAAAGCTCTGCCTCCAAGGAAACACTGAAGACTGCCTCCCTCGCGCTGACAAGGGAGCAAGGGAAGACGGCTTGGGGTTGGATGCGGCACGGGAAAAATTTTCAGAGAAAACATGGGTTGGTCAAAGGAAGGACCGCAACTGAAAGTACAGTGAAAGGCCAATCGGCCGAACAAGGGAATGGATATTTCCCTACATGAGAGAAAGCGAACAGGGACCAGAAAAAAATACACCACAAATCTGGAGGGGAAGATATCGTTGAGGCAGGAAGATCGGATTCGGCCACTGCATTTCGCTGATCGCCGGCCAAGATAGCGGAGGAATCGTGGTCGTATAAATGGCGCTCAGATAAGCCGGAACGGCTGCGCGGCTCGCTGGAGCGGATAGCGGGAAGAAGCTTGGATTACTGGGAAAGGGGAAGGGAAAAAAGGCGCTTACCGAGAGAACTAGAAAAACCTTTCGGGCGCAGCCTTATCCGATGCAAGGAGAAAGGGGTCGAAAAACGTTCTTCCTCAAGGGGAAAAGAAAAATCGAAGCTCCGAACGAAAGAGGAAAACGCGGCGAGCTCGAACATTAGGCTGGAGCCCGTTGACCGAGAGACCCGCGCGCATCCATGCGATGTGGCTAGAAGAGCCGAGAAACGGGCCTATGAAGGAGTAAATAAAAAATATCACTAAGAAAAAAAGAAAAGACCCTATGCGGCTTTGTGGTGAATCCGGCACGCCAAGCCTGGGGCGGCAAAAAAATCACGAGAACCTGGAAGAAATTGGGGCACAAAAAAATGCGTGGATCACGGGGGGTCCAGGAAGGTGGGAAAGGGGAGGAAAATAAGGCGTCAAACGAGAAGTTGTGGAGGGATGTTTTTTGTCCCTGGAGGGGGTAGGGAAAAAAAACAAGGCTACTTATTCAACCCAAGGGGGGAAACGTAAAACGGCCTCTCGAGGGGGGAAAAGGTCACTCCGTTAGAGGGGAGCTGGAGAACCCTGGCCGCTGGTGACGAAGGTAGGTTTGTAGATAAGATGTGCCGGAGGGGAAAAAGGACGCCCCGCCGCTCCCGAGCTCCTTAGCATCGGAGAAGACTATGCGGTTTCGACACGACGGAACGGAGGACCCCGAAGGACCGGGATGGGAAAGGGGCGAGCGAAAGACCTCAAACCGAAAGAACTGAGCCGCAATTGGAAGGACGGACGTCATATATCCTGAAGATTCGAGGGAGGAGGAGATGGAGACCAACAAAACATCTGGAAAGGGAGCAAGCGGACATAGAGGTCAATCGTCGAAAGCAATCGCTCGGTTACGGAAGACGCGCGTCTTCAGGGAAGGATCTCCAAGAGAGGCAATTGGCTGTCGGATCGAGGAAAAAAGGTCAGGAAAGGTGGGACGGGTGGCCTAGGGGACATCTTAATCCCGCACGATAACTCATAGTCGTTGCACGGAGACGAATTTTCCGGCAGTGGCGTAACAGGGTGTGTATCCAAAGAAGGTAAGAAGGGGTGTCTTTCGAACGGAAGAAAGCGGAAGAAACCTGTCTAGACCTTCTCCGTCAGAAACAGTGTTAATACGGGGAAGTTGAGGTATATATCTCCGATGAAAGGGAGGGGAGGGTTTCTCCATAGTCCTGAAAAAACCAGCCAGTGGAAAGGGGGAAAGAAACCCGCGACACGGACAAAAAACAACATCAAGGACGGGGGAACGGAATCGGGGGAAGGAACGCCCAACAGTTAGTTCGGAACTAAACGGCGGACTTGAGAAATCGCCAAAGGCGTTTGGGTGGCTCCGGTCCTGCTGCCATGATGGGTAAAGAAATATTTGCCAAAAAAAGCGACAGGAAGACAAGGCGACTAATGGTGGAGGGGGGGGGGGGTCGAAAGAAAACAGCCGCGATGACAGCAAAGGCCTCGCAGGAGCCGCTGAAAGTAGGGGAGACAAGCAAGCGGTGCAAAAAAACCTCGAGGAACAAGCCATCTCGTGGAGAGAAGGCCGGATTCGAAAAAAAAAGGTAAGAGACGGCCGAAAGCGTGGTCAAAAAGAGACCGGGGGCCCGAAAGTTTCGACCGGGGAAACTCTTTTAGAAAAAAGTCTTCTACCAGAAACCTCCGGAAACAGAGCGTGACGAATGCGCAGCACATGAGGAGAGGATAAAAAAGATCGGAAGTTAGGGACGAACATAAATAAAATACGACGCCGAGGGAAACTGGGATGTGAAAAAAGGCCCTAAAGACTCAGCAGGAGGTTTTGCGTCAAGAGAAAATGAGAGGGAACCACTGGACGAACTAAAAGGAGGGGGGGAAATGAAAGGACTGTCGGATCTAAATCTCGGGGGATATAACGTTTGGGGAACAGTCCGCCGGACAGTGAGACTGCAAAAAAGGACTTCGGCGACAGAAAGTGAGAGGACGTAAAGAAACCCAAGATCGAGGAGGAATGAAACTGTCGGAAACTTAACAGCGCCGTGGGATGAGAAAAGGGTACGTAAGGTGGTAAAAAATTCAGAAACGGAACTGAAGGATTAGCGGGTCCTACGGGACATCAAAAAAGCAGGGAAAGGCAAACGATTCAGAGAAAATTTCGAAAAAGGGCTTGGATCCCCCGAAAGGGAGCATATCGGAAGAAAAAACAAAACGGAGGAGGAGGAAATAATAGAAGACAAAATTGCTGGCGAAATCAAGGGTAGGGCGGGTCTAAATTGAGCGAGCAAACGGGGGACGGGACGCTAGCCTCGGGAACGGCTACGATCCCTCAGTTCCAGGAGTAGGGACATGGCTGGGGAGGGAAAAGACTGGAACGTAGGCAGAAAGAAAGAGAGGGGGGAACGCGGGAAAAAAAAAATCGATCTGTTCTCCGCGAGAGAACGAACTTTGCAAAAGGTAGAGTCCGGCCATCGCCAGTCCAAGAGAGAACGGTCACCAAAACGTTCGCCTCAACAGTAGGACGATAAGAAGGGTGAAAGTGTAACCTTGGGGGGGTGCCCGGAAATGGGTGTCACTATAGTGGCGCTAGAGAAAACGCTTCTCCTCTAGAGGGGGGCGACTTGGGAAACACCATCACTGTCCACTGCTCTCTTTTTCAGGGAAAATTTCGCAACTAAAAGTAAGTGGGAGCGGAAGTGTCGACCAAGGAAGGGGAGCATAGTCAAGATCGGGGAGCCGTGAGAGGGGGATAGTACGCGGTCCCGCGAAAAAAGCGTTTTCGTCACGGTCAATTTGAGTTCTGTTCTGGAAGAAAAAAACAAGGCGGCTTGGAAAGAGAGACGGTTTACTAAGGAGAAGTACCCGAGGCGGAAAAGGGAAAGCAAAATAAAACCAATCACCGAGAAGGAAAAATAGGGCGTTGGGAAACCAGTATGGCTACAGTAAATCTCTGCTCAGGAGAGGAGCTGTCAGAAGGAATCGGTCACCTAACAACGAAAAACCGATCACGCTTGTGGCGCAGTCGCGCTTTTGGGGGGAAAAATCTTTTCAGGGAAAAAAAAAAAGTGCCGGCAGGCGTCATTGGCAAAACGCCTGCCAATCAGAGCTGGTGGAGGAAGGGGGTCTGCTCGGGCCGCTGAAAAGGGAACGAAAGCCGTTGGGGGCTTGAAGTCCTCATCGGAGAACCGCCGATCTTGTTTTTTGGGAAATGTGAGCAGGAATGAAAAGGGGCAAGAAATTGGGAGGGGGCAGGCGGGGGGGCGAAACCGCGAGTAAGGAGGGAGAGAGATAACAGCAAAAGAAATTGCAAATTTTTGCTGAAAATCAACGGCCAGGTGGGGAGGGGACATTCCGATGGAGCAGCAGAAAGGAAAAGTCATTCATGGATTTGGGGTACCTCAAAACGGAATAAAAAAAAATCAAAGCCGCGGAAAAAGTACCGAAAGATGCGTGATCGTGAGGAATTAAGAGGGAATAACGCCAAAGCCTTAGCACCGGTTAAAAAATGACCTCCGCGAGACGACCAGGCAAAGTCCGAGAATGTCTGGTCGAAACGTCAGGCGCCGATAGGGATAGGGAAATGATCAGTCATTTGGAGAAATGAAGAACCCGCAGTTATGTAAACGCTTGATCCCTGACACAGTGTGCGTAGCCATCCCGGGGGGCGCCGAGACAAGCCAAAAAATCTATTACGTGCGAGGGGGGACAGAAACCCCAGCGGGCGCAGTTATTAAACGGGTTTTGTTATCAGAATCGCCCACGGCAAAATCAACGCGACTGAGGTTTAGGCCGAAGGCGGAGAAAAAGAAACGACGGGATCGTTTTCCGTGGCTTGGAAATTCGTACCTTTTAGGACGGAACGCGTCGCAAATGCAAAACTCAGTTCGACGAGAAATCAGGGGGAGAAGCCAGTATCCAGAAATGAGAATCAATCTGAGAGGTCCTAGGAAAGTGTACCTTGTACCAAAGAAGGTTAGGCCGGGGTACGACAGCTGGGGGGGTGTTTGGGAGGAGAGGTACCAAAAAGAAAAAAAACTCCCGAAAAAAACTTCGCCGGGCGCCCATAGGGTTCCTCCTCGAACATGAAAGATCCACCGGCGATCAAACACGACATTCGAAAAAAAATCATTACAAGGGTATAGGGGGAAGAGTGGAACCAAAACCGGATGCGGATGCAGGGTGACCGCCCCACCAAAAGGAAGCGGGGGGGCAGTGCAGTCGTCATGATCAGGGCATTTGAGAGAGAGTAAAGCTCAACTCTGAGGGGCACGAACGATAGTACAACTCGCAAGAAGGATGCAAAGAGGATCAGAACAACGGACGGCCAGAAGGGGGGTGGCGAGAATCGGCGGGGCAGAGAACGGCTCGTTGGTTTGGGAAAAAAAAAAATTTGGGTCTGAGAAGCAAGCGTCTGCGTCAGGAAGAACGGGGGGACCGCGCGCACAGAGTGAAAGGGATGAAGTGCCGCGGAACTCTTGCGCCAGAAACTGGCCCAGGGTGATAGCGCGGCCCAAACAAGCCTCGCGTTTCAGACAGCGCAACTGACTCAGATAGAAATCGTCAACAAAATACAGCCAGCCCGGATGACGTAGCGAAAAAAAAGACTCCACGCGGGCACGGGCGAGGGGTTCAGGCGACCGCTAAATGAAAGTGGGCCGAAAAAAAAAAAATAAAAACTCCACGAAGATGCCTTCTAACCTCGCTACGTGGGGGAAGGCTTATTTGGCCTGGGAAAGGAAGCAATTTCGGAAAGAAACAAAAAGTATCGGATGATCATCGTGAACGGGGTAGACAGTTTGCTGGAAACACCGGGGGGGACTAAAGAAATTGACGGGAGAGGGGAAGCACAAGGCGGCCCCGTGAACAAAAGGGGAAAGAATAGATCGGGAGCCGGCTAGTTTTGATCAAAGAGCACGGGGAAAAATGAGCTAGAGGAAACATGTCGTAAAAAAATCATGAAGACCGCGAAACCGCCTGCGAGAAAGGGGGGGGGGGCGAGTGGAAAAAAAAGACACCGTTGTTTGGGCGTTGCAAAGGCGGGATCCAAAAACAACAAGGAGGAGAGGGGAAAAAAGGAAAGGATGCAGAGGAACGGCACAACACGGGGGGGAAAAACGATAAACTCGGCCAACGACCCCAGACTCTAATGGGTTATCTGGAATGGAGGACTGACAGGACACATGACTGAAGCAGTCAGCGCTTGGGAACCAGGCTACGAATCCTAATGATAGCCAACCCTCGCCGACTGCAGCTTGCTCTCGATGGCTTCAGGGACGCTGTTTGGTGCTGGAAAAGGGGAAAAAAATCGACCCAATTTTATGTGAACATGGACAAGCAACTGTCAAAGGTTGTCACAGATTCAGCGGTCCGCCAGTGAATTCATAATGGACCACCATAAAGGAGCGACAGGAGAAAAACCCAAATCGCGGGGACTGAGGTCGAAGAATACTGGAGGCGAAGGAAAAAGGCTACGGCCACTTGCATTGCAGGGGCGCTCGAAGGAACATCGCGGAGGGAAGCAGTTAGGAGATTATTGCGGACGAGAAGAAGCCACGGCGGATGTCCGGCTCGAGGGTATTCGAATAAAAAGCAACGACAGAGAGTACTGGGGTAGCGACAGAAAAAAAGACGCGGGGGGAGCTGAAGAGAGAATATAAACGGGACCTGTCCTGGCGCAAGGGGACCGGATCCTCTGACCAGGAGACAAGGATCTTCAGGGGAGGGGAGTTGTACTTAATGAAGAAGGTGGGAGGCCAGACCAAAGAAAAAAAACTATCGAAAAAATCACAACGCGAGAGCGAGGAAAATTAGCGGAAACACACCCGTTCCGGAGACCCGCGCAAGTCCATGCTATTGGAAAAGAATCGCAAGGCAAACGAGAATACGATAGAACAGGCTGCTCATGAAAAGGCAAGAAAAAAGAGTCCAGATGCTGGCTTGGTGGGGGCGATGCCGGCCGGGGGGTCAGAGAGAGGCAAAAATCGCGGAATTGGAAGGGGGGCAAAAAAGGCGTGGGATCGAAGGGTTCGTCAAAGGGTGTTACGGAATCAGTGGGCTTCAAAAGCGAGGGGGGGCGGTTGGGGGGGGGCGGAGGGGTGTAAGCAAAGCAACAAAAAACAAGATAGGGGAGGACACCTCTAAATCGGGGGAAACTTTAAATAGGGGCGGAATTCTTTAGTCACGCGGGGGAATCTGTTGCTGTGGAAAGAAATGTCATCCGTCTTGACGCGGGAGGAAAAAGGACGGCGGGGAAAGGCCTATTGCATCTACAGTTCGAGAATAAAACCTCCTTCCATAAAAAAAAATCCTTAAGAAAACCTTATGGATGCCTAAGGACCGGATAAACCACAACTGTGCTTTCCTTGGTAAGGAAAAACAAAAACAGAGTACTTAAAATCGACTTCAAAAGGGAAATTTTGGGGTTCGGAAGCGCCGGTAAAGAGAAGCCTGCAGGATAGAAGAGATGAATAACCGAAAATCGTGCAGGGCATAAAGCCCAGAAGGTAATTAGACAAGAGGAGCACAGGGCCGATCCCGCCCTGAAAACGACGCCAAAGATCGGCATGGGAGGGGTAGTATCGAGGTCCACTTGGGTAACGGGGATTGACCCTGGGGAAGACTCGTAGGCCAGCACGATCACAGCCTATCGGGGGGGGAAAATTGGAAAAAAAAACTACGGATTCAAAAGGGGCCTTTTCTGAAGGGTGGGTGAAAGGGGGAAAAGACAGAAGGTTCGGTCATGCATCGTACCTTCTGGAGAAGAGGGCAAGGGAAAAACAGGGGGAGCCGGGGCTTTGAGGGGTAGGAACGCTACAGCGGGGCGCGTTTCCAAATAATCCTGCACCATCATGGAGAACCTTGTCCTCCCAAAAAAAGGACAACAACGACTCCCGCGCAGGGGGGCGCGATCGGCACTTAAGCACCCATTGAAACGTGACTTGCTCCGTACGAGGAGGAGAAGAAATTCGCCAAGAGAGAAAAGGGAGTCAATTACGCTGCCTGCAAGTTGGGGCAAAAAAAAATGGGGCCAAAAAGCAAAAAGGGGAACGACGACAAGCGCTCGTTTTAGTGTAACCACCGATTAAAGAAATCAAAGCGCCAAAGACTTCCGAAATCCTCGGCGGTCGAAAAAAAAAGAAAGGACTATCGCCGTATGTCTCTCTCCTAACTGTTCTGCGAAGGCGGGTAAAAGCGGAGGATTGCAAGCAAGAGACGGATAAAAAAGACCTGGCCAGAAGGGACGACCGTAAGAAAAAGTTGCGAGAAGCGTCCATGAAAAAAATAAAAAAAGAACCCGGATCGTAAAAAGAAAAACGCGGAGACAATCGTCAGATGCACGGAGTAAAAACTGGGCAAAATCCAAACGTGAGAAAGCGCAAGTCCAAGCAAGTCGAAGAAGGTGTCGCGAAAGAGCACTGACAAGAACAGCGGCGAAAGAAAATTCGGGAACGGGAAAAAAAATGCGACAGGAGCGCAGAACGCTGGTGGGAGCGAACGTTTGGGGGGGGGGGGAAAGTCCCTTCCGCGGACTGCTAGTTAACTATCTAAAAATTCTGGAAGCGAAAAGAGAGGGAGAAGGGAAGTCTCAAACGGCGGAGGGGCGAAAACCGGGCGGAACCGCGGAACGAAGGGAATTTTCAGTCGAATTCCGGAAGGTTGTTACTCCAGACCAGGCAGAAAGAGCTTAGTCGTGGTAAGGAACGGATCGCGTCCCGCAAAATAGATGTCGCAAGACTAAAGTTCGAAAAAGACTAAGGTGGGGCGGGCCCGTTGGGGGGATCAATATCTTAAAACAACCAAAAGAGAAGAGATGATCAGTCAGGGAGAAATGGAAAGGGTTGGCGATGCGCTCGCAAGGAGTGGGCGTGCGGCACAGGCCGGTCAGAAGAGTCCCGAAGAGTTTCAGCATTATTGGGGGGACCCTTAGGGGGAGGAAAAAAACAGGACGGGAAAGTCGGAAATAATCCCATGAGCCAGGTCCGCCCTGCAAAGGTGCCGCGATCGGGGTGGAGCCTCGCGAGAAATGTATTGCGCCGCCGGAATGTGCTCGCCGGCGATCAAAATCATCGGCCGGGGGACGGTCAAAAAAACGTGACTCAACAAAAGCTAAGCAAGAATGTGAAAAACTTTCAAATACTGGTTAGCCTCTTGTCCTATCAGTGGGGATCCTGCGAAACCGGACGGAAGTTCGGGGAGGTGGGAGGGACGCTTGTACATCCGGGTTCAACACGAGGATGAGTTAAAACGATTCCGCTAAAAAGTTTCGCCTGAACGTCTGAGGCTCTCAAGAAGCGGTACCAGAGGGGAAGTGCAATCAGGGTTAGAAAATTCAGAAAAAATCGGTTGACTAACTGGACGAAAAAGCCGACTCCTCGCGGACTTGCAAGCAGAATGGGACGCCGGGGAGAAAAAAAGTACTTAATACTCCATGAATAATAAGGGGTCGGTCCAGAGGTTCAAAGGGGACTTCATTGGACGAAAGTATAGAGAAAGAACGCCTGTATCAGGCGCAACACCCAAAGACTGAGAAACGTAGCGCTTTTGGGGGGAAAAAAATAGGGCAGGGAGAAAAAATGAACGGGGCAAGTCCTGCCGGGCCAAGCCGAGAATCAGAATTTCCAGTTTCGTAGGAATTCCGGAAACCGCGGGCAAAAAGCACCTGTGGCGAAGGAAGAAGCGGAGAACGGACGCGGTAATAGGGGGTTTTTTTTAATGGAGTCGGGCATGAAAGTGACTAGGGGGGAGGAAGGGATTGAGAAACGGGGCGCGCTGTCAGGGGACGAGAGCTCACGCAAGCCACTAGAACTTTGCTGAGCGAAGCGATAGCAGGTGTCAACGGATGATAAGAGCATACCGCAAAAAAAAGTAGTTCAGGGGGAGGGGGGGCCCCCCAAAAAAAAAAAAAAATGAACGAGCTGAAAATACCATAGATGCAAGTAGATCGTGGCTGAGGGGAAGGGTCGGAGGGGGGGCCACCGGGAAAAAGGTCCGGAAACTTACACGTAAGGAGGGGGAAGTATCCACAAGCCAAGGCAGGGGGATGGTCTGGCGTAAATCCGGCATTGTCAGAAGATCTGATCTGCAAACCGGGAGATTGGAAATGACTGCGCCGGGGGGTGAGATGTCACGAGGGGAAAGGACACGATGGTTTTAAAGCAACCCGTCAACAAAAAAAACATCGCATCCTCAGGCTGAATTAACGAAGGGAGATGAAGAACACAAGGGCCGTGCGCATGCTATTCCGGCGTGATTGGTAACAGAGAAAAAAGGGGCCTCATCTCAAGGAGGGGGATACGAGGAAACGAAGTCAGAGCGTAGGAAGAGGCTGGAAGGGAACCGGGAACGGCGGTAGCTACCTTGGAGAGGAAATCTATCCCGTGGGTGGCGCAAGGAAAAGCAAGTGTCCTCCGCGAAGCGATGACCAGTATTCCAGTCGGGACGAATCGAGAGCAAGCAATACCGGAAAAAGAAGGGCAACGGGGTACGACGAGCGTGGTGGGGGTGTAAAGGGCGCTCAGAAAAGATCCGAAAAAAAAGACCGACCACGCCACAACTGCGAAAACTTAGTTGTGCCAACCATCAAAAAAGGAAAAAAAATCCACGCTAACCAAGACAATAACGCTACAATGATGAAAAGAAGGCGGTTGCCTAGAAGAGGCGAAAATGAAAAGGCATCCGCCAAAAAGCCATCATCGGAGCGTGAGTGGATTTGAAAGCGGCATGAGAAAAAGGGGGGGGGGATATCGAGGATAAATAGGGAGGTAAAATCCTACGCACACGCACGCAGGGATGCAGGGGAGGTATCGCGGAACGGATAAGATACTTTTCGAGAAACACGCGTGGACTAGCGGCGTCGAGCGTGGGTGAAGAGGTGTGGACTTTCTCGCAAATTGCTGGCGTAAAAAAGGAAATCGAAAGAAAAGAAGAGACAAGGGGGGGGAAAAAAGCTGAGATAGCGCCAGAAGTCAGTGATAATGAAATACTCATAGCGCTGGTCGGAAACAAGCTAACCAGAAGAGGCGAGGTCATTAATCTATCATCTGCTAAGACCGATACAGGACTTCCCGGGAGGTATCTATCACGAAAAGGTACTAAAAGGAAAGAATCAGAAAGAGTGGAAAAGGCGAGCTCTAAATGCACGTGGCCCATCGACTCAAAGATTTCTTGAGCGCCAGAGAAAAGGGTGGGGAAAGGGCGTAGGGGCACCGGGCGATGGTCGATCGGACCAGCAAAGAGACCGAAAAGGGACGGGGCGAGGGAGACCGCGTAATGATTGGGGCAAGTTTGCGGCGCCACCAGTGGGGTTGCAAGCAGTGAAAAGAAGGGTGCAGCAAAACACGGCGGCCAACTTGCCCAAAAGCCGAACTAGCGGAGGGAATTGAACTGGCGGGATCCATGCGGGTATGCGTAGCCTGGAAACTGATGAATATCAGGAGGGAGGCCACTCCCTTAAGAAAGCACTATAAACAACACTGCGCGAAGGGTGTTACTAGAGAAGATTAACGTTTTGGAGTTGTCCAGCTGCAGCGAAAAAACAAAAAAAACTGATGATGAAAAGAGAGAGGATAAGAAACACAGGGACAAGGGAAAAGAGCAAATAGAAGAAAAAAAAGATCATGCGGGGGTGCGGAAGACAGGAGGCTACATGAAATGAAAATCAAAGACCTTTCCAGTCTAAAGACGAAGGGGTGTCAAAACCGACGCCCTGCCTATAGGACGTAGGGGAGGGAGTCGCGGCAAAAGGAAACAGCTGGGTTCAGGTCACTGATTTTGAAGAGAAACAGGTGATGTGAAGGGGTAGTCACAAGGGAAACAATTTCAAAGGAGAGAAGCGACCTGACCAAACTAGGGCCGGAAGAGATAAACCATGAACCTACCCCTACAAAAAAGGAAGACTATGGCGAAGAATAGTGAGGAATGGAGCTGCGCTTAAAAAGTGCATGGTAGGACTAGATCCTGAAAAATAGAGGGGAGGGGGAAAGGTAGTTACGGCTTTACGAGATTAACGGGCCTGCTTTCTAGGGGGGGGGACTCAGAGTGAGAGGGAGAAATGAAGAGATGATTACTGAAGCATGAAAAAAAAAGGATAGGAATAGCGAGCAATGAATGGAGGGGAGGAATCCTTATCGATCGGACACTGATAGGGAGAGGGGAAGGGGCGTCATCATAATTAGACCACAAAGAGAAAAAAATCAGGGAAACTAGACCAAAGAGAGAGAAGGAAAAGGGGATTGCGACGTAAGATGGGACCGGCAGAGTCACTCAAATGATATTGTGAAGGAAATATCGGAGGACCGGCCGCCTATGACGATTAAACTGAGAAAAGGGTGACACAACGAAGAAATAACTATCCCGAGGCTGGGTGTGGGGCGAAAACGTCATCGCCTAGGCTGCGGCAACGAGGCCGATCTACCTGTAATTGGGCGACGCGGGTTATCGCCTTGGGGGAAAAGGGGGGTTGACGGATGAAAGAAGGAACGGGAAGGCCAGTTTGAGGGTTTCCTGGGCTCTGGGAGACTAAACACAAAAAGCTCGTCGTAACAAACTCGCGAAAAATGCTTGTACACCTGGCCCGGCGCCTCTCGATTGAGTCAAAGAAGAGTGAATACGAAATAATCCGCTTAACAGGAATGGGACGGAGGGGGCGGGCTACGTGTGCCGAGACAAGGGTCAGACAAGATCCCGGAAAAGATAGAATCGGTCGAAACTCTCAAGGATGTCACGGGGAGGAAAGAAAATTCCGGGCGCTACTGCAAAAGCCCTACGCCGTAAGAGGTAATGCTCCGCAGGGGGTCGAGCAGAGACGTAATATAGAAATTCGATTCGCAAAATGGTAGATTTCTCCCAGCACAAAGAGTGTCAAGGGATCCATCAGGGAGCAAGTAAGGAATTGGTCGATCCTCGAGTAGTCCGGCCAAAGGGACATAAGAGATGCATGGGCGGTCGATCTAATGGGGGGTCCGGGGAGGGTCCGGCTTGGTCGATGACCTCGTGTACCGACAGGGACAGCATCACTGTACTAGGGTGAAGGCGGGTCCGGCAGGGTCGAAGTTTTGAAGGGGAAAAAGCCATGAAATACGTTACTTTCGCTCTTAGAGGAAGAAACAGGAGGAAAAAAAATAAAAGTCAAGCAACAGGTGGAGAAGAGGCCAGGTTTAACGGGGACCGCCTCTTACAAGAGAGAGTTTCGCAAAGAGGAAAGGACCAAAAAGTGGTAAAATTTCAGGCCCCGCGACGCGACAAAACACACGGAAAAAAGGGCGCCGAGATAGCTGCCTGCCGACCGCGGGTCCTGTAAATCAATCGGAAAGGAAGAATGACTCCAGGATGGGCGGCTTTGGCGGCAGAGAGAAGGTATGGGGACCTTCAAATATTTGGCCACAAAGAGCGAAAAGGGCACTCTCCGTTTTAGGTGTGCCCGCCAACTCAAGCATGAACAGCGCCTCAAGAGAAGCGATTACGCGACAAAGGGGAGGTTCAACCGCGATGAAAGAACATAGCGCGATAGGAAAGGGAGAGAAGAGGGGCCCGCAATCTGGAGAAGAAGGCTAAAAAAAGCAGTTCAAAAGTCCGCGATTAACCGGAAAAGATGTTAGAACCGTGACGACTAGGGGTCTGAAAAAAGACGGGGAAGATCCCCGCGAAAAGAAAAAACCTATCGTGAAAAAAATCTCGCAAGGGGCGAAAAATAACGAAAGTTCTTGCGACAGAAATAAAAAGCCGCGGAACGTGATGGGGTGAGCGTAACTAAAAGCAGGAGCCCGCGAGAGGGGGTTTTGAAAAGTCAACGGTGAAAGCTGGTATTTCCCAGATCAGAACAGAAATAATAGGGGGGGGAACAGGGAAGTCGGCGAAGAAAGTTGAGGCGAAATTTTTTTGGGATCCCCGGCGGAGGAAATGGGGAGATCGGCCGTATCTGCAGGATAAAAATCGGCGGACGTCCCACGGAGAGGGGCGGCGAAAGTCTTAACCGTCGTCCGAGCCGCCGGGATTCGGCGACAGGGCAATTAACTTTTTGACCCAAGAAAGGGAAAATAGGAGGCAACTGATGAGTAGATCTACGAACTCGCGGGCGCGGGTACATGCAAAAAAGCGATGGCGAAAACGGCAACAAAGGGTGGGAAAAGACCGAAGTGGTGAATCACGAAT
>Ga0179593_1328421_pt1 | contig 22176 bp, 19 predicted proteins | sample CZODoug2_1_08_16_FD_185931 | JGI IMG/M metagenome (GOLD analysis project Ga0179593, IMG submission 185931) | Vadose zone soil fungal communities from Angelo Coast Range Reserve, California, USA - CZODoug2_1_08_16fungal (PacBio error correction) | ecosystem: Environmental > Terrestrial > Soil >...
CAACCGCCGATCGGAGTAAGTGAATCCGTCCGGAAGTAATTGGGAAAAAAAAAGAAATTAAAGAAGGAGGACGGAGTGATGTCTTTCAGCTTACGCAGGAAGGATGAAAAAGAGGGGGCCCGCTTTCACGGCAAGAAAGGATTCAAGGAGAGAGCAAGCCGCCACGCCCTTCAATTAAACAGGTGGAAGGGGGAAAGCCGGAGAAGCCCATAGGTAAGGAGAGAGGAGGTCACCACGGGCAACGAGCCTGTCTGGTGAGGGGGCATCGGAGGTAGTTTGCGTGGGGGCATCAATCCCAAGAGCGCGGGTAAAGCCTACATAAAAAGGGGGGGAGGAACATTGGAGAAAAACAATGAGCCCACGGTGTCCATTATCCATTGTAAAGGAATGAGGTCTGGTCTCCCGCCTCCGGGGGGCTAGAGGGAAAAAAATAAGAAAGCCTGAGACGCTGAACGGACGACAACGCCAAAGTGGAGCCACTGGGTGAAGATTTTTAAAAACGAAAAGGCGACGACTCACAAAGGGGGAACAAGCCTGGCGGATCCGGCCGCGAAAAGGCGAAACGACGGAAAAAAAAAGGGGAAAGCGGCCTCAAAGCGGTTTAGGAAAGGGGTCGAACGAATGCTCCAGAGAGGGATGAGTAAAAGACACGGCATAAGTTACGCGCGACGGCCCCGCCAAAAGGAAAGAAAAAAGCCAAAGTGACGCTGGCAGAAATGGGCCTTGCACCGAGGCGAAAAGTATATTGAGACGGAAGGCAATGCGAAAGTACAGAAAACCAGGACGGGGACACTCTCTAAAAGCAAGAAAGGGGTTGATCGAGCGCGAACGACCCACAATCGACCGCAGGGGAAAACGGAAAAAGGTATAAAAAAGAGGGGAAACAAGTGCCGAGGGGAGACACAGCCGATTGAAGTGAAATTGTGCAGCGAAAAAAAAAAAACTTCTGGAAGCACTCTAGTGATAGCGCAAGGCTTAACGTAAAAGATAAAGAATTGGGTAGAACCACTTTTCCCTGGCAGGGAAGTCGCTCGCGTTGAAAACAGCAAACTCGAGTGGACGTCGCCGTCATAGCACCGAGAAAACAAAAAAGGAGACCACGGACGGAGGGGGTTCGAGGAAAAAACTGGGGGGAAGGGCGGAAGGGGGGGATCATGATCGTAGTCGCCGCAGAAAGACATATCGGGAGTGAGGAGGTTAGTACAACGTAGTAGTGCTCGGAAAGAGACATGGAAGAATGGGACTGGCGGGGAAGGAAGGCCCCATGCAAGAAGCATATCAAAACAGGGCGGCCTGATGCTACGGTCCGGCTGCACGACCGGGGGGAGACTCCATCGGTGGGGAAGGGAGTGACTTTGAACCAGGAAGATCTGGAAGCCGCGGCCTCGGGCAAAGTGGACAGAGATAAGGGGTTGTAGTTAGGAAAAGGGAAGGTACTGTAAAGGGAAGGGGAAACGAAGAGATTTGGAAGCGGAACGCTGGCGTCGCCGCGGGCCCACGAAGAAAGAGATCCGAAACTGGCAATACGGGGGGAGTGGTAAAAATCCGGGAGGGGAACGTGCCAGAGGAAGAAGGGCATAGAACTGCCTGTCCGGTCTCCGAAACCGCGGACAGAACTGTGGGCGCGCGAGCTGAAGTAAAGTTTAGGATACTGGGAGAAGAAGAGAGTAAGGGGGGGAAACTCGTTCAGAAGGTAAGAGTTCATCGCTCCATAATAACCACCGCTCAAAACATCTTGGTCATGATATCGAGGCAGCCGATAGCGACTCATGGTAAAAGGGTAGCACGATCCCTAGAAAAGGGGTTAATATAAAGGACGGCGACGCAAGTTACCGTCTAGTGCGCTCGCCTGGATTACGTCTATCAGAAAGGGCGGAGGCAAATGGGGGGAAAAGGAAGGATAACGACAAGAACTCTTCCTGACTCTGTCAACGTGGATCGGAGGTGGTGAACACTATGCAGCGATTCCTGCAAAAGGGCTCGCCGCGCGCGGCGACGGGCGGTGGCCTGAAAAGGACAGAAAACGAAACTACGGCCTAACTAGCGCGACGATTGCTAGACCTTGGCAGAATCGGATGGGCGAAGAAGCGCTGCGGGTTCAATGATGTAGTTCTGCTTACAAGGGGACCTTGAGCTTTTCTATACCATGAATGAAAGCAAATATCTCTATCCACAAAGGGGGGATGAAAAAAGAAGAAGGGAAAGAGAAATAGTATAGAAAAATTATTAACCGCGACTGAACAAGAAGGGGAACTGCGGCAGAGATCAGCGCTCAGAGGCGACAAGTCCTTCTTCGTTCGGCAGCGCGCCGCTCGGCAGGGGGAGAAGCGACCACTGAAAGATACTCTTATGCGCAAAAAACTGAAGAAAGAGGGGAGAAATGCGGGCAGGATCGCGGTACCACCCTCCTGCGCCTCCGGGCAACAGGAGGGCCGGAAGAGCACCTTCAAAGGGAGTCGAAAATGATTGCGAAGGAGAAAGGAGACTCACTTAAAAGCGGAGGAAAAACGCAAGACTCGCGCGGGGCGGCCTTTGTCTCTGACAATACGGAGGGGCTCTTAAAGAAACGAGGAGGCAAAAACTTAGAAAAAAATCAGAGGTAAAGCGGGCAGAGCGGCGACCGTACTTACACCAAAGGAAAAAGGCTGAACGATTGGTTCTGCGAGCTAAGGAAAAAGAGGAAACTAGTTGAAGAGGACCGAAGGAGAAGCTGAAAGAAAAAAGAAGAGCTCCCGAGCTAAACCACTTACGGAAGAGGCAAGCGAATGAGAAACGGGGGAAAAAAAAGAAAATTCTATAGAATAAGACTTTTATCGAAGTGGACACGACGAGGCTGAGAGGAGGAAAAAAAACTCAATTACCCCAGATGGCCAAGGTATCTTTACAGGGAAAACGAGTTTACAAGAAGGGTGCAAGAAGATTGTCACATCAGCAATCGCGAGGATGTAATAAGGAGTAACCGGCCTGAGATATAACCAAAAAAGAAGGGGGAGAGTCACTCAAGAGAGGATTGCAGGGCGCGGCCGCGGCGCACAGATAGGTACCGGAGCAGGGGAACGGCCAGAAAAAAAGGGAGTAATAAAGAGAGGAAACGGACAATCCGGGACGAAGGAAGAAAAAATATGTGGGGCTCTTGCGAGGAATTGTAAAAGAGGTAAGCTAAAGGGAAGAGAGTGGAAAGGGTGCAACTCATGCCTTCATGGAAAGAGTTGTTCCAGGACGTAACAGGGGGGCCGACGCCCGATATACTGAGGTCGCCTACTCTCATGGGCCCAAGGAAATAGAAGGAAGGATTTCGGCAGAAGTTCCAAAAAAAAGGTGTGGATCCTAGAGAAAAGAATGATTTTCTAATGGCATGTGCCGGCGACTTCGGCAAAAAGGAGAACCGGCTAGAGGCCTTCTCCTGCAGACCGATTGAAGTCATAGAAAAAGGAGGGGTCTGGAAAATAAAAGGCAACGCCGCGTGCGCTAATAACTTGGTCAGGGCGAAGACTCAATAAGTTTTAGGGGAGGAAGAAGTCAATGGACCATAGGGGGAGGGAAGATCTGGGCAGGGGGGGAAGACCGGGGGGACCGAAGGTCGATCTGTGGTAAGGATAGGCCTAAAACTTCCAGATCAAAAAAGAGCAGGAGGGGCGCGGGGGTTTCTGAAAAGAGGCTTGAAAAAAAGGGCTGGTACGTGTAGAGGGGAAAAGCGCGTGGGCGCGACGAGCGCTGCTGACCGCATTAGTGCGTCTGCTAGGCGTCGAGGCTTCGGGGGCAGCGGCGGAGGAACTGGAAGCCCCAAGTTCAGGGAAAAAGGAAAGAAGAATTTGCGAAATCGTCAACAAAAAAGCGAGGTGCGGTCCGAGGAAGTTTCTTTTCTACCAGATCAGTTCGCACAAGGTCTAAAAAAGAGGATTCCAAGGGGGAGGAAGTTGGAGGGGGGACAAAAGATCTAGGCGCCCGGAAAAGGGGGGGAGAAAAAGCGCAAAAGGGGAGTCAATTTGGGGGAATCCGATCTCACGTGACTCACGAGCTGAAAAGGCGGTTTTAGTCGCGGAGGGGAGGAACCGCAAGATTACTAAAAGGTCTCAAAAGGAGAGAGGGGAAGGGCGCTAACTGAAAATTTCACGTCGCTCAATGGTGTCAAAAAGAACGGTGATTGGGGACCTCAAAAAAAATTTAATTTCGGGAGAGCTCACGGCCTCGACCTAGAGGAAAGGACACTTCCCCTTCGTACCAGACACGATGTTAATAGGGGGGGGGGCGAGGTTAAAAAAAAAAAAGGCTCACCTTAACGGAGGGAGAAAAGACTTATTCTTGTGTCCCCTGAAAGGTAATGAGGGGAGTGTATGACGAGCTGGCTATCTGCAACTTAGGGAGAGGGAAAGGGCGTGGACCACGAGAGGAAGGAAAGGGCCGACATGCGTAGTACCGCATTGGGAGTCCACGAAGCTACTAATACACAGGGACTCCAGTATAAAAAAAATGACTTAGAGATTTGAACATACGGATTCATCGGAAGAGATGTCGATGATGCTGCAGACAGTCTGGGGGGGGGGGGACCCTAAGAGGGTCAATTAAGATAAAAGCACCATACGAGAAGAAGGAAAGGGGAGACATATGTCTCTTGGAAGAAGGGCCGGTATGTCTACCGCTCGGGGACAACCAAGGGGTTTTAGTAAAGGGCGTTCTTCTAAAAACCTTATGAACAATTTGTTACAGAAAGAAGATCGAAGTGAATACAGTCAAGCGACCCGCGGGGTACCCTGGTGACCAAAAACGGCTCAAACGAGGAAAAGAGGAGAAGAGGGGGAAGGGGGCGAACGGGAATCGCAACGGGGAGGAGAGGATAAGAAGGCCTCTTGGAAAGGGAGGAGGGGGTGTAAAAGAAAAAAAATATCGTAAAAGATTGGTAGCAAGTCTAACTGACGAACTAAAAACTGGTTCGCGAGGGAACGGAAGGGGGGCTTGCTCCGTCTAAAAGTGTGATTAACCTCCCGTCGACCTGTCGTGAAGAACAAGGGCGACTCTTTGATATAAAAGATCGTCTAGATCATCAATCGTAGATCTGAATCTACCATAAAAGCAAGGGGGGAATGTCCTCCGGGGGCGGCTAACGTAGTGATCAAGGCCCACGTGCTCCCGTCAAACTGCTTGCGTATCATGAGGGGAATACGGCTGAACCCGGACGCTACTGACTCATCTAAAGAGTGGATACGAGAGGTTGAGCAACGTCAAGCGGGGGCCAAAAAAAAAAAAACCGGTTTTACTGTTTATTTTTCAATAAAAAAGAGATTTCGATGAGGATATTGGTAGTTAGGGGGATGCGGCAAACTTCTGGGTAGGTGCACCCATTAATTTCCCGGTTTGGTTGTCAGGGAGGAAGAAGCAAGGCGAGTATTCTCTGAACTAGACGCCAAGACTGAAGGAAAGTCAAGTCAGATCACGCCGCTGTTTCGATTATAGATCAACACACAAGAGAGGGAAAAAAGCTTGTGAGAAAAAAAAAAGGAAAGGGCGCCTGCACAGGGAAAAAGGACGAAGTTCTCGACGAAAAGGAGTGGCAGTGGGTTGCTCATACACGAGGCTCTCTAAGAAAAAAAGGGTAATGAGATAGGTTCCGCACGACGCAAATAGAAATGACCACGGCTCCATCAAATAGAGGGGGTAAAATAAACCGGAAAAACAAAAACCGAAAGGAATGTTCAAGGGCAGGACGGGGGTGCGTTAAAGCGTCCGCCAGGCAATAAGAACGCTCAGCAGCGCGAAGCAGGAAGGAACAAGGAACACAGGTCCTCTCAGGTCTACTACCCATAGGAGGGGGAGTATGTGGGCGGCCTACGTGTGAAACATTTATTCATTCGCCGCTGCGCAAAGATAGAAATGGATTGTAATGGAGATAGGGTATAAAGGAAAAAAAAAGAGTCGAAACGGGGGAAAAGCTGGGGGGTCGACGATCCCAACCTTGAGGCCTAGGGACGGGCGGAGGGGCATTATAAAAGGGCTATCAAAGTATGACCTATCTTTGTTACGGAAAGGGGAAAAAAGCTAGGGTACAGAAAGATATTATTAAAGACTCACCATCAACCGAGGGATAGTACCGAGCTCAGAGAACTCTTCATGGGTCATCCTTGACTAAAAGGTTTCTGGGAGACAGTTTACGCAAGATTCTTTAAAGAGGAAAAACCGGACAATCGGAGTCCCCAAAATCGACTCCCCGTAGGTCAACATACCCCATCCAACGGAGGGCCATGCGAAAGTTCAGAAAAATGAAGCCACGGTAGATAGGTCTCAGGTAAGAGCTTTTCTCGATTGAGCTGAAGGAAAAGAAGAGGGAAGCTCACCTTCTTCTGCAAGGGGGAAATCGGGAAGGCGGAGACTTGGGACGTAGGCTTTGTCCCATTTGAAAAACGGGAGAAGCCGCGTCCTATTAAAACATGAAAAAGGGATGAAGGACGGCAGTGAGGGTTTGCTTCACCGTTTATGCAGCATGGCAGCTCGTTCCCGCGGGCAACAGGAAAAGATAGGACAGATCACGCGGCTCGTCTACACGCACAGGAAGAAAGGGGGGGGAAAAGAGGGGAAACCTATCTCTCATTCGAAACTCAGGCGGGGCACAAAATTCAGACTGAGTTTAAGCGGGGGAGTGGGGAAAAGGGCCGTCAGACGTTGTCGTGGTCGTGTAGATAGGAAGCAAATTCCCGCGCTACAGGGGACCACGAAGGATCCCATTGCGGGTACATGGACGGTCGCTTCGATTCTAGAATTTTTCCTATGGGCAGGTTTGGGAGTCAATGGGTTGAGGTCAGGGTACCTGTACTCATACAGCACCCGTCGGATTTTAACCTTAAAAGGGGGAGAGAGGGATTGCAAAACTGAAAAAAAAATTCGTTAGCCACGGGGGGTAAATGGGGACAAAAGAGCAACGACTCTTGAAAAGTATGTGTAAACATGGTCCGGGCGAAACCATCCTGAGAAGAAGAGTTTGCGGAACTACCTGTCAGAAGACCGGCCCGATTCACGTTGTTTTCAACGGGAGGTGAAAGAAGTCTGGTATGGCCAGAAAGGTATGTAGACCGGGGGTTGTACACCGGGGGGCATACAAAGGGGGAGGAGAGCATCCTTCACCTGCAGGTAAAACGCCCGTGTCCTAAGCAGCTGGGGGTCATGCATCTGATAACAAAAGCTGACCAGTCAAGGACGAAAAAAAAGGAGGAGACTGCAAAGGGATTCCGAAAACCATATCTGCAGGTTTGGGAAATGGAAACTATGGTCGGGGGAAGGGGGCACAGGTCGAAAGAAAAACAAGAAAGAGACCGCTGGGCAAAACGTATCCACGGACTCTTAGCCCCGAATAGGCCTAATGGGACGAATCCACGAACAAATGAGGCAGAGAGACTCGGCTGTCTTCTTGGAGAAAGGTTCGGGGCCAGGAAAGGGTTATGCACGGCCAAGTGTACACGGGAAGGGGATGGCTGCGCAGTCTATCCATCAGAACCGGTTAAAGGACGGGGAGCCTAATGAGCATAAGAGTCCCCGACTTACCACGGAGTCGTTGGTAGGAGGCGAGGAACATCGGGGGGTGCAAAATCCGTAGGGTTTTGAATGAGGGAGGGTAGGAACGGGGAAAGCACGACCTAGTCAGGGTACGATCGACCCTTTCCTGTTAAGTTAAACAAAAAAAAGTCCTCAGAAATAGGACGGTCAAAGAAGGTCGTTAAGCTGTGGAACAAATGGACCTCATCGCAAAACAAGTAGGACTGTCCTGCTAAAAACTTGACAAAAAGGACGCGCACGCTAAAGGGGCACCGGTGGAGGGACATACGGTAACTTGAGATCCTTGAATATAGTTTCAAAGGCCGCGCGGCAATCAGGGCGAGCCTGCGTGATATATGAGAAGGCGGTTGGCTAGCTTACGGAATGCCGAGGAAGCTTCGGATTGGGGCGAAGGATACATCGAGAGAAGCGACCTGCGGGCACCACAGTTTGAACCAAGAGACCGAATCCAGCCCAGAGGAAAATTGGGCAGAACTCCAATACCGGGGAGTCGGTGGGGAAAATAGAAAGAGCCGCATTGGGCATCCGGTGGCCTGTCAGGAAGATCCTCGGGGGGTAGGCCGCGGCAAACGGCCGTGGGAGCATGTTTGAGACGCAAGATGTTCTACTTAACTCAGAATGAACAACTCCGGCAAGGCACTGCTTTTAGCTCAAGAGAACCACATACCAGCCCCTGTCAGGTAGAAAGACAAAAGACTCGAAGGAATCTGTGAAGGAGGGGGTCGATGCCACCCGAGAACACTCATCCGCTATGGGGTCAGGTGAAGGCCGAGAGGTACGTTCCGGCTAGGAGCCTCGAAGGAATGAGAAAAAACTGAGAGATCCCTTCGAAGGCTAATAAAAGGTCGGCGCAGGAGGGAAAAAAGGTACGTGAGGGGCCGTCGCGACAGGGGGACAGTTGAATAAGGGACGGGGCAAAATCTAGGCCTGAAAACCCACAAGGCTCAGACGACTATCAAGAACTCGTCCGTTCGGTGTGTTATGACTTACGAAGGAGGGAGAAGTTCACAGGAGGAAACTGCAGTCGGAAACAACCATCAGGAGCAAGCGCCGCAGAGAATCCGGACATGGTCGAGAAGCGCGGATTCTGAGTCCCTGGAAGTTTGCTGACAGTCAGGTCTCGTCGGGGGTTTGGTCGAATCCTCATGGAGGGGAAAAGCATATCTCGGAAACAACTAAAGGTGAAAGAATAGATATAGGTCCAGTAGGACAGGCGGATAGAAAAAGACTAAAACCTTGTAGAACTGGGGATAATTGAATTGACTTGACGCTATTCACCGCTTTGCAAGTCGGTAGAAAGGGACGCTCGGCTCGGTGGGAGGAGACGCTCAAGAAAGCTGAAAAAGAGTCCGAAGGATGGTCAAACAAAAAGAAACGGACGCGCGTCGGCGGAAAGGTGCGGGTGCAGGAGAGAGATCGGGAAACAAACGTCTTTCCACAGGAAGACGGTCAGTGGAATATCGGGGAGTGTCTCTTCTGCGTGAGCCTGCACGACTATGAGGGAAGGGACTCGGCGACATAGGCCCGAGTGCATACTTGCTCATTCCGGTCCCGACTGTCGCATCAGCGGCGGAAGAAGGGAGACTTCCTCAAATATAAGAGCAGGAGCGCCGGAAATTTCATTGGGATTTTGCTGCGCAGAATAGAAAGGACAGCTAGCGAAAGACTAGACGGCGTGGGCGGCAGAAGCAGACAGGTATAAGGTAATCGGAAAAGGTACCAGCGATGGAAGCTGTGTGTGGATTGATGCCCGAAGTAAGCTGGAACAGTAAAAACGAAAGGGGATTAGCCGGCCTGTTCTCAGGCGACACGAGCAAAAGAGTAGGCAGAACATGACGCACCGCCACAAAAGCGCACGAGCACCGAGACCGACCGCCACTAATGGGGGAAGGTAGCCGGACAAAACAACCGCTCCGCGCTCTTGCGGGCCACGACGCCGGGGCTTAAAAGCAAAAAAAACAGATTAAAATTGAGACAGTTCTAGAGTAAACGGACGTTTACGCCAAGGATGGGACTCGAGAAATCTGGTCCAGGCACACCTTTGTTCCGCATGTTTCGGCATTACCCTTCATCGAGTTACCGAACCGTCTGATCTATCCCACCGGCGACATACTAAGCCAAAAAAGCCCGCGGGATCTAGGTAGTTTGCCAGGGGAGCCGCCGGTCCAGGGATCCTATCCGAAAAAGTATCTTCATTCGCGACAATGACAACGTCACTCACTACGAGTGCTGAAGGAGACTATGTTCAGACGGACCACGCAAGTCAGATAGGCCGCATACGAAGGTCTTCAACAAAACAAATACGTGACGTGTCGTTAAACGAAAAAGTCCGTGTCCACTCGAGGGCCAACATTTGTGAAATCGGAACGACCTTCAAGGGGGCATGCGGCACTAATTAGCGGTAGACGGGCCTAAGAACGATGGGGGAGGCCGCAAACAAAAACACAGACATTGTGAAGAGAATCACTATCGCCCAAAGGGGGGGGGATGGGCAGGCGTCATTTCGAACACCGAACTCCCGGGGAGCCGAAAGAACAGATCTTTCACTTTCGGTGGGGGGGAAGGGGGGGGGGGAACAGGCAAAAAATTTCGCCCCTGCATATCTGCGCGGACTTGAAATCTATGAACGCATCCAAAAGAAAAAAGGGCAATTCTACAAAAATTCTTGTGCCAAAAAGCTTCACGCCCGCTGTAAATTAGTTGGGTGCCCAGGGAAGTCTCAAGATGGGGCAAAGAGGGGATCCAAGTGCGGAAATACGAAACCGAAAATCTGACGGGGGTCGGAGAGATTTTGTAAAGAGGAACCGGGCAACCGCCGGGCTTAAAAAGGGTAGCACGACGAATGCCGAGACCACCTATCCTAGACTCTCGATGGTAAAAAAATAAAAAAAAAAAGGCAAAGAAGGGGACTCAGCCGGGGAAAAAAGTCTTTGCATCGTGGACTGGTCACATCTATAACTGGCGGGAGCGCAAATTCTGAATCTGGGCACACTGTAGTGCAATGCGCGGGACTTGTCATGGTGTCAGTCGAATTCCGTGTGAGGGAGGAGCAATGCATGAATGCCACCACTGGGTGGGTCCGAAGAGGATGCAGACGAAAGTTCTACAAACAGAGAGGAAAAAAAAGAACACAGGGGAATTGCGGCGGGCTTTTCTCAGGCTGAAGTGCAAAAAACTCGTGAGGCAAGGCTCTTGAAAGAAGTAGTTCTTAATTTGGCTCCAATACGTTCACGAGGAAAATCGCATGTAAAAAAGTTGTACACCATGTTACAAGACCGGTTGGCAAAAAGATCTCAACTTTAGCACATCCAGATACGGCTTTTCGAGGTCAGGCTTAGAGACCGGGCAAAAAGGGACTTCAGAATCCGTCCAATACAGTCCGGCGAAATGAGGGACAACATGTCCTTGGCCTGGGGCGTGTAATAATCGTACGGCTGTATTTCGTCGGACGGTCACGACGCTCCATACCTCAAGGCTACAAAAATCAACGTCCCCATCCTGGAAAATAAGATACTATTGACACTTTTCTCTTGGATACTCGAGAATTAACCTTGGGATGGGGATAGATCTACGTAGGGTGTATACCCCTTATAGCCCACTTCATGCAGGCGTGTGAACGGGTCTCAGGGAAAGCGTTTATGAAAATGACCGGTCTTAGCAAACGCCCCACGCACTATTCCCTGCGCAGCGAAAAGGCTACCGTTGGGGGGGAACTACGAAAAGAAGGAACCTCAACAACGAACCTCGGGTAAAATAGGGAAAACTTCTTCCGTCAAATTTTACAGACCAGACGGATTCACGGCCCCGAATGCGCTTGGCCTTGTTAAATTCGAGAAGACTAGGGATGTGTATAAAAAATAATCGGCTTGGGCCATGTAACACGACTAACTCGGGAAAGCCCCTGCTCTAGAAAAAAACGACTGGCACGGGGATCCAAGCTTCAAAGACTAAACGTCTTGAATTAAAGCGTAACCTAGAGTGTAAGAAGGGGGGGTTGGTTTTGACGACCGTTGAAAAGCCACCCGTACGAACGTGGTACCGGGGAATAGAGATGATTGAAAAGTATCACGTCATCTACCTCAAAACCACGAAAGTCGTCTAGCGACTGATTCCACCCGAGCGGCCAACCTAGTATCCAGTGGAAGGATTTTGGGAAGGCAGGTTAAGCCCAGCGTGAAGCCGGGGGTCCTGGTCAACGCACGGAAGTCGGGCGTTGGCAGATCCCATAACTTTGAGATCGGGATCGAGCAGACCACACCAGCGTTTGGAAGGAGAACTTTCCCTTTAATTCCCGCCTGTTGAGAAGACCACTCGACGCGGCGATCAGGGTCTCGGCGGGATCTCCAAGCTCTTAGGAAGAGCATATGTGCGCGCGGCGTCGAACCATAAACCGCAGGGACACAGATTGTGCTGCAAAACGACCTCATTCTGACAAAGGGCGAGAGCCAACGGGTCAAAGCGTGGAGCTAAAATGAGGAGCATCGCCGCTCGATTTATGACGGCAGGAGATAAAAGAAAGGGGAACACGTAGACAAACGCGCACAAGTGTTTTAGTGCTGGAGGACAGAAATCTATGAACAATTTGAGCAGGTACGGTGGGGAAGGAGGGGCCCTCGTCGTAAGCAAAACGGTTTCTGCCCAAAGCTATAGCGCGGAGAGTCCACCACGAGGGAATCTTATAGAGGCGTATAACTTCGGAGTTACTGCGAAACGGCGCATCAAGGGGTTAGCGGAGATTCTCGAAAAAAAAAAAAAGGGTGGATGGATTACAAGAGATGGCGACATAAAGATGCTGAATGCGCAGGAAGAAATGCGAAGTGTTCTCAGGACGAGCAAGGAAAGGGAAGGTGGGTTTTTATATATGAGAAAAAAGGGGATGAATTTTGCATTAGAATCGGAAGAGGTTAAGAAGAGAAAATCGTATCATACGAGGAAACGTCGCCACAATCGATATGAGGAATAAATAAGAATATAACCCGAGGGGCAATTCTTTCAGTCCTGGGGGGGGCTTGGTGCTTCGTGAAATCCTGCCGTAGTTAAGAGGAGCAGCTGCCGAATCACTCGGACTCAAAAAGGTAGACAATTAGGAATCCTGCAGAAGAAAGGGAAGGAAGAAAAATAACTGGTTGCAAAGGAGGCACAGTGCCGCATACATTGTAAACGCAAAATGATGTAGGGTTCGTGGCAAGATGAAAGGAGTCGGGCAGTGACTGCGTTTATATAATAGTGAAAAATTGGGGGAGGACAATCTGGACGTGAAGGAGAAGAACCCTGGTTAAAAAGGACCAGAAAAGGAGGCGCAGGGGTGGGGGGGGAGGAACAATCTTGATCGGAAGGGATCACGGAGGTCCAACCTATACGCGGATGTTCGGATTTAATCCAGAAAATAACCATTATCCTAGGCATGAAGACCGAGAAGTCACTCTTAGAAAAAGGTTGATTACAGCGGGGGAGGGCCTACATTGCGAACGATTGCGTCATCCGGATGAGGAAGGACCTAGGGGAGAGAGGTACTCGAAAAAAAAAACTTTCCCCCAAGGTTGTGTCAGAGGGGGATCCGAACGGCGCGAAAAAAAAACCCAGCGACCACCGGGGGATCGAAACAGGGACTTCCCGAAAAGGGGGGGGGAAGCATTACGATTGATACCCGGGGCCCGGAATCGTTGAAAGGTGGGAAAATAGGGCGTTGTACTCGTGAATTTCAACCTCAAGTAAGGGCCGGCCATAGCTGGGGGGCTTCTGCACGAGGAAGCGGGAACGGAAGGAAGGCCTGAACGTGGAAAAGGTGTACAGGCGAAAGCAGAAGGAAGGGACATGAACAAGGCGTGTCGTGTCGGTGATCTCGGGGCCCCAATGCCGGACTTGGGAGGGGGGATAACTGGCGTGGAGACCGCGGGGGCAATAAAAACATTCGGAGTTCCCTGATGGGACGCTCAGGGAATACACGAAGACAAATGAAGAGGGGGCACATAAGTGGCCACATCAGCAGCTCCAAGAGGTATGGCGGCAGCGCAAAAAAAAAGAGGCAGCAGAGGGCGGGGGGGAGCGATGAAAGAACTGGAGGGATTGTGTCGTGGGGAAGAGATGGGGGCAATTCCTAAAGCAAAGAAAGGAACCCATTGATACAGGTGGAAGAGAAACCCTCGCGGAGGTGAAGCTTGAAAAGGGGTGAGTCCTTGCTAGCGTCTCCGCGCAAGCCGACTTATGAAAGACTAGCTGAGAACTCGCGGCGCCGAACCACGTAGGTGAAACACTTTGTTAGGAATGGTAAGTCTAAACCTTCTGTGCGCACACTGTTGGCGGTCAGTCAGGAGCATGATAGCCTATTTTGGGAAAAGAGGAGAAAAAGACGGGGTACGGGGGAAAATTACCGGCCGCCCACCGCGACTAAAGATTTCTAGAGCCTGGAGTAAAATTTCTGTCGAAAGGAGGGAGGGAGTAAAGTTAATAAACCAGCTGGGCATACCATTCGCGGGACAAAGCAAACGATTCAGAAGGCACGAACCTTGATCAGGCAGCGGGGGAATGCGCAGCGCCTGCTAAAACGTGGCATGAGGGGTACTGAAAGGAAAGTTCTGAAACACAGGCTTTTTGACGACCCTCGAGGTAAATATCGGAGGGGGTTTAGAGGGAAGGCATGTTTAAGCAAGCGAAGTCCACAGAAAGAAACGGTTTTCCCTCCACCACACACGTTCACGGAGAAAGAAAAAGGAGACGGGTTAGGGCAGGGGGAAAACACGAAGGAATTGATAGAAGTGTCGCGCCAATTTATAGACGAAAATCGGTAAGTTAAGCTTTCGGGAACGCAGAGTTGGGGGATGAGGAATTTGACAGGAAGGGGGGCGACAAAGAGTCCAGCATCACCGGGGGTTTAGAGGGGGAAAGGCCGCAAAAATATCAAGAAGAAATCATCGGAGTACATCGGCTCCAAACGGGGGAGTGGGAAAAAGGAAAACGACTGGCAGGCGGGTGAGGGAGGTGAGTAAAGGGAGGAAAAATCTGCTCTCAGAAAGAAACGGGGCGGGATGGAAATTTCCTTTAACAAACGTAGGTCGCAGGCAGAAGGGAAAGGTCAAGGGAGGGAGGGCGGAGCCGCAGAGGCACACGCAGATCAAAAAAAATATGAGGCCTCATGCGTCCGAGTGTCCAGAGCACTAATCACGGGGAGGTGCGGAGGGGGGGGGGGAAGTTCACTGTTGAGATCCGAGGAGATGTTCGACGGACAACCGCGGACCTTGGGAAGCAGCATGCTGGGGGGATCTAAAAAGAGGGGGTGGATAGAAAAATCGGAAGGGGAAGAAAAGAGACAATCATCATATTCTAGCACGAAGAAGGAAAGGCAGCCACTAGGGAGCGGGGTAAACAGAAATAATTGGCAGGAGGTCATGGTTCAGAAGACATGATCAAGGGGGGGAAAGAGATAAAGGATCCGCAGGCATGAAGGGGTCCTTCCGGTCTCAAGCTTCGAAAGCGGTACAAAATAGAGTTAGAGCGAGAGCTGAGAGGGGGGGTTCAAGTCAATTGCAATACCGGGAAAAAAAAATCGGACCTCTTGTCGAAAAAGGATGTAGCAGAAAAGAGAACCCACATCGTAGACAAATCTGTTCAGTGATAAGAACAGGAGCAGACGAAAGGGAAACCGAAAGAAGGGAAGAAGGGTAGGGGACTAAAAAATTTGGGGTTCCTATGACACCAAAAAGGACATCCTCTAATTTTTAAGGCGGCGCGGCGAGTAAGGGGCTCAACGCGTCTCGGAAGAATGGGGGGCGAGAAGGCAAAGGGGGCGAAAACGAAGGGGTGAAACTACTCATTCTAACTCATGATAGGACAGACTCAGGGGCAAGAGAGCCTTAGGTGGTCACATCGATGAGGGAAGAAAGGAAGACCGGGGCACGCGGGAAGGGTCGTGGCGGCAACTTCCAAGTTTCAAGAGGGGAAGAAGCCTGAAAGCGTCGCTCTTTAAAAAAGAAGGGGGAAAAAGGGTCGAATCGTATGAAAGAGAGAAAGATTCAAACATCATGTTGCTTAGTGATGGAAAATGCTTGTAGCGGTTTACAGATCCAAGTATTGGTAACTCTAAACAAAAGAGAAAAGAGATAATATTCTTCGGAAAGGCGGATGAAAAGGAGAAACAGCCGGGTAGAGAAAGACAATGAATTGAAGGAGAAGCCGATATGAGCTGCGAGAACGAGGGCGGAAGAAAGGAGGGGTAGTAAGCGGAGAAAAACGAACGGGGGGGGCGGGAAGAGGGAAGCGTCAAAAACGAGTAGGTCAAACTAGGAAGGAGAGCGGCGGGACGAGACAAAAACTGCAGGAAAGGCATCGGTGAAAAAACCTAAGAGACTACGGAAGCGTCACCGAGCCGGATTCCTTAAAAAAGGAAAAGGGGACGAGAAATCCCTTTAGCAGCTTACGAAAAGGATCATAAAGGGAAAGAGACTGGCTCTACTGTACTAGAACGCCGGCCTTTGGTATTTAGAGATGAAGGGGGGGGATATACGGAACCATAGAAAATAGAGGTTCTTAGGTAGGCACATCGGATGACAAGTAATTATCACAGGGAAAAAAAGAGGGCAAAAGAGCGTTTGTGTTCTTCATGGAAGCAGCTGACAACTGCAAATGCATGCAGGAAGGTCGAAGAAATCTTAAACATGACGGATCGGACGACGAGGGGTAAGTCGAAACCCCACACCAAAAACAACCCCCCCACAAAGAAAAACCCCCCCCAATTGCTAAGGGGAATAAGACAATACCGTCTATCAGCCAATTAGAACAGGAAGAGAGAAAAAAGCATTAGGGATCAGAAAAAAATCTGTCCCTCGAATGTCCAATGGGGTACTGGAATCGCTTTCAACAAGTCGGGCACAAAAATTACGATGCGGGAGGGTAATGATAATACGAGCAATCAAAAAATCTAATGAACCGAAAAAGTCGAAAAAAGCCTTCGGAAGAGCGCGGGGAAAAGGTGCAAAAGGATCTCCGCGGCAAAAAAGAACATATCACAAAGTGAAAGCCGAATGACTTCTACGCGTTAGCGGGTGGCACTGGGACCAGCTGACGCATCGACGGAGGCTGAGCCAGGAAGAGGTCTCCGGAGAGTCCTTCCGGTTCTGCCAAGTGCTAAACTACGAAGTTTTGGGAAGACACTCCCGACGGAGAGACTCGAACGCTATCAGTGCATAAGGATGTAAATAACGAACGCCGTCAATGCGCAGGACGAAAAAGAATCCCAGACTACTAGGAAATCAGGGGCACGAAGGTTGCGAAGGATGGGATGGAAAACTGATGGGGGACTTAGGGCCACTTAGAACCGTGATCTTAGGCTATGGATAAACGGAAAGGAAAGCATAAATTAGTTAAAAGAAAGATGAAAAAGAAAGTACGAAACTATAAAGGGGGCTGGAGCAGGGAGCTTCAATAATGGGTTTAAGGGCCTCCGACCTGGACTGATTAGAGGGCGGAGGGGGGATGTCTAGAATGGGGAACCAGTCGGGAGAGATGGGTGACGTGCGAAGAAAAATGCCTTCCAGATCACCGCGAAAATAGGAGGAGCGAGGAGGGGGTGTATTAGAACGTAGGGGGAAGGGAATAAACAATATAAAACTCGCTCGTCGCGACAAATGACGCTATGACCGCTTAGCAAAAGGCGCGGCTACGGCTAGGGGAGGCTAGGGAAAGGGGAGAGTAACGTGTCTGGCCCACAGGAAGGGGTGGGAGACAAGGCGAACATTGCCTTCCAAAAAGACTCGAACAAAAAAAATCTCTGTGCCGGACGGACTTTCGGGGAGGGGGAGACACCACTGTCCAAGTCTGCAGAGAGGCGACGGGGGGAGAACAGGGGGAAAAAGGTGTGACGAAAAAAGTCTTCCGGGGACGAGGCGATGTGTGGTAATGGAATTCACCCAGTGGGTAATACGAAAGGGTGAGTCCATTAATCTTCGAAAGAGAAACCTTCGCTTCTCAAGGAGGCTTTCCTGATCGTCGGCGGAGAGGAAGGTGGGGGGTAGAAAGCGAAAAGGAAAGGGGCTAACTAACTGAAAGTGGACAACAGACCTAGTGACATTTTTTTCTGAGGGGATTGAAACAAGAAGGACGTCCGTCGATGTCTGAATCAGAGCCAAGCACCACGACATAGTGGAATATTCACGGGGGAAATTAAAATTCGCGACCAGTTCTAACGAAGGTGAACTCGGGTTTGGGGGAGCGTGTTGAACAGAAAAGAGGGGAATGACCTGAAAGTGGGGAGAGAGAGGAGGGGAAAAAGTGCCCACAAAGGATTCAAAGGGGTCGGGGGGATGACTATCTTGTGGTAAGGGAAGAGTTATTGGAGTAAAACACGAAGGGAGAACCAAAAGATAATTCCCGGAACTAAAAGGAGCCTCATATTGGGCCATCATCACGAAAAAAGAAGCTGGAAGAATGAAAAACAGAAGGGGAGGGAGGGGCTTCACATGGTGTACACGAAAAAGAAAAAACTGATTCATAGGCCCTGAGCTTCTTCTTTCAGATCAGGGGGAGGTAAGCAGGCGTGAAAATGGAAGAAAGAAATCTAACCCTAATCCAAGAAAAGCGTGAAATTGTATTCCCCAACAGGAACGGGAGGAATCAGGAGGGAATAAACCAGGAAAAACTCCGTGGTGGGGGGGGGGGATACCTCGGCGGCGCAGACAAGTTTAAAGGTGGTAACCTATATGAGAAAAGGGGGGACTTATCAGGGAAAAAAGAAAGACCTCCTGTGTGAGCACTTTGATACCCAAAAACGGCGCAGAAAAAAAGAAATGTGAATTGGGGGGGGAAGGATGAAGGGACTATCGGAGGTTAAGTCGATAAGGTTCAAGTCCGGGTAAATAAGTTGGGAGGAGAAAAAGGATAAGTAGAAATAGGGGAATTCTAAACGAAGCCTTTCGGAGTGGACCGGGGACCTGACAAAACAAGGGGGAGGGGTCTCGGGAGAAATGAACGAAAAAGGGAGGACTAGGGGGGAGAAAAAGTCATGGGGGATCCATCAAGAAACCGTCCATCTTGAGCCATCAAGCTGGGTCAAGGGACGCAAGAGGGGGGAGAAAGCAGATGAAACAATCCCTATGGCGAGTGATAAGGACGGGACAGGAGTCATGAGGAGATAAGGGAACAGAGGGGATGGGAAACTCATACTGGGGAAAAGATTAGGGACCAGATGAAAATAGGCTTCCCCTTTGCCAAACGTTTGTTTATGATGTATAATCTAGGAACAAGAAGGGGCGGAAGCGGGGGTTTCGGGTTCAGGAGGAGAGTGCTGCCCATGAGCCATCCAAGTGGGTCAGGAGGGCAGAGAGAAAAAAGGGGGAACCAGGACCCAAAGAAAAATTTGAGCTTATCGTAGAATGTCGTCGTGCGAACAGACCCGAATCCTTATGTTGGCGATCGAGTCTAAAACGGAGTGATAGGATGAGGGACACTAAGGGGGGAAAGGGGGGCAAGGGAGAAAATCGAGAATTCTCGACGATAGTCATGGTGGTGGGATCTGAGGGATAACGATTTCTCGAGATGCGAAAAACCAAGAAAATAGATATGAAAAGAACTACAAGAGGAAAATGCAGAACTCATCTCAGAAATTTATTAAAGAGGAACAAACCCGCGTGGGGAAAGTGCAAGGCCTTTTGGTCGAGAATCCCAAGGCAGAACCGGGAGAGGAAACAAGCAGCAAAAGGTTGGGTGAAAAAAAAAAAACAAACCCTAGGAAGTAGAAAACCACAATCCTAAAATTCAGAAGGAGGGAAGCACCATAGGGAGGGGTGACGCGTGAAACAGATTGTAACGAATGGGGTCAGGGAGCCTAATTGACAGGGGGATTCATTGAAAAAAAGAAAAATAAATCTGCACAGGGTGGCTAAAACTGAGGTAAAGTGGACCGGCGACGATCAATGGCGACGACCCTTTCCTTCAAGAGGACACGGCCGTGTAATATAACGGGCGAAGAAAAGCTGATCCGAGCGACCTCGAGATACAGCAGAAATGGGGGTAGAAAGACGTCACAGACCGAAGTTGGAGATTCAAACAAACAGTGAGAAGGGGAGAGCTAGGTGGTGTTTCTGGGGGAGAAAATGGGAAAGAAACTGAGAGTACGAGATTACTGCTACCGAAACTTAGATCTCGTTGAGGGAGTTACAAAAGAAAAAAATAACCGTCATAAGGTTAGACCTCCCTTACTCGGAACTAAACCAATACCACTGAGGGTTGAACTTAGTATAAAGGGGGGGGTTATCAAGAAGATTCCATCCCCTTTCAATATGACTCTCGTTGGAAAAGATTTTTCGGGAGTGACTTGATTTTCCAAAAGGTAGCTCCAGAAACGGAGGACGCATCAGAAAAAAAAGTCGCGTGAAAAATGACGTCCTTCCTGGAAATTTGACCGCGAGATTCGCGGCTCCGCGTAGAGGTCGGGGTAAAGGGGGTACAAGGGGGTCTCTGAAAAGACCAATGGCGGGGGTAGACGCGTGAAAACGAGCCCTAACGCTTCGGATCGTAAGAAGCAGATACACGCAAACTATTAATTAAAAGGGTCAAAGGACCAGCCAAAGAATCCACGCGAGAGGCGGGGCAAAAGAGAAAAGAGTTCCATTGAGAAAGGTGGGGCGATGGAAAGGAAGGGTCCGGGGTAGGTGATTGAGCTATTGCCGTCAAGGAAAGCAAGATGCTTACCCATCACCGACAGACAAAAGGGGAGGGGAGTGACATGTGAGACGCAGTTCGAAAAGGAGGACGATGATGGTGAGAACAGGGGGGTAAGGGTTTCTGAAGTCCAACCGACTAGAGAGAAAAGAAGGGAATAGAGACGCTACGGATATCATCTTCAAGGGCCCCGTATAAATGGTGGGGGAAAAAATGCAAGAAAGGAGGGGTTTGTGACAACATGGGTCACGAGGAGCATCCAGAAATAGAAGCCAGGGAATTTGGCGAACGAAAGGAAAGACGCGACTACGAAAAGGCGGGAAGTTGGGAAAATCGTTTCGAAAAGGGGGGGGATTGGGGAGGCCATATCAGGTAGTCGTAGAAACCGGGAAAAATGCCCCGGCTTGTGCATACCACCAACAAAAGAACGAAAACGAAGAAAAAAGAAACAGGTGAAAAAGGGGTCATGCAGCGAGGAGCGACGAGCCGGCGTTTCATATGGGAGGACCATGAGGACGGATGAAAACCCAAAGGAAGACATCGAGGCAAGATGGCTCGTTTATCTGGAACGAATGTTGAGACTTCCACAGACCGGCGGGGCCCGGCGCGTAAAGCACACGGAAAAAAAAGGGAACGAAGGGAAAAAAATATTTGCCTGAAGAAGTGATTGTGCCTAGGACAAAAACTAAAAGAATCGTGCCCGAGAGTCATTCATATCTCAAGTGGAAGTGAAGCTTCGGCCCAATAAGTTTGGATAGGCCCCGAACATGGTCAGGGGAGGCGTCTCAAAAAAACCCCGGTGAAAAGGAAGGGAGAGACGGCAGCGGCAATATTAAAATCATCGGGTGTAAGCGCTGTAGCAGAAAAAAGTACTGGGGGAAGCAAGACCGCAATTGGCCGAAAAGGGGGGGAAAAAGAGGGGAATGCAAATTAGAGAGTAAGCTGACAGCACCCAAAGAAGGGGAGGGAGGAGGTGAGTCCTACAAAGAAATGAGGCAATTCGAAGGGCAACTCTAGACAGATTGGCTTCATACGGGGCCCGAGCATATACCCAAGAGGATTTCCTGAAAGGAGGAACGTGGAAAACGTTCACTCCTCTCAAGAGGGTCTCCTTCTTTTGGACGCAACTTGAGATCATGGAAGTATTCTCGCGGGGGAATCAGAAGGGGGGAAAAGCAGTCGTAATATAGACCGTTTTCGTAAGAAGGAGGGCTACGATGAAGGCCGCAGAATGAAATCGAGATTGCGATGGATACAGAGGATCTCCTGCACATTGGAACCTACTTGAAAGGAGACACTTGGCCAAAAAGGGGGGGGGAGTTACGTGGAAAAGATACACCTCTGCCTTGGCGTAAAGGGGTGGCCAGAGAGAAGAGCAACGCATGCAGATAGCCGGTGGCCTGTAGGAACACCGTATGACGACAGCGGGATCATCTAAAGGGGAGAAGGGAGGAGAAAATTTGAATAGCTGACTGGCTAAGATCCTGCCGCACAAAGGTTCGGTCAATGACGCTCAAGGACCAAAGAAGAAAGCCGCATCTGGGATAGCGGAAGGAGAAAAGTGAGCCGCCTCCACGAATCATGGACGCGTAGGGGGGTAAAAATTGGAAGGAAACGGGGGAACCAATTATTTTCTACAGCCGGCGCTGCGAGGGACCTGCTTGCGCTCGAAATGGAGAACGGACACGAGGACTAAAGGGTCGTCGAGTGAGGTAAGGAGGAGACAGCAAGGATATTACTGTTAACGGGAGACAAGGTGGTGACAAAGCAGCGCCTGCAAAAAAAGAACAGGACTCGCCTCCGCGAGCCGTCGTTTGCTTCGAGGAATAAAAGGGTATCGGGAGGGGGAAAACGGAAACTGCCCAAAAGAGGCTCCTGCTCCGAAGCCGGAATGTCGAAGCATCGTGAAGCGCTTCATATCTCCAGTGAGGACAGGGTTCATGGAACCAGCCTTTCGAGGGGGCGAATAGAGGGGGGGAAAAA
>Ga0179593_1397381_pt1 | contig 22173 bp, 30 predicted proteins | sample CZODoug2_1_08_16_FD_185931 | JGI IMG/M metagenome (GOLD analysis project Ga0179593, IMG submission 185931) | Vadose zone soil fungal communities from Angelo Coast Range Reserve, California, USA - CZODoug2_1_08_16fungal (PacBio error correction) | ecosystem: Environmental > Terrestrial > Soil >...
ATGATGCAATGGTCGGGGAGAGAAAGGAGGTGAAAACGGCAGAAAACCATACAGTGGTACAATTACAAGGAAAAGGGGAAGATATGAAGCCCAAGGCGGGATTTAATAGGGGGAAGGGACTAGAAATCAAAGAAAGGTTCATGCAAAGTGATAGCGGTAAGAACAAATAGGTAGTGAGAAGTGTGGATGCAAAAAGGAAATATAAAGCCGTTGCACCTGCACCCAAAAAAAGACGTCTTGTGGGGGGTTAGAATAGGATCTAAGACGGCACCTGAATTGGTTGGGGGTAATGGGAGAAGGAAAGGGAGCAGTAAATAATAGGAAAGAGAAGCAAAAAAGAATCGCGGATGCCAGGACGCAGTTCGTGCTGAGCTGTATGTCGAGAAGGAGGATGGGAAAAACCACCTGTATGGTCTCAAGAACACGAGAAGTTCTTACGGGAAAGCCGGGAAACATGCGAAGATATTCGTGGAGTAAGGGGTGAACCTAGTCTGGAAGCTGGAAGAGAGTTTCTGGGCGTTACAAAATCCACGAAAAATCGGGAAACTGTGGGGGCCCGTGTTGAGAAGAGGACGTAGGAGAAGGGCGAAGGTGAAGAACCGGGATTGGGGAGGGGGGCGCGTCAAGAGAAAGCGAGAGAAATTAAATAAAAAGCCTCCCTTGCGGGGAAATCGGAGAGAGGGGCACTCGAAAAGAAGAAAAGGAGAAGGGGAGGAGTGAAAAAAGACAAAACGGGAAAAAAGGTATCGGTATTGGAGCTAAGGGGAGGTTTTAAGGGGTATTTAAAGGAGGTCGATAAAGAAACCGACGGATATGCGACAAACAGGAGAGTAATCCCGGCCCAAGTGGCCCATGAGAAGGAAAATATGCATAAAGGGGAAAAGAGATAGTTTGGATGGGATCAAAAGTTGACTGGGAAGAAAAGACGCTCCGGGGGCAGGAACGGGTTGGAAGAGAGGACTATGCAACCGATTATCTTCTCGTGGAAATAAAGAGAAAGTTGACTTGGCTTTCTTATAAATGTCTAGGAAGGAAAATCAGGTGGCTTATAACTAAGACAGGAAGGTAGCAGGAGCGCCCTCTTCTAAGGCAACTGGGGAGAACGTGACATCGGAGACGGGATGGACTACACCAAACGCTTAGGAACAGGAGGCCGTACTCTTAGCTTGTGGAGAAAAGCCCACACCGGAAGTAAAAGTGGAATGATTGGGAGATACATGACACCAGCGCGTTCAACTTAATGCGGGGAGGGGGAACTGGAGGAGCTAAAAACTGGATCGCAGGGACTACGAAGAGAGAAAAACTGTTCATCCGAAGTGCCAGGGGTGGAGGCAGGGAGTGCTGGTCCGCGAAAACTGGAAAAGTCACGCGAGAAAAATTAAACGCCGCAAACGGAAAAAAAAAGTCATACCAAAAGGAAAGAAAAGAAAATCTCAAAGGAAGGGAAAAGGAACGGACACCCACACAAGGTAGAATACGATGGAAAAGAGGTCTTGAACGTAGTCGGGAGAAACTGGAAAACAAAAGAAGAATCAGAGGTCTCGGGCAGGGAACTGGGAGAAAAGTTCAAATAAGCCCGCCTGTGAAAAGTTTATTAAAAACAGCTCTGAAAAAAAAAAAACAAAACCAATAGGTCAAAACGACCAGAAAGCAGTGAAAAGCCCATCTAAGTCACAAATAAAAAGAAAAAAAGGTTAGCCGTCGGATCCGGACAAAAAAAAAAGACGTAGAAAAAAATAAAAAAAAAAAAAAATCGAAAGTAAACTCTCTTCAAAGACAAAAAAAAATTAACAGAAAGGCGAAAAAAAAAGTTAATATTGAGTCGACCGTGATAAGTATAGCTATGACAAAGATGGACTCATTGGAAAAGGAATGGACATTTCGATGGGTACTCACAAGCGGAATGGTGACTAAGAGGAGCATAAAGCGACGCGGAAGATGAGCGGAACATCGCCAGGCATCCTTCCGAAGGAAACAAAGCATCTGCCGCTAGGCCCGGAAAGATCATAATGAAGAAGAGGAAAAGAAGATGTTGGGCGGTCAATGGGATCAGGTTGATTAGGAAGGCGTGAAAATCCGCCGGGGTAAGCTGCGGGACCATAAAACAAGAATCAAATAGTATGAACGACAAAGGAGGGAAGCGGGATGTTAGGTGAGGAACCGGAGAGGAGCCCTTGGAGGGGCTGAGATGCAGGAATGAGAATAACGCAGGAGAAATAACTGGGGGATTGGTTAATGGGGTAAAAAGATAGAGAGAAAAACCTCGGACCAAGTAGACAGGGGTCGACGTGGATGCTGAAAGAGCCCTGAAGGGAATACCGGCTAAAAAAAACGAAACAAATTGGAGTCATGGTGGAAGGAGGGGAAAAACCATGGCTAAAGGCAGGGGGGGGAGGAAACAAAGGAAAAAGACCAAAATGATATACCTTACCAAACATATCACCGAAGGGATCCCACCTTCAGCATGAAATACTTTACTTTTAAGTACACGGAGGAAGAAGTAATGGAGGACCAGACGGCCTCGGGAAAACCGGGAGGAATAAAGGAGAGGAAAAAGAGAAGCATTCGCGAAAAAGGGACAATCCTCCTAAAATCTTCAGAAGAGAGTCGGGAGATCAACAAATAAAAAACGTTACATAAAAAACACCCGTTGTTCAAAAAAAAAGGGGGAAGAAGTGCTAGGAAAAAGGAAGATAACCCAAAGCGCCTGATATGGAGTGGAGGATGGAACATTCTTTCATCTGAGGTCATGCGCCAGCCAAACGGAGCCAAACAAAAGAGCCTACCGAGAAGCAGTTTCATAAAAAGTAAAAGGGGGCTGTATGGAACATACGGAACATCTAGGCGAAAGATCTTTCCAATCCAGACCTTGGACATGCTTCAATGTCCTGGGTCCTCCATGGGCAACTTATAAAATAGGGAAAACGTGATGAAAAAAGAAAAAAGCAAAGGGCGGTGGGAGTACTGGATTTGGAGAAAACTGCACTCGGCTAGGGGGAAAAAAAGGGCAAGGAATCGAAACCGCTAAAAATCGGGGACGAAAAAGGAAGCATGAAACGGATCCTCTCGGGAAGCACGGTATACCTGAAAGGGGTCCAGAGGGACTAGCAAGATCTTCAGTATTCAGGGTGAGGCAAAAGGTCGACATGGTATGCCGAGGGAACCCTAACAGGGGCGGGGAAACTTCGACAAAGTGGTCTGAAGGCAGGGTGAGGCATCTCAGGACTGGCATTCTGATACAAAGGGAAGGACCTAAAAAATTGGTGCCAGCCGAGCTAGGTCACCGAAGAGACCTCCGTCAGTTATGTGGGGCCGGTTTCACATAACCGGGGAAGGGGGGACCTCGACTTGCCAGGTAGGAAAGAACGTCAGAAGGAAAGCAGGAGGTTACGAAAGATTCAACTCCTCAAAAGAGTAAATAAGTGGTGTTTGAGATCGCAAAAAAGTGGCCGGCCCTGAATCCATCACGAGAACGTAAAACATAAGGAGTGGGGTGGGTGGGTGAGGTTATACCTCCGGCGGCTTGTACGTGCAAGAATGGGGGAAAGGGAAGGGAGGAGGGGGGCGGAAGAAGAAAAAGGGAACAAGGAAGGATAGGGAAAGTCATCATCTCCTCCCACCTCTTAGGGATGAACCTCTTCAAACGAGGGAGATCTACAAGGAGGGGATAACTGTTTCAACTGGTGCGTGTCCAGTGGTTTAGAGGGGCTCGGTACGGAAAAAGGCCTAATCGTGACCGACAATAAATTTAAAACGAGGGTGAATATAATTCGGGGAAAGTTCGGGAATGTCATCCTGAGTCCGGGTTATCAAGAAGAGGCAAGGTACCAAAAAAAAACGATGGAAGAGGTAAATAGATGAGGTCGGAAAGCAACTGAATGCCGTCGTGGGGGAGAAAAATGCACGCGCAAGACCTGTACGGATGTAAAGTGGAGGACCAGGGGGGAGGAATTGGATAAGAGGAGGCTATCTTACCCTTGACACAAAAAAGAGAAAAAAAGGACCAACTTTACACTGAAAAGAGTTTGGCCATGCAAGGGATAAGAGTCCCTTGTGGTCCGATCCGTACAAAAGGAGGGGAACTTCTAGAAGAAATATTCTAAAAAAGAGGAGGTAAAAGTAATCAACCCTAACTCTCACTAATTACAGGAAGCTTTCAGTTCATGATGGGACGTGGACAGTCAAAGAAAAGATGGGGGGGGCCGGGAAGCAAAAAGGAGAACTAGTAGTGGTTTACATGCAGTGAGAAAGAGATGAGGAGCTGCCGGGGCATGCGAAGCAAGGTAAAAGGTTGATGTAAAGGGGGGGGGGGAGAAAACTAAAAACATAATGCTGACGGAGGGGAAACGGGGGGGATGTGGATGATTTCAAAGTGGCGCAGAGGGAAGGAAAGAAAGGGAAGGGGGGAACACAACAGTCAGGAGAATGCAGGTATCCGCACTTAAGAATGATCAGACAGACGGAGTACGGAAAAAAACAGAGGGGGGGATAATAGGGGAGGGGAAAGCTTCAAATGTAAATTTCCCGGAAAAAAAGGAAAAAGGGAAGATCGACCAGAACTCGGGCGGTAAGCCGATGTGGAGGAGGGAGAGAGTTAAAAGAGGGCAGAAGTCCCGTTCGTGAATCGCGGAAAAAAAAAAGGCGAAAGACAGGAAAATCCTGAGGAGCCAAATGAGGCCACCCATGGCATTTAAAAAAATCAGTTTCACATGTATCTCGGAGCAAACGTGGTTCTCCGTGACACCGAAAGGAAGAAGGAACGGACAGACACATGAAGCTTCAATAAAAGGGAGGAGGACTGGGGCGTACTCCCGATGTATAAGAATGGGGGAGGAAAAAAAACATCATCGGTGGTAAGACCTGATTGCAGGGGGACGAGGGAGGTAAGAAGGGAAAGAATAATGGTGGACACAGCAATGGGCAGCGGGAGCTGAGGGAGACGTTGCACGACACACATAGAGAGAGAAAAACTTCGGGGTTGGGGCAAGACTGTGGTTCTCTCCTTACGACAACCGTTTGGGGGGGAGAAATTGGCAGAAGAAAGGAACCTAGTAAGTCCGTGCACAGATCTGCTAGAGAAAAACAAGGGATGAAAAGGGAAGAAAAGCGTAACAGGGAGAAAACAGACCCGGGTCAATGGTGTCGCCCAGTAAGCCAGCTTTATTGGCAAGTTCCTAGGTAAGTCGGGGTCAACAGGAACGTTTAATGATACCTCCGGGGAAGGGCAAAGAGGGAAGAGAAGAAGTTATGGGTCTTTCCCTACCTAAGAACCACGGGGGGGGTCGCAATTAAGTGAAACCTGAGGGGTGAAGGGGGAGAGTGTGTAAAGGGGGAAGTGACAATGTGAAGGGTGTCGCGTCAGATAAAGGGAGAGAAAAAAGAAATTAACTAAGAAGTATACCGATCTCAAAAAATCCTTGCAAGAGGGAAGAACTACAAGTACTGGTCTTCGCCTCACGGAAAAAGGAATAGGGGGGGGGAGCGAGTAAGGCGTGGTTGGGTAAGGTAAGTAAAATGAAAGAGCAGAATCGGTGGAAAGAAAGATGGAAAAAAAATCAGGGAAAAAAAGGGATTGCTCAGGGAAAGGAAATTCTCTTCTCAAGAAATAGGAGGTAAGGGGGTAGGAGCACGTAAAGGTGAGGGAAAGCAGAAGGACCCGTCTAACTTTTGTGATGGAAGGGGAGTAGGAGGGGATCGGGAAGAAACGAACGAAAAGGTAAACTAAGGGCGTCGTGTCTGCAAGAGAAGCAAAGAACGTTGCTACGGGCGTAAAAGGGGGAACGAAGGAAACTGGGATCGCCATGCACTGCCTTTGCAGACGCTAGTACAGTCAGGGAAAAAGGAGGACAAAAGCGTGTACGCAAAGGAGCGAGGGGGGAAGGAGAACGGAGATGGGGGACTAACGTACGGGGCAGAAAAAGTACTCATCCACACCTAAGGAGGAGGATCCGGACGGATGCGCAAAGTAGCCAGTCGCGACCAGAAGGGAGGAAGACTGCGAAAAAAAAAAGGGTCGTCGGGGGTCATCCAAATGCCGGGGGACGTGAAGGAGGTATTTTGGGGAGGAGCTACTTGCTTCAAAATAAGAAAATACGGAAGGGTAATCAGGGGGAGGAAGTGATAGAACGGGCGTCTCAATAGGGGCGCAAGAAAGAAAAGCTCGAACCAACAAAAAGAGGGTGAAACGGAAAAAAGAGGTTGCCGGGGGTAAAACAAAAGAAACTGTGAAATAAAACAAAAGAGGAAATGGAAGAGAAAAAATGCTCGGCGTTCCGGCCAAGTGCGGGGTGGTAAAGAAAGCCCGCTGGGAAAAGAATTTTACATCTATAGCGCCGCCGTAAAAACAAGGGACTACCGTGCAGAAGTCAAGGGGACTAAAAGAGGGAGTAAGATTGAACGGACGGAAAAGTTTATGGGAGAAAAAACCATCAGGGACTAAAAAAGGAGTACCTGTGCTAGAGGTCAAGAGAACGTGCGGCCGGAGCACTCAAGCGGGAAGGTCGGATACCCGTGAGACGAAGAATGCTATAGGGAGCCGATGATCGGATACCGGGACAAAAAAATTGCTGAGGGAATTGTTCTCCAGAAACTTAAGAAAAGCCGCGGCAAACGGCCGGTTTGGTAGCTTAATCTGTCACAGCAGGATGTATCTCACTCAACTGGAACAAGGGAGCGGAATCTCGAGGAGGAAACAGGATCCGGGGCACAACTACCTCCCTCAGCTGATAAAAGAAGGGAACATTGATACAGGGAGGGAAGAGGAGAAGAGGGAACCGGGCCTAGGTTCAAGCGTCACTAACCGGCGTTAGCGGAACTCAGGAGGAATAGAAAGAAAGGGATCACCTTTGGTGCAGCGGGACGCCCGTCAAAAGGGAGACTTGGCAAAAAGAGACGTCGAAAGGAAGGGGGGTAAATTGCTGTTTGGACCCTGGAGCGAAACACATCGGCACAGGCAGTGGAACTAGGAGAAACTGGAGGAACCACCAGACAGTTCAGTGGACGCCAGGGAACATAGGGTTGAGGAGTTGAAAGAACAAAATGAAGCGCAGTCCAGAGGACGACTAAGGCAACTCCCAAACAAGGAGATATCGGAGGAAAACTGTGTTCACCGAAAAATGAAATTGCAACGGCAGAGACGCAAAAAAGTCGAAGAACGACCGTTTTTCAAAGACCTTGGTGAAAAAACAGGGGGGGAACACATCCGCAAAGGCGTGCCAGCTCGCCGACTGGACAAAAAAGGGGGGGGAGGACAAGAGAAAGGAGGCCTGCTTCGGGGCCCGTTACACAGAAAGTACAATAGGAAGACAGGCGTAACCACGGATCAAGGGTAGGGTAAAAAAAAGGAAGAGGGCCACGTGGGCTGGGAAATAAAAGCGACTTGTGTCAAATTGGCCGGAACAACACGAGGGGGGGAAAAGGGGGACGAGGCACGAAAGGTCACTCAGGGAATCAGAAAGTGGAAGGGGAACCCAATGGCCGCCAAATAGGGGGGAGGGAAAAACAAATAAACAATGAAAAAAAAAATTGACAGCTGTCATTAAATCTGTAGAAAAGGTAAAAAAGAAAGGTGTAAATAAAAAAACGGGTGGGGAAAACAAAAGGGGTCAGCAAGAAGGTCACCAAACCGGGGCCAGCTAATGGCTTTGAGTACGATCCAATCAGAATTAAGGGGGAAAACGCAATCAGGAAAAAAAAACGAAAGAGAACGGAAGCTGAAACGGTGAGTCGAATCTCGGCGCCCTGAGGGGGGGTAACGAAGCTGAACAGGGAGGGAGAGGACGATTGAGGTGCCGCCGGTGGATAAAAGTTGTGGTATCCGCTTGCCGACTGGATCGGTAGGTTGAGTATTCCGAAAGGAAACTGGAGGGTAAAGAAAACACCATGTGAGAGGTGGAACAGGCAACGTATGCTTATCAAACGGTACATTCGCCGGTGTAAGGAATGAAAAGGAAGATCGGATCACCTGTAACAAGGAGCGGGGAATATGGGGCGTTGGGGAAACATCAGGGGGGGAATGGTCCCCGCTAGCGAAAAAAATAGCAACATAGGGAAAGGCAATGAGGGGGGCAAAAGGGTATGGGAGGGAAACACCACTTCCTCAAGCGGCGAGAACCAAGGTGGGGAAAGAGGGAAGGGCGTGGAGGGGTGATTAAAAAAGAAAAGTCAAAAGAGCACCTCGCATCCTCAAAAGTAAAATGGAGGGATCATTGTAGGTTGAGTTCAGTAGCCGGAATACTTAAAGAAAAAGGAAAGGGGGAGTGCGTCCAGGGGCTATGACGAAAAAAACATGTCATGCACTATTTATTGGGAAAACTTATGATAGAAGGGATGAGGGAGGGCGAGGTATAATGACTCGAGGCCCTTCACCATGAAAAATCACCTAGTACAAAGGCGGGCCAATTCCAGGAAAAAAGGGGAAGGTGCAGGGAGCAATGGTTACATGGCATGCCGCGGATGAACATCAATCTCAACACAAAAAAAAGAGGGAGTAAAAGGGGGGGAAAGGGGAGGGGAAAAAAAAAGAAGAGTTTCGGGCAGCCAACATGTGGGCACGAACAAGAACTGATCGAAAAAAAAAGACAAGGGAAGTCGGAGGGTAAAGTAGGGGTAGGGTGGTAGGCGTATAAATCGCAGCGGGAGGGAAAACCCGGGGGCAATAAACAAATTCTAAAAGAGATAGGAAACAACTGTTCCTGATTCCGGTACAGAAGAAAGGGAAAGAAGGCAGGACCTCTTGCTGCAAAGGAAAAAAAAGTAAAAAAAAATAATCAAGATCCATATCATAGGAAGGAATATGGGGGTCCTAGGGGACAACGAGGGGGACGAGGAAGCACTCGGCAAAGGGGCAAGCGGCATGCCTTCCGCGGAGGAATTGGGGCAAAAGGAAACGCGATGGCAAGCTGGGCCAGTGATTTTAATTTTTGAACTGGGGGGGGAAAAAGGGGAAGAACACCAAGGAGGATGAGGCAGGCGGGGGACAGTGGTAAAAAGACTTTAGCAAAATTTTGTAATAGGAAAGATAAGAGGACTGGCAGGGGGCCTGAAATCACTGAGGGAACAGGGAAAAAGGACATTCCCGACTCTTACGTACTTGAGTGGCAAGCATAGAAGAGAGCCAGAACAGAGGATCGTATTCTCCAGGACACGAAACAGGCAGGTCCAGGTGAAGGAATGCGGAGAGATGATCCAGCGCTGGCAAACAGTGAACATAGGTTCGGAGGCGAGTCTTAGAATGGGAGGAAAAAAAAAAAAGGCCGGAAGGGATTGAGTCCAAGAAAAGCCAAGGCTGGTCAGTTCCGGGAGAGACAGGTAAGGGGGTTCTCCAGTGAAATGCCTGAAAGGATATAGGGAAAACAAGAAATGCTGGTCAGATGGTCAGGGTAAGGAGGAGCCAGAAAGGTCGCCGTTCGGTCAAACGCAAGCACAAAAAAATAGGGGTGAAAAAAAAGAAGGGTAGAGTACCATCGGTAAAGGTGTTTTTTTCCAAGAGAAGCAAAGGGAGGAGGACTGGGCGGGGGAGAGGAAAGCCGTTGCCAGCACCACATAATCCGGCGGGGGATTAGGTGGGGGGGTGTCCTTTCTCTCAGAGGGAAAATTAGGGGTAGGTGGGTAAAAAACTGCCCGAACAGATAAGACGCCCGATACTGCGGGGATGGGAAAAAGGAAAAGGAAATAGAGACCAAGATGCACGCTTAGAGATGACTGACCGATACCGGGAAAAAAAACAAAACCCGGTGCTTTCTACCGCAACGGCATAGAGTTGACAGGACGGAGGAAAGCATGGAGGTGACAGGAAAAAGGATCCAAGGGAAATCAAAGCCTTTGAGAAAAGGTGGAAGAAGGTGTACTATCTAAATACCTGTCGGGCAAAAACAACAACCATATAGGAGGATACCTGGGGAAAAAAGGAGGGGGGAGGGTGAGGAACAATGAAACTAAGGGAAGGCAGTATGCAGTTGTAAAGCTTGGAGGCGATCCGGGGAGACGTAGTAAGAAAGCCAGGCAATCCAAGCCTACCTGCAGTATTAAGGAAGAGCAGTCAGACCATCCGAGCGAAAGTTATGGCTAAATAACGCACACGGCCCGGGGGGGGGGATATTATATTTAAGAAAACATATAGGTTAGGCATGGGGGTTAAAGAACAGAACGAAGTGACCAAGCAGTCCAAAAATGAGTACAGAAGAGAAAAGGGGACGAATCGAAAAAACAGAGAAAACAAGAAAAGGGTGAAGGGGCAAATTCGCTTCATCAGGCTGAGGATTCGTAGGAATAAAGTAGAGGAAATCGCAGACTGCAAAATGATGGAGGACAGGTTGGGGCTAGGCGTATTGGGAATGATTAGACCAAATGGTGAATAAACGAAAAGGGAGAAACAAAGGTAGATGGGAGAAGAGGGGGCCAGGCGGAACAGTGGTCGACGAGCAAGAATGATCTAACACATACCACAGGGACCATTGGCGTCGTAAAGAGAGAAGGAAAAGAAAGAGGGGAGGAAAAGGGAAAAGGCGGGGAGAAAATGACAACTGCTCCATCTGACGGGGGAGAAATCTCAGAAAGGGGGACTCACATACAACCAAACCGGGGAAAGGGGAGGGGCGAGGGGGGGGGGCAGGGAAGGGGGAGGACTACTTTTGGGAACGCGTAGCTCCGGCGGATAGAAGCGTGTAGATTGCGGATAGGAAAAAAAATACGTACTAATTACTGTGGCTTTACCGTGGAACGCTGTCGGTGAAAGGAAACGGCCTTCTATGCTGGGGGGGCATGGGAGAAATGGGGGAGGGTATCGAAAATAACGACAAGGGCAAGTGCAAGCCAATAACCTTGTCGGGTGAAAGAGAGGGCCAAGTTAGGATCACCGGAGCGACTGGGGGGGGTCAAAATAGAACACAAAGAAAAATGATAGAAGGTGAATTAAGACTGTACAAATTGTCGAGCCGGCTACAAGAGGAGAGGATTCGCAGAAAGAAAAAATAATAAAAAAGACGCGAAACGGGACCGGGGGGGAGAAAGAAAATCGAGACAACGGCGGAAGTACTGAAGTACGGGATGGGGAATCAACAGTAAAAAAGAAGTGGGTGTGAACGTTTGAGGTTAATAAAAGATAAAAAAATCCTAAATAAAAGTACTGGGAAGAGGGGGGATCAAAAAAGAGTCCCACATCAAAAGGACGCGCGGGGGGGTACGAGGGGGGAAGGGAGAAAATTTAGGGTGTATTCTATCATGGGGGAGACGAAAAAGGGGACAGGGAGACGTATGGCGTGAATTTTAGCCGGGCAGAGTTCAGGTAAAGCATTGTCATTCTAGAACATGTGCGAAACGGGGGGAAAAAAAGAAGCGTCAACCTTGAAGTGGGGCGGGCGAAAGCAAGGGCAACACCGCGGTCGTACGCAGTAAAACAGGACGTGGCTCGCTTTTACCAGGAGGTGAAACGAATCAAAAAAAAAGATATACAATTTGGAAGGGGCAAAACATTGATAGGTTGGATATGTCAGGACGAAGAGACGGGGAGAAGCTTCGGAATCACGCTTGGTGAACCAGCAAATAAGATATAGAGAGAAACCAAGGTAACAACGAACAGGTTAAAAGGAAAAACATACTGCCGCCCGGTAGGAAGGGAAAACTTATAGCAAAGGCAGAAAAATGTTTTTGGTTGGGGAATAAGAAGGGAATTGGGGTCCTAACTCCTAGGGTTCGAGCAAGGAGGGGCAAGGGGGGCATGCAAGGGGCTAGGGTTCACGTACCCAACCAGAAGCGGGTGAAGGGAGAGAGGGGCTAAAAGGGGGGGGGGGAGGGGCGTTAACGTCCCATACACCTTGGGCGGAGATAAAAGAAAGGCCTCAAAGCCAACCGAAGAATACCTGGGAGGGGACCGGCTACTAAAAGTCCCTCCGGAAACACGCGTGTGGGGTGGACGGACGCCATACCGGGGGAAGGGGGAGGGGCTCTGTCGACATTACAGCAAACGAGGACGCGCCGATCTGAAAAGAGAGAGGTTGAAGGAGAACTGCTTCTGTAAAGCCGTTAAAACAATCCATGCCAAGGGTTCCTGTCGTCAAAATAAAGAGAGACAACGGCCTGTTGAGGAAATAGGAAAGGGGGGGTGGTGGAGGGGAAAGATGCTCCTGTGTGGCGAGAAGGGAAAGGATTCCAGAAAGGAAGGGGAAACGAGAGAAAAAATCATCCCCGCTTCTAGACAATCCAGCCTGGGCGCCCAAATCTAAAATGGGAAGGAGGGGGGGAAAGGCTTCATGAAGGGTAACGATGGGAGGATGCCTTTAGAAGGGGAGGAACGAAGGTCGGATTTTTGGGGAAAAAAAAAAAGGAAGGATACGGCGAAAATTGCTGGTGATAAAGGGCATCACGAGAAAGTTTTATCGCCGCTGGGCGGCGGGCTAACCGGGGAGGATGACCGGGTCTAGTGTACAGGAAAGGAGGAAGAAGAGATCGTACGCGCGCTGAGTCGGGGAAGAAGAGGGGGGGTCAGGGCTCACTGTGCTGCGCTCGTATCAACCGCACCGATTCAGTTGGAAAGGGGCAGGTGGAGCAGGAGGGAAAAAAAAAGGAGCGAAGCATGTCTAAGACTGTACTGTGAGAATTATGGGGGTCAAGGCCGAAAGTCTAGACAGGCTTCAGAAGGAAGACATATGTTGGGACGGATCCGTGCAAAACAGAAGGGGCAAACAGAAAAACAGGGGGCGTCATGAAACGGCACAAAAGAGAGGAGTGAGCGAGTGAACAGCACCATGCCTGTAAGCGGCCGTGGGGGAGGAGGGGGAAGGGGGGGGGGTAGCCGCCGGCCACTTAACGCCTAAAAAAAATGCAAGGAAAAAAGAAGTGCAAGAGTATCTGTTATAAATAATGGAAGAAAAGGGGGGAAAAAGGGGGGGCCGGGCGGCTTTCAAGGGAAGTTTAGAAAGGAAGGGGTACAAGGAAGATGGGTATCCAAGGCCGGCAGGAGCTGGTTGAAATACATTGTGGGAGGGAAGCAGGTGGGTGGATCGGAGGGATAACTACTCCGCAATACCGAGAGTCGGAAAAAAAAAGAACGGGGGTGGTAACAGCCAGATGGCCTTCCGGATAATGTACACCCAGGGGAAGGAGAATCCCTTAAGGGGCCTGGGTCGGCAGAAACAAAAGTATTAGTGTCAAGGGGACCAGGCGATCTGTTCAGGGGGAGAAAGAAGGAGATAAAAAAGCACGAACCGGTCTCCTAAAAAACGAAAAAAGAGGTCGGAAAAAAAAGTTGATTTGACGGATTGTGTAGGAAGGGGGACGCTTAGAAAAACAGCGACACCCAACTTTACTCACATGTTTTTGGAGGCAAGGAAGGGGAAAAGAAGGAGGCAAGGGGTTTCCTATGAACGTAAAGGAGGGACCTAAAAAACGAAGGGGCCGCTTCGCACATATGGTGATCAAGATCCAGAGAAGAGGAAAGGATTCTGTTTCCGAGTAGCCCGTGGGTGAGTGCCTGAAAATGATGAAAGAGATCTCGACGGGCCTTCCTCTTAAAGAGTTGGCGAAAAGGACGTGGAAAACAGTCTTGCGTCTGAGAACAGGAGGGAAGAGGGCAGCCGAGGGAAAAGCCAACACATAAGGGGTGGGCTGACGGTAGGGAGGTGGGCAATCTGACTCGGGAAGGAAGGGTACAAAAGTGGGCGAAATGGAGAAGAAAAAGGGACATTCTGAGCAGGAAAGAAAAAGGAAAAAAGGAGCGGGAAGTGTTACTAAATATTACATCAAAAGACGGGGAGGAGAGGGGATAGGGGTACAGACAGAAATGTCTCGCCACGTACACACATATGGCCTAAGTGGGAAAGAAGGAAGAGCGTGAAGGGATAATGAAAAAGTAGGAAAAACACAGAACGGTATCGTGCATGTATAAATGATCACCGATCGGAAAGGTGAGCCTTTTCTTCGCTAAAAGCTGCGGCAAACTACTATTGCGAAGAAAGCAATAGTGCTGGGGTGGCAGTAGAATCGTTGGAAGGGAATGGGTCATCCGTGCCTTAACTGGACCGTTTCGGGAACAGAAAGGGGTACAAAAGAACGGTACTAATCGGTAAGATGCGAGATTGGGAAAAGGCGATGAAATGTTTCTTTACGAAAGCAGGGGAAAATTTTAAGGTGTAGGCCGGTCATTGGGAGCGGGAATCGTTGGTGGCGACAAAGAACTGCTGAAACCGTAAGTGGAACTCACAAAAAAAAAAGGTTGGTTAGTCCTTCTGGTTAGGTCCGGGAAAAAGGAAAAAGAAGCAGAGGGGGAATAGGGGGTGGGGGTCGTAGAGAAGGGGGCGCCGGACAAGAGAGATCAAGAGGATAGAGGCCGAGGAGCAGGAGCCGGCAAGGCTGGTTGACGGGAAGACCTCTACAATGAACAATAGGAACGCGGGCTGGACGCACGGGGCGGGCGTGGGTGAAAAAGTCGTTGATCCGAAAGACAATGATATCCGTGTATCGGGATTAAGAAGGGAACGGGAAGTGATTGAGATAAGTTGGAGGGGGTTCCAAAACGACTGACAACCACATAAGGGGTAGCCGGGGACCAATAGAAAGTGTGGTGGTATACGGAACTCTCAAAAAAAAAGGAACGGGAAAGGAGTGCCTTGTTCAAAAGGTTATACGAGAGGAAGGAAGGAAAGTCATGAACACGAAAGTGTACTGCATAATAAAAAATCACGGAGTAACAGGAAAGGCGAAAAAAGCAGGGTGCTATTACTGGGTCAAATAAAAAGGGAACAAAGGTATCGGTGGGGGTCTTGTAAGGTAGTAGAAATTTAGAGGAGGGGGGGGGGTTAACGAAGCTCCGCATTTCGCCTCTATTCGAAATCGTCCAGACGGGGAATTAAAAAATTGAAAATTACCAAGGTAAAAAAAAAAAAAAACGATGGAGGGAGAGGCATTTTGAGCAATTGCACGGGACAGGCAGACATAGAAATGAAGTAAGGACGTTTTAATGACCATGTGTATCTAAAAGGAAAAGAACCGGACGGAGTGTCCAAAGGGCTGTCTGGGAGCAATTCGTTCAGCAGAGGAGAAGTCACACATTTGTCTATAAAGGTGCGGGGGTCACCGAGGGAGGCGAAAAAGCCCTGCATGGGAAGAATGCGTAACAGTAAACACGGCGGGAGAGTAAGAATGGAGTCCAAATGGGGAAGGGGGGGGGAAAAAAAGGGGCCTGGGGCCGATAGTACCTCGAGTGGGAACAGCTCGAGGAAAAGGTATGTATCTAAGACGGACGGGAGGGAGGGACAGTAGACGAGGGTGGCTGGAAAACCTGGGGAGAACGCGTCTTGGGCTGATTCATCAAGGTTGGCCATGAGCCGAAGTTAGGGTGAAAAGACCGGAAGGCACGCAAAAGTAGGCCTTTGTAGAAAAAGGATATTCCCGGAGACCCGAGACGGGAAAAAGAGTAAGATGACACACCAGAAAAAAGCGAAGGGGGTAATAATAGAGATGTGGCGGAGTCGGTTAAGAAGGCAATACTTGTGCATGACATAAATAAAAAAAGAAAGGGGAAAGTCGCCAGGAAGGTGAACAATAAGCAAACTAAAGGTTCCCCGGGGAAAGGGGAGAAGGCTAATCAAGGCACCAAAGGGAATAAGGCATAGATAAAAGGAAGAGGGCGAAACCTCAACCCAATAAGAGTAAGGATAGGGTTGGATGATGTAAGGGGAAGGCGACGATAGGGCGTCAAATTCCTGATATAGGAAATGAGAGGAAAGCGACTCTTCGCACTGGTGCGTGAGCGGGTGGTGGGGGAGGGTAGCACGTGGAGACAGCGGAATCTATTACATGACAGGACTGGAATCTCCACGTGTAGAGAAGGAAAAAGAAAGGGCGCACCTAGTTACGAAAATGGATCAACAAAAGATAGAAAAAAAGGAAAGGGAAAAGAAAGTACCAACATCATCTTGCAAAGAACCCTGTGAATGGGGGGAAGAGAAGCACGAATTCATTAAAACCGAAAAAAAAGGAAGAAAAAAAAACGGCAGAAAAACCTGGCCGCGGGGTGAGGGATTCGAGAAACAGTTCTCCATGCCACAGGGGAAGGGGGAAGAAGAAAAAAAAAGAAAGAAAGAGAACTGAAGTCCGTGTTACCGATGGCACCTGGGTGTGATTCGGGGCATCCGTCTTTTCATAAGCTGCAGGGGGGAAAAGATACAAATTAGGCCAAGAAAAGAGGAAAAAGGCTCCCCATAAAAGAAATCCAGGAATAATAAGAGGTCGCCCCGTCAGGCATGTGGCAGGAAGAAAGCATAGGGGCAGGGGGGGAGTTTGCATTTGTTTACTGGGCATTTTCGAGGGATCGCGCGGCCCAAGAACGAAAAGGGAATATCCCCTCGCCCTGAATGGAAGTGGTAAAAAGGGTGGAAAGAAGTGGCGGGATCGGGTGTTGAGGGTGGGGTGGGTCGTCGGGGGCAAAAGGGAGGGGGGGGGTGGGGTGGGGTTATTGTCTACGGGGGGGCGGGAAAGTGGAAGTATGAGGGGTGTACAAAACGTTAAACCAAATAACGGGGTGTAGTCTTGACAACCGCCAGAGCTCAGGACACGAAAGCGTCCCTCCAAAGGAGAGACAAAATGAAAAGTGTTGCCAAAGAAAGATCCAATCAGAACAAAAAAACGAAACGTCGGGCAAACCAAAGGTATAAGTGGCGGATCGACATCCCGGCGAACCAAAGTCGGGATACGCAAAATATCATCCGTACGGTAAGGCAAAAAAAAAAAAAAGGGGGGGCCGTTTCCAACGTAACAACCAACTACTTGGAAAAATACTTCTAACCAGACACGACGGAGAGGGAGTCCACGTGCTTCGGCTAGGGCGGAACCAACAGAGGCAACCAAAAAGGAAGAAAGAAAAGAACAGGGGCACAAATCAGGGCATGGTAGAGACAAAAAAAAAAAGTTCAACCGAACAACGCTTAGACAAGTCGCCGTTTGAGCGGGCTGAGTTGGGAAGGACCGTGGTGAGAGGAGGAAAAGAAAAAAGAAGGGAAAAAAAACGTCAGACCCATTGTCCAGGGCGGACGAAAGGAACAAACGCAGGGCTGTGTGCGCTGATCTAAATATGGGGGGAAACTGTCTGTACACCGCCCCTGAAAAAAGAACGAAAGCTAAACCAATTGTGATGCATCAAAAAAAGAGAATGGCAATGACATATCGAGTCGTGACGGGTAGTAAACGCACCCGAGCAGTTCGAAGGCAAGCATCGGTGCCCGGAGGAACTACATAAAATCTAGCACTTGGCAGGCGGGATGAGCTGTAACCCAGTTGGAGCTGAAAAAAAATCCAGAAATGGCGTATCCCTCACGGGTGACCAGGTATGGAAGAGGGACCAAAGTCTATACCTTGGAAACCCGGACGGCCGTACCGGTCAGAATTATATGCCGGGGAAAAAAGGTGGGGACACATTCCCGGGTCTAATGCGGAAAGAGCATCGGGGTTCGATAGCGATCGCAGGAAACAGGGCACGAGGCAGAAGGCATCCTTTGGGAACGCAAGGAAGCGTTCTGACAAAGGGGGCCACGTATCAGAAGTATGTTATCACTGCTGGGGTCAAAGCCATAAATGGAAGGGGACTGGAGTGATGATGTTAGAGTGGGTGGAATCAATTCCTGGGGAAAGAGGGGGGATCGCCTGGCTGGGGCAAACTGGACACCAGACGGAACAAGCAGGGGTGATGTCAACGGGTTCAAAAGGTCCGGGAAAGAGGAGAAAAAAAAGGGTCAATGGTTGTCCGACTCCCCTACAGCCTGCGCAAGCAACTGTAACGCAATCGGCGTGGAAAGGAATCGAATTGTCGCAGATAAGGTAACCGGCTGGCCGGGGGATAAAAGAAGATACAAAACGGAGGAGTGGAACCAAAAGAGCTGGCAAAAAAAGGCAATCCTGCTTACAGGAGCGAAGAACCTAAAGGGCAAGGGACGCTGAGGCCGGGAGGAACGAGGTTGGGGAGGCTTATTTTCTAAAAGGGCAAGGGGGGAATGGGAAAAAAAAAAAAGGGACAAAGAGCTGAGGAAAAACCTGCCGATGAACAAAGGGACGAAGGGTGTTCCGTCCCGGGGTACGGGGATCGGGGAGAAGGAAAGAGAGAGCAAACGGAGCACTTAAATCACATGACAAAGAAAGAGAAGCCATTAAATCGGGGGGAAGGAGGTCCGAGTGCATCGTATGAGAGGAGCTAAAAAGGCCCATTTCGGGCTCAACCCCGGGTTCAAGAGGGAATGAAGTGGTGACATAGACTCATAATGGTCAATCAGGCCAGAAGTAGGGTCAAGGGTGGATGTTAAGAAACCGTCAAGGCGTGAGCCTTTCGGTTGGAAAGGGTGACGTACTGTGTGATTGGGTAAGGGTAAAAACGGAAAAGCAGGATACGAAAGAAGGGAACGGAGCTAATATACACACCGTTCGGAAAAAACAGAGGGGGAACCGAACTCGTTAGTTAGGATCAGACAGTCTCCCAGAAAAAGAGACAGTGAACGACGACGACAGTGCAAACTGACGAGAGGATCAGGTAACGATATTATAAGTAAGAGGAAGAAAAAGATCGAGAAACGGGCGATCTGGGAATTTGACAAAAGCCTGAAGGCAAGAATTCCTGTGCTTCCGGTTAAAATGGATGAGGGGGGATGCCGAAGGGGAGGAATGAAAGGAAACAAGATTACCAGGAAAAAAAACGGGGCAAGGGCACTGGAAGATATTGCAGAGCGACGCAAGGATTCCGATAAGGCCTGGGAAAGGAACTACTAGGGTGGAATGAACAGCTTAGCATAAGTTGCCTTGCGGGGATGTGGAGAAGAAAAAGAGGACAAAAGCCTTGGCCCTCACGGCCATAACAAGGACACGTTGGGGTATCCTGCTGGCCGAGGGCAACCTTTTAACTTTTGATTATGGACAGGATCTGTTCATGATAGCAAAAGATAGAAGGGAAAGTCGGCGAGCGGCAATCCTATTGAGGCTTACCTTGCGATCGCGCTGAACCACTTTCTGAGAACGAGAAAGCGTAAGGGAGGGAATCTTCATCCTGGACACAGACAAGGGGAAAAAGGGACGGGTCCTGAGGGTGAGTGCCGGAAAGGAAGACTATGGGCTTTAACAAAAACTAACAAGTAACTGTTGTACCCTTCAAATGGAATGAAATACGGACAGCTCAGGGCGAGGGGAACCGGGGGTTAGAAATTCCGTCTCAGAGCACAGGAAGAGACAAAAAAAGAAAAATCTCCCATGTGGCTCAGAGGTCTCATAAAAGAGGGGGGGGGGGGTGAGGCTGGGGTTCCTCCGTCACAAGGGGTCGGGGGAAAGGGAGGTTTTGTAGGGTAGTAAACCGGGGCAGGGTGAGAAAAAGCACGCTATGCATACAAAACAAAAAGATGGAGAGTAAGCGTTAAGGGGGGGGGAGGTAAGAAAAAAGAAGCTGAAGGGGGTAAATGGGGGCGTATAGTAGACTTGGGGTCGTGGCGAGGCTGCCTTCGGCGTCGGTGGGTAGCAGATTACGGGTTAAGCTGTGGAGAGAAAACAAAGAGGTTGTCCGCGGGCATTACTAAAAAGGGAAAAGCTAACAAAAGTAAACCGTATGGCAAGAAAAGGGTGGGGAAGAGGGCAGTGTAGGAGGGGAGAGGGGGGTAAAACGACGAGGTGGGGGATGAAATGCATAAAAACCGAAACGTCAAAAGGGAAAAAACTATAAACAGATGGGGCTACCACGTGAGCTAACTAAAAGCACATCTGAAGTTGTAACTCGGGAGACGGGAAAAGGATTGGGAAAAAAAGGGACGGGGGGGATGAAATAACGGGCGATTGGCAAACAGGGGTAAGACGGGTGAGTCGGTGAGGGGGATCCTGGAAGAGTAGTGAAAAGGGGGGCGAATCAACTGGGGTCTAGCACTTGCATTAAAATAACTGGGTCAGAAAAAGTCTAATGAGGTGGGGGGAAAAGGTCCACAAGTGCCTGGGAAGGCTGGGGAAAGAATGGTGAAGTAAGGGGACCTAAAAAACTGTGGCGGGCGGGGATCCTGTTCAAAAAAAGAAGGAGCACCAAAAGGGTTTTCTCCCAGCTAACCAGGGGGGGCAAAAATCTCTCAACAACAAGGGAACTAGTAAAAGAGAGTTTTCCCGGAACGAAAGGGGGGGAAGGGGAAGTCAAGTCGGGCGTGTTGCTCTCCATTCAAAGGAAGAGAAAGAAAAAACCGAGGCCAAAGGGATTTGGTAGGGAGGGCGGGGGGGAAGTCGAGGAGAGGGCAGGAACGGACCGGGGAGTTGACGGTGGAATCAATCAGGGAATAGCCCATAAGGTTAGAAGTCTTGTTTAGGAAAGTCCTTATAATAAAGGAAAGAAAGACTGGCTCAGAGCGACTGCGTAGTCAAAGGCGACTCTTCGGGAAAAATTCGAAGAAGTGGGGGGAGGACGTCCGGGGTGTGGGGGAGGGGCTAAAAGAAAGGGGAAGGGATGTCTATGAGGGCAGCCGCAAGATTCAGACCCGGCAGTATAGGGGACAAAAATGTTACGTTGGTCTTCGGTAGAGAGGAGAACAAAGAGAGGACCTTAGCGTAATTTGGACGAGAAAAAGGCATTAACACATCCGACAACACGGCTCAATCGACCTGACCAGGGATCCTCCAAAGACCCCTCAGGAAAGAATTCCATTGGGCATCAGGGGGGGAATTGAAATCCGGCACGGGCGAATTGTGACACGCCCTGTACCAAATCAACATATGAACCAATACCGTTGCAAGGGGAAAAAAGAACATAAGAGACTTCCTGTCTATAGCAGGGAGAGGCAGATATGCTTTGGAGTTATTTAGAGGTGGGGCTCGCGAACGAGGGTCAAGTCCCTCGCCCTTCCGTAAAAACAGGATTCCCTTGAAGGACATTCTACGGGGGGGGAAAACAAAAAACATAAGACGGAAAAAAACAAACAAGCGTCAAGGGTCAGCCGGAATGTATGCACCAAATCTGATAAAGAAACGGTTAGACTGGTGGGGCACAATAAGAGATGTCAGCGTAGAGGGGGGAAACGGGACGAGGTGCGTCGAACCGACGGGGGGGGGGGGGGGGTCAGGGTGAGCGAAAGTGACAGAAGAGTAGGCTCCGACCAGAGAGGAGAGGGAAGAAGTATAAAAACACCTTATCCTTCTTCGGGGCCGGACGGGGGAAAAGAAAAAACAACCGGTATGTAAAACCGTACGGGGGATAAAAAAAAGCCGGGGGAGAAGGGGGTAAGGTATAAAATTCAAAGAATCGTGTACATGAGGGGCTGCCCAAAAACGATAATAACCTGGAAATACAAAAGAGAAAAAGGAGGGACATCCGCGGGGTGACGGCGGGGGATGTGAAGGCATACAATGGAGCCGCAATCTCTCCGGATGGGGGAGTGGAAAACGCGCAAAATGTGTCTTTATAAACGGGGGAGGGAGATTGGATCAGTAAAAAGAAAAGGAAAAGGGAAGCCTAAAAGGAACTGCACGTCACCGCAGTGCTGAAAAAAGGAGGTGGGACTCACCAGGTCTGATGGGAAAGATCGACTACCCGGAAGGAGAAAAAAAAGGGGGACATCTCTGTACAAGCAAACCGAAAGGAAAAAGAGAGGGCGAAAAGCAAAAGTAATGAAACGTCCCGTGTCTCTTGTGACAAGGAGAAGGCCGGCAGGGGCGACCTAGGTCGGTACTTCTGGAGGACTATAAACGCCTGGTGTGACGATCCTGGCAGTCAGGATGTATCCCCTCTCGGGGAACAAAAAAAAGGGGAAAAAACTGGAGGGGAAGTAAAACGGTGCCGGCCTCCGTAAAAGTGTAAAAAAGGGTTCACATCCCGTATGGCAAGAAAACGATACGACTCTTCCAAAAAAGAAATGGGGATTCAGAAATAGGACTCACCACTTCCAGGACAGAGAAGAGGGGGATCAAAGAAAACAGCTTGCGGCCAGGGGGGATCAGTGGAACGAAAACCCCAAATAGGCGGCAAGGGAAGGGGAATGATGTTTGAAAGTTTTATTCATTACGGAAAAACGGACGGAATCCCGGCTGCCTGTGCTTAAGGAGAAAACCGGGGCATTGAGGGAAACTGTTCGTAAGGGGTAGCGACGGAAGAAAAACAGCCGCCTTCGCCATCAAGAAACACCTACCGACGTATCCTGTCAGTCGTGCTCGGACCGGGTATGGTCCAGCGGGGGGGAAGGA
>Ga0179593_1660521_pt1 | contig 22170 bp, 25 predicted proteins | sample CZODoug2_1_08_16_FD_185931 | JGI IMG/M metagenome (GOLD analysis project Ga0179593, IMG submission 185931) | Vadose zone soil fungal communities from Angelo Coast Range Reserve, California, USA - CZODoug2_1_08_16fungal (PacBio error correction) | ecosystem: Environmental > Terrestrial > Soil >...
CCCGCCGTCATGAGAAGGAGGTAAATCTCTATAGAGACGAGGGGGTCAGGAGAAAAAAAGCATGGCGCGGGAAAGGGGGGAGAAAAAGTCAGGGGCTTTCAGTCTATGGATGGCCTGAAGCCTCTTTAGACCTATCGCAAGACTCTCACGTGCTAGGCGAGCGGTCCCTAAAATGGCGCACCGCTCCAGGCGTTCGATATGAAAAAAACCTCACAAAGACTCTTCAGGGAATGCGCGCGAAAAGAGAGAGACAAATGCTCCTAAAACGCGCTCTGGACAGCGCCATCACCCCACCTTCCACGCAAAAGAATCCAGAAAGGGGGATCGCACAAAACAGAGGAGATAAAGAGAGGAAGCTGGGAGTGCGTTGGCAGTGTGTGCGCGGTCAGCGGCGAGCAAACCGGCTAAGGGAAGCAGAAGGCAGAGATGGTCGGAAAGGGAGGGGAAGGGAGACGGGCGAGGCCAGAGCACCAGCCGCACCGCGGAGAGTGCAGAACATCGTAAGAAGACCCAGGAGAATTGAAAGGCGGCTGGCGACGAAAAAAAAATGCGAAGAAAAGCGAAAGTTCCCTTCTAGAGGCGGAAAGAGACACGAAAGTCGACGAAAAGCGAGACGAAAGGAAAACGGGTCGCGATAGAGATTGCCCTCCGGCAGCATGAAGAGCGGGATAGAGGGAAGATTTGAAAGAAAGGGACGCCGAGAGACCGCTCGTCGAGGAACCGAACACAGAGCCTGACATTCGAATGTTTCGCCAGCGCGACGGAGAAAAGGATAGACGAGAGCAAAGACAGCGCGTCATAGGACACGGTTAACCAGGACATCGGAGAGGGCACAAAAGAGCCATCGGCGGCAGCAGGATGCAGCATAAGAGGAGGTAAGGAGCGATGATCCCGGAAGAAAGTAGGTAGGGGGGGCTGGGGCGGCAGTATTTGCGGGCATAGCCCATTAAAGGGAAAAAATCGAAGGCACAGGAGGCAAACAGCGCCAGGTGAATAAGCCGGCTTACTTCAGGACTTATGGCGGAAGAGTCAAAAAGAAAGGACGCGGAAAAAGTGGGGTCGATGAAAGAATGTGCGCAATACCGTTAAGATCGACGGTCAAAGCCATAAAAACTGCAAGGAAAAATAAAGGGTCTTCTCTCTGCACCGTAGAAAACGCTGCAAAAAAATCCGAAAGAAAGCTACAGGTGTGCCAAAACAGGTGCGGGGGATAAGCGACAAGATGCCCAGGGGGGGAACCGGATCAAGAGAATATGCCAGTCGAACCGAAAGATACTAAACCTCGTAAATCGCGAAGGAGACTGTAGGGGGAAAGCGCTAAGCTGCTCACGGGTGAAAGAGATCGGTGAACTAGGGTATTATCCCGAGGCTTGAGAGTCCGCAAAGAAATGCGAAAGTGAGGGATGGGGGAAGGGGAAGAGACCGACTGTGCCAAGTACCGAAATGAAACTCAGATTGGGGGACGGCCCCGCAAGGAAAGATCGCACAATGATAAAAGGAAAGAGAAATCGTCGGCTTGCTGCCTGTCCCAAGAAAAGGGAAGACTCGGGAAGCCTGACACGCGAGGGGGATGGAGAACGGCGATCGCTCTGCCAGGCTCGCAGTAGGAAGCGAGATGGAGGGGAAAAACGCGATCCGGCGGGCGAAGAACAGGAGAGCGAACCAAGCAGAGAAATCGCTTGAATCAGAAAAGTAGCGGGGCGGCCACCTCTAGGAGACGGAAATCTGGCATGGCAATAGGAATTCGGGAACTAAAAAGGGCTCTTTAAGAGGCATGAGAAAACACTATTATTGCCGAGGTGTCAAGTCTGTCAAAGCTGGAGACCATAGTAAGAACAAGGAGCTCAGCAATAATATGTGCACATGAAAGCACCGCGGGGGTTGTGCGGTATCCTTGCCGCCAAGGCCGAAAGAAAGGGAAAGGGATAGATCTCGAAAGGCTGGAGGGTCGGGAACCCAACAAAGGGACCACGTCTACCTTAATAAAGCGGTCGCGGGATTGCGAGGAAACGACTAGCACATCAGGCCGGAAAAGTCAAGAGACGTGTGTGGGGCCTCTTAGGTTCCTCAGACATGTGTCCTGCTATCCGAGAAAGTCAAGCTGGGACCTAAGACCGTTAAGGCCCAGATCCGTCGCGCAAGGGGTAATTCAAACAGATTCGGGGACTCCAGTAATAAAGGTCGGTAAAAAGCTCCATATGAGCGTCTCTCCTGCGCGCTAGACCAACCGTCTAAGAAAAAAAAGTCGGAGGCGATCTCAGATAAAGAGAAGCCGGAAAAGGGGGGGGAGCCTCTGTTTTCGACTCGTTCCGCGTAACCGTGTGCGGAACTGGAGAGAGCAGTTCAGTAATAAGCTGGTAGTCTCCTTCCTTATAGCGCCCACACGAGCGACAAGAATGCGGCCGAAGATCGGAGGGAGCGGGAAAGTATGAGATTCAGTCCTTCAGCTCCGGAAGCAAATGAAATAGTCAAGCTAACTAGACTCGCGCAGACAAGAGGTCTTCGGCGTGGATCGCTGAACTGGGTCTTTATCTCTCTCAACAACTTAGGAAGATAAAATCAAACGACCGAGGGGACACGTAAAAAGGGAAAAGGCCGCGGCATCGCCAAAAAAGCGGAGAGCTGAGGAATTCGCTACTACCCCGCGAAAACATATAGGGAGAGGTCTGCGGCGCGAGTTGAGGAGAACGGGGGCGACCGGCCGGCAACAGCTTCCGTCGGAAAAAGCCGAGTACACGGGAGGGGAAAAAGGAAAACAAAGCACCCGCGGGCCTCCATGGAGCTACAGGCAAGAGAGAAGCCCGGAACGACGGAAACGTCCGAAGAACGGGATGGCTGAAAAAACGAAAAAGCGAGCATCGTTGCGGGGGGCAGGAACAGTACGTGTCGGCCTTACTAATTCGAAAATACTTCATGGGGGCTCAAGACAGACTGAAAAACTTCGTGGCTGATTCGACCAAGTCAGGGGGGGCAAAAACTTCGGGCAGGATGTCGGGAAAACACTGGAAAGGGGGGGGATCGGAACGCGAAAAAAATTGGATTCTGCGCACAGCGAGCGCCCAGCCAAAGATCAGGGAGCGGATAAGACTTCTGGACTTGCGATCGGCCATGGCAAACCAGACGATTGACAAGAGGAGGGGGGGACAGAACGGTCCGATTCTCGGAGCCCAGTGGGGATGCCTAAGTCTCCCCGTCCTAGAAAGAAAATAAACCACGAGCCTATCATGAGGTCGAATACTGGTCATTCCTGTAAACGTGTCCTAGACAAGGACAAAATCGGAGAAGGCCTCTGAAGATACTTTGTCCGAATCCGAAAGAGTCGTAAAAAAACAAAATTCCATAGGGGGGATGCGAGAGAGGGAAGCCGCTCAGACGAAAAAAATTTCATGCAAGCTCTCAGTCGCAGACCTCCAAAATCAGAATGAAGAATTCTCTAGATGGGGAGGTTCCGGGCAATCCCGAGCGTAGGGACACCCACTGATAAAGGGCTTCTGGCGAAATACCACAGCCGAGTCATACGAGAGCCCGCGAGATATCCCAGGGGCAGGGCCATACCTAGGAGGCGGGAAAAGCGGATGGATAGGTCAGCTGCGGACATCGGAATGGGCAAGCAGAAGATCTCCTAGAGACCGTGAGATGGCAGGCTCAGCGAGTCGGAAAAAACCGCGCAAAAAAAGAGGATTGCAGTGGCCATAGGGAAGAAAAGACGAAAAAAGCCGGCAATGAGTGATCATGCGTCTTATGTCCGTCTCCGTCGCACGAAAGTTCCCGAAAAGAGCGCTGCGCGCGCTTGAGCCGCCACGATGGGCGGAAAAAAGACGACCGCCGGTCCGAGGGGAGGGATCTTTCGGAAAGGAGCTGCATATGACCCGATCCGGGAAGGGAAACGGGTCGAAGCTGCTACAACAAATCCGTAGGGTCTCGAGGAAGGAGCAAGGCGAGGAGGGAAGGGCAAAAAAAAGTGCACGATGCAGACGCAAGGGTTATGGTGCTTTGCGATCAAAGGGTGAGGTTTATTGGGGGAAGCTCGGAGGAAAGAGAGACACAAAAATCGTGGCCCGGCAGAAAGTGTCTGGGGGAAAAAAAAGAAGGACGCAAAGCCCGCCATCAGCATGCACTGGGTGCCAAAAAAGTCCTGGTTAAAAACCAAAGGAGAGACAAGGGGGAAAAGCTCCTGGGCGGGGGGAGCGCACCATACTGCGACCGCACTACGAGGGCACGCGTGCGTGGTGGGAGCGGGAAAAAAAGGGACCAGCTAGTGCGTCATTCCCTGACGCGTCGTTCCGAGGTCAAGGGTTATGCGCGCTGAGCAGGCTCGCGCGCGAGATTCAGTGAAGAAAGCGCGAAAGGGAACGAATCCTGAAAGGGAGTCGGGGTCAAGCGACGATCAACTCTGGTGAATGTCTCGGCCGACCATGGAGGAGGAGCCAAAAGAAGGCCGGATGATCTATCACGAATAGATCGAAAAGGAAAGAAAAGACAAGGGATTCGCCTGCGTCGGGTAAAGTCCTAGACGTCTTGCAGCAGAGATGGGGATGCCTTGAACGAAGAGAATGGTTCAAACGCTTCGGCGCGTGGATGAAAGTCCTCTTTGCGGACTCTGAACGAAAGAGCCTCAAGACCGAAAAATCTCTTCGCGCGTCGGCGACATGAGGTAAACCCGAGGCTTCAGCGCAAGAAAAAAAAGAAAAGCGTAAAGCAATCCCCTCAGTGCCAAGTCTCAAGCGGATCTCTCTCACTATTAGAAAAGGGGGGTTAGACTAAGGAGGGGGGAGTAGGTGGAGGTGCTCTGTCGACGCGGAATTCTTGGGGGAGCAAGGGTAGCGCGAAGAGGGGAAGCTCAAGATGGTCGTTTCGCCCGCCGCCGGGCGGCACCCAGCCCCCGAGGGTGGAAAAAAGACTCACGACGGACGTTGAAAGAAAAAGGAAAGAAAGTCGGCGTCGCCACGCCAGGGGAAGGCACCCGTCGATTCCTTCGGACACTGCAGGCGAAGAAAAAGAAGGGCAGTTCGCCGAAGAGGGGTTCGCGATATGAGCTGCCCTCCAAGTCTGAAAAGAACGAAAGATCCGCTCTCGATCCAAAAACTCGTAGGCGCAGCCCACCATCCTTAAGGGGTCGCCAGAGAGGAAAGAGTAAGCTCGAGCCCAGCAGCGAGTCGACAGAACAAAAAAAGTCTGCTGCAGCGGAATAGGCGCCATATATAGGACCCAGGGTGACCAGATCAAGACGGCCGCAAAAAACCGGAAGAGTCGGCTGCGCAGATTTGACGCATAAATGGGCGAGAAAGAAGGAAAGAAAGGAAAAAGACGCGCGCCGGCTGAAAAACGCAAGTTCTGTATTCTGCAGATGATGAGGGCTTAAGAATGAACACCGGGAAAACATGCGCCATGAGAAAAGAAAAAAAAATCGAGCCATACCAATTTCATAAATTTACAAAAAAGGTTGTTGTGCCATATCGAAAGTTAGGCCGTGAGAGTCGAGAAAGAGGAGAAAAATTCGATCCGAATGCGACATCGGAACGGAGACTGAGGGACGACGCCTGGAAGGGGCAGCCTGAACTTATAAGCTAGGGGAAGGGGGAAAACCGAATATGCAAGGATCCTAAAGATCTAAAAAGAAATGAGAGGGGAGTGGAGGAAAGAGGGGAAAGCGATAACGGCGGAGAAGAACCGCTGCGGGGTGATCTTCAGGGATAGGCGGTGGAGAACGTAGAAAAACGCACGTAAGCCGGCTTGGCGCCGAGGGCACTGAAAAATTGGGGGACCATGTAGAAAGGCCATGCCAATTTGCGGAGAGGAAGCAGGGCAAAATAAAGCGAGCTCCATATCCACTTTACGGCTGAGCAAGAGAAACATCAAATAGATCTCAAGTCCTCTCAAGGCAGATGAATCGCGCAAGTACTTAGCGAAAAAAAACTGGGGGGGTGTTTTCAAAACGGACGTCAATGGCGCACGCAAAAAGGACTGCGAAGAGTTCCCGCGCCCAAATAGGAGAAAAAGCAAAATGGACTTAACCGCGGGGTGGCCAATACGTGGAAGAGCCAGCCCATGGAAGGAGGGGACCTTCGGCAAGCGTTAGAGCACAGTCATGGAAAAATTACGCGAATACGAGGTGGAAGGGCGCACGAGCTTCATCGGAGGTCCAGGGCCAGGGACGGAACCTATCTGGGCTGGCAATAAGACGAGGGGGACCGCGTGTAAGATTTTGCGCGATATCCGTGATGGGAAAACGGAAGACGTAGGGGGCAATCGATCAGCACAGTCGGTAACCTGCTCCGCAAGGGCCTTCATGAAAAGGACTGGAGAAAGGGGCGCCGGCTGACATAGAGTGACCGCGCTAACTGAGGTGATGGTGAAATACATTTAACAAATGTGTTCGAGACGAACCAGAAAGAAACCGGGAGTTCCTGCGAAAACCATTTTCGGCCAGATAGGCGACTCGGGGAAAAAGATCTCGGGACGTCCAACCGGCCAACATGTCTCGGCAGCCATATCTAAGAGGAATGAGACGCACAAGAAAAAGTGAGTCGACGAGCGAACTACCGATCGCTCCTTTCGGAAAACCGAATATTTAAGAAGGGCGGCGGAGTCAAGGGTTTGAGGTTCTAGCAAAACTTGCAGTCGCTACCGCGGAAGCGAAAGTTAGCCGGCTGATCGAAACACCGCGGCCGAATGGCGGAAAGCACATCCCTTGGGAAACTGCGGAGGTACGTAAATGATTAGGAACGTCACCGGGGGGGCCCCTTCTGGGGTCGCTGTACAGCGCTCGTGAACGAGTCGGAGGAAGAACCCGTCGGATTAAACTCTCAAACAACAAAAGGGAGTCAAGATGAAAGATCAACCGCGATCGGGGAGAAAAAAACCAATGTTCCAGTCGAGGGCACAGGCAGACGGAAGTTTGAGGAGAAACATGCTTTCATAAACACGACCGCTAAACATAATGCAAGGCAAATCCGGGAGGGGGACGTAAGTCGACAGCACAAAGATGTCGTCGGCGACGCGGAGCTCTCGGAACTTCGAAAGGAAAAAAGTAAGCCTGAAAGCCGCAGGGGGGGGGGGGGGGGGGGGGGGGGGGGGGGGGGGGGGGGGGGGGGGGGGGGGGGGGGGGGGGGGGGGGGGGGGGGGGGGGGGGGGGGGGGGGGGGGGGGGGGGGGGGGGGGGGGGGGTGGGGGGGGGGAGGGGGGGGGGGGGGGGGGGGGGGGGGGGGGGGGGGGGAGGGGGGGGGGGGGGGGGGGGGGTTTTTTCTACCTTCTCTCTTCTAATCCAGATAGTAAGACGCGAGAGAGAAGAAATCATTCGATGAATCATCGGGAACATCAGAGAGATGAGATTCCCCCGATCTTAAGAACTTTCTAAACTACCTCAGTAGAAACCGCGCGCCTCGGCAAACGGATAGGGGAAACGTGCAGCCGAAAACCACATTGCTCATCACAAAGGCCATGGCCAAATCCATCAGAAGGGAAGGAGACCTCCCTTCCGGTTATGGCGATCGGATTCCTGCTCGAGGTCCCGCAGGGCTTTCATGAAGTAGATTAGGTAAATAAGGGGACAGTATCGTCAAGTTCTCACATGTCGAGAATCGCTGGAAAAGCAGGTCCCGGAAAAGCGCACAGACAACTGGCCGGAGGCGTATCCTGGACGTTGCATCGCCACCGTGAAAGCACTAAACTTTCGGCAAAAGATCAAGGACGATCGGACCGAACCAGACTATACCGGGGATCCAAGAACATAGAAAAGGTCGGGCTCGACGATGCAAAAAGCACCAGGAGCAAGCTCGGCCATCGCTGGTGGCGACACGCCCGACTCTGGGACTCGAAATTAAGCGAGGGGGACGCGAGGGTAAGAAGAGAGCAGCTTCTCTGCGAGTCATCAGAGCAACACCACAGGAAATCGTCTCTCGAACGTGTCAAAGAAGCCGAGAGACCTTGAAAAAAACGGACTCGTCGACACGGGGAATCAGAAAATGAATCGGGAGCCTGAGGCAATATCTCCCTACAAGTTATATCTGAAAAGTGTGGGAGCGGGCGCCAAGCTATTATAACTTGCAGGGCACGGAACGCATCCGGCCGGAGCAATCCTCAATTACGATGGAGCAACGTCGGGGACGGCTCTGGAAAGCAGGATCATGTCCCGCCAAGGGAGGGGAATGAAGCCGAAAATATTCGCTGTCACGACGATAAAGCTGCAAAACGCGCACGCCGGGGAGAGCGGTCGGATGCATATTTGTGGAACCTATGAGGGAAAGAAAAGGACGCGGGTCGAAACCCATTCCACGGGAATGCTGTTTGACCCACATAATGGTATGGGAAGGTCCCGAGAAAATATGGCTGCAAGAATATATGTGCAGCGAAGTTAGAAACAAGTTTGGATTTATGCAAGAGGTAAAAACTACCGCGCGTATTCCCGACGTGCAGCACCTAAAAAGACATGCGCAGTGTGAAGGGAAACAAAGCTCGACGCAAACCGGAAGGGAGAAACCGGCCGCCGCGGAGCCCTACCTAAACCTGATAACGTCACGAAAAAGGCTTTTCGCTGGAGAACTTGAAAGAACGCAAATGTGCGTTGTCGGATAATAGGGCGGGCGCGTAAGAAAGGACCTGAACACGCTGGAAGTTTTCTGTTTCGACTATCCGAAAACGAGGGTACCGCGCTGCAAAAGTTCTGCGACGCCCTTAAAACGAGAATCACATGACTCGCTCTTCGACGGCGGGAAAAGAACGGCCGAAATCACTGTTTCTGCAAAGAGCCCGCGAAGGCTCGTCTCTTAAGCGGCTGGGAAGAGAGCGAAAGCACGGGAATGAAAAATTTGAAGGAAGAACGCTCTGGGAAGCGACCTCGCGCCCGGCCATTAAACGCTAAAAGCCTGTGTAGGAAAGAGAGGAGAAGAAAGGGCGGCCTACGACTATCCTTTAAAGGGTACCTTAGTCAAGTGACAACGTTCGCGGCCAGAGGACCAAACGATCACATGCTTGCGGCTGGTTAGAGGGGATCGCCCGACCGCTCCGAAAAGACGACAACAGAAAAGATTTACCCGCAAAGAGAAACTGCGTAAGAGCCAATCCAAAAGACGTCATCAATCCCTATAAAAGTCAACGGCAAACAACGGCGTCGGATTCGAGAGAGAATCATTGTCCGTGGTAGTGCTTGTACTTTAGGCGCTGTAAGGCGCGGAGAACATCCCTTACAAACGATTGGGAGGAGCGAGATAAAACGGAATCAAAAGAAGAGAAGGGGGGCCTTGGAGCTGCCATAGAAAAGCCCACGCCGCGACGTGGGACAGCCAGAGGGAGGAGAAACTGCCTTGACCGAGAGATTGAAAGAGAACCATCGTCTGCAGACGGAGAAGGCGGTCCTAACACGACTAATGCGAACGGATCGCATCAAGCGAGTGGTGCCCTAAGGACATCATTAAAAGTATAGGATGGGGACAACAGCTCCGCGCGGGAGAGACGTCTCAGCGCAGCACCAGATCCGACGACTCAAAGCCGGACATTCGTCCATCGAGCGCGGAAAAAAATAGTAGACGCGTCTAGACATGAACAGAAGCGGTGACCTCAGGGGATCGGATATTCATCACGAAAAGCCACTTATGCTGCAGCAATGCCAAGAAGAGACATCCGAGGGAAAAAATTAACGCCAAACCTTGCCGTGCAAGGGGAGGCAAAACAGGACGTAAAAAACGTGTGGCGCGGAGGCTGAGTGGCGAGACTTACTGGAAGGCCGGCAGCAAACTATCAGCTGATGTCGGGCTGCAGGGAAGTTGGCGACGCGCGAGCGACACAAGTTTCGCGAGTAAAGAGACGGAGCGTAAAAAGCGTGCATAAAAAAAACTTTGCAGGAAAAAGCCCAAGTTGCGTCGAAAAAAAAAAATCTCGCACAAACCAATCCGTATCGAGACAAGAGTGGACGTGAAGATTGGACCACAGCTATTGCACTGAGGCATAACCGCGTCGAACTGGAACAGGGGAGAAGGAATCGAGCATCGAACCTCTGAAAGGCGCGAATGAGCGCCTGGGCAGTGAAGGAAAGACCCAATCTCTACGCATTAAAGAGCTCAGGGAGCTTGGAGGCGGGGAACTGATTCGGCCCCAAAGCCGTCAAGACGAGGCTGAAAAAAAGCACGTCTGGCGAGGGGGAATGCGCCCCACATGTTGACGGAACCCGCTCAGAACTGGCGGCTCGAGAAGGGAAAACCAGAAGGTCTAAAAAGGGGAGAATGTCTGCGGGCGGGGCGAATCAAGCAGCCGCGCTGGGGGGCCGCCGCGTCGCCGTTAGACGGCTGAACGGGGAAGAAAAAGAAAAATTGCGGGGGAGAGGAAGGACAGTCAGGGGGCAACGAGCCGGACCGGAGAAAAAAGACTCGACTTGCCGAAAAAAAACATGCTCTAGCCTAGATGCATCCTGCAGGAGAACCCGCGCGGCGGCGCTGGAAGAAGTTGCAGCCCTGTCTGGACTTCGGATAAAAAGCACGAGGTCTGGTGGAATGTGTCGACCGGACGCCTGTAAAGTCCGCAAACTCAGTCAAACGAGTGAGACAAACTATCTGGCAAGGCCGCGATAACTTCGTTGAGGTTGGAAAAAAAACGTGCCGATAAGCGAAAAAGGGCGAGGAGCGACCAGCTACGAGACGAGAAGGAAGCAGGAGGGCAGCCAAGGACCTTAGTAAAGCGGTCGGGTTTCAGGCGCGGGCACTACGAAGCATCCCGGCCAGGCTCCGCGTGGTTCCTAAAGAAATGAGAAGGGGCCATGGCCAAAAAAAGTGGGTCGGGGCCTCTAGAAAGGGGAGAAAGCAACCGGGAGAGAAGTGTCGGCCCAGAAGGGATGCAGATATCCATCCGGGACGCAGAAAAGGTCATCTCAAGGCAACCTTCGGGCGGGCAAGACACGCCGCCTGCGCGCTGCAAGCAAGAGGAAAGGGCAGAGAGGAACCGGTCGAAGGGCTCTCGCCAGCTTACGGAAAGCCGAATGGGAACGCGGGCCGCGGCGGCGTCAGAGGATGAAGCAGAACTGCTGTAGATACCTAGAAGACGACAAGCGCGCCGAGATAGCCCGCGGGCCGAAGGTCAAAGAATCTCGCAGATCAGGTCTTTTGCTGACGGCTTGGCACAGATGGGCGAACAGCCTGCTGGGCGGAGAAAGCGTGCTGAAAAAAACTTCGCTGGGGGGATCTCTCCAAAAAAAGAGTAAAAGTGCGAAAGGGGGAAAAACGAACGAAAACGAGGCAATTGTAGAGACAAAAGGATGCCGGGGGCTGAAAACGTTCATCTACGCCAAAGAGACAGATCGTCAGCAAATAGTGGCCCAGGCGAAGAGACGGGAGAAAAAACCGAGTCGTCGCTACTCGGCGACCGACTTGAAAAATCAGGGCGCTAACCCTTGATGTAGCGGCAAGCGAAAGAGAAGCCCGACCGGCCCTCTAAATTCCCTCGTTATGGGAGAGCAGCAAGAAAAAGGCGAGACAGAGGTGAAAAAACTCGTACAAAAGCGAACTCGAGCGATGGAACATTCTAGCACAGTCTGAAGAAAGCTCATACAAGGTGGGGCGAAACCATTAAATCTTAGACCAGCGGGAGAAGGATAGGAGGCCTCTAGAAAATTGGGGGATAAACTCTGACCATTAATGCTATTCAAAAAGCCGAAGTTATTCTCTAACACTTAGTCGATAGGCGCGCAGAATCAAGCAATCCCCTACGCTAAGCCATGAAAAGGAGCGATAGAATATCGCTTCTAGGGAGATATGGGGCCGAAGACTAACCTCCTTAGGATACCTTCACTGAAAGTCTCAACAGCCGCGTCGCGGGGGGAAAGGAAGCCCCCCATATTAGCGAAAGGGGCCTTTTCGCAACCAAAAAGCGACGGGCGACCTCTTCCAGGACGTAAAAAAAAGAACAGAAAAAAGATCAATGGTTCTCGCCGAGGACCGCACCCCTCCACACACAAACGCAACGCGTTTGCAACAAAAAGCGGATAGAAAGAAGTGAAGCAGGCTCGGAGCATGATTGTCAGGTCAAAGGAAGCAGCTGTACCGCCGGAAAACGGGAAAGTCAAACGCCACAGCCACCAAAAAGTCGCAGAAGCGAAATCGCCAGTTTCAACGCCCTCAAGCGCCTATCTGAACCGGGGCGAGTATAATCGGACTGAACAATCATAAGATAAAAAAAAAAAAGAAAACGAGCAACCGGGGAGAAAAAATGAACGTGATCACGATGCAAACGATGGCAAGGGAGGCAGTGACATTGGGCACATGGGGGGGCAAGCGGCGCAAAAAAACGGCAATTCACTTAGACAGCGGAAAAGACGGGAAGGGTCATTACCGCTCGAAAGAGGAGGAGGAGAAGCCGCGCTTGGCAATCGGAGACCGCAGGGAGCGAAGGCGAATCGGAGGTTGACCGGGAAAACTGATTTCGGGCTCCGGTGAAGGTAAGAGAATCAAAAGTCACGGACTGGTGACCAAAAGAATATGTCGGGAACTTCCAAGGAAGATCGTGGGGGAGAAAGGGCACGATGTACGCAATTGAAAAAGCTTTGCAGTGCAAAGGGTTTATGCAAGAGGGGTAGGCTCCGAAAGACTGGGAAAGGAGTGCGCACTCAGGGCGCTAGACTCGCGCCAATAAGCATCGAAAACAAAGCAAAAAAGGGAGGAGGGCCGGCAGTCAGCCGACCGGCCACTGCGAGAAAAAAGCCAATGGCTAATAAAAAAGACAAGGCAAACTATGCGTTTGCGCCGAGGAAGGAAAAAATCAGGTCCAGAATGCGGCATTCCTGCTGCACTGCGCAGGGGAGGCCTGCAAATGAGAGGTGCGAAAAGGGGATACGAGCGCGATCGCAGGACTGACGAAACAGGGGGGGCAAGAGATGAAGAATAAACGGCCGAGTCGGAGCGGGTGTAAACCGCTTGGTCTAATATCAAGGAAAAAAAAAAGCCGATCCCCATCGGCATCGACCGAGGACAATATAAACGAAAGGAGAGATCGACCGAGGCAAGAAAGGCGTAGGAAGCATAGGAAGGGCGCATGCGATTGCGCAGGAAAGGCGCACGATGTAAGCGAATAGGAAAAGGGGAACACGTGCTGCCGGACGCGAGTCTCCGCGAATGGACCACCAAGTCACGGTCTGACGCTTTGTGGAGACGGGAACCAGCGCCATAACGGAACCTACCATCGCTTAGCTAAAGAAGCATTTCCAGAAGGAATTCGAGACCTCTCTCTCCAGCCAGAAAACCAAAAGAAAATCAAGCGAGAAAAAGTCGAAAGCAAGGGCTCTCTCAACAAAAACTAGGATGAGAAAAGCTTGACTTGAACTCTGGGAAGGTTACTTTTGATGCGCTGTCGAGCGACTAAAAAGTTGCAGGGGACACATCGCGCGGATTTTATGCTCGAGATTGGGTGCGAAAAGATGCAAACCAAAGCACGCCGGAACCATCGGGGGACCGAGACGGAAAAAGCGTGGACAGTGGAGCGCTCGAGACAAAGCGGAGGGGAGAAAACGCACATCTCCTGCAGCACTGTCCTAGAAGACACATGGCCTCGCGCGGGAAAAGACTAGGAGGAAAAGAGGACAATCAAAGCATGCCGATGGGGTATAATTTAACGAACCAAACTACCAAAAGGGGAGGAGCGAAACAGAGCACTCGCCCTCAGGCCGAAGAATATGGAGCATCCTACTCTAGGGGGAAAGACCGAGGCCACACGCAGCGCACGGTGAAAAAAATTACCGCGAACGGCAGAAAGGGAAGGAATGTGACGATGCGGCCGAGGGGGACCGCAGCGATTTCCTCGAATAGCGGTGTCCTGAAGGAGGTGCAGCGCATAGCCAGGGCGGCAAAACGCGAGCTCGAGAACGGCAGGCTGGAGAACCACGCGGCTTAGAGGCATGCTGAGAAGCGTGAGAATGTCAAAGAATGAGAGATCATTCTACACAAAGGTACGCGAACACAATAAATAACTGTGCATGGAGGGAACACAATAAATTGCGTCTTCGAGAGGAACGTAAAAATGCAAAGTATCGAGGGGGAAGAAACGAAAAAGACGGTTGGTGGGTCAACAAATGGACCCACGCGTCTTGATACCCAAGATACGGCAAAAACACTAATGCAGGCGAGAAAAAGGGGGATCAAAAAAAATGGCTGAGGTCAAAAACTAGAACTGAGGGGCTCGACATCGCTAGGTGCGAGGAAGCGGAACAAGGATCGTCAAAGCAACGGGGAAGACAAAAAGAGCAAAACGGCGGGCCGGCGGGGCGCCACCTGATAAACGGAACGGGAGTGATGCCTAGGGGCCCGCCATCGCAAAGGAATCAACGCAAAAGAGGGCCAAAATCACGGTGCGGAAGAAAGTCGGGAGAGTGGGGGGACAATACAGCAAAGGAGATCGAGTCCGAAAAAAGGAGTGACGGAAAGGGGCATAATCTCTCAGAAGGGCGAAAACGAGCGCATAAAGTGGGGCACCGTCGTAAAAGGGCATAAGAATCTGGTCTATCGTTCCAAAGAAAAGACTCTGCCTCGCTTAAAACCCGCGAAAAACGGAGGGGCGAGCTTGGCAAAGGATCAGAACATTGGCGGAGGCATCTCGTTGAGAAAACTCGTCTATCACGGAACCTTTATCTTTTGGAAGCTCAAAAAGAGAATCAGGGACGCGGCACACGCAAAAAAACCTGGGAGGGACATAGCGGAAGCCAGAAAAGTGCGGGCCGGCATTGAGAAAGGGATCCAAGACAGCGGGGGATCGGGCCTGCTACTCCGATCTGCGAAAAAAATGGATATAAGGGCAGAAAACTAGCACGATCCTTTGGACCGAAGCGAAAAAGTAGAAGAACGGATTCATGAAAGCGGTCAAAAAGTTAAGCAGCAGAGAACGGCCATCAAAAGAACTGGATGTCTAGGGCTATTGTCGCCAGGAGCCATGCTTGAGACGGGAGCAAAGGTGTTGAGGAAAGAAAGAAACCGGGGGAGGGACAGATTCGCCGCCGGAAGCACTGTGTTCGGCCACACAGACAGCAGAATGGAACATTTGGCCCAAAATGGGAGCCTCGCCGTCACCGAAAGAGAACCGTTGCGATTCGCGCTGAAAGAAAAAGCCCGAGACTGCGATGCCGGCAGAGCCGGCTTATCGCCGAGAATGGAAATCAAAGTCTTATAAAACCGGTGATGGTCTAAAACGTTTCATCTGCGCCACCGCGGAAAAAGCCGCGGTGCTGGTAGGAACACCAAAGGCCCCGGGGAGACTAAATCTGTCTAGGGTAAAGATCGGGCCTTACTACTAGAAACCTCAAGGAGGCGATGGAAAGAGAGAGGGGACCCTCTTCCCTTCGGTCTGAAGTTTCGACTTCGCGGGATATTCAAAAAAAGTGGACGGATATCCCTCGAAGGGACGAACAAAGAAGGGCAAAAAAAAAAAAGGAAAACAGAGGCCTTGACGAGAACGTGGATGGGGAAAATGAATAACAGGAAAAACGATCGAAAAGAAAGGGCCGGAGGCGAAAGAGCTTTTGCTATCGGACCGGGCACACACAACCTGCTAGGAAAAGGATGAGCGGACACAACAGTGACGCTCGGAAACGACACAACAGGAACTCACATAACGAAGCGAGAGACGGGACTCTCACAGCAAAAGGCAAAATGGCGAGCATCAGGGATGGAAGCCCGATTTCCGGCGATCTGAAGGCTGAAAAAAAAACGGGAACAAGGCATCCTGCAGCTCGCCGCTCAGGGGCCATCGAAGAGGGGGCCGCGAACAAAGGCTTCCTTCGTCACATAAGGAAGGCCCATTGGAAAATCCCGCCGCAAAGAGAAAAAGGGGTGCGAATCGCGCCGGCGAGAGCACGGCTTCGCGACTTGCCGTAGAAAGTTGTTACCGAAGCCAGAGGAAAAGCAGAGGAGGGGGGACGTCCAAGTATCATTCACTTAGACCGCTCAAAGCCGGGAGACCTGAAAAATACGAAATCTACACAGAAACGCAAGAAGAAGTAAGCTGCAGAGTTGAACTTTCTCCCTCGGCCCGTACGCTTTAGGGACAAGCAGAACGACAAAAAGAGAATGCCCACTCCAGAAAGAAAAAAAACACTCGCGACAACGAGCCGCTGGAGCGTCCAGCATGATGAAGCGGGCTCGATCATGAAAAGCAAGCAGTTCAGAGTATCGCAGTGCGTCTGCAAAACCACGGCCGAAGAGCAAAGTGGACGAGCGATGGGGAAGCCGCCCGGAAAAAAGCGGCGGAACACGCGCTGCATCTATTAAAGATAGGGAGAACGGAATGCCGAAAAAAGGTGAGCCACTCGCTGGCGATGAGGACGAGGCCGCGCGCCGCCAAGAGGGGAGCTGACATAACAACCGGGTAGCGGCACCTTCGAAAGAAGCAGTCGTCGTTCAAGCCGAAAGCTCCGGGTCCAGAAGCGAACTAGACATCTTTCTCGACCATTTGGGAGATTACTAGGGCAATTCAGGCGAAGCGCGAGATCAATTCACGCCTGGCGAGGTTTACGAATCGGAGCCTGCCATGAATCAACAGGGGCAGTAAGATAAAGGGGGGAGATCATCAAAAACGCTGCGGGACCCCAAATCAATGTCTGCTCGGCAATGATCGGCCTCCAGCGAAAAAATGCATGGAAAGCAGCAAGATTCTTGAATATGCAAGTGGGGGTGAACTAGGATAGAACGCTCTTGAAACATGAAGTGGAAAGCAGGTGACTCGGTACAGGACCGAAGAAAGAGAATCAGATACGAGAGGAATTCCGCCGGCCCCGGTTCAGGAAAATCGCCACCACAAAACGGGGTAGTTAGCGCACAAGTCGCAAAACAAAAACAAAAGGGTCTTTTGGGGAGGCAGAGGAAATCGCGGAGTCACCGAAACGTCTCTAAAGCCGAGAATGACGTGCGAGAAGACACCGAGCGGAGAATGAGAAGGTGCTCGCGCAAGCTAGAATAGGGGGAGAAACCAATGCCGATGCGCCGGGATAGTGGTGGGCGGCGAAGGATCCTGCTTGGGGAGAGGCTGCAGGGCGAGAAAATAGACCAGTCCCGCTAATGCAGTAACGGGGGACTGATGAACGCGGAGCGAGGAGCGGAAAGCTCGCGCGCAGAAATGGCAGTCTTCGCAAAGGTCGAAAAAGGAAGGAGGAAAGAAAAGCGTTCGTCACGGAGATCAGAAAAAAACGGGACTGAGAGGCTCTGGTCCAAAAACAAGCATAAGCTGGGGGGAGAGCAGCCCAATCAACGCGGAGAGACCCATCTCAATCTCGCATAGAGCAGACGACAATGTATAAGCAGTATTCTGAGAAGACGCGAAAAAACTACTGAAGCCCCTCAAGCCAGACTCAAAACGAAAACAACAACAAGGAAAAGACCTGTTGCTTGACCATGTGAGGGCGTCGGGGGGAGGGCAGGGCGAACGGCGGCATCCTTACACCTAGAGGGGAGGGGGACGAGAAGCGAGGAAAGGAGGTCACCCGGAGTCGCAATCGAAAAAAACCCTGGTGGCATCCCAAAAGTCGTGACCGCTGAGGGGAGGATTGACGGGAAAAAATCAGAAAGGAGTCGGCAGTGCCATCAAGGGCGATGGAGGAAAAGCCCAATGGAAGCGCGGTGAGCTCAGCCAGCGTAGGGCCAAAGAAAAGGAGACTGGTTCACGGCAGCATTCTCCGCTAGAGGAAGAAGCACGAAGGGCCGACTAGGAAAAGATAGGGTAGCAAAATACGTAGAGGATGCGGGAGAGCTCTGGAAGCTATCAAAACTCACGAGCGAGCACGGGTGGGCAGAACGTCGAAACACAGCGTAGGAAGTCCAAGACAAAGGGTGAAATCGAAACGATTTCTCGGCCGCCAAACAAAGGATTGAAGGAGCGGGGGTTTAACACCATTGCGTCAAAAAAGTGGAAGGAAGCAGAGAAAAGAGACGTTAAGCGGCTCTCCGCTCCGAAATCTGAAAGGGAACATAGGGCTTATTGGAGGAGCGGAAAAATATCACTCGATGATCTAACAACGAAGGAACAAGAAAAGAAGCGGGCGGCGAAAAAAACCAGAGTAAAAAACTTTGCATAAAAAAACGGGGGGTCTGTCCGAGAGTAAAGATCCGGCGGATCGTCGGGAAAAAGATTTGTGGAGAATGAGCCCGTATTTACCTGCAGGAGGGCAACGATGCCCACCTAAGGGAGCGATCCCAGGAAAAAAAGTATAGCAATGCTGGGTCTCGAGGCCAAGAGCTAGAAAGGAAAAAAAAAGGCGCGAGGAGATGAGAAAAGGGAATGATACCAAGTGCGGCCAACGAAACTGCAAGAGAAAAGAAAAAAAGGTCGATTTGGCGGAAGGACTTGGGCAAGTTGCCAAATAAAGAGGGGAAGAATCCAGTGCGCACGTTCCAGATCAAAGCGATCTGGCCAGAAACGGCTATGAACGAACTTGCGGGCCGCCGATGCAAACTCGATCGGCAGCGCGTCCTCCTCTCAAAGAGGGCGGACGGAGGGGAGAAACTCGGGGACGTCGCCTGTGGGTCGGGGAAAAACGCCTAAAAGAAGCGAAAGGCTTGCCCGCGCAAATCTCGAGCGGAGCGTCACATGCTGGAAGCCAAGCGGGGAAGGGAACCAGATAGCCCTGGCTGGAGCGAGAACTAAAGAATTGGGATGGGGAATGTCGACCTAGTCTACTTCTTGGCCAGGAACGCTGGTAGAGGATGAAGGAAGTCCTCTTGGCAAAAATCAAGAAAGTTTATTGTGAGAGGTCCATGCACTGCTACTCCTACGTGCAGGAGAGTCTTCATCGACCGGCGAAAAAAAGGACTTATCGGAAAAAAAAAAGGGTCAGGAAGAGGGAAGAGCGGAAGCGTATTGCTTCGCCCGGTGGGTCGACCGCAAGGAAACGCCAGTTCTACGGGTCTAAGCGGGACGGTGGGCCTCGTATCGTTCCGCATAAGCCCATGTGTTTTCGGAGGCCTAAAAAAAAAAGAAAAAAAACTCGCGGCAGAGTAGTGAACCGGCGACGGGGGAGGAAAATAAGAGGCTCGGGCTTCTCAGGGCCCTGTCCCAGTGAACGAGTCACTCAGAGTGTGGGGGGCAAAGAAGGATGAGATAAACCTGCGCGCTGCTCCAATCCCAAGTGCTGAGACTAATCTAGCCGCCTTGGAAGGATCATGGAGACAACTTTCGCGCGGCCGGGTCACATTGGGGAGGTGTGAAGGACCCAACGCGATGACGAAAATCGGTGGATCCAAGAACCTGAGGAAAAGGCGTGCCAACACCAGCTCATCTGTTGTCGCGGGAGGAAAAAGCATTCTCTCCTAAACCGCTCTGGAAACAAAGCCTAGGGGGAAAGAAGAGAAGGGGGAAACTCGTCTCGGCGTGTGGAAAGGTCCGAAGTCGCGGTGACAACTCGAGGAGAGCCCGACCGATAGTTCGAAAGGGAAGGGTTCATGTGGCGACGCCAATTGACGAGGAGTTTAAGCTGCAGGACTTCAGAGACCCCAAAAATAACATATCGCGAGAGAAAAGATAAGGGGCAGTGGTTATACCGGCCAACAAGCAGGGCCGCTGTACAACGGTCATGCTCGACAGAAACGTTAACCCAAAGAGCACTAGACACAACGAGCGGCGATACCGGAACCGAGTATGGCGACCGCTCTCAGGAGAAGGACGATCAGAGGGGGGAGAGGCCAGGTTTAACGGGACGCAGGCGTCCCGCGATCTTAAGAAAAGGAACCTGAGGAAAGGGGAAGAAACACGCCGTCGCATTAACGACGCCATCTGTTAGGTCGCGGGAATCGTCACTTGAAATCTAGTCCTTGCAAAAAAGAATCTCGGAGGGACCGGGAAGAGCCGCTCGCGGCCGCAGCAATCCAGAAGGGATCGGTCAGTCTACGGGGGGTTAAAGTCACGGCTATCGTCGCTGATTGGGACAGAAGAGGTCGAGAATTCGCTTATCCGCACGGACTGGCGCACAAGGAGATCGCGGGAGTCTTTACAGGCAAAAGAAGCTTACGGGGGAAGACTCCCTTGGGATGAAAAAAAGAGACTGAAAAGCCCGGCAGGACGTAAGGAAGTTGCAAAAGGAAAAATCAAGGTACGAGAGCCCTACCTCCAAGAAAAAAAAAAAAACTTTCGAAGTCCAGGCAACCACTCCCACCAGAGTCTTCCAATGGGACTCGGCAAGCTCAAAAAAAGGCTATGTAGAGCTGACGCCTCTTCGTCCAAAAAGAAAAAGAAAGCTCCGAAAAGACTCAGAGCAAAAACGAAGGATCGCCTCACGAGCCAACGGAACACGCGCTGCGATCGAGAAGGGCGTCGGCCGCAAACCACAAGTTATGCTGGCACGCCAATGCCATCAAAGGAGGTGCAAAGCCGCCAGAAGGGAAGGGAAGGGAAGCACCGTCAAATTTGATCGTAAGTCACCCGGCGGCGCAAAAAAGCAAGGAACGTCGTACTTGGAAAAAAGTGGGGCCCATCACGAACGGTGAGAGAAGGCTCACAGGGGGACGCCTGGGCACAGAAGGAGAGCTTGGTCACCGCGAGCCGCAAGCGAAGAGGCGCCAAAAAGATAACAATGCCGAGTCGTGGGAGTTTCATATAGGACTCTGGTAGAAGAAGCTGTCTGAGGGGGGAAGAGGGGAAAAGTCCGCTCTCGATCGCTTGGCATGAGAGAATACGGTGGACATCGATTAAGGGCCCAAGATAGAAAGAAAGGTGGGGACGCGGGGAAGGAGGACGAGATTGCGCAAGGCCAGGGAGAGAATCATAAAGAAGCCAGGGGAATAACTGTACGCAACCAACAGATCCGCCGGCTGGGAAAGCCGACCGGGCCGTACTGTTGAAATTCGCAACAAGGCCACGGATAAAAGAAAGGGAAACAAAGAAGCACGAGGCACTACTTGCGTTAAAACAGCCGTAGAGTCACCCCGGAAAAAAACGTCAGGCTACTGCTGCCTCAGACGGGAGGATGCATCCCAATCTATTTCACCTTAGGGGCATGGAAATTAATAGAAAGTATCAAGCCTCTAATGGTCTAGGTATATGCGTGAATGTCAAGGAGGGTGCTGCGAAAGAGAAAAGGCTGTATGGCTGAGCATGCTGAGGTGCCCAAGAGAGACGCGAGCTCTGTGCTGCCGGATGGGAAGGGGAGGCGACTTCGAGCTTTCTCTCGAGAGGGGGGGGAAACTGCCAGGGACCTGCGAAAAGCATCGCCGGGATTGCAGATTGCGCTGGCAGGCAGATGGATAAGGAAGGATCGTGGTGGAAAGTTCTTGTCTCTAAAGTGTGAAGAAAAGGCTCCAGGGAGGGGGGGCTAATAGCGTCTACTCCGTCGCCTACGCGTTCGAAAAGACGACCATAGTAAGGAAAATGAGCTAACGCTAACGAAGAATGCTAATTACCGGCCAGGCGAAGTGACACAATGATGCCAAGGATCAAGCAAGCGGCAACACCACAACGGAGGAGAGTAAAAGTGATCCTGCGTTGGGGCTTAGACCTGGACTGAGGGAAACGTTGTAGAAGAATCATCCTTCGCGGAGAAAAAGACTCATGAAAGGAGAGTAAATCGGTCGCAGCTTAGGCTCCGGGAACGCTTCCATCTCACCAAAGAAATTGGATACAGAACAACGAAAAAAAAAAGTAAAGGACCGGGAAATCGCGATACTTCACGGCGAGAATAAAAACCAGAAAAAAAACCCCGCCCTCAGGGAGAGTATTTCCGACACTCAGGCCATTCGGATCAGCCACCAGCGCGTAGTCTCAGAAGGAATTTGGGGATGGGGGGGGGGGGGTGGGGGGGGGGGGGGGTGGGGGGGGGGGGGGGGGGGGGGGTGTGGGCCAACTCGTCGGGGGAGCAGAAATCAATCGAGCCTTCTACCAGCGTCTCGTATCTCAGCAAACCACGTATCCGTAAATAAATGCGTGCAAAGAAAAAAAAAAAGAGGACGTACTATTATTCCCCTAGATAAAAGCGACCATTCTCACAAAACTTAACACTTTACAAGAGAGGCAAGAATCATGCTTCAGTAGTAGTAGGAAGATGTAAAGAGACGGGAATTTCCTAATAGACGCAAAAAGCTCTGTTCGTGGCGAAAGGAGTCAAGAGCGGTAGGACCGTTGATTACGCGCAGTTGCGAAATGTTAGGGGAGAAGAACAGCAGTAAGGGCGTCTGAAAACAGGATGTCGCAGTAGGAGGGTGGACGAGGGGCGAAAAGGAGGGTC
>Ga0179593_1274268_pt1 | contig 22169 bp, 27 predicted proteins | sample CZODoug2_1_08_16_FD_185931 | JGI IMG/M metagenome (GOLD analysis project Ga0179593, IMG submission 185931) | Vadose zone soil fungal communities from Angelo Coast Range Reserve, California, USA - CZODoug2_1_08_16fungal (PacBio error correction) | ecosystem: Environmental > Terrestrial > Soil >...
GCGTTGGGCAAAAAGGAAGAGAAAACTCAGACAGGACAATGGCCCGGGGCAAAAGAGACAGGTCAGGAAGGGTGTCAAGAAGGGGCCAAAGCGCAGCCGTTGAGGGAACCGTGGAGAGAAAACGTCGTGTTGGGGGGGGAACAAAGAAAAAAAAGGGAAAAACCCCAAAGGGGGAGTGTAAGGCAAGAGTCCCAAAAGGGACCAAAGACGATCTCAACAACACACAACGGGAGGAGATCAATGGGGAAGTTTGGAACCAAGACTTAAAAAAAGGAAAACAGAGACCGGGTTCGACAATCTGGTACAAAAAGAAAAATCGCAAAACGAGACGGCGGTCAGCAAAACAAGTCGGGGGGCAGTGCAACAGAAAAAAAACCGGAAACGACTGTCGGCGCCCCGAAAACATAAAAAAAAAAAAAGGCTCGAGGATCCAAGCGAAGGGGCGGGAACCAAGCGAGGGTGGGGGCAGAACCTTGACAAAAAAAAAAAGAAAAGAAAAAGAGGGGGAAAAAAATGAAATGCCGTGGAGGAACCAAGCGCAGAAGAGGCTTTAAGAATGTGGGGGGAAACCGGTCAAAAGGAAAGCCGCTGAGGTCCGCTAGATCTCAGGGTTAAGAAACAACGAAAGACAGAATTTTTGGAGGAGCTAGGGAGGGAAAAAAAAGACAACGGTTCGACGCCTGACAACAGGACTGTGGGGGTCCTTGAAGAGAGAATGAAAATGGAAAGGAGTGTCAGCGTCCTTTTGTGAAGGAAAGGGGGAAAATTAAAAGTGGGAAACAACAGCTTGGAACAAGAAACACAAAAACTCAAAATTGCGAAAAAGATCAACCAGAACCGCCGCGGGGGACTGGGACGGCAACCAGGAGGGAACCACGCGGTTGCGAAACTGGGAAGCCTGGGGGGGAAGGGGGGGGTCCAAAAAGCACAAGAACCCCGAGGGTCACAGGGGGAACCTATTTCAAAATCGACAAAAAAAGGCAACCGGAGGGGAATAAAAAGGGTGATCACGGGGAGGCCCATATCACAGGATGATCAAAGGAAAACCCCTGCCCGCATGAAAAAAAAACAAGGTAAACAGAAGAACAGAAAAAAAAAAATGCCCCGTCACCACAACAGACGCTGAGGGTAAAATCAAACCGGCGCAAAAACCCTCGAACTCCCGGGTTGTGTGCCAAACGACAGCACCCACCACAAAACCTGCCGCCGGCTGAGCCAAATAAAGAGAAAAAGAAAAAAAAAGGACTAGGCGACACCCGGGTCACCAAGAAAGGAGAAAGACTCCATCCACGAGGAACAGCAAGCCCAAAGAACGGGGGCAGAGGTCCCGGAAAAAGGAAGCTCGTTGCCCTCGAAAAGAGGAGAAATGGGGGCAAAAAAAAAAAATGCCAACAGCACTGGTTTTTTTAACGATAGGGCCAAAAAAAAAAAAGTCTTGGTTTGTGGGGCTGGGGGGGGAAAAACAAAAAGTGCACAAAATGCGACTTGGTAAGGGATAAACGAAGCGCCTTTTATGGCGGGGAAAAAGAAAGCTTTTTGGAGAGGGAGGGAAGAAAGAGAACACCGAACCAGGGAACCTGCTACAGGCAGGACCGGTGCCGCCAGGGTGAAAGAAAGGGACTGTAAGGGAAGAGGGGAAAAGGGTAAGTGCCAGGGCATCTGCTGAGACAAATAACCAGGTTTACGCGCAGAAAAGAGGAACTTTTCAAGGTGAGAAAGGGGGAAGAAACTTGGAGGTGACCGGGGAAAAAGAAGCGAGTCAGGGGTTGGAAAAATTTTAACCGGAGCCAGGAGAAGGAACGAACGAAAAGGAGAAGCCCAAAAGGGTTTACGAGGACAGGGTCTGAGCCGGCAAGGGAAAAGAAGTCCCGTCGAGGGGCAGCTGGGCAAACGAAAAAAAAAAGCCTTCAAGAAAAGGCCACAGCTTTTGGGGGGAAGTCACTGACGCCAGTTACAGAGGGTAAACCCCAAGCCAAACACAGGTCCCTCCCACAGGGAAAAAAATGGGACTTTACGGTGGGGAACCATGGACCGAACATCAACCGCGTTAGAAGAAGTTGACCCTTGCTCGCACCCGATTTAGACGAGAAGGAAACCCCGGTGGCATAGGCAGAATTGGTTCAAACAGACGCCGTTTTCATCTCAAAAAAGAGGAAGACCTGGACCCGTTCACGTCGACTTACACGAAAAAGGTGTAAATTAATAAAAAGAAAAAAACTCCTTGCCGGGACAGAGAAAGGGGGGGCCTTTAGAGCGGGGGGGAAGACAACCTCATGGGAAAGCCAATTCCGGGAGGTAATGATGCCGTTTTAAGACGTTTATAGAGAGAGGACCAGTGAGTGCACGTGCGGTGGCGGGACAATAAAAGTCAACCTCGAAAAAGGGAAGGTGGAACCTAAGCAGTGCGCAGGGGGGTAGAAGAAAGGCTGTATGAAGCAAAGATGAACGACAACGTACCACGAATTTGCCAGGGGAAGGCAGGGGGTCTGCTGGTGGGAAGGAACGGTTAAGGATAAACGGACGGAGGTAAAAAAAAAAAAACAAAAACACGGTAGCCTTTATCGTCTTAACGAGGGAAGGGGGCCCAAACGCGGCCCCAAAAACGAGAAACACGGGGTTCCGTTGCTATCTGTGGGAATGTGACAGTTGAAACGATAATGAGGGGAGGAGAAGGGACCGGGAAAACCAAAAACGGTGATCCGGAAGGCATGCGGTCGGGACGAAACGCGAAAGAATCCCAAGGAACGTGGAACGAAAAAAGGGAGCCACACAACGTTTGTCGGAAGTATGGGGCAGGAAAAGATAGAAAGGCAAAGCCGAAGATCCGGAAAAAAAAAAAACGGACCCCCATAAAAAAAAATTGGGGAAACCAGGTTGCTCCAGATCCAACGCCAGAGAGGATGCAACTCGTTTTGTTTGTGGCAAGAGAAGACAGGGGCAACAAACGAGGGTGTGAAAAAGACGTATAACTAAAAAAGCGGGTGAAAACGCTGACAAAACGCAGCATGGGGGGGTAAATACTAAAAGTTGGGAAAGGAAGGGGTGGTTGACCGTCGGAAAAAAACGCCCCTTGCGTGTCGAAAAGGAGTTGGTAATAGCTGGTCGGGAACCGGGGAGAAGCCCGGAAACCGGATGGCTAACGAACGAACGCGGCCGGGATAAAATGAAGATGACTGAAAACAGCCTAGAAATGCCTATCAAAAGGAAAAGAAGACGCCGTTTTTGGTAAAGGCAAAGGGGACGGTAGAAGTCAACCCCCAGGGAAAAAAAAAGGTTGGGGTTACACAGGGGAAAGGGCATTGTTGAGGGTCACAGGGGTGGAGGAGGGGACAAAACACAGTATTAAATGTAACAGGTGCAAAACGGGAGGGGAGAGAAAGTGAGCTCGGCCTGCAACACGTGGAAAACCAAAAGACCCGCCGATCAGGTCAAAGGAAAGCCAAAAAACCCGAAAACGTGGCATGAAAAAAACTGAAAGGGGGGGGTTACGCGAGGGAGAGGAAACGGAGAGGGTCTAAGTTCCACAAAAAGGGGATGGGCACTTCCGGAGAAAGTGACAACGAAAAAAAGGGGGGCTGTGGGCCTGTGGCAGATCCGGAAGGGTCATACGAGCTAAAACCCCCGTGCAAGACAAAAAGGAAAAAAAAAAAAAGAAGGCGAAAAGGGAGTGGTTCTCTTACACAACCAGTGTAGCCCAGAAAGACCAGAGGGATGGAAAGTCCTTTTTACCGTCAAAAACCCGGAAAAGACCACGTGGGGGAAAAACCAGGGAAGCTGGAAGAGGGCCTGAACGCAACATGGAAAAGTCGCGCAAGAACATTGCGACCATCCCCAACATCATACTGGCGGGAAGGAAAGACAGAAACAAAAGGGAAGGAAAAAAACTTCCCGTTTGGCCACGGAATCTAAAAAGCGCCAAACGAAGCAATCTGAGCAAGCGGGAAAAAAATAAGTTGACAAAAAATCCCAGGAACTCGCAACACTAGAACAAAAGGGGGAGGAGGCTGAAAAAAAAGGGAATGGACGTCCCTTTGGGGGTAGTCAGGGGATGTGCTCGAGTTTCCAACCGAAGGTCGGGGTTGGCACCAAAAAGACGGAGAGAAAAAAAGTGGAAAGTAGTGGGGGAGTGAAAAAATTATCTGCGGTGGGATGAAACTCCGCGCCGAAACCACGTTTTAGGTTGAGACAGTCAGTGTCAAAAGACGGGGGCCAGGGGAACCAGGGGGGGGGCCATTGTCGTTACGAAGAAGCATCCAGACAGTGTATACGCGGCTAAACCCATTTGCCAGAAACGAAATACGCCTTGATGAACAGGGAGACACGAGTGGGGGGAAAGACCTCACTGGAGAAACGGAATGGCTTCAACATGCCAAAAAAAAACAACGCACACTTGGGGGGAGAACGGCCATCAACAAGTGAGTGAAACGTCCACGCCGCATAGGCTTTACGCTACAACAGAGAACGCCAGAAGCGAGCAAAGAAAAGGTTTTTTTGGGGGAGAAAAGGAAAACGAGAGGAGGGCAAACTTCTCACGGGGGAACAAAAAAAAACGTGGGGCCGGGATCTCACATGGCATAGAGAAAAACAGAAAAAAAAATGGGGCCCCTACCTGTTACGGGGGTTGAAAAAATCAAAAAAGTTGCCCCTCAAAACCGGCCCCTCAAAACTTGGTCCCGAAAAAATTGGGGAAAAAAAGCAAAAAAAAAAGGTAAAATGCTACCAACTTGGGGGCAAAGGTTGCTGCTCCGTGTGTCGCCGGTGAGCCGCTTATTGTCCAGCATCTAAGGTCTCCAGCGGCGTCTTATAAAAGAAAAGAGATCAACGCCCGGTCTCCTGGAAACAGCGGAAATACCATGTCAACCGACGCAAAGAAGGGCACTGGGGAACAACACACCTGAAAAAAAACTTGAAAAAAAATGCGCCACCTGGACTCGTCAGTTCAACTGCACGGGAGTCCGTGATCGCAAAAAGCCCGGGGTTGCCAAGGATGTACTGCGTCTACAAAAAAAGGAGGGAAGAACAAAAGGGACGGGCCTGTGATCTTAGCACCGGGCAAAGAAAAAAAGAGGGGGGATGACTATCTCGGCGTGTATAGCTGGTCCGCCATCAGAGACGAAAAAGGGGGAAAGTTTTGGCAAATCCACGTGGGGGGGCCTGTCGGAGTCAAAAACGCGCAAGGTTGAAAGACTCAGCAGAATCACAGCACCGGGCAGCTGAACGCCCGCACAATGACGCTGGACGTCAACACCGAAAACCGAAACAAGAAAAAAAAGGTTCCTCTGTGTGGTGACAAGGAAAAGGGGCCACAGTTTACGCCGTCATCTAAAAAAGGGTACGACGGAGTGTGGGAAAAAAAAAACACGGACGTGGTGGGGAAAAAAGGATAAAAAAAGCCACGCCGTGCAATGTCAAATCTGTGGAAGGAAAAGGACGCCGTGCACAGGCCATACGCCCTTCGACTTCAAAAAAAGCGAAAACCTGACTCTGGGCACCACAGCAAACTTGACGCAGGAGGGCGGCGCACGACCGGGACAACGACTGGAGGTCGTTTTAATACAAAACGAAAAACTACTTGGCAACCTCAAGTCCGAAGGCCAAGCAGCGGCACCGATGGTGGGGGGGCAGCTAAAAAGACTGAAGAAAAGGAAAAAAATTACGAAGGGAAAAGACTTGTGTTGGGGGGTCGACTGGATCAAAAAGTGCGTGACGAGACCGAACGTGGCAAGGTCCTCCAGGGGGGAAGCGTAGAAAAGGTCAGATAACCAGGGGACCGACTGGACACCCCCGTGTGGGGAAAAAAGGGTAGGTCGAAATCGGGGCGGAGAACACGGAAAAAGTCCTACTCGGGGGGGTGTGAAGGAGGGCACCGGAAGAGGCAGGGGGAGGGAAAGATGGGGAAAAAAGAGAACATCGACGCGCAATTAAAAGCAAAAACGCTTGGCAAAAGAACAATTAGCCGGGTGTAGGGGAACGCGGAAAAAAAAACGAGGGCATCTTGGGACTCGGAAAAATGAGGAGTCTCGACCCTCGGTTACCTGTAAGGGAACACCATGCAAGCGAACCAGAGCATACTTCGAAAAATCCGACAATTTAACGGTGAAACGGGGCGGGCAACCGCCTAGACAAAACGGTACATGAGGGCGGAGAACCCTCAACTGCAACGTAGCTCTGAAAAGGAAACCCGTCTGCAGACCCCGCAAAGCTCAACAGCGCCGCCATCAAACTGGATTCCGGTGAAAGTCTCAACCGGAGAACGGTTGACTGCAGTTCGAAAGAAAAGGGGGGGTCTTCTTCCTTGAAGAAAGAAATCAAAAGCCTTCACGTGGACCAGAAAAAGGTTCCTTCAGGAGAAGTGCAGGTAAAGCCGCTGAGAAAAAAGGGAAATGGGACAAACCATCCCAACAAAAAGGCAATTTTTGGCAGGAATCCAGGGAATGGATAAAAAGGGCCGCGGGGGCCAAGACCAGTAACAGTGGCAACCTGTTTTCCGGAGAAGCAACGCAGGGTTCGGTGGAACTGGAACAAAATCGTCGGGATGAGTTTCGTTCTCGGGCAACATTTGTGGGGCAGAAACCGGGAAAAATAATGACTCAAAGGGTCTGTGGGGAAAAAAAGGGGTGGCACTAAAAACCGGGCCGGTCGAGGGGTTTGTTCGAAGGCATGGCAGAAAGAACGAAAGGTACCGGACAAATCGTGTGAGGGGGGATGGGGTCTCGGGAGTGCAATCAACCAGTCAGGGGGCTCTGAATCATCCCGTCGGATGCACAGGCACATTCAAAAGTGTCATAAGCGGGGGGGGGGGAAAAACCAACTATGTGACTAGGACATCACGGAGGCCGAAACTCGGTTCTTGGGAAAAATACAACAGGTCGTAGAACGCGTGACCCAGAAATTCGACAAAAGAAAGCGGCGTTGAAGGAAAATTTTCGCAGCTGAAAAAAGGGTCAGCCTTGGAAAGGGGAAACGGTCATTTGAAAAAAAAACTACAATCAGAAAAAAAAGTTTCACATTTTGGAATGATGCTGGACCAGCAAGGGTCGAGCGGCGTCAGTAAAAGCTCAAAGAAACCCGAGCAATCAAAGAACAAAGTAAGCGTCAAAAGAAAACTTAACAAAGGAAATATAGCAGGAAAGGCAGAGAAAACCGGCCAAACAGGAGGGATAAAGCAAAAAAAAGAGGCGGGGGGAAAAGACGCATCACTAACACGAATCTTTGTGTAATTTTGCACCTCGCGGTGGAACCGGATCGCCGGGAACTCAGAGAGAAGGAAAAGTGGGCGGCACGACTACAGTCGCAGGTGGGAAAACTAATGGCGGCAGGTGTTGGCCAATCGCACAAGACCCGTTCCGGAAAAGGCCGGTGAAAGTTGAGAAAGCGGGCGGGGGGGGAAAAAAAGGGAACCACGTCCTGACAGACTGTCGTGTACGGAAAGAAAAAAAAAAAAGGGGGGGAAAAAAAAATACATCGATGAAAACAAAAACAACGGAGAAGGGAGAATTGACATGGGGGGACATTGGGACCTAGGTTTGCCAGTAACGGGACAGCTTGAAAGGGACGGGGGTTCAAAAAAACCGCTGTAAACAAAAAACTGGATCGCACAACGAAGCAAACCGAGTCGCCCCGAGGCCACACCGCCGCAACATGAGAAAAAACACTGCTGGGTATGTCGCGGCCACGAAGAAGAAAGGGGGTCTAAAAGGGGGAGTCAAAAAAGCCAACGCTAGTTCAAAAGGGGGGAAAGAAATCGTGAAGAATGATGACACCGGGGACCACCGCCAAATATTGAGGAGAGGAATGTTTGAAAGGTCAAAAGGATCAACGCTTACGTAAAAAAAATAGAAAAAAAAAAAAGGTTTAAGTCAAAAGAAAGCGAACTGGTTGGGTGGTCCGAGGGACTCGCGAGGGGAAAAAACTAAGAAAATGCCTTTTCCTTAGAGAAAATGAACAAGGTTGGGGGAAAATGGATGTTGGGGACGACGGGGTTTGTGAGAAAAAGAAGATTTCACACCTGGACAACAGGAAAAAAAGCAAAAAAAAGAAGGTAGGGAAAAGAGACGGCAAAAAACCAAAAAAACGGCCTTTGTTCTCGTTACGCCTATGCACGCGTTTCAGACAACAGGCGGGGGTCTCAAAGAAAAACCGATGTGGGCACGAGAACAGGGCGTATGGAATCGACCCTCAAGCCAGGCCAAAACCTGTGATGAACGGGGTGGATAAACGGGGCGAAAAGAGGAAGGTGGATGAATCAGAAGCAAACCCGAAAAGCGATGACCTGGGGCCGAAGAAAAAAAACTGGAAAAAAAGATCGCGACCGCCGCCACCACACGAAAAGCTTGGTAATGAGATTTACATACGCCATGAAAAAGGAACGAAAAACCACTCTCGACGGAAAAAACGGGGGTGAATTGCCAATCTCAAAAAAGCAAAACCGCCCCGGATAGCAGACAGACCAGAAAGAATACGCTCGAAAAAAATAAATGCCGGAGAAAAAATACACGCAAAAGGAAAACCGAACGGAGCATGAATCCACAGGACAAAAATTGAACGTGTTAAAAAGACCAAACGGGGGGGAAAAACATGACGTAAGAAAGTCAAGACCAGCTCCTTAGGGGGTGATTTTCCTCAAGGGGTGCAAAAAGTTTGTGAACAAAAAAGATCCGCCAAAAAACGCTGGTGAGGGGGGAGCAAAAAGGCACGGACAAAAGCTTTGAAATGGGGCAGAGAGGAAAAACGAAAGCAGCCAGGGGTGAAAATGGTCAACGGAAGCGTGAGATGAAGTCAGACAAACGGAACCCTTAGAAAGGAAAAGTAAGCCGCCCGGTTTTCAGAAGGGGACAGGACATCACAGTGAGTTAAGTGTCGGGGAGCGGGCACTGAAAGCGCAGGAGCAAGGGGAAAGCGGACAAAAGCCCGAAACGGTTTGACCTTTTGAGGGCCAAGTTCGACTGACGGTTGGAACCGTGACCGAGGGAAAAGGGGACAGAACCCCTGGGGTCACCTGGGGGGAAAGGGCAAAGAAAGGTCGACTATCGAGAAGGCAACGCCCTGGGTTGACGTAAGCCAACGGGGGGGGCATACCCAAGGGAAATGAAAAAACTACTCACAGAGAACAAGGGGCGGGCATAAGGGTGGATAAACCAAAGTCATGCAGGTACAGCTGTTTGTGAGGAAGAAAGAGGAGGGCAGGTGGCAAAGGAGAAACCCCCACCGTTGGTTTTCCCCGGAAAAACAACGGAGGTGGAAAAACCAAATTGACCAAAAAAGGGACATCCAAACCGCCCGGGAGACTGTTTGCCGCCTGGCTGAAAAAAGGGGTAGGAACGTTGGCCCACAACACAAAAAAAGAGGTCCAACGTTCATATCGGCCTGGGGGCTCAAGATCCCCCTTTCGGGTCGAGAAAAAAGGTGGGTCAATCAAAGAAAAAAGACAAAAAACGCTGCCAACGGGGGGGACAGAAGGCAGGGAAGGGTACCTTAAAGGAGAAAACTCGGGGTCACCGCTGAAAAATTGGGGGGAAACGAAAATGAGGTTGCAGTTAGGAAGCGCGGGGTATAAAAAGAAAAAAAAAACCAAGTCTTGAAATCTCCGGGGACAGGGGGAAGGAAAAGCAGAAAATCCGGCCAGAACTGTCTGTGGGGGAAAAAGAAAGTGGTGGCACGCAGGAAAGAGGAGTATGCCTGGGCCGAGGGCGACACTTGAAACAAAAAGAGGGGGGGGACCAGGTGATAAAGAGGAGTTTGTTCCTCCGTTTCATGACGTAAGCCGGCACAAACAACAGCCTTGCCGTAACTCAGACAACTGGGCGGGGGAAGAGGGACAAGGTTTCCCAGCCCAAAGAAAACAACAACGACGTAAAAAAGGTTCCGTTGCAAAAACAAGAGGTGGGGAGAGGTTGAAGTGAACGCGTACTGGCGGCGTGTCAGAGAGTTGGTCAGATCGTTTGAAATTCTAGAAAGGCTCGTTAAAAAAACGAGCTAATGAGGAGCAACGGCCACACGAACGTTGGGGGACCACCCTCAAAAAATGCCACCCGTTGGGTGTGCCGTACGTGAATCTTAAACAGGTAGTGCCCCAACCTAGAAGGATCGAAAAAAACAGACCGTTTGCAAAAACGAATCCCAGCGCCGGAAAGCGTGCTCCTTACGAAAAGTTGGGTCAAAGAAAAAAAAGGGCACGTAGGACCAACCGCCGGTGGACTGGAGTAAACGGTTAAAATACGACACCTTAACGTTGAAACTGAAAAACTTGAAGACTGTCACAAAACATGAGGGGGAACAGGGTGAAAGGCAGGGTGCCGTCCGACCCCAACTCCAAGGAAGGAAAAAAAACGAAAAACAGTTGTTAGGAAAACTTGGTCGGGTAAAACCCGGCGACGCCAGCACAACCGGACTACAACAAAAAATAAAATCCAGAGTTCTGACAAAAGGCAGAGTAATAAACCGAACGGAGAAGACCGCCGGGTGGGAGAGAACCAAGGTCGCCTACCCAGGGAGGGACCAATTTGTGAAGGGACACAGGGTGGAGGGGCCACAGGTTTGAGAACAGGGGTTGGTGGGGGGGCACCTATTTATTTACGGAGCGATTATTAACAGGTGGAGATCCAATCGGCCGGCCACGACCGTTTGGGGCTCCGATCTTGGGAAACCAGTGGTCCAAAAACCCAAACCTCAGCGCCATAGGGAGACTCGCTTTAACAGACCAAAAAAAAATTGCGGGCGCCGTTTCAAACTCAACTGCGTCTGCCCAAGGAAAAAAGTCCTAAGATTAAACGGGGGGGGCCCCTGTGGACCTGGACAGGAACACAGGGAAAGTCGACAGCAGAACAAACACAACCCACCTCGGAAAACCGTCCGCAAGCAGGGCTTAACGTGGCTTACTGCACAACACCATGGTGTGAAAATAAGGTAAAGGGAGGGGGGGGGGATCACTTTGGAACCTTCACCGAAAGAAAAAAAGGGGGAAACACGGAAAAAAAAGGCGGACCGGTACGAGCACACAACCTAACGTGGTGACACGAGAACAAAAGGAAAAAAAAAGAAAAAGGGAAAGAAAACCATCCAAAACCAAAAAAAATAGGGCGAAGCAAAAACTAAGGACCATATCTTCGGTGACACAAAAGGGTTCGTGGGGGTAAAAACGCAAGAAATCTACCAGAGTCCAAAAAGAATTCGTCCGGAAGCGAAAAACAAAATACGGTGGTCCAAAATTCTACGCGCACAAACAACAAAAAAAAAAGGGAAAAGAAGAAGATTTGGACGGAAATTGGGGGGGGGGGGGGGAGAAGGGGTTTGGACTCAGGGCCTTTGAGCGAGAAGGATTGTTGGAACACGACGTTCCGTATTTTCACCGAATGTGGAGGAGTTGCTTCGCAATAGCTGGAAAGAGACGAGGGGGGAGGGGCCCACCGTATGCAAAGAGGAGAACCAGTTCAGTTGGAAGGGGAACCGTCCGCATCAATATGTTGGTCGGTGTTGTCCAACCAAGTTGGCTTTGGGGGGTGCAACCGGAAAGAGACAAGAAAAGGTATACGAGGCAGACACCCTTGGGGGGGGAAAAGGAAGACTGTCTGTCACGACACTTGAGCACGAGGAGCCTTGACAAAGAAAAAGAAAAAGAAAAAAACGGAATAAGCACAAGGCCACAGCCACCCACAAAAAAAACGCAGCTAAAGGGGGGAGTGAACGGCGAAACCAGGCTATCTTACCAAGAGAAACAAGCGAGACACAGCAAAACGAATCGAGCACAAAGGGTGTTGGCGTTGCCAACGAAATTCGGGGAAAGGGGCCGGGCCCCCTGTGAAGGACGAGATAGCATGGAGGTAGACCCCACAGGAACCCTAAATCTGGCACCAAAAAAAAAAAAAAAGTGGAACCAGCAACACCCTGTGCCCTCAACAAAAGGGCCCTCCAACTTTGTACCTTCCACCTTGGGTAGTAACCACTTTGCGGCACAAAAAGGCGTCATGGCGGGAAAGGGGAGCTCGGGGCAGGGGGTCAAGCATCGGACGTCTGCAGAGGAACGGGGTAGGGTAGAACAAACAACGACACAAAGGAACGTGAGGACCGGTCCGAACAAAAGTACTGTCGCCGACCGCCCACGAAGGCGAAAGGGGTCAAACGAAAAGAAAAAACTCCACCCCTGAAAGAAAAAAAAGCCCGGGACGCGGAAAGTTTTCACACTTCAAAACAGGTGGGGTCGTATCCCGGATCAAAAAGGGGGGTGGGGTGCGGGAAGTGACTGAAGGGACGAAAAAAAAAAGGAACAGGAATAAACTTCCAGTCCCCGGGAGAGGAGAAAGAAACGTGGGGCTGGGGGGGGCCAAGACTCGTCGGTTGCCATATTAGCTGTCCGCACAAAATCACGTAAGACAAAGCGCCATTGGGGAGGTACGTGAACCAGAAAAAAAAAAAGAAGGGAACCCAGGACACCGCTTGAGGGTTACAAACGAAGATCAGGATCAAGGATCCTGGACCCCGGCAAAAAGCTTGAAAGACCGGAGAAAGTTCAAAAAAACAAGTTGAAAAGCCCACCTCGGGGGAACAAAAACGGGAAACCGTGGTTTTCTTCGGGGGTGCAATGGGAAACAAACGGGGTCACCTTGTACAAACAAGGAAAAAAACAGAGGAAAAAATTGACGGCAACAACAGTGGGCCGGGGTTAACCCACGACGTAAAGGAAAGACCACAGCCAGCCCACAGGCCGTCACGGGCAAAGCGGGTACGTGGGAACGTAAGGGAAAGCCAGGACATAGACCTGGACAACTACGAATAAAAACAGGCTCCAAGGAAAAAAAAGAGGGGACACAGCAGCAGTCAATGAAGGGAGGCGGGAGGCCCGTCTCGGGCACTACGGGGGCTCGTGTTAAACGCGACTAATAACGGGCAACTCCCTAGAAGACAAAGACAAGCGGGCAACCGAGTGTGGGGGGAAAGAGCTACCCTCTAAGAAAAATCCCTGCCGAAAAAAGCAAACAAAGCGTGGGTTGACTTCTTCAACGAAGTCAAACTTGACTGCCTGCGACCCGGAAGCAGTCCTCACGCGAAAACTTCGAAACCAAAGTTGACAACGTGGAAAAGGAAAAGGAGGCTTACATCGGGGGAATATCAATCCGGCCACCAAAAAGAAGGAACGCGTGTGGGGGGAATTATGTACACCGGCCAGCATCTGGACAGTGGAACATCACCATCGGGGGGGAGAAAAAGAAAAAAGGAGGGGGACCCATCTTAAATCTTGGGAGCATCACGGGGGGGCCCGCCGGGCCATCTGCGCGTAACCCTGAACAAAAAAAAAAAAAAGTGAAAATCGGAAGAACGTCAAAAATCTGATGATTCGCTCTCATCCGCAGGCAAGTTCCGGTGAACGGGGCACCGTCCAAACCCGGCCTCGGTGTCACCGGAAAGGGAAATGAAAAACACTTCCCTCAAAAAAAAAGGGGGGGAAGAGGACCGCCCCTGGGCCGTCACACGGGACTCACTGCATCATCAACAAAGACCGGCAACTACTAACCTGATTAAAAACAAGGAAGAGAAACCCCGGGGAGCAAACCGGAAGGGCCAAAGGGGGGGCCAGCCGGGTGTCGCTGAGTCAGCTCACCAGAAGTCACGTGTTGAAAAAAACCAAAACGGAGGGGGGATTCGGAGCAAATCATGCCATTCAAAAGAAAGGGGGGGGGAACGTGCACGGGGGTGGGGCTCGCCACAGCACAAAAAATCCGGGTTTTGGCAGGAATCCTGCCCAATGGGGCCCGGTACCCGAAGGCCCGCGGGAAGAAAAAATAAGCACCAGGGGACCGACCTCGGCAACTGTAAATGCTGTTTCAGAAAAGGAGAGAGGGATGGCATGGCAACACATTCCCTGCCATAATTTGGGCCGACGAAAAAAAAAAAACGGGTCTGGGATGACAAGAAAAAGGTTAGGGGGAAAAATGGCAACCAACCCGGGCTTCATATTTTTGGAGAGGAGGGGGAGGGGAAAGCCGTCGTGGGATGAACTGGTCGCGAAGTTCTCCATTTTTTCGTCACAGGGGGCCCGGAAAGGCCGAACGAAAAAAATCGAAAAATCATCAAACGGTGACTCTGGGAAAAAAAAAAAAAGAAAACCAGTTGGAAATCAAAAGCGGAAACCTGGCTATGTCCAAGATGACATCACGCATGGGGGAAAAACGAGGACACCCGGGTAGGGGGGGAAACAAGAAAAAGGTGAGGAGGGAACGCGGGAAGAATGACCGGAAAGGAAAGGAGGGGTGGAAAGGATCTTTGCGCACAGGGCGGACTTGGTCAGCGTTGGAAAGGGAAAATCTCCAGTGTGAAAAAACTCACAACGTCAGGAGGAAAAAAAAAAAAAGCACCAAACTTTGACAATTGGGTTTTTTTCAGGGGAGAGAGAAAGGACCAGCATGGGGGACGAAAAAGCGCGTCGGGGAAAACCAAAAAAAACGAGCCCCGAAAAAAAGTTCGGCTTTCGTGCCCCGTACACAAGGAGATATATGGAATCAACAACGGGCAACAGGATAAGGGAAAAAAAAATTGGACTGATAAGAACTGCGCGTGGGGAAAAAAGAAAAAAAGGAAGATTGGTGGGGGGGGGAAGTTTTGCCCTCGCCGTGGCCGTCATCAACGCCCCGAAGAATCGAACAGGGAGAAAAGGCGACACCCGACGACAGTCGCATATTTGTCTAAAGAGGGAGGTGGCACCCGCCGAAGATTGGAGGGGAACGACGGGGGACGGGGCGATTCGCCGTTTTGGTTTACCCACAGTGGAAGTACTGCAGCAGTCGGTGGTACGGAAAAGAACTGTCCAAGGGGAACCCCCGGGGAAGAGAGAGAAAAAAATACAACGGAGGAGGAGCAAAAAAGGAAAGGAAAAAAAGGGGGGGAAGGTGGTGAAACCGTCCTTGCCGACACGCCGCTGCAGACTTGGTTTTCTGCCCACCTGCTGGTAAACAAAAACGAGGGATCGCACATCACGGCAAGACAAAAAAAAAGGGGAACTCAAAGGCAAAAGAGCGCCAATGATTAACACCGGGGAATGTGAGCATGGACGTGACCCATTAACAGCCGGGTGTCAGGAGGAGTCCGGAAACCTAACCGGTCACAAAGCGAAAGGGCACGAACCCCAAAACACCGTGTTACACCCATAGGGAAAAGAAAGGGGGGCGTAGACAAAATCCGCCAGAAATTTTGCCGTCACGTAAGCCGAACGGGGAAAATGGAGGAAGCCGGGGTTAAGTCACGGGAAGAAAAGGAAAGGGGTCAGCTCGGTCTTGAGCTTAAAGGGAGAAGACCCATGCGCCCTTCAACGAGCAGCAAATGAAAAAAATGTGGAAAAAGTGAGTGGGTGCAGAAAAGGAAAGTGGGGAAAGAAACTGACAGTCCCTTGCCAACGAGTAAACAGCAAAAAACAAAAAGGCAAAAAGAACCCCGGGGCACCGAGAAACGTTCGTGGGAACGCAGAAAAAGCAAAAAAAAAAAAAAAGAGGGGGAGGAAAGACCTGGGTACTTTTGAACAGAACCAGAACCCAAGATTGGGGGGGTTCCTCGCAGGGATGGGAAAAATCGACATAGCCAGGCAAACGCGGTTATGCGCGGGGGAAAAATGCGGACCAAAAGACGGAAGAGAAAGAGCCCCTGCCAAAATTCAAATTAAACGAAAAAGAAAAACAAAAAGGAACAAAGAAACGAACCAAAAACGAAAAAACCACTGACGCACTTGTTGACCAGGACAAAGGCCGAAAAAACACAGAAGGCCCGGTTGAGTGGGAATGGCCAGAAAAGCAACCGTGCTAGAAAGAAAAGAAAAACAGGCCCGTCAGCCCTAAAGCCCCAAATTATTGCCGAGAACTAAAAGCCATCGACCAAAAAAGAAGGGCAGAAAAAAGACAACCGACAGGAAACGTTTAAAGGTCGGAAACCTACGTAATAGTTTGGCCACAGGCAACGGGACCGGGAAAGGAAAAACAATTGAGAGAAAAAAAACCCCGCAGGGGGGTTGGGCTGGGGAAACAAAGTGAAGGAAAAAAAAGGGATGGGAAAAGGACTTTTGTTCGGAAGCACCTGTGGGTCACGTGAGCATGTTGACCAGGAAGCAGAGAACAACCAACCACTGAAGCACTGACAGGTAAAAGTTGGCCAAAGGAAAGGGGGGAGAAAAAGGGGTGAACCCCCGAAGCAGAAAGTCTGCGCTGGGGACTGAGCTCAAAGGAACGAAGGGGGGGGGGGGGGGGGGGGCAGCGCAGGGAAAAAGTCAACGACATTTGCATTAAAAAGACGGGGGGGGGTCGCACTTAACCGGGGAAAGGAAGACCGACGGCGGGGGGGGGGCCGCAACCGTTGGTCACACCGGACAGTCAAGGGGAAAAGATAAGAGCGATAAAATTTCAACGGGGGAAAGTCAAGAGGGTAGAAAAGCACCATGGTGACGAGCAGTAAATGCCCGGGAAGAAGCGGAGAAAAAAAACCGACGCAGAAACAGGGCAAACATCGTTTGTTTGTGAGAGGAAGCTTCGATGGCACGTCAAACAAACGTTCCCCAGGTGGGGTGCCAGCAGCGGCCAGGGGGAAAAGTACATCAAACGCGTAGACGAAAAGGAACTACGCCCAGGGTAGACAAGGAAGAAGGTCCACCCACGGGGGCCAGATGGGCTAACTGGTGACATACCCGGTGAAGCGCCCCAAAGGAATAGGGCCGGGGTTCGGGTAAAAAGGACACACAGGGGTTGAGAAGTCGGAGAACCCACGCCTTGCGGGTCGAAGGCAGGGAAGTGGTCTTATGATATTCAAAGCTGGGGCGGGAAAAAGGAACACCAATTCAACTGTGAACGCTGAAATTGTTGGCCAGTCAGAAAGGAGGTTGCAACCGTAGGGAAGTCGAGGGGGATACACGACGCCAAAAAAGGGCGGGGAAACCCTGAAAAAAGCCCCAACAGCCGCACTCCCATCGGGAGAAGCTACTGTGGGGACAGAGCCAGGCACAGGTGAAAGGACGTAAGTCGTAAAAAAAAGGGGGGCAAGCCGTAACGTTAGAAAAGGAAAAAAGCTTTGGCCAAAATGAAATGGGCCGGGCCGGCAGGAAGAAGGGGAATATAACGTCAAAAAACAAAAAAAAAGGTGCACCTGACAGGAGAGAAGGGGCGGCATTACAAAGGTTACCCAAAGCAAACCACACACCGAAAAAAAAAAACGGGTGGTCCAGGTAGCAGAGGGGGGGGACGAACGCGTACTTGGGGCAAAGGGCGTCATCACCGGGGAAAAGAAATAGGGAAATTCATTAATGAAAACTTCTTAAAAAAGGGGGAAAGGAAAAAGAAAACGCCAAAAATAAAGGCGGAAAAAAAAAAATGCGCCGTTGTAGGACGTGATGGGACAAAAGGACCAAAGGAGCACCAACCATCAAAGGAGGAAAAAAAAGAGAAGCGGACCCCAGAACAAAGGTTTGCCCCCTGTGCTCAAATCAAAAAATCGCCGAAAGTTCTGCTTAAGGAAAAAAAGGAGTTTTGGGTTTGTGACCGACGGCAATCGGGAGGTAAAAGGGCAAACAAAAGAGTGCCGGGAGCACGGGACGACCAACCTGGGGGGACCGGGGTGAAAAGTGCCTAGTGGAAAAAAAAGAAAAAAAGGCTTGGAAAACGCAGGGGGTGGATTCAGGGTGGGCCGTAGGAAACCAGCGCCTTTCAGGGAAAGGTAAAAACACGGCGACAATTGTGGGGCCAGGGGGGGGGGGTGCGGAAACCGAAAAACACGACCAGCCAGCGGGCATAAAGAGGACGCCATCTTAAAAAGATAACTAATGGAGGGAACACAAGTCCGATAAAAGGCTAGGAAAGGAAAAAGGAAGCTCATTTGGGAAACTACCGCTGATAGAACACAAGTTTGGAAGGAACAAGGTTGAAGGTAAACAAGTGGGGGGGAAAAGGGCACAGTTTGTATTTTCAAAAAGGGGTTGATTGGGCACAGCAGGAACATTTGGTTATAGGGGCCAATTTGGGAAGTCTCGCCTTCAAGCCCCCAAACAGGGTTGCATAAAAAGGCCAGTGTTCCGCAACACAAAAAGAGGGGGCGCGGCCCATTAGGCAGTTCGCATGTTGGTCCAGCCCATAAATGGCGGCAAACGGAAAAGCCACTCGTACTGGGAGGGGAAGTCCTGGTCAGGTTGCTCACCTAGGGGGGGGTGGAGGGCCTTGGACGCCAGTTGGTAAAAAAACACGCAAGGGGAAAAAAAAAAGCCCTACCACTGAAAAAAAAAAAGGATCAAGTTTCCGAAGGAAACGAACGGTTTTCTAACCGCCTGAAGCACACCCGGGTTGGAAAAAAAAACGGGTATAAAAGGCCGAGGGAGCAGGGGGAACAAGAAAAGGCAAGCCAAAAGGTGAATACCACAAGATGGGAAATGAACAAGGAAAAGACACATTGAACTGTCGCGCAGGGCACAAATAACGGGCAAAACCCGGTCCCAAAACTAACAACCGCAGAGAACGGGAGAAGAACTAACGAAAAAACACCACAGAACTTTGACAAGACGACGATGACGGGAAAAAAAAACGAGATAACGTTAAAGCCCTCTATCAAATGGAGTAACTACTTCCAAAGAAAATTCAACAAGATACCAAAAATCAAAGACACAAACACGGGGAGGGGAAAAAAGAGAGATATTGGGACTTGAATGGGGGGAGGTGAGACCGAATCTGCGCGAGTGGCGACGTAGTCTGGGTTGCCCCACAGGCCGTACGGGTCACCGATGGGGGGTCGGAAAGTAGAGGCTACCCTGACTTCTGTTGGAGGGGGAAGAACGTATCCCAGAAATACCAAGTGAAGGGCCACTCTGTCCGTACCCCCCAGTCAAAGAAGTGGGTCGTTTTTCAACAGTTGGCTTGGGGGGGTCACGGGGCCGGAAATGCCCCATCCAGGTTATAAGAGAGAGAAAAACCCCTGGGTGTGGTGCTCTAAAAAAAAGCAAAAAAGAGACTAAACTTTGAGCACGAGGTGGGAAGCTCGGCCGAAGCGGAACGGGGAACAAAGAAACAAAAAAAGCCAACCACCACTCACAGGAGAAAGGACAAAGCGTCCAGGGAGGTAGGGGAGGGGGCCGCATAGGCCCGGACGATAAAAGCTGAGACGGCAAGAGCGCGAACGAAGTGGGGGCTGAACGGAAAGAAAAAAAAAGAGGGAGGGAGGGACCAACGGAGAAAAGAAAAAAGGAGGAAGGGGGCAAATATCTCCCCGCCAAATTTCCCTACCATGCTGGACCATCCACACTGGGGGGCCAGGAACCTTGTGGAAAAACCAGGAAAAACACTGTGAACAGAAACCTTGGGGGAACAAAAAAAGGGGGAGCTAACAGCGTGACGGGGAAAAAAAAAAAACAATCAATGCCGGTGTCTCCCGTGTCTAACCGGGATCCTCGGCACATTGTAAGCAAGAAAAAAAAAAATGAATAAAGGGGGAGGAACCGTAGCCAGAACTGGTCACTTGGCATCGGGGAAGGGAAGGGGGAAAACAACCAACTGATGACCAAAAAAGGGAAAAAAAGGGACGCCCGAAGGCCGCTGGGGCCGAAGCAAAAAACTGACTCCACCCGTGAAAAAAAAAAAAGGGAGTGTAAAAACGGCAAACGTGATAAAAAGGGTGATCCGCACTCAGTGGGGGGGCGTGAGTGATGCGTCCCGAACACAAAAGAGTCAAGGAAAACAAACGCTGTAGCGAGGGAAAGAGAGCACATGGAAACTTTGAAAGGGGGAGGGGGAAGGCAATCAACAGGGAGGGGGCCATAGGCACATGGTCCCGCAAAGAACAAGGAACGACAAACGGGGAAGGTGTGGGACGGGAAAAAAGGAAATAAAAGGGGAAGGGCGTTCAAAAATTAAAAATAGGGAAAAGGCATTCAGGGATCACCGAAGACTGTAACAAAAGGAAGCCTGACGCCCCAAAAAGTTACGCGGGGTCAACATCCCCAAACCTAAAGAAAAAAGAAAACACGGGGGGTGGTTCGTCACGTTGGGGGTTCGGAAACTGGCAACCTCGGCCCTGGTACAAGAAGAGAAGGAAGGCCAACCGTTGTGGAAAAGAAGTCCATGAAACTTCTAACCACAAGGAAGGCAAGGAAACCATCACTGGCCCAAGCGGTGTAGTGGCGAGCAGTTTCAACCAGTCACTACGAGGGGGACGGTCAAAACAACTGCGAAAAACCGGGATCTTCCCCCGCAGCCGTTTATGCTATTGAGGGGAGAAAAAACAAAGACGAGCCGGGAACGAAGGGAGAGGGTAAATAACGGAAAAAAAGAATAGGAAAACCAGTCAAAGAGGAGTGGCGAAAGCAGCGGCAAAGGTTGGAAGCTACACACAGAAAGAACAATATACCCACGCATGTTCGACAAAGCGTGGGGTCTTCTTCCACGAGGAAAAATTCACCTTGAGGTCCGGTTCACCCGCAATAAGGGGGTCCGCACTCTGGAGCTGACAACCTGGCTAATGGGACATGTTTACCTCTGCACACGTGGTTGAAACGGAATAAATAAAATCGGGGCGACGACAAATCAAAAAGGCTAAAGCGGTTTTGGAGACACCCGCCAGGGACACCGCGTGGTAACTGGGGTACTATATGAGCGCCACGAGCGCCGTAACAAGAAACGACGGGCCCAAATCTTGAGCGGTTCGCAAATGAAAAGGGAAAGGCCCCCCCCACCCAAACCAACTCTGGAAAACTGAAGCCACTCCCGGCCGACGGCAGCGTTGCCGAGGACGGCGGGGGACGGCCTCGCGCCAAATCGACTCAAGTCAACACGTTCAGTTAAAAGACGACCGCCGCGGGGACCAAACGGGGGGGTCAACCAGTATGCGTAAAGCCAGAAACTGCAAACGTCAGCGCCTTAAAAAAAAAAGGAAGAGTCAAGGGGAAAAAAACTAATAAAGCGCCGCAACTACAAGGCCTGAATCAAGGATCTCAAACCCGGGCGGCCGGACTGCTTGCACCTGGGGAACGGGGGCCTCCTGCTTGCCAGAGAAAAAGGCACGTTTTACCATCACCGCGGAGTTCAGGGAAAGGAGGGGCCAACAAGGGAACCATCACGTTGACGTGCCACGTGAGAGCAAAGAAAAAAAAGCACGGGTTTGCAGGTAGAATGAAAAAAGGGAGAAAGAAGAGAAAAAGGGCGGGGCAACGAGAAAGTACGTCCCTGTTCCTAAACGCGCAACGTCCAATGTAACGGGTCTGGCCAGTGAGAAAAGTAGTTGGGAGGGGGCGGGACTGGTTAGAGGGGAGAAGGGAAAAAAGCGAACCCGTACTGGTCTTGATGCGCAAAGGGGCCGTGGGAGAAAGGGAAAAGAAAAAAAAAAACACCGTGACGTCGAGTGTTCAGGCATGCAGGAAAGGGGACGTGACGGGTTTTGCGGCCCTGTGCGAAGGGTTACAGAAATGAGAGGATTGAAGAGCCGACGGCAAAAGGGTCGCTATCATACCATCGACCTGGTGAACAGCCCAGAAAAGAAATCACGCGGTGACTGAGATTGGCGAGGATCATCCAAGCATGGAATAGGGGGACAAACTCGGGATTGGGGGAACCCAATGACCAATGAAGTCGAACGCGTGGGCGAAGCCGCAACTAGAGGGGGAAGGGGATTACCCCCAGTTCGGCACTCAGGAAAAAAGGGAGCGTGGGCAAGGAATAATAAGGGGGGAAATTCCTCAAAACGTCACGATGACAATATAAAGTTTCACTTGGGACAGAGAGAGAGAAACAAGCATGGTATCCGCCGTCGGAACAGAATAAAAAGAAGCCCGCGAAAGGAGAAAGGAAACGAGGGAATCTATCTGACCCCCAGCAGGCCGGACGTAAACCGAAAAACATTGAGCCATCCCAGAGGCAGACCGGTTAAAAAAGAGCAGAAAACTCCAGCCAACGAACCTGGGGTGTCAAGTGTTACCCAGAGCGTTTGGAAGTGAAGTACGGACGGGACTCACACAGCCAGAACCTGTCACCCGATGTCCGCGAAACAGTCGGAGGTTAATCAATGGCGGGGCGGTTGGCAAAAAAAAGCAAAAAAATAGAAAACGACGTTGGAAGAGGTGAGATCCATAACCAGTTTTTTGGGACAAGGTGGAGACCATCCTGACCACAAAAAAAAAAAAGAAGGTAACGGGTAAGGAAAGAACTGTCCAACGTGGCACCAAACAATGG
>Ga0179593_1511822_pt1 | contig 22168 bp, 25 predicted proteins | sample CZODoug2_1_08_16_FD_185931 | JGI IMG/M metagenome (GOLD analysis project Ga0179593, IMG submission 185931) | Vadose zone soil fungal communities from Angelo Coast Range Reserve, California, USA - CZODoug2_1_08_16fungal (PacBio error correction) | ecosystem: Environmental > Terrestrial > Soil >...
GGGGAAAGGGACTCATGTTAAAAGAAGTGGACGACGCAAAGCAAAGAGGGAATCTTCGGGACAAGAAGGGGCCCATGTTTGGGGGAAAAGGGGGTGGTACCAGGAAGACCAGACAATGGGTGACGTGTGAAAAAAAAAAAAAGCCAAAACGGAAGAACGGGGAAGGGACTAAGAAAGAAAGGGTCCACCCTCAAAAAAAAAACCAAAATCAGATCAAGAACACGGGGCGGTCGGCAGGAGGAAACGTGACCGGGGCTAGGGCCCGCCTTCGGAAAATGTGGACGAGAAAAAGCAAGCGGCGAGATCAAAAGACTCCAAAACCCCGAAGGCAAACATTAAAAAACCGTGCATTCGCCACTCCGCTACACAAATCAACTGGTAAAAAAGGAAGGGAGCCATAGCAAGGAACCGTCGAAATGGGTGTCCCCTGATTTCAAAAGAAACAGCAAAAAACTCTACGGTTCATACCTGTACTTCAGACAAAAAGATCGTAAAAAAAAAAGTCAAATTTCCGGGGTGTCCACAGCTTAGTGAAAATGCATGGTGTATCATGGGTCGGAAAAAAAAAAGAGAACTAAAATGGAAATACGGGGAAAATGGCCCACAAGAAACCGGACTGAATGCCAAAAAAAAAGCAAAAAAAGGAAAAGGACTAAGGGCGGCGGGGTCTCTGGAGCGGGGTGGAGACTCTATAATCGGGGCAACAAGTACTGGGCCCTCACCACCCACTTGACAAAATTGGGGGGAAAAAAACGGACGCCGAAACGCGGCTTACTGAAGGGAACCAAGAAGGGCGTGTGATGAACATCCAGATCTAAGAAAAAACGGGTGCAGTAACTAATCGTGGGATCAAGGGGGTCCAGGTCTTTAGGAAAAGGCAAGTTCGCGGATGGAAAAAAAACATCCATGCTTGACCGCTAAGCATCAAAAAAATTTAAAGGATTGTACATCACCGGACAAAGGCACAAAAGTTTGAACAGACAAACAACGGGAGTTGGGAAAGGGGGGTGGAACCTGGGGAGAAAAGGGGGGGCTCACGGAAAAAAGGTAAACACGCCCACCTTAGGGAAGACAGAAAGATTCGCCGGGAAAGAAAGTGGGTTTTGGTTCCCGAAAGAGGACAAGTGAAAGGGGTAAACAAAGTGGAGAGCAAAGGAGACGTCAGGGTGGGGGCAAAACTGACGCAAACAAACGAACACTTAAAGCTGACCAAGCGGGAAACAATACTTCGGGATCAGGTGGGCCGGGAAAACGGGGGGAAAAACAGGATCTGGGGCAAAGCTGGGAGGGAGCCCGAACACCAACGAGGTGAGTAAATAACCTATGCAAGGCGGGAACACAGGAAGAAAGAAAGACGCGCACGCAGCCGGCTAATCGAGGGGGTCTCCATGGTGGACCGTGGTTGTTGAAGGAAAGACGAAGAAGGGGGGGACAAGAAAAAAAAAACTACAAATAAAAAAAACAAGTGTAGGGCCTTGGAAAGGGGGGGTCCCTTCCCGGGGGAGGGTTCAAAGGTGGACCACGAAAAATACGAAAAAAGAAAAAAAAAAGGTGGTGGACTTATATGGTTCTGGCGAATAACCGAATTGGCAGTAGACAACTGGAGGGTATTAAGGAGTGCCACAACTAACTCGTGGGGTGACCCAGGGGGGTGAAAAAAAAAAACACAACAAGCCAGCGTAGTCACCGACCTTACAACCGCGAATTCTTACTGAAGTCACCGCGAAAGAAACATGGTGAAAAATAAAACTCTCCAAACAAACGGTGAAGATAAGAAGTGTCAAATGTGTGTACCCCGCATGGAGGCCGCCCGTTAAAGGAAATATTCGGGGTGGTCTGAAAAGGGGACGGAGGTGGAAGCGCGCTGGGGTGAAAGGGGGAAAAAAAAAAAAACCCATGTAAACCCCGCATGGAAGTGGGGGAAAAGAACAACATTTTGATCGGAATAGATAAAAAGATTTCTAGGACTCGGACCACGGGGACAAAAGGAATCTCGGGGGAGGAAAGGAAAATAATTCTTTTGGGGGGAGGGACCGGGGCAATGAAAATCCTCAAGGGGCTTCTTCCTAAAGGGGTCACGTTGGGGATGAAATTTCGGGAAGGGGGGCCATAACAAAAAGAAGCCAAAAAGACACTAATATTGGGGTTCAAGTGCAGGGTGCCTGGGAGGTGGCCAAGATGTGCAAGGAAAGGGAAAGGTGAGGAAACCTGGTCGGTGAAAAAAGAAGAATGAAGAAACCACTCCACGATCGGGGCACCAGGCTTGAGGGGGAAATTAACAATATGAAGAAAGGAGATGAAACGTCAAGTGAATATCTAACACGTGATTTATTGACCGAGAGAGAGTGGGGGGGGGAGAAAGGAAATTTCCGAGGTGACGGGGGAAATCGTAAATAGAAGGCACGCGGAAAAGGTGTCGAAAAAGGGTCAAACTTATATACCAGGAATAAACCACACCTTTTCCTCTGAAGGGGGGGCAACCTTTGAGATTGAAAAAATCCGTAACGGTGATGAAAAAAAAAAAAAGAAAAGCATCAGAAAATCTAGAAACAAGCACGCCACAAGCTACAGAGACGAGAGGGGATTCAAAAAGGTTTTTGGGTATAGGGACTTCAGGGAAAGAGAAGCCAAGGAGCTACTACTACGGGGGTCGAAGCCGGTTCCGGCGTAAAGGGTTTGGACAAATGGGGTCCAAGGGGGGGGGGGGGGGGTTTATATTAAGGGAGGACAATGAAAACCAAGTGATCGGAACAGAACTCCGCCGGAAAACTATTGAGTTTTGTTTGGGGAAAAGAGGAGGTGGGTTTGCACCGGTCTTCGAGGAAAAAAGGCTCTGGGACCCACGAAACATGTTGCCCTACTTGGAGGGAAGAATCGGGTGGTTGCACCCGTAAAATGGTCCATTCGGGGAGCAAGTAAGGGTTTTGTTCTGGTTGGCAAACTCAAGTTTAATACACAGATCCTCTTGCCGGGATTTACAGATAACATGTGCCGATGTCTTCCATTTTGGTCAAAAAGAGGCGTTCATAAGCACCAAAAGAAAGACCTCGTGGGGTCACTTCCAGGGCAATCTCAGTGACTTTGAAAACATCTCGTGTTGGGGGTGGGGGGTCAAAAATTGAAGGGGGCCAGTTAGCCAGTCACCAAAGCGGGTTACCAAAGGCCGCACAGGGGGGGAGTATAAAACGGGGGGTGCCAGTCAGGCAGTAAAACTGAACCTTCATGTGTACTAAAAAACAGGGGTAAGAAAAAGGTGGAAGTCTAAAAAATGATCGGCAAGGGGGCCTCAATGTCGTAAGACGGGGAACGGAAAAGGGAAACGGAAGAGTGGGAAAAATAAAAAAGGAGTAAAAAAGATATACGGAAAGTCAACCTGACGCAGAACGTTAGAAAGAGTGCAAAGGGACAGCAGAGGGGATTCAGGAATCTTGTACCGCAGGAGTTGGGGGGTGAAAAGGGGGATTAAATCGAAAAAAAGGGGTAACGCGTTAGGGTTTCAAGAAAGGCCCCAAAAAAAAAAAACGTCCGAAGATCCCCAAAAGCCTGGCTGATCACGGGTAGAGCAAAGGAAAGAAAGGGGGGAATCACACGTAACCGGGTCAAGAAGGGGTCCGAAAAAACCCAGAGGTTCGGGGGCACGGGTGGTGGGGCATAAAAATGACGGGAACTGAGGTGAACTGGCGAGGAATTATGGAAAAGAAGTGCCAACGTTTGAGATGAAGCATCCTCCGAGCACGCCTAAGGAACTAAGCAATGGGTGGGGGTTAAGACCGTAGGCAATGGGGTGGCAAAGGGGATCGAACAAGTAAGTAAAAACTTGCGAAAACACTATGAAGAAGTTTAAGTAGTCCTAAAGCGAACGTCATCCGCAAATCCATCATCGTGAAAAAAAAAAAGGGGAAAAAGAGGAGAAGGAGAGGAATTGACTTTTTAGAAGTTTGACCCAGGAAGACTAAAGAAAGTCAGCAGGATTTAATAGGACTTGTGTCAGAGGACAACCACACTGGGCAACACGGCCACAAACAAAAATGCGTTCTTCCTTCTATAAGGCGTGGGGGAAGGATAGGAAAAAGGGAAGATCTGAACATACTGGGGGACGACCAGTGTGTTCCCTAAGGAGTATAAATTTGAAAAAAAAAAACACGACTCAGGGGGCTTATGGGGGATTGGGAGGGGGAATGCACACCGAAAACCAAACCGAACAAACCAAGAAGACAAAAAAACACATTTGGCAGGGAAACGCTTGGGGGAAAAAAGAAAGAGGAGAAACGGGACTTGTCAGGGAAGACGTGATGACGATACGCGCTTGGGCGGGGGTCATACGGGCGGTTAAAAAAGCGGTGAAAATAAAAAAAGGTACCATTCTAACAATGGGAATGGTCTTTAGCGGAACTAAAAACAGTCGAGGAAAAAACTATTCCAAATGGGAAAGGGGGAGAAAAAAGAAGGACGGTCCATGGTTTCCTACCTTCAAAAGGTGGAGACTGGAACTGGAGGCTGCAAACGTGTAATCGGTCAGTATTTCTAAACTATGAGGCAACTGACGCTATAGCCCTGGGAATTTGGAAGAAGCCTCTCCAGGGGGGTTCAGGAGCCCCCTTCCACTTGGTGGGTATGAAAAAAGGAAAAAACAGTAAGGGAACTGTCGGAGGGAAAATTCTCACAGAATGAAGGAAAAAAGAAAACAACGGTCCCAAGGTGGGGGAGTCAGGACAAGAACGGAGGGACAAAGATTCCTAAAGGTGCACAAACCTATTAACCTTCAAGCAGAGATCTCTACAAACCGGGGACTCCGGGCAGGTGGAGATCACAAACAAAACTGACCCGCTTCGACTGGAAAAAGAGAAAAATCGAGGGACAAACACGCTGAACACGAAAAGGGAGATGTATTGAAATGCCAATCTGGAGGATTTTTGCAAGACCGGGGCGCAGTAATAACAAAAAGAGGTAAACCAAAGAAGGAGGAATCCCAGGCGGGGATCATGTCAAACAGAAAATTCGCGACGAAGCAGGGCAACCAACGATTTCAAAACACACAAACCAAAAGTCTCTCACGGGGGTCTGGCCCAGAGTTCGTCTTTATTGATTCTTGGATAGGTGGTTGTTTATATAACCGAAAAACTTGGTCAAGACATTTAACACACCGAAACTATGCACGGAACGATGACAGAGGGGAAGGATTAATTCAAAGTGACATCCATGAACACGAGGGGATTTACAAAAAAAAAAAGGGGGGGGGGGGGGGGCAGTGAGACGTATGTCAAAGAGGGTCTCTGGTGGAAGGGCCATGGGCCGTGTGCAAAAGAAGGATCAAAAGGGGGTAAGAATAGTGAAACGGGCGAAAACCGGGGTCATCACCGGGTACGAGTGTAAGCTTCCCCAGAAAGCCACTCCGGCCAAAACCATTTACATCAGCCAGCCTTACTTTTGAGGGGGGGTTGTAGGGAACTGGCAGCGGGTGCGACAAGTGAGACCTATTCTCACACGTCCGCAAATTCTCCTATCGGGGGTCCGGCGATGCAAATTGCAAGGGACCACGCTGGGGGAAATCAGGAACGGGTAAGAAGATTTCAACTTTTACGCAGAGACGGAGGGGGAAGGGGGCGTCAGAATAGAAAATTTAGGGGATCTTGGCCCCTTCTCCCAGCACGGGTGAGAGAAAGTGGAAGACGTGGGAAGGGAACCTGGGATAAACGTTATATAGAAAAACGGGACTTACAAAAGTGGGGTCAAAATACAAAGGCACATAACGGAATACTACATCGACAAAAGGAAAGAACAAGAAAACAAAAATCTATAAGGCCTTGGGGGGAACGTGGTGGGTGTGCCAGAAAAAAAAAATAGGTTCAGCAAGGACCACACTTAACAAAAACCCAGGGGGTATTTAATGAAGGGGGAACCATTTGAAAGGGAAAGGAGGTGAAAAAAATCAAAGAAAGTACGACAACGATTTGATTTGCACAAAAGAACGCCCGGGGGGGGGGGGGTAGATATATACCACGAAAAGAGGGAAAAGTCAAGGGGAGAATGATTGTGAATTGGACAGAGGAAACAAGATACATAATGGGTTGCCAGGGGGTTGTTCAAAATTACCTGTACCAGAACCAGAAACTCCTCGGAGGACCGCTCCAGCGAAGAGTGGAAAGGGATGAGACGCCATGCGGACAGCAAACAAAGAACAACATACACAAAAAACAACCTGAGGAGGGAAGAATAAGTTTGGGGGGGGGGGAGATGACATGTTCAAAACGGCATGGAGAAAACGACCGGGTAAAATATTCTTGGGGGAAAAAGGCAGATAAGAGAAGGAGTGATGAGACTTTTCAGGACAAACCAACAGTAGTGGGGGAACGAAGGTTCAATGTAAAGTGATATTCTCCTGAAGGGGGAAAAGCGCGGGTACCAGGAAAAAAATATCTCTTTCTTAAGCACAAAAAGAGGTGTCGGACGCGCACGGGGGCACCCTGAATCCCTCCCCGGCACAGGGCCAAGCATGGCGTGTTTAAAAACACACTCAGGTTTGAAACAGGCCAACCGACAAAAACCAGGATAAAATATACCGACACGATCGTGCCCCATTCTATGAATTGAAAGGTGTCATGAGGTAACAGGGGGGATTCAACCGAGTGGGTTCCGAATAACATGCAGTTAGGGGACACTTCCAAGACACACTCTTCAAAAAAGGGAAAAAGGGGGGGGAAAAAAGAGCGAATTGCCTCTGGATGTTGGACCCCTTGAGGGGAGCGTCACCGCGGAAAAAAGAAAAGGTCTAAGGTAAAAAGATGAAACGTGGGGGAAAAAGCAATTACCTCGGAAAAAAACCCAAGGAAAGGTGTTGCGCGGAAACCGGGGGGAAAACTTGGGTCAAGTGTTGGCCCAGCCTAGTAACCCCAGATAACACAACTGCGCTTGCTGGAAGGGGGGAAAGGGGTGGCTTTGGAAATGAAGCCAACAAAAAGGTGATGCGAGCGGCAAAAACAAGAAGCCAGACGCAAAAGCACGAAAGAGGACGCAACATCCCCCCCAAGGAAGAAAAAAAGAACAGCTGACACAAAAAAGGGTGTGGGGGATTCAAGGGATCTCTCAACAGCTACTTAATTCTCGAAAGTTGGGTAAATCCCAAGTAAAAAACAACAAGAACAGACGCGGGGGAGGAAAAAAAAAATGGGGGTTCCCGTTTTGAAGAAAGAGGAAGTAAAGTAATCAAAAACCAGTGCTGAGAATCATCGACACGAAAGAGCAGCAATCAAAGAAGGGTGGGATTGTTGTTTGGAAGGGAGTTTTGACAGAATAGAGTTATCTTAGGGGGGGGCACAAAAGAAAGGCTGAGCTACAGGAAAACGTTTTGTGGAGGCAAACGTCAAAACGGTTCGAGCGCCAAACTGACCTTGGGGGCAGCAAGGAATACAACCCCAAAAAAGGGTTCCCGAGGGGATAAGGCACTTAAGACAGAGCGGTAGTTGAAAAAGAAAATTATTAAAGAAAAGACATGCACAGGGAAAGCAAAGGGGCGGAATTAGGGGAGAATGGGGTTCTTTCCGTAGGAGAAAAGCCCTGAGGTGCCACCGTAGGGCAACGGGGGGGTAGCAAAGGGAGATGGGAGTACGGGGGTCAAGATAGCACGCCCAAGTGGTCTGGAAAGAAAGCTGAAGGGAAAGGGGTAAGGAAAGGGGGAACTGCAACATGACATGATGTAATCCGGGTTGTAAGGTAAACGGAAAAATTTAAAAGTTGTGGGAATCAAAAAAAGAAGGTACCATGGTAAAAGAGAAATTGTAGGGGGGTAGCAGGTTGCGGTGAAAAAAGGGTTAAACATCGTGTGAAGGGGAACATAACTAAGGAAGTGAAAGCTATAAAAGCAGTCCCCAAACGACTTCTAAAAAGTGTTAAAAGGAGGCAAAGGGGGAAAAAAACCAAAAAAAGTTTCAGGCGGTAAGATGAGGGGTTGGTCAGAAAAATATATACGGGTATCAAGGAACGGTGGTGCGGGGAACCGGGCCAAGGGTCAATGAGGGAGGAAACTGTCGAAAAAAAAATCATGCCTCTCCCGTAGGTGAAAGAGTCAAACAACAAAGTGTTAGCCCGGGCCCCCACGTGAAGGTTGACGACCTTCCATAATGAAAGTGTTCGAGCGTGGAGGGGCAGGTGAAAAAGAGCGGGAATCCGGCAACCATGGAGAATCAATATGAAAAACTCTGGAAAAACGGTTGATAAAAGCACTGCTCAGAAGGAATAGCAGGACTCGTTTGGGGGTGAAAGGGGAAAGAAAACGGTTGTGCTGCGAAAAACGAAAGGCAGGGGGAGCAGAAAATCATAAGAAGAGGTGGCATAATGCACCACTCGGGACTTTACATACAAAGGGAAAATAAAGCTCACACAACAAACGGGTGAGGAAAAGAGAAAAAAGAGAGTGTGATGGACTTGAATGACGAGGGTTTGGGCTCAGGCTCCACAGCAAGTCCCGGAAAAAGGAATTAAATAGCCACAATTGGGTCTCCAGACAACGGGACAGGTCCAGCTACCAATGAGCTAAGGACTATGGGAACGGGGAATATAACGGTGGAGAGGGTCAACAGAGTGGGCTTCCTATTGATGGGAAATGCAGGGCCAGGAAAACAGTTCATGGGGGGGGCAAGAACAAAATCAAAAAACAAGTGTACAAAAATTGATCACCGGAAAGGGGGAACCTCTTAAAAATAAACCGGGACGTAAGGTCACTCACAATCTGGAACGATCTCCACGGCGGTGGGCTAGGAGGAAGAAAATGAATCTGGGCATAAAACTTCGGAAAAGAGGTAAATCAGGACTTGGAAAAGAGGAAAAAACGGCCTTAAAGTCCCTCTGAATAGGGACCCTTGCTCTAACGTTTTAGTCAGCGGAACCGATTGCGGTAAATTGTAAAGTATGTCCTGAACGATGGGGGAAGACTGAAAGCACATCAAAAGAAATTTTATGTTGACCTTAAGATCCATGGGTTTTCGAGGATCCACTTTTGGGGGGGACGGGTAAATGACCCTTCAGGAAAGACAGGGGCCGACAAAGGTTACTAAACTAATCCGAACAAAAAAAAAAAGACAACCTACAACGGTGGCCAGGGGCCGGACGGAACCAATCAGGAAAAGGATAAGGTCGCCCGTGTGTTGGACAACACCGGGGACAAACGCACATAGGAACCGAAATAAAAAACCCACAAAAAAAAGCCTTCGTGAAATCGCAGCCGCGCAAATAAACCTCGAACTGGAGCCTCCAGAAGGAAAAGCAAAAGAAAGGGGGAACTGCACAGGCGAGGGATAAATCTGAAAATATGACTTGCACAGGAGAAGTGATGAATTCAAGGAAAGCAAAACGGGGTTCAAAAGAGAACATTCCCATAGGCCAGAGGGGGGAGGTACAACTCGGGAAGATACTAAACTTAACCGAGCGAAGGCAAAAAAAACAACGGATCAAAAACAAATCAAAACAAAGAAGTTCTACCTGCAGAGTTGTCGCTTTGTGGGGGGGGGGGTGATTCTCGATACGTGGATGGGGGGGGGCCGCCTTGGAAGGAACATTAATATAAAAAAAAACAACTTAAAATTGGTTTAAAAGAAGGCAGAGACAAAAAGGGGAACTGGTGACTAAAAGGTCGTAATGCCGGGTGGAATCAAAGGAAGCCTATTAAAAGGAAAAAAAAAACCTGGGTGTTCAGTATCGAAAAAAAAAAAAGTTGACAAAAGCTATGGTCGCTGGGGGGTTCGAAAAAACTTCCATTGGCCTCCTCCGGCATTGGGCGGAGACATGCTGCGGCTTCCCTTCAACAAAGTAAGAGTAGTGTAAAAAGGGGGAACTAAGGACACTTTGAAGCAGGGAAAGTAACATGGGGGTTGGTCTCGTTTGACTACGGTGACACGGGATGGAACCACAAAATATGAGCAAAACCAAAAGACAATGCGCGCTAAGGGGTTTTCCCGACAGGGGGAAGGGGGTAAAATCGGAAAAAGAAAGGGGGTCACCTAAGGCATGGACGGTAGCTCAACTAAAATGGCAAATGGTCCGAAGACACGCGGGCCAAATAATTCGAAGATATGGGTTCCAGCTAACAAAAACGTACGAACTATGGGAAGGGGCATGATGCGAAATCATATTCTACTCAGACCAACGCGGGGTGAAATTAACGAGGGTCCGAAAGAAGTCACATGTCTAATACAGCGGGAAGCAAACCTGGGAACCCCCGAAATAGAGAGGGTGTGCAGACACTTTGGAGCAAGTGGGTTGTTACCGCAACTCCACTTCCGTTTCATCAACTCGTACAAGGAACACATGGTGGGAATGCGACGTGGCAAACGTACTAGACGTTACACCGAACAAACAACGAAATTAAAGGGCTAAACGAAATCTAAGGTGGGAATGGGTACTAAAAAGAATGGAACGGAAAAAAAGTAATAGAAGAACTTGTAAGTTTAGTGGGTAACGTGACAAAAAAGACTGGGTGCAAGGGGTTGCAAATTCCACTTGACAAACATAGCTCTACTCAAGGAGCAACGAAAACCCCACAACGAATGATTTCCTGAGTCAAAGGATTAACTGGGGGGGGGGAGGACCGCAATTACCTGAATTATGAAAACAAGCAATCACAACAGGGGGAGGAGGGGGAATATGGGGTGGGCCACCATGGGGTTGAAAAACGCCTGTCGCGCACCGGGTTTTGGGGGAATTGAGAAATAAGGACACGGGTGTAAAAAATAGGTAACGAGTAGCTAACAGGTGAAAGGAAAAGGAAAAACACACAGAAGGTGTAAGTATCAATGAAAAAACCTGAAGGATTCCACATGGACCAGGATCTTCAGGTGAACGGAACTCGGAACCCGTCACCGGTGGTAAGCTTGACGGCTTAATTACGGGGGGGGGGGGAGTAACTCCAGGGCAAGGGGGGAGGGGGGTAGGGGTACCGGCGGGCCGGAGAAAAAAAATCCGGAGTCACCGGAGGCCAACGGCATTTCCCAACAAGGGGGTTGTCCCGCGGAAGGTTAGAGGTGCCCGAAAACACGGCTCCAAAAAAGGACCCAGAGGGAGTCTGTGGTCACCTGCGGGCCAGACGTTGGGTATGAGATTGCAAAAAAAGGGGGGAAATAGTACCGGTGTACTGACGCGATTGGGCAATAAAACGTAAAAATTCAAAAAACCCGTTCAGCAAAAGGGGGAAAAAGTCCAAACTCGTGAGGCAGGATGGCCGCCAGGGACACAATGATCACAGGGGGAAGGGGATTTCCAGCAGGAGGAACGGAAAAACCCGTGAGTTTAGAGTAAACCATAAATGGGGGGCGTCTCCTACAAAACCAGGGGGAACAAGGGAAATGTCAAATCTGGAAACCCGATATCAGGAAGTGCGAGGGAAAGAGTCATAGTGTTGCAGTAATCCCGTTGGGGACCGGGGACCCGGAAGCACAAAGGGGAATAAAAAAAACAACGCGTATTGAGGTACTAAACCTGAGGTTGAGAAAGTAATACACGGGATGCACCTCACATAATGCAGCCGAAAAGCCGGCTATCGGGAAAGGACCATAGCCAAACAACAATAGGAACGAAATACTCTATTAAGAACAAACAAGTGGTTGTGTGGGTTGCAAAAGAAAAAAGGAGAGAGCAACACGTAAAGCTAAAGGAAACAGAAGGCCTGTCAATCAGTAGAAGAATTCCGACGGGCCCGTCCGTGACGATGAAAAAGTGGTGGGTAGAGGAAATAAAAGGAAGGAAACTTAAATTGCATGAGGGAGGATCACACCATCTGAAAGAGAAGAAAGTAGATTGTGGGTGGGGGACAGTAGAATTGTTGCAACCTCAGGCGGTCCAAACGCAGGAAAGGAAGGACTTTGAAAAAACAGGAAAAAAGAGTGAATTCCTACTTATTAAAAGACGGGGAACAGGCCAAAACAGAAAAGTAATGAGCAGCACGACCTTTTCCCCAAGGGGGGGGGGAGGAAACAGCCGTCTTGCCACGTGGGTACAGGCTGGCCCCCACACAGCTTGGGAAAGGAGGAGTTGAAGAGGAATTGGGCAAAAGACTGGGGGGCCTGTGCTTGAGGAGGATCGAAGGGGCGTGCCCAAAGGGATCGGGGGGTTGGTCAAGGAGATAAATGGGGTACGTCGGGGGGAACTCCGTGCAACCTGGGGGGTCGGGATATCTGTCGGAAAAACAAGGCAGGAGAAGTAAGGTCCGGAAGGACAAAGAACGAACCTTCCAAGGTATACCGAAAATTGTTGGGATGAAAAAACAAAACGGGATCTGAAAGGGGCAACATAATAGGGGCCAAGGGGGGAGGGACCCGAGCAAAGACACATTTGTAGACATACTGTAAGGATAACGCTATAATCCGGTCAACCTGCGCAAACTACGTGTTTGGAGCAGTATGAAAAACCGAGCAAGGATGGAGAAACCTGGTTTAACCAGCTGTGGGTTTCAGCCAAACATTACAACCAGTAGCAATGTGAAGGATGGGGCGGAAAAAAACCTTGGCAAGAGCGCAGCAACAAGAAACACGGGCGAGCGAATCAAAAGAGGGATTGAACACCCGAACGAAACAACATTTATGCACCTCTGGAGAACAAAAGTGGTCCGAACCTCAGAAATCTGGAAGGGTTTTTTCTTGAGGGAGAGGTCAAAGGGGGGGGCAAACAAAGAATAAGTGGCAGGCACTGAGGGGGAGGGCAAACAATAAAGTAGTAACAGCGTGAAAAAACATGGGGTGATGAGAGCAGCCACTCCCTTCCCCCCTCAAATAGAAAGGACGACACTTGGGGGAGCGTGGAGGCAAGTTTAAAGTCTCTAAAAGGACGGGTCGAGAGAAAGCAAGATTTTTATGAAAAGATGGAATTAAAAATCGGGTCATCAGGAAAAAAAACCAAGAAGGCCATCAAAGGAAATAGTCAGAAATACCAGAAGAGGAGTCGAAAAAAAGGAAAGAAAGAAGCTTTGATGTTGGAAGGGAAATCTGACGGAGGTGTCTGACGAGCAAGCAACGGTTACATTAACCTTACTTGGTTCGAGGGGCAGCACCGTGCACCTTAAAAGTAAACGAAACCCAACGTTCAGGTACCCCGTCGGACTTCAAGGGGGGATTGAGTTCACGACATCCCGGGGAAAAAACATGGTGGGAAGAGTTTTAAGGGGGGGCGGATCAAGACGTATTTCAAAGGGTTCACTGCAACTTCAACAAATCCTCCTCAACAAAAAGATGGGGGATGTCGGACAAAACTCTTTTGTGGAAAGGACCCGGGGGGGTGCTAAACCGTGGGGGCCTGGTCGTTCATCCACAACAAATGGGAACGGGTCCGCCTGCTGGGCGGTGAGGTGGATGGGCAAAAAAGGGGGGGGGCAAAACAGGGCAGCAACGGGGACTACCGCTAACGGATGTGAACGGGAGGAACCCACTGCAGCGGTACCGAGCCTGGAAATAAAAAACGAGCTTACAATGAAAAAAAATAACCCGAAGGGACAAGGTGACGATGGATAAGGCAGGTTAACATGATGTACAGTGGGCACGGCACACGCTACAAAAAATTTGTGTGAAAGGGGTCCGAGCAAGGGGGGGGGAGAAAAGACACTTCCATGGGGCGGCAAAACACGAAGGCTTTTCGACGGGAGACAGGATCAAAAAAAAAAAAGAAAATGCCGAACTAGAACACAAGGGGTGGGCGGGGTTGAAGGGGTTGACCATAGGTCCACCTGAGGGGTCACTACCCCTGTGTAGAGAACCAAACAGAGCCGGGGAAAATCGAAGTCTATACAAAGACACTGAAACCAAGTTAGCCTACAGGCACAACAGCAACAAAGTCAAAAAAAAGCGGGGGAGGAAAAAAAAAGCCCTCAAAAAAAAGCTAAGGTGTGGGTGGTCCCCTTGCGGACAAAAAAAAGGGAAGGTGATCTCAACAGTACGTTTCGGAAAAAAAAAACGATCCTCCGTAGGAAAGGTCACCAAGGGTTGGGCCTTCACTAAGTACTTGGGACGACACGGGGCAACAACCTCTACGCAAAAAACAGAATAATCAAGCAGGGGGGACACATATGTGGAAAAGGGAAAGGAATTCTCAGAAAGAAGCCTGGGCAAGCTGGTAAGTAACTTCGAAAAGGCACAATCTTTGGTTCGAACACGTGGGAGAGATTAACGGGGACTCCTTAAAAGGGGGAAAAAAAAAAAATGAAAACCGGGAGTAATTCCGTAGGACTCCCTCCCCTCTTGAATCAAACTGGTGTAAAGATATCTCGAAAAGTCGTCCCAAAAGAGTTGGGATGCATGGGGTGGAAACTATGCCGCAACTTCTCTCCGAACTGCCAAGGGGCCGCATGCAATCGTCCAGGGCAAACAACCCGGCTACCAAACGGAGGTCAACAGGACCTAACCAAGTACAGAAAAACAAAAAAAGGGAAGGGGTCTGGGTTTGGAAAGTTTGGGATAAACGGGTGCACCCAAGGGATTACTGGAACGAAAAAAAAAAACAAGCTAATCTCAAAAGGACACAATTCGATACGCCGGGGGGGGGGTTGTGTCGACGAGCAATTGCGGGGGACCCCGCTGCGGCACACGCCAAGGGAAGGGGGGGGGGGTTTCAGGTGAGAACGAGAACCTTGCAAAAACGACAAAATCGGGCAGTTCATCTTGGTCAACCTGGACCCGAACGGGGAAAAAACGAACGAGAAGACTAAAAAAAAAGGCTAACAAGGAAAGAAAAGAACCAACACGGTGTACAGGTAACCAACGGGCAACAGTCGAAGCTAGCGACCCGCAAAGACAACTAAGATCGAGAATGGTCCAGATTGGGAGAAGGGGGGTGGGGGGCCAGCCCTCGAAAAAATCAGCAAAAAACGAAACCTTGAATTAACACAAAGTGCCCGGAAAAAAGGCACCGGGATTTCAAGGGGGGGGGGCAAACGAAGAGTACGACAAAAACCACTTAGGGAACTCGAAAGAGATAACTCGGGTCCCAAAAAGAAAAGAATCCCCCAAAAAAGTTAACCGGACCGGACACAACTAAGTGAATTGCATCGTGCCCATTTACAAGGTTTGGGGAAAGAGGGGTTGGACCACCCCAGACGCCCTCGACAAATTCGCCGGCCCCTGAAAATTTATTTCCTGAAGGGGAGGGCGTCAAAGATGCACGCCACCCAATTAACATCGCACTCTCAAAAACAAGTAGGGGGAATTAAATATGTTGCCCCAGGGGAAGCAATCGGACCGTTAATCAAGGGGGAAAAAGAAAGGGCGTCTCAAGGGGTGACCCTAGCTGGGGCAGGAAGAACCGCATAGTGGGGCAGGCAAATAAAAAAAGGACATTGATAACTTCAAAAAAAAAAAGTCCGGGAGGGGCGACAGAAAGCCCCACAGCTGCAACTTAAGAACGTTTTGGGACCGGGAAGGGCACAACTGGAAAAAGCCCTAACAGCAACGAATGGAAAAAAAGGTGGGGGTTTGGTTGTGTTTGAGGTTGTCGAGGCCTAAAAACAAACATAACAAATGACCAAGGCCGTCGATCTGAAGGGAACCCGGTTGCGGGTGGAAAACCACCGCTGTAGTGGGGAGAAAGGGGTTGCCGTATTGGGGTCTATGTAACGGGTGAACGGACAATTTTTCTACCGTAGACTCACAGTTGAAGCGCCCTGCACACGCTCACTAAGTCACCGGGGGGAGGGGGGCGCAAGGAACAGAAGAAAGAATATTTACCGAGGAGACGCAAGCCGGTGGGGGGAGCACGGAAAAAAGGGAAGATGGCAGGGGGTAAGAAACCGGGAAAAGAAGCCAGGGGGACCAAGCCAATTGGGCATCTCAAAAACCGTAAAGGGGAAAAGTGCAGGGAGATAGGTGGAAATGTTGGGACAAACCCGTAGCCCAGGAAGAAAAAACCCCCAACGAACTGCTTTAGAAGCTTTAAGGGAAAGCCATACAATAGGAAAGCGGCAGCACGCACCGGAGCCCGCGAGCAGCAAGGCAAATTGAGGGAAACGCAAACCACGTAAAAGACGAAAGAGATAAGGACAAAAACATTTTTGAGTAAAAGAGCTCAACTACGAAAGTAAAAAGTAAAAAAACTTCTCATCAGAGCCAAAAGTGTTCTCGGCGGCGGTCCAAAACATGGTGTTTTTGTAAGGCGCTGAAGTTACGTAACAATAGAAAAAAAGGGGGTGCGAGAGAATCACAGAAAAAAAATAGAAAACGGTCCAGAGGGAGTTGTGGGTTTTGAAAGTAGAGGGTTGCACCACGCGGTCGGAGAGCAGTCTTAAAATGGGAAAGAGCCCCAGAAAAAAAATGAATCGGATAAAGGTTTATTCAATGTAAACAGGAAAAAACAGGAAAAAACATGCGCAGACAAAAAGGAAATTGGTTGTGAAAAAGAAGAAGAAGTGACAGGAGGGACCATTTCCGGGAGGGGGGGCCGCACGCTTGCGAGGAACAGAAAGTGATTTATTAGGGAGAGATAGCACGAAATGAGTCCCCAAACAAAAAAAAAAGGAAAAAGTCGGGGTAGATCAAAAATAGATAGGTGCCCCCACACGAGAAATAGGTGGTTGACCCGGATAAAATGGGGCCAAGTCCCTGGAAAAAAAAAAAACAAACTGCAAACGGACCACAGGGGTGGCTGGTAGACGCGGCCATTCATAATACGGAGGCATGGCACCAAAGAAGAGAACTCAAAAACCAGGGGGGGGTTCACCAACATCCTACAAAAGGGGAAAAAAAGGTGGGAAAATCGAACATTGATCTGCACAGACCAAAATCAAGTGGAGGAGCGCAACGTGTCAAGTGCAAACCCTCCCGTCGTTTTAGACATAGTGGAAGGGGGAATTACCGAGGAGAAAATCAAAATCCCCGTGCAAGCAGAGAAAACTGGTTTGGTGAGAAAGAGGAACCGAATTGGTCAGGGCCTCGGTTTGGTGGGACAAGAAAAAACTGCATTGGGGGGGGCAGCCAGGGTAAAAGATTTAACGCGGCTCGCATTTGCAACCTGCCCGCAAATTAAAAATCAAGAAAAAAGCCCTGGCAGAAAAGAAGGAACCGAAATACTAATACTCCAAGAAAGGGAAGACCGACAAACGGTTTTCGCCATCTGGCGTAAAGATTTTCCGAACAGGGCAAAAAAAAACCCATCTGCAAGTGTTCAGGGGAAGAGTGGTAGGCAAATGAACCAGCATAAAAGGGGGGGACGGTCCGCTTTTCTACAAAAAGAACTAATTGGATGCCACCGGGGGGGGGATCAAGCTTCCTGCCAAATCCAGTCAAATAGCAGGAACAAGCGTTGGGTGGAAAGAAGGGAAAAGTCAACTGGGGGGGGGGATTGCAAAACACAATGTAAACCCGAGCATAAAGAGTCCTAAGGGCTTGCTTCAAGAAAAAACTCTCCATCGGGAAAAAAAAAATCAATTCCCAAGAAAAAAAGAATACAACAAACAACGGGAGGAGGAAAGAAGAGAATGAGCCTTTGGGGAAAGTTAAAAAAAATTGTTTTTTGACAATGACGCTCCGCAACGTCACGGAAAAGGGGAAGGTTCTCCAAAAGGAGGGGTTCGAAATCACACAAAAATGGAACCTGCCCGAACCCAAAACTTTCCACGTCCATTCAAAACAATGTAAGACCGGGAAATTCGGGGAGGAGAGCAACATCGGTGGGGAAAGTGTACCCTATTCGATCGGTTTGGCCATAACGAAAGACCGTAAGGTCTGGAAACTAAAAACAGGAACGCAACAGGCAGAATGGGGCATGGGGTCTAACAACGGACTTTGGGGAAAAAGGAAGATCATGAAAGTTGGAAAGGGGGGTCTACTCAAGAGGGGAGAACGCGAACTCGGGAAGGTTCAAGGGTAAAAACCCGGCGCAAAAGTGAAAGCGGGCAAGAAAAGAACCTGCGACGGAGGGGGTGGAAACTAGGGAAAAAAAAAGCAAGGGGAAGAGCCAAAAAAACACGATGATCGCACACTTTGTGAGGAAGTAAAAACACTCGCGCAGGGGGAACGGATTCAAGTAAAAGGAACTTGGTAAAGTATGGCACGCAGGGGGCGACCGGCAGAACAAGAGGAAAAAACCAGAATGGTGGCACGTTTGCAGAAAACATGGGGGAGAAGACAAGGGGGTCAGGGGAGGACCTTCCACCGGAGGCGGGTTTCGGACATGAAGGACGTAACTTTCACTCCATTGAGGAAACCGCAAAACATCTCCGTACACGTGGGGAGTTTGCCGGAGGACCAGCGGACTTCGACCCAGAAAGCAAAAAAAATTGGGGGCGACAAAAAAAAACCCAACGAAAAAAAAACTAAACAAATAGAGGAAAGGGACAAAACTTACTCCAATGTATCCGGTCCGACACAGCCGAGAAACTCACAAGAAACTTGGAAAAGCAAAAAGAACCGAGCAAAAAATCAAGGGAACCGGACGTGTACCTGATGCCCGGGGAAAAATGCCGTGCCTGGGGAATGGAACGGTCAGTACAAAACGCTGGGGGGGTTACTCCGTAGGAAAGCCAAAGATCAAAGGGCGGGGAAGAAAAAAAACAACTCGAAGATACTGCGACTAAGAGGGCCAAAAACAACAGCCTAAGTCAAACAACTACAGGGGCCACTGGCTTAGCACGGGGACGGTGAGGGAAATTGGAAAAAAACTGGGAGGGGTATTCTCGACACGTTGGATTACGAGGTAACTAACTTTCCGAGGGAAACAACCAAAAACTGACCTTTGGGGGACGAACGACTTGTATCACTAAAGGGGCACGGAAACCTTTGAAGGAACCGAAGCTTAGGGGTTCCTCCCATGAAAAGAGTGAAGAAAAGAAAAAAAGAGTGGGGGGGGGGCGGGGTGAGCCGTAGGTTTCGGGACGTCTGTGGCGGACGGGGGGCCCGGGGGTGAGAAGGCGCTTCCTGTCCAGGGCGAAACAAAATGAAATGCCAAAACCAAAGGAAACATTAAGACGTAAGGTTTAAAAGAGTAAAACCGACGGGGGGGAACACCCCAACCCGGTTTCACAGCATCCACACGGAAGGGGTGCAAAAAGGGTGAAAACTGGGTCAAGGGGTGCTAAAAAAAAAAAACGGGACGCCCAACTAAATGCCAGGGGAAACAAGTAGCACAGCTAAAGGGTTTTGGGGTGAAGCGAAACGCAATTGTAAAAAGGGTGGACCCACAGGGAAAAACGGGGAAGCAGCCCTTTCCCGGTGGAGCCCAAAGGGGCCAGGCAAAAAAAAGCCCGGGGGGCAATACTTCCGAAGCCTTGTTCAAGGGGCGCCCAGCAGGTTGGGAGAGTGTGTGGAGAGTGGCAAAAAAAAAAAAAAAGAAGGGGGAGTCTAGAGACAACAACGCGGAAAAAACGGTGTACCAGAGGGGGCCCATACCGGGCACATTCGATTAAGAAGGGGCGGACACGGACAAAAGAAAAAGAGCAGCATGAAACAAAGGGGGGGAGGGCCGGGTGTGTTTCGGTCAAGAGAAAAAATCAAGGGCTTAAAAAAAAGGCAACCACTTGTGTCCAACAAAATAGGTGGCAAGGGAGGTGGCAGGGGCAAAATATGTGAACTGTAACACCTCAGTACGGGAACAACATCTGGGGGACTAAGGTACGCGAGACGCGTGCCAGGGGAAAGGAAAAAAGTACCCGAATATGGAAACTAAATGGGGGAGAGAAAAAAAAATAAAATTTTATTTAAAGAAGTTAACCCACAGAACCTGCGGGTGTTCAGTGGGTCCTGCCAAGCGCGCATCTACGAACGTTCAGAACGCGGAGCCAGAAAAAACATAAATTATTGTCAAATGGTACCGGGCACGATAACAAATAACCCAGGAAACAGATGCCACATCCTCGCCTCAACGAGGCAAAACAAAAAAAAAAGAGGAAAAGAAGAGATTTTGGAAGTAACATTGTTGACTTGCAATGAAGGCCTTTAAGGGCGAAAGGAGAAAAGGTAAGCTCAGGACAGGGTGAGAGAAACCACAAAACCTTAGAAACTGGCAAACCATAGAATTAAGGGGGAAACTCACTCAACGAAGTTTGTTCCACTTTGACAACGGGGGGGGGAAACCAGCGGTTATCTTCACCAAACCACGGAAAAAGGGGGGATTCGCTGGAAGGACAGGTAAGGGGTTGGCAGTAAAGGCAAGTTAAAACATTAAGAAAAAAGAAACTGCCGGAACTTGAAATAATGGGTGTGGTAAAGCAAGAACGTTTGGGGAGGAAGAGGGGGCAGCCAAAAAAACCAAAAGGAAAAAAGAAAAAAATAAGACAAAAATCGCACCTGGTAAGTCCGGAGGTGAAGGAGGGGAAGTCGGAAAAACCGTGGTGTGAAGCATAGGGGGGGGAAAGGGTATTCAAACAAAGGGAGTTTGGGTCCTGAAGGATAATCCCGATGTGAACGGGCACACCCGGACCCACTAGAGGCGTCAAAAAGTGACTGGGTGCGCCAATGACCAGGAGGGGTGACCCGGGGCTCATCCAGGTTAGCGGTTCAAAAAAAAAAGGGGTGAAAAAGGAGGGGGATCCAAAGTGTAAGAAAAAGTGGGCAAGCAGGAAAGATGGGCCTACGTAAGGAAAAAAAAGATTGGGACGGAGTAAGGAAAGAAGGGGGTGTTGGAAGGGGAAAATTCCCTGGGGACAACGACCGTAGACAAAAGGGAGAAAACAACAAGCAAAACCCCGCGGACTGCTGTAACAGGGGCCTCGTTATGAAGGGATCAAAGAGTAAAGGGGATTGCGGAGCGGGATCCATGCCGCCGTAAACGAGCAGCAGAAGAAAAAAACAATAAAAACACAGCGACTATGAGGAAAGACATGACTGCACACCAGTTTGTGGAGTTCAAAAGAGGCTCTGGATGCAACTCCTATACCGACTTCAGGTCAAGAGGATCAAGTGCAATCCGAACGGGTTAAGGTCAAGTGGGGGTGGGTTATAGAAGGAAGGTACCACGCCTCACGGGCTATCGAAAAATCACCCTCAGAAAAAAAAAAAGAAACCCACTTAGAAACCCTGGGAGGGGGGGTTGGGACGTAGGGAATGGGGTTGGGCACCACCGCATGAACATCGCAGAAAAAAATCATCCGCGGGGGAAAGCATCAAAGGGGGGGGGAATGATACGGGGAGGAAAACGTGTTGGGAAAGGGAAACTAAGGGGAAAAACTTCCGGGAGGAACCACGAAAAAAACTTCATTTGCGGGGGGGGGGCCCGAAAAGGGGGGGGAAAAAGAAAGCTAGGTTTCTCGGTGACGAAAAACGCGGCACGCTAAAGGGAAGGGAAAAGGGGTGAAAAGGGGGGGGAACTGAAAGGGGACACGACTAATGGAGTAAAACGTGTGTAGAGAAGACGAATGCGGGGGCCGGATGAGGGGTTTTTTGGAGCACTCAGAAAAGGGGCCTAAAAGGTAACCATGGTTAACTCCGGCAGAAAAAAGGGGCGGAGCCTGCGGGACGCAGGGAGGGGTAATTGGGGTACCTTCATGGGGAAAGAAAATGCCAACGTGTTTTGAAAAGGGGCATAAAAGGGGAAGTTGGGAATGAAAAAAAAATGGATAAGGCCGCAAGACAAAGTTGGCCGGGGAGGTAACGGTTGCTTGAAAAAAAGGGGTCCAAACACGGTCGAACAATGTGGGGGAAAGACAAGTTTCCAAGGGAAAGGAATAAAGGAGTCACATAAACAAACAACGGGGGCGAAAAAGGGAAACCGATAAATTAGGGTCAGAAAAGGGGGGGGGGGGACAAAAGCGGCCGTGGTGTCAGCCCGGACCAAACAGGGGAAAATCGGGGGGGGGGGAAGAAAATTGGATTCACGGAGGTCATGCGGCTCCTGGGGAAGGGAAACCCGAACCGTCAAAGAGGGGGGAGCGCTAAGGGGATTTAAAATACACACTTTGAAGGGAAGGGTGCAGTACAAGTAGACATGCCTGCAAGTGGGATTGAGGCGGGATGGGGGGGGCAAATTTGCAGAAAAAAATAAAGTATGAGTCAAAGGAAAATTGCAGAACTAGTGGACGGCGATGATATAAAAAAGGCCCGGCACCAAAAAGAAAGGAATACAGAAAGTGGAGCAAAACTGTTGAGTTTGACACGGGTGCTCGGGAAAAAACCCCGGTAACTAAATAAAGAAAAAAAAGACGGTGGGCGGGGGGGAAAAAATTACGGAAGCGGGAAAATCAAGGAGAGATCGAGAAAACAAACATACATGG
>Ga0179593_1579926_pt1 | contig 22164 bp, 19 predicted proteins | sample CZODoug2_1_08_16_FD_185931 | JGI IMG/M metagenome (GOLD analysis project Ga0179593, IMG submission 185931) | Vadose zone soil fungal communities from Angelo Coast Range Reserve, California, USA - CZODoug2_1_08_16fungal (PacBio error correction) | ecosystem: Environmental > Terrestrial > Soil >...
GAAAAACAAACGGCTTAGGGTATTTCAAATAGGTATTGAAGGCCTCCGGCGCAGACGACGACTATGACGCCTGTGGACCGCGGAAAATCCGGATAGTCCGCGGATCCGAGAAAAGGCAGCGTTCAAAAGTTCAATCTTGAGGGGGGATGATCTGCAAAGTAGGCGCTGGAAAAAACCAAGAAAAATTGGGGCGCGGCAACTTGTTGATAAGAGTATGAAAAGGGGGAAATTGAAAAAGTCGAAAGGGAAAAAAAAACTACGCTCGTGGGAGGATGTTCCTATATATTGTAAGAGACCCAACGTCACGATGGGGCCCGATTCGGGCGAACGTCTAGCGGGGAAACAGAAGGGGGACCGCAGAGGAAGACAAGGGACCATGAGACGTGTCAACGATCATCGCGCATTGCAAAAGTGGAATGCGTGACGAAAATCATCGGGAGGTTGAGGGATCACTGAAAAAAGATGAACGTCTGCACGTTAACCGACCAATCGGTGGAAGGGTGCACGCAGCATGTTCAGGGGAGTTTCATCAAGTCACTGTAGCGAGGGGGATTGCTAAGAAAGAAGGAGGAGCTAAAGGGAAGAATAAAGAGCGGCGAGCGGAAATGAGAAGGCGCACGCTGCACGGAAGCAAATGTAAGACCTTTGCGACGAGGAAGAAAAATCTCTCATAAAAACAACACAAAGAAATGGGAATCAAAGAGAGAGGTTAGAACGAGGAAGTTCAGAGCGCGATCAGCGCATCGATATTCGGGACTCCGCGCTGTACGGGAGCAGTGTCACGGCAAACGTAAAAAAGAAGCCTAAAAAAGGAGAACCTTGAAGAAAAAATACAACGAACCGGCACAGAGAGGACAAACCGGGGACCTTTTCCCGAGGCGGCCGCATCTCTGGGGCAGGGGTAAGAATCAGGTATGACAGAATGAGAAAAAGGAAGATGAGGAACACAAGAGAAAGTGAAAGGAGAAGGATTGTAAACGTGCCTGCCTGGGAAGTGGGTCGGTGCTCATTGCTTGACAGGTGCGAAAAAAGCGTTTGATAAGGAAAGGGAAAAGAGCCAAAAAACGGCAAGTGCCGTTGTCAAAACCGACAGCGATTTGGATCACGAACACGTACAGCGTATTGTGGGTTGCTGCGGGTCATCCGAACGAGAATTAAAGTTCGAAGGCAGAAAGGAAAAATCAAAAAGAAAAAGGCCAGGGTTTTCCAAAGCCTCATGGTGCCGTCAAAATCCTCCTTCCAGATTGGAGTTGACGGACGCGGAAATTAAAGCGGCAGACTTGATTGTACAGACGTCGAGGGGCGTAAGGCGGCTGGGCGGGGGGGAGAAACTAGTGTTCTCTAGACCAACCCCCGAAAGCGAATGCGAAAACGGAGGAAGCGAGGGGAGGAAAAAGCGTTTCATTGAGCGGATGCATCTCGGTATAACGTCAGTTCTTAGGAACGAAGCGGGACGTAGGAATCTTGAAAAGAGAAGAGATTGGGTCATTAGGGGAAAGCCGTTCGTCAGAGGGGGATAGCTAGCGTCCAGGAAGAGAAAGCACGTATTACAGTAAACAATGGGGGCAGGATGCGGTGCGAGAGAAAACTTATGGGGTGGAACCTACGTCAAGTCGGGAGAGCGCATCTTGAAACTGAAAGGCCGAAAGTCAAGGGCGCCAGATCTGCGCGGGTAAAGGACCACCATGAAAACAATTCATTTGGAGGTACTTGATTAAAGCCCAAACCCTCGGGGGCCAGGGCCAGCGGAGGACGCAGGAAAAAAAAGGGAAAATCAGGGAAGAGGGTACAAGAAGAACCAAAAAAGAAAGGGGGGGGTGGGTGTTTCTCGAAGGAGCTGCAATCTGATGAAACCACTATGAATAAGATGAGGTGACTGGAAGAAGCGCTATCAGTTGCTAGGAGGGTTTGGGCAAGGAACCTGCTTTCCGGTTGGGGGGGGGGGGGGGGGGGGGGGGGGGGGGGGGGGGGGGGGGGGGGGGGGGGGGGGGGGGAACTCACAAAAGAGGAAAAAAAAAGAGAGGGGGGAACCTCGTAAACAGGGTGCCTTTCACCACGCCGCCAGCAGTCACCTTATCCTCGGACAGAACAGAAAACCAAAGGAGGAGTCAGGATCACTCCGTAGAGTAAAAAAGGAAGTCTTCACGCGAGATTGATAAAAAACGATGCTCGAGAAGCTGGAGGGGGGAAACGAAAAAAAAAAGGACACGGGGTCGGCCCCTGCTGAAAGGGTTGCACTTCAAAAAGCACATAAATGACTTGGGGGGAAACGGGTCGGACGGTAAAGCTGAAGGGGGAAGGGGGGGAGCAGAAGTCCGAAGACGAGGCGATAGGAGCGAGTCGAATTCCCAGTCGGGACCGAATCCGGTGTAATGAAGTTGAGGAGCGGACAGGAGAGAAGGAGAGAATCAAGCTGTTACGCTAGCTAGAACGAGACAACTTGAGGAACGACAAAAGCGAGAGAAATAAAAGTTGAAAGGAAAAAAGACAAAAAAAAACAAAGTGAAAAAAAAAAAAAAAACTATGAGCTCTGGTCATTTGACTAATGACCGGGAAGAAGTGAAAATACTAGGACGTAGGGACCACGAATCACTGCAGGGACGAGGGGGGGGTTCTGTTGGGGCATAAACACTATTTCTAATCACCCCGGCCTCGCAGACTGACGGCCTGAAAAAAGAAACAAGAAAACGGAAGTAGGGGAAGGGGGAAAACGTCCTAAAGTAAGGGTCGCACACCCTTTCAGGCTTCAAAATTCAAGCTGAGTGAGGATGACTGCACCGGGGATTAAACGCCTTGAAGAATTCGTTGAAGGAAGAGGAGAAGAATAAACAGAAAGGGGGGGAAGTGGACGCTTACGGCGGAAAGTCCAACGAAAGGGGAATTTTCTGATCAACAGGTCTATTGTCGAGACACGGACAAGGAAGATAAGGAAGGGCAGGAGTAAAAGAAGGAGAAAGAGTGTTGTTAAAGGTCAACCGGCCGGCAAGTGAAAAACGCGACCAAGCGACGCGGCAGGAAAAAGACGAAGCGCGCAGGGCGAAGAAATGAAAGAGGAGAGATCGGGGGGGGGACGAAGTTGGAAAGGGAACTAACAAAAAGGAGGAGGTACCTCTAAAAACGCGGAGGCGGCCGCGAGTTTCGGCAAGGAACGGACCAATCGTTTGGAGAGCTGAAAAGGTTTGAGGGGAGATTGACGGGGGGAGAAGAAACAAGACTCTTATTCGAAAAAACGAGCTAAATCATTGGGACACTTTATTATCCCGACACGGGGGAGCGAAAACGGGTATCGAATGCGGGGAACAGGAAAGGGAAGGATTGCGAGACATCGAAAAAAAACGGAGGGAGAGTGGAATCATCAAGGTCGCAGTTCTTAACTTCCGTCAGCGCTTCCGGAATAGCTGGAGGGCATCGATTAACGCTCGCCGCGGTGAATGGACATCGGAACGAGGGCCTTGGACCTTCCGGACACCGGCTCAAGAAGGGACTAAACTCAACCAAATAGACGTTCACATCCTCCAAACCGGGTAGGTCCCGTCGAGAAAAAGCCAAAAAAAACGGCGAGGGCAGGGGGGGGAAAAAATGCCAAGTCAAAGACGGGAGAACAAAGCTGATTAAAAGAAAGGAGTAATCGTTCACAAGGGAATTCTCCATTTTGAGCCTAGAGATGAATCGTGGACAAAAGACGTGCTCAAATAAGGGGAAAAAAAAACTCGGAAATCACTCTAATGGGTCGATAGCCTCCTTCCGACACTAATCGGCAGCCAGCGTGGCAGTGGTAGGACCTAGGAAATCCTATGAAACGGGACATCGAGTGAAGAAGAAAAGGAGGAAACAATGAGGGGGAGGAATAGCAAGAAGAGAGTTGCCAGGAAAATCCAGGCGTGGTTTTTCCAATCGTAACGGGAACGTCATCATCACGGATTGGAAGGGAAAAAAACGCTGAAAAGAGGGTAGCGTATAAATTGAAAGGGGGGCTTGTTACGCGGGGGGTAGTTCTTAATAGGGTGCGTAGGTAGAGCTGCCGGGGTGAGGATTCGGAAAGAAGAAGGAAGGCGGCAAGGGAAGAGAAGGCGGAAAAAAGTGGAGGTCCTTGAGCGACACTTGAAGAGGGTAGCCTTCATTCATGGCAAATGACTAGCGACGGAGAGTCTGGTCGGGGTCCATAACGAGGAGCCAGTGGGAATATCTAGGCGACCCAGCGATTATTAGCAAAGAGTATTATTCCGAAGAACAACGTGGAAAGATGCGCGTAAAAAGGGAGAGAAAGGAGTGTCTGACCTGAACTCGACGACGATAGGCCTATCGCTAGAGAGGGAAAGGCTCAAAGGGGGAAAGGGTCCAAGCTTCCAAATTGGTAAAATGGGAAAGACCGCTGCAAAACCAATATTTTTTCGGGGGGAAAAAGAAGAAGAGGAGCAAGGGGGGAAACGCATCTATTCATCGTTGTTTCAATAATCTGGAGTTCAGATCAACGCTTGGTGTTGAGCGGAGGGGAGCGGTAAGAGGGGAAAAGGAGACGAAAGGCGGGGGGGGGCGGAAAGATACGTTTTCGGTCCGCTCTCAGTTGCCTGCTGCTTGAGGGGGTTGCCAGGCATTCGGGGGATGGAAAAAAGGAAAGAAGAGAGAGATTAACGAAAAAGGTCAAACAACCATCCAAGGCACTTATCGCGAGGAACGACCTATTATGGCAGACACGCATGCGCAAATCGGGCGGAAAAGGGACTGGGACCATCAAGAAAAAAAGAAAACGGGGTCTGCACGCCGAAAGGAAAACCCTATTCCGACTGCGGCTGTTCACGATCGAAGAAGTCGGAGGACCCAGAGAGCCGGATTCCCGCGGGTGAACGCAGGCGAGACGCAAGTGTACGTGACTGTGGCTCAAACCATCAGAAGCGGTATCAGAAAGACGAAAATAAAAGGGAACGAGGTCGAAGACTCCTTGGTTCTCGACCGCACAAGGAACAGCATCGTCGTGGCGAAGAAAGAAGGAAAGTATAAAAAAGAGGCAGAGGGGGGGAACGGAAAAGGGTATTGAAGAAAAAAAAAGAAGGAAGGACAAAACTAATACGTGAAGTTCAGAACCTTACCGGATGCATAAAAAGGTGGGGAGGGACCGAAGCAGGCCAAGGGGAGATCTATTACGGGGGGAACCTCCGCGAAAGGCATTCGATTTTCGTGGGTTGAAAACATCGATTGAGGGGAAGGCCGAGGGGAAAAAGATTAAAAAGTCCGTAACAAAGGTTCTTGATATTTCTCTCAAGAGCATACCCTTAATTCCGTAGCCACCCAGGCATCGGCTCCAAAGGAAAAAAAAAAGGCGGAAGGAAGAGGAAAATAAAAGAAGGGTTGAAAAGTCGGGGGAAGGTTTGTTAGGGAAAGAGTATTCAGCAAATAAGGCGAATTGTGGCCATTTTCGTCAGGGGGTTCGGACAGAATACGCGGGGGGCGGGAATCACGGGGGGGAAGAGGGAAATTGAAAGGAAACGCGGGATTACAAGAAAAATCACTGGAAAACGGGGAGTGTTCGCAGCCGTGTCCCCGGCCTGCAAGGAACAAAGACCAGGAGCGCACGCAAGGGGAATCAAAAGAAATGAGAGAAGGAGGGAAAAAGACTTTAGAGTGGGGAAAGTCAGAAAAAGGGGACGGAAGGGAAAGGACGCTGCGGCCGAGGAGGGGGGACACGGAACCTGACCATCGGGGGTGGAGAGGGCACGTGACATGTTCGGGGTTTGGAGAGGAGGGGGTCGGTGGGAAAAAAACCGTCAAGGGGAATCGCTGAAAAGGGGGAAGATAACGACGGCGGCGATCGTGAATATCGAGAGATCATCGATCGCGCGCTGCAAAAAAAGGGGGGCGAAAGGATTTAAAAGCAAGGAAAAAGGAGGAAAAGAGGGGAAAATCATCATCCTAACGTCAGGAGGAAAACCCGGCTTCCTTTCAGCGAAATAGCTGATCGCATCGATATTCCAAAGCTCGAAGCGCTGGAAGGCCATGAGGAGAGTTCAAAAAGGGCCTGCCAAACACAGGAAACGTTGACTTGAATCAACCCGAACATTCTGACAAGCAGTCCAACGCCGATGGGTCCAGGAAAACGGGGCGGGACGTGAAGAGGGAGGGGGAAAAGGGGGCACGGAAAAAGGGTTCGCCTCAAATATTAGGAAGGTAAATTATCGTTTGAAGCATTCCCAGGGGAGGACGCGATTGATCGGGCGAAAGCTTGGGGAAAATTGAAGGGACGAGAAACGCGTGTCCAAAGCTTTGGTTCACTTTCGAAGCCCAGCCCGGAGGAATCGGAAAAGACGTGGGAAAAACGACAAAAAAAGGAGGTACCACACGACAAGTATTGTTTGAAAACCTGTCCGAGGGAAAGGAACGGGGAGTTATGGAGGGAGAAGGAAAGGGACGATGACCTCGGCGGGCTTGGTTTTTAAAAAAAAGCGCTAATCGTTCCGTCATCAGCCGAAGGGGGATTTGAAAGAAGGGAAAACGTGGGGAGAAATTAAGTGGCTCCGAAGGAAAAAAAAAACGTAGTTAAACTGTTTAACATTGGAGTATGTGGGGAGGGGACGGGAACGGCCTGTGTGGAAATTAAAAAGTCTGCCAATCAACTAAACGAAGAGAAAGGCGGCGGAAACGAAAAGGGAGGGAAACCCCGTCGGGAAGGAGACTGTAAAAGGGTCATTTCTGGAAAAAAATGACGGCGCGAACACCTGCGGGTAAGGTTCTTAAAGAAAAAAAAAAGTCTTCGGGGGGGGCTCGAAGTCTGAACCGATCGAGGTTGGGATAGCTAACGTAAAGCGATGATGAGAAGAGCCCGGGAAAGGGGGTGGGGGAGGGGAGCCTGGAAACGGTCGAGAAAAGGATTGCAGGGGAAAGGAAGTGCATCCTCGAGTCGAAGGAAATCGCATCGTCGTAAAGGGAGGACGCCAAAGTTCAGGCCAAATCATCTGTAGGGAAGACCACAAAAACCCAAGTATGGGAACTAAAGCTGTCACTCATTGGCGCGGTGGGATTCTACGGGCGGGGCTATACAGGGAAAGAGAGATGGCAGATCAACCGTGGTGTTCGGAAAGAGGGAGCTGATCTGATGCCCACTTACTCGGGAAGAGGGGGACCCGGAAAGGTCGTGAGAATTTGCCCGGGGGATGTGGTGACAAAAACAACTTCTTTCATGTTCGGTAATCTCTCAACAAGAGTAAAAGAAGAGGAACCGTAAAAAAAAATAAAAAACCGCGCATTCAACGGATACGGAGAGAACCGATGCAGGAGCAGAAAAAAAGCTTATAGGGGGAAGAAAGGATTGACTGAACGAACAACCCAACTGTGGGAAATTCACGCGAAGAGGGAAAACCCAATGCTCGAGCCTGCGGCCTCGTTACACGTGAAAAAAGCCACACCTGTGCCAGGTTGGGGAAAGTAAAAAAAGTCACTCAACAATAAGAGTGGGGGGCAGCGGTTGGACGCCAAGCGCGAGAGGCTGGCCGAGAGAACGGTGGAAAAGTCGGAAAGAGATGCGAAGGGAGTCGTCCGCTTCTAAACAAGTCGTTCCGCATCCTTGGGGCGCGCCGCAAAGAAGCATAGGCGGGGGGGAAATCGAAGGGGGGTTGCACTTCAAAGTCACATCGGCTGAAAGGAAAAAAAAGCGAGACTAAAAAGGGACCCAACAAAGTCTATGAACGAACTAACGTGCCCTCAAGAAACGGGGCGCGGAGGTAGAAAGACGGAGAAAGAGGAGGAGGGAGGAAACTGAAAGCAGGAGGGGGAGCGACGATTCTATTACCTGGAACTAACCGCCGCGAAAATGCGGCATTCGAGTTCCACGGGAGGGAGCAGACTAGTTCTGGAGGAGACGCGCAAAAAAAAAAACCTAGAGTTCAGGGAGAAACCGCCGATGCCAGTTCCGTAAAACAGTGCAGCGGTAGAAAATTCAATCTGAATGCCCAGAATTGATGAGGCAAACCGAGGAAGAACCACGAAGGGGGAAAAGCGTTCACAGTCGAAGGGCGTCGAGGATGAGAAACCAATACTCTTTCCACGAGGATCCGTTCAATAGAGGGGAGGAACCACGACAGAGGGAGGGGGCCTATTCAAGGCGGATAGGGGGGGGCTGAAAATTAAGGGAATGAGCAAAAAAAGGAAAAAAAAAAAGAGAAAGTGTAAAAGAGCGCCGTTAAAATTGGGATAGCCGTGAAGATACTAACTGCAAAAGAGTGGGAAACAATGCAGCCTCAAGAAGCACGATGCCCGAGGGAAGGGAGGGTCGCACGTTAACCGGATCGGTTGGAGAGCTTGTGAAAGTAAGAGTGAGGAAGGTTGAGTTTTCGGGCAATGAAAAAGGGGGAAAAGGTGGGGAAAAACCGCGGAAAGTTTAACAAGGGGTTATCCCGAAAGGGGGAGGAGGGCGTGAATAGTCGAGTAGCTTCGCGCGCTTCACGGAGAAGAACTTGCTACGTAGGATGATGATACCAGACTCTCAACAAAAAAGGGGATACATCAGAAAGAGGTCTGAAAGGAGCTCGGGGAGCATCGAAAAAAGCGCCGCTCTGGGGGTCTGGATCAGATGGTCATCGCCATGAGGTAGCTGTAGTGAAAAAAATATCGCGGAGCAAAAGCTTCAAGGAGCTCCCCTCCTCGAAAGGGGGGGGACTGAAGAAAAAAAAAAGAAACCCATGCTGACGTCACATCTCTCCAAAAAGTGGGAAGTTAAGTGCGAACGACGCTACAAGTAAATAAGATAAATTTAAGAAAGGAGAGACCTCTTAGTAATCAAGAGAAGAGAAAAAGTTTTGGCCATGCGCTATGATTGGGGGGGAAGTTAACAACTTGGGTGCGTCTCCTTGGAAAAAAAAAATTGGAAAGGAGGGAAAACGAGTTGTAAAACCAGGGGGAAGCCCGGAAAGAGGGGCAGGACGTGCTCGGTCTCCTCCTAAAAATAAGGAAACGGAAACGCCCAAGGGAAAAGGGTTTCCTAAGAAAACGGAAGGGGAGGTGTCTTAAGAACCCACTCGGAAATCCAGGCGGGGGTTTTCCAAGCCTAATCGGGGGAGGGTCAGCATAAAAGATTAATGTGGGAACGGCTAGGGTACGAGAAGCTACGGGGAAAGAAATATGTAAAAACGAAGAGGGACGGCGGTAAAACAGTCCTGGAATATTTGCGGTAGTCCTGACGAGGAAGGAAACGAAGCCCAAGAAGTTAGAAAAGGAGCGTGGTCGCAGAGTCGTAGACGCAGCGGGTCTTTCATTGATCGGACACTTAGGGCATCGGGTAAAAAAAAGGCCAAAAGGAAAGGGGAGCCTCAAGAAATGGGGTTGACTGGCCCACTTATCTTGAGCTCAGGCTTGTGTTTCGGGTCAATAAAAAGAAGATTTGAGAGAACAGCTGAGGGGCCTAAAAGACTCTTTAAACTTGGACCTATTGCGTCTCCTTGTGCGGTCAAAACGATGTCTGAAAACGAGAAACGGATCCCGTCGTGAAATGGCACTCTTCTATTCTTCTGGAAGGAAGCGCCACCGTCAAGGTCACCTCAGACGCTTCTGTAACCATAAGAACGCTGCCCCCCCGCATGTTTTTTGTTGCAACAAGAAAAAGGAACGCGGAAATCGAGGGGGGCCCTCGTGGAGTCCCGCCAGCAGACGGCATCGTGGTGTTCAAGAATCTGATGCGGAGGGGGGGAGCCTGGTAAATGAGAAAGGAACACGGAAGGCAGGAAGAGTTGCGCAATGTGTTGGCGTGACTCGGTTCGGAAGGAGGAGCAAACAAGGGGGGCGGCTTTTGGAAAGGCACCTTGAGGTTCAGTTGACGAGTAGACTCGCTCACAAACTAAATGAGGAACAGAACAAGAGGGGGGGCAAAAGTGAAACAACCAGAAGCCGAAGGCAAAAGATCGCGCGGATCGAACCGAAGGCAGACAAAAAAAGGGGGGCGAAAGGGGGGAGAAGCATCAGAGAAAACCGCTGCACCAAGTTTTCTCTGCAGCCGAAGATTCTTGAAAACGGACTCGATTCGGGCCAAAAGGGAAAAAAAAAAAAACGGAATGCAAAAGGGAATCCGCAATGGACTTTGGGGGAAGGTCGGACAGGACAAGCTCGCGCTTGGGGACGGGTGACCTGACGGTGGGGAAAAAACAGGAGCGACAAGAAAAACCGCGAGAGGACGGAGAAAAGACGTTGGTGGTCGACGACCGAAGGCGCCGCGCATCGTGACGTGTCGAGCGGAAGCGCTTAAGAGGTCTAAACCTAAAAACAGGGGAACCGCACCAAAGAAGAGCTCGAAACGAGACGTTCCCAGGAAGAACTTACACGCTCGAGGGCTTAAGGGAAAAGGGAAATTATGAAAGAAAAGACAACGGACTAAAGGGTAGTCCCTGAACTAAAAGTCGAATCACCTGCGTCATTAGGTGTGGATGGCAGAAAAGGAACCCGAAAGACACTAAGTCCTGTTAAAAAAGGGGAAAGAATGAGGCGCATATTTCTAAGAAGCTTGTATCCTCGTTTCCGTTCTCAACAGCAGCGGGACGTCAAAAAAGAGGGTGATGACTGAAAGAGGGAAAAACAACAGGCAACGGAGGACTCCGCTATGAAAACATCAGTGCGAATTGGGAGGTAGTCGAGGGTCGGAAAAAAAAAATACGCTGTCCCGGTCCCCCACGAAGGGGACGGGATTGTGGAAAGGAAAAAACCCACGGACGCTGCTTTCGCGTGTCCGGGCGGGGAAATGGAAAGTGACAGCTGAGCAAAGGGCGTGGGGGGGGGAAAAGCCGAAAGCAAGGGCAGATTAAAAAAGGGGAGAAAAGGGAGGAATGGGGGAACGTACTAATCTTTCAAAAATCGGTGGGAGCGAACCCTTTTGAAGTAAAGAGAGGGGCAATCACTGGAGTCTTTGAAAAAAAGGAATTTTGAGAAAGTTGGGGAGAAGGTCGGTGGGGGGGGAGGAACACGGAGGAGGGGTGTCTGAAGCAAAAGGGACGCTCTTATTGCAAACAAAACGAAGAATAAATCATTGGCGAAGGAAACACTGATTATCAAAGACAGCGCGAGAGAAGTAAAAGGAACTGGGGAACGGGGGTACAGCATCTAAGAAAAAAACAGGGGGGAAAAGAGGAAGAAAAAAGAGTAAATCATCATCAGATAAAAGTTCTTACAACCCGGCTAAATGCCAGGCAGGGGTAGCTTAATCGAAGAAAGAGAGGAAATTTGAGGAAGGATCTAGGGAGAGGGCTTAAAAAACCAAAAAGCTCGCTACCTTGACGTGAAGAAATCAAACGAACATGCGGACTGCAAAGCGAAAAAAAGACGGTTCCAAAGGCACGCGAGGGGTACAGAAGGGTGAATAAAATGTCTTTACTTGAAGTCGCGTCCAAAGTATGAATCAGAAGATTATTTCGTTCGCGACAGAAGGAAAAAGGGTGGTAGAAAAAGCGTTAAGAAGGAAGAGGATACCTTGGAAAGAGGGAAGGAAGGGTTGAGGCGAAAAAGAGGTAAAAGATCAGCTTTGTAGGGGACGAGCCGCCGGCCCTTACAAATCGGCAAAAAAAAAAAAAAAAAAAAAGACCTCCGAAGAAAACAGCCCAAGCGGGGGGGGGGGGGTTGCCGGGGTTCCTCACTAACTTCCCTGCAAAGGAGCACTGATTTAAGCGAGCCCCAGGAGGAACACTCGATTGCCAGCTACAAAAGGGTTTCAAAAACATCAAGGGGGATTGGGAACAGTTGACGGGGATTAAAAGTATTCTCCGGGGAGATAGGGAAGAAACGTAGTTACCGGGTAACATTACAGTTCCTTAAGGGTGCGGGCTGCTGCAAAGCGGAGAAGTCCAAAAATCCCACAAAAGGGGGGAGGGGATGCGGAGGGGGGGTTTACGTTTCCATGAGATCGTCGCGACCATCGTCAGTTTGAACGTGAGCAAACTTCAGGAGAAAAAAAGCAGTCAAGACCACTTAAAAGGGAAAAGGGGAAGGATTCGTGGATCGCGGTTTGTTCAGGTCCATACCGGGTGGCGAAAAATTTGATGGCGAAGGGAATGAAGATATAAAGAGCCAGGAAAAAAAAACAACGGGTGGACGATGCAGGGTCGCCCTTGGGGGGGTCGAGAACAACTGATGGCAGGGGACAGTGCAAATCTAGAAAATATCACGAGCTTACTGCTTGAGGGGAGCACCAGGACACCTTCCAGCAAGGGCGTGCCTTCCCTACCGGGCTCCCCCCCAAGACTGAAAACACTACCGAGGAAAAGGAAGAAAGGAAAATCGATGCTCTGAAGGGTTGGGGCCTCCATAAAGGCATCGTGTTTTCAGAAGACGGCGTGAGAACGTGGGGGGGGAACTGGTAAGGGGGGATCCAAAGGATGGGGGAAATGTTTTCTTTGGGCAACTATCGTTTCCGGGACGCCGCGATCATTTGCTGGATGACTGGTTGTTGCCGCAAAAATCATGTGGAAGAGCAAAGGAAATACTCAGTCAACCTTAACGGAATTGCAACAACCATAACAGGCACTTAGGGCAAGCAAAAAATAGGAAAGCCAACCATGAAAAGGGATGCAGGAAGTGGAGAAAAATTGACCAAGCCAAGCTCGCGAACGAAGGGTTTTTACGGCACGCCGAATAGGGGGGATCGACTCGGAGGAAAATCGAGGGACCACGGGAGGGGCCTGATTCCGAGGGAAAGTAAATCCTCAAATAGTTAGTGGAAAATGAAAACTAAGGGACTTTTACCTGACGTTGTTCTCTAACATAAGCCTGTAGAAAAAGAAGGTAGAGGGATCGAGGTAGAGGGGGCAGCGTCCGCCATCCCTTTTTGTGAAAAAGTTGGGGAACGGCGCAGGGTAACGGTGTCCGCGGAAGCTTTTCCGTAGGAATAAGTGCTCTTAATCCAGAGGGGGACGCTATCTATCAGAAACTAACGGAAAATAAAACTGGGGGAACGGGCACCTGGTCACTTAACCCGTTAGTTCGACGGAGAAAAGGGCGGATAGCTTCGAACGAGATTCAGTACTTGCCTAGCCCAGGGATAGAATAGAAAAGGGTCAATACCCTCCTCTACTAAACCTTCATTCGAGAAGGTTGGGAAACAATTTTATCACCCAAATAAATACTCACCAATTTGCAGACCGGACTTTGGCCGCAAAGTTAAAAGGTCTTCGGTAGAGACACATTGAGCCTAAAAGTTCCGTCTAACACCAGAAAAAAATGAAGGCAGGGATGAACGCAAGGGGATTGATTGAAAAAACAACGCTGTATGGCGAAAGGGGCTGTGGAAGCTTGGAAAAAAAGAGCAAGGTTTTCCTACCGTGAGGAAATGGAACATGCAACCATAATTCCACGTGGCGGGAGCCAGTTGAGGGGAAAGGGAAAAGGAGGGAAGTGCCTATGAGGGGTACGGTCCTGAGGAAAGTGACAAATCTGATATTTAAAGCGTTTTTCGCGACCAAAAAGGCATGAGCAACGAAGGAAAGAGGAGGGGAGGGAGGCTGGGAGGGGAAGGGGAACGAGAATCTTTCACTCATTGGGACGCGAACCCTTTTGAAGTACAAGTGGCACAACACTGAAAGGCCGATGACCGGGAGGGGGAAAAAAGTAAAAACCAGTGGGGAAGAGGCTGAACGCGACATGTGATGGTTGAGTTTTCTTCAAGTCAACTGAGAGCGGGGGGTGTCCAGAAAAGGGAGAAAGACTTATGATGGGGCAAGAGAAAAAGAGCGGCGAGCGGTGAATATCGGAAAAAAGAATCGCGACGCAGGGTGGTAGAGTCGGAGAGAAAAAGAAGGAGGAGGAGGAAGGTAAATCATCATCAAGTCGCAATTTCTTAACCGCTTGGAACGTGCCGCGCGCGATGCACGAACTCGAAGAGGACTTTCGGGGGGAAAAATGATGGTCGTCTTGAAGACGCGGCGCAAGCTTCAAAAACCACCGCTCGCCTAACCGTGACTGAAAAGGAACCCCGAAAAACGACGGGAAAGAAAAAAATGGGGCAGGAAACGGGACGAGCGAGGGCAGAAAAAAGAAAAGAATCAGTGGATGTGCGGAGTTACTTCAAAAGGGGGAGGCCACAGATGATTCAGGGAAAAGTAAAAACGTTCCGCTCATGAAGAAGGCTCCGCGGAGTGGGAAAAGAAACTTTGCCGCGGGGGGGAAGGAACCGAAGGATGGCGAAAAACGCGTTTAAGAATCAGCTTTTTAAAGTTCGGCCGACACCCGGAACGAGCAAAAGCAATGGGAAGACTAGAGTACGAAAGCAGCGTATGGACAGGGGGAACGAATTTCACGACGAAATTCCTTCCACAAGTCAGCACGGGGGATGTGCTGTAAGGAAAGGGGTGGGATCCAAAGTTGATCGAGAAGGGGGAAAGAAAAAATCCGCCTTCAGATTGAAATTGACGACCTCGGAAAGGGGGAGACGGATTAAGTAGGGAAAAAGGGAGGGTGGAGGGAAAATAGAAAGGTCAAAAAGGCATGAATAACTATTGAAGAAAATAACCACGAACCCGAATTCCGCAGGTTGGGTCGCCGTGTTCAGGTTAGGCGAGGAGTCAAAGCGGGCGTTCATGATACGAAACGGGACTGCATCTCTTAAGAGCCCTCGCTACGCGAGGGTGAGGGTCGGGGCGCACGTACTTCCTTTTCTAGCCGTCTTGTTCGGAAAAGAAAATCTTCAGGGGTCCAGCAGGGAGCAAAAGGGGTCGGGCGGCCGCTTCGACAAGTGACCGATGCGCGTCAGGTGCGGTCGAGACAAAGGAGGAGGCCGGGCGTGAACTACTAAAGAAGCTTGGGACTCTGGGGAGGAGGGGACGAGACAACCTTCAAAGGGTAACCTCCAGCAAAGGAAATTTTTACCGTTCCTACCGATAAAAATCTGAGAAAAGTTGAAAAAAAAAAAAGGACAATCAGGTCTGGGGGGAGAGGTCCTGAAAGCATCGTTACTAGGACAGCGAAGCGAGGTTTTTGAAGGCAATCAGACGGGATGGGGAAAAAGCTGATTACCACGGATGATCGAAGAGAAAATGTGTGGGAAATATACCGCTCAGCAGTTGCAAAAGAATGGCGGTGGGTTGCAGGCCCTTAGGCAGACGAGGGGGATCAAGAGAGGGGGAGAGTACCCAGAGGAGAGAAGGTGTCCTGCAACAACCAAACCCAGCACTTATAGAAAGGAAAAGGTCAACAAAGGCATGAAGCTGGAAGCAGGGAGTCATCAGAGACTTCCCGCTAAGAAAAAACCAAGTCGCAAGCAATAAAAGGGAGGGAGGGCGGGAAGAGGTTCAGAGCTCGGCAAGAGCGTTCGGCCCTGTTCCGCGGTGAAGTTCAAAATGCGAATTGCGGGCGAAGTGCGCCAGGGAACGTGGAACCGGCCAGCAGAAGCTCATCAAGAGAGGCCTATAGAGACAGTCGAGATGGCAGGCGGTCAAGGGGGGGGGGTACCGAAATCTACTCTCATAGGACCACGTTGTCCGACGGGGAGCTCTTCCTGAAGGAAGGTCCAACTAGTTTACGGGAAGATCGGGAGGAGGGGGAAAAACGGTAAAGAGAAAGCGAGCTCGAAGAAGACGTGCCAGGTCAATACCACGAGGCTCGTGCGGTCAAGTGGACTGCGAAAAAGATTAAGGGGGAAGAGGAAGATCGGAAAAAACGAACCGCCCGAAAGGCCGGCATCGAATTGGACGTGGGATTGTCAACCACTAGGGAGGTCAGGGCACCCGGCCGCGCAACTAAGAAAAGAAGGTTACAAAACTGCAGGGAAGGAGGGGAGCTAGGGGGCGGAGGGCACACCCGGAAAAGCCTCAACATTCGTGGAAAAAAAAAAAGCGTGAGGACGGGCACCTTTAGCGCTGGGGATTGGAAAAGGGGGGGAGTTAGAGGGGAAGGTTTGAGGTCGAAAAGACTTCAACCAATGCCCCACGTGGAGTGAGAGGGTTCGAGCCTGGAGGAAAGGGAAAAAAGAATGGAAGTTTTTCGAAGGGGACACGCTGCAATTAGCCCGAAGGGACAGCAAGTGTGTAACTATTCAAGCATGTCTAATGGGAGAAGATCAAGGAATTTACGGGGACGCAATAAGGCAATAACGGATCTTGAGCCCAAGAGGACTGCGGCCGCGGGAAAAAAGGAACCGGCCCATCGTGGAGAGATGTGCACGTCATCATGTTGCGGGTAGTTTCAAGTAAACAAGAATGGTTTGGTGGATCCGAAAGAGGGGAATAATAGGAAGTTTATAACGAGGCGAGCGTGTGGATCAGCTATCGGGAAACTGCACGTAAGCCGGTTGTATTGAGACGTAGATTGAGGATTTGAAGAAGAAGGAAAAAAACGGATGAGGAGGGATCAAATGAAGAAGAAAAAGCGAAAGACGGAAGGAGATATCTCGCCGCGCTGGATATCCGTTTGTATCAGAAATGATTTAGCTTCTTTCAATAAGGGACGGTAGCAAGCGAAATCTCAAAACCAAGAAGACGGAACAGGAGAACCAACCAGAGGGACGGTTCCCGTTCTACAGAGGAGGGCACACGCGCAAATCGAAAGAATCAGTATGGGGACCGGGTCAAAGGGTTTACTTCGGCGGAGATCAATTAGCAGGGCGGCGATGATCAGAACTGCCTGCGTCTCCTTGTTTTCGGAATTGCCGGGCCCTTGGACACGTCTCCAGAAGGTAGGAGTGAAAAACGGCAAACCGGGGTCAATCCGACAATCGAAAAACGGATCACCTCCAACGGGAAAACAGGTATTGGGGGCCTGTAAGGAAGAACGAAATGCAGAAAATGTCGCAAAGGCGGAAAAAGGAACAGGGACAAAGCGTGGTTTTAATAATCGGTGAAGTCATCAAGAGCCTTCATGAATTTGGTGCACGGGTAGAAAAGGTAGTCAAAAGGGGAATATTAAGGGAGGAAAATTGTTACGCGGGTACAAAGGTCTTAATAGGTATCAGGAGGGGGAGGCCGGGAAACTAGAAGAAAAACAAAGGGATGCCTTTCAGGCTGTGGAAATTATCGAGCGTCGCTACCAGCTTTTCTGTAGTGAACCCTTCGCATCTCGGTAGAGGGGCTGTCAAGAGCGAAGAGGGTGTAGGGAAGTCTTTTTCGAGGAGCAACTGGGGGGGGTGGGCGCATACCGTGTCGTCAGTTGAATAGGGATCGTCACGAGAAGAATATGAAAGCGACAAGTGAGAACTTAGGGGGGGCGGTCTAGACATGGCTGACCGACGTGCAATCTCGAAGAAGACGACGATCGCACGGGGAAGCAGTCTGAAGATCGCAAAGAGGGCGGGAGGGGGGAAAGTAAAACGCTGCCCCCAGGTCATTTTATTTTAACTGATGGGGGAAAACCCGAAGAAATTTAAAAAGGGGGGAATGCAAGGAACCAGGGGAGCCGCCAAAAGGATCAGGATGGTTCAATAAGGGAGGTGAGAACAGGTGTCTAGCAGAGAAGAGGAAATGATCGGGTGGAGAAAGGTGTGAGGAACTGGCGGTTCGAAAGCTATGGAATCAAAGGGAGTATATAAGGAGGCTAGCTCACAACAACGACAGGATTAGGAAAATATAAGATACCCTCGGAAAACCTGAACAGAAGGTTCAGAAAAAAAAAAGGAAGGAAGTAACCCGCTGTAACCGACTTGTCATTCACGAAGGGAGGGGCGTCAAGCCTGGAATGGGGGAAAGGGGGACCAAAAAAAGAAGGGAAACCACTTTTGTTGCACTCCTGGATCTAAAAATATGCTCGTTCTCTGGCGGAAGTCTGTTAAGCAGGACATAGGGGTCGGACCTGATGAAGGGTTTGATGAATCCGCACAGACAACGGCGGTCGGGAAGGTACCAATCAGGCAGGACCTTCTCAGCCAAGAGCGTGATAAAGCTGGAAAACTCGAGTCGCTAGGGGGAACGTCGGTAGACCGGTTTTTATCAGGAACCGACGAAAGACGACGGGGGAGCGGCCGCTTCCTTACTGCATCTTGAGCTTTATCATAATAGACGCTAGAGAGGCGTAGGTATGGAAAAAAAGCTCGAAGACGTGCCCGTTAAAAATTACCCAAGCTCGCGTGTCATTGGGCGGGACTGAGTCTAAGCGGCATAAGTGGAGGGGAAAATCGTAGGAGGGGGTTACAGGAAAGCGATCAATTCAGTTCGGGGGGGGCATAACACGAGTCATGCACCCTACAGGGCGCAGACTATAAAGGACAAAACTAGTAACAGCTTAAGGTAAGACAAAAACAGACTAATTAAAAAGACACACAGGTGCATCGGTCGTCAAAATCTAAAATCGAGTAGATTGAGGAAGCAGCTTGGAACAAGCTAGTACCCACTGGGGAATTCAAGAAAAATCAAATTGTGAAAGGGGGTCGCGATGAAAAAAGGCACCAATACTGTGGCCCCTTGGGGTGAAGAAAACAGGAGTGGGGGAAGGGACCAGGCGAGGGCCAAGCTCGAAAAATGCTGAAATGGAAACGGGGTTGCGCACGGTGTCCCCCCTGCAATGAGAAACGAAAAGAAAGGGAAGGAAGAACGAACGGGCTTAAGAAATGAGCGGGAACGATAATATACTTCATCGACCAGTGGGGGAAACATCATCTGATTCTACGAGGACCGCGCTGGGGTCGCCGGGGGCGGGCGCAAAACTTACCAAGGGGGAAAGATTCAAAGGGGTTTGAGCCCTTCAAGTCACGGTTAGAGAGGTGGGGGGTGTAGGGACGAGGAAAAATAAGCCTGGGGAAAAAGAAGGAAAAAAAGGAGGCAGATGCGATCAGCTATCGCGCGCTTGACGGAAGCAGGTGGTTCAGACATGAAGGTAAAAAGAAAACAACGGAGGAGTGGAAAGAGATATGTACTCACATCCGAACGAGGTCTTAACACCCTGTCCGTGCAGAGAGAATCTCTGAGTAGGCTGTAAATCGGAGGAAAAACTGAGCAATCTTAAAACAAAAACCTATACTAACCGTGACTTGAATAACCTAAAGGGGAAGAGTACGTGGCTATCCCAACAAAGTGTCCGGGCGAAAACGAAAGAGTCTTTGGAGAGCACTGGTAGAAAAAGGGTTCGCGGAGATATTCAAAGATTAATCGTTAAAACAGATTCTCCAATTGGTTTAGCCCAGAAGAGAATCGGTAGTGAATAGGGGAGGTGCAGAAGCAAAAAGTGCAAGGGAAAAAACTGTGGGGCCATCAGCTGAATTTCTATCCCGCCAATCAAAGCCGAATCGAAAGCCATCGGGGAGGGTCACGAGAAAAGGGACAGAGGGGTTGCAAGTCCGAATGATCGAGAAATTCCGGCCAATGAGCACTATGTGTGAATTAGAGCAACTCGAGTTAAAACATCAAGGGTTAGAGAGGGGGAAGAAAGCCGCCTTCAGGTGAGACGACCGAGAACGGGTGTTCTACTTAAATAAGGATCTCCACGGAGAACATCTGGAAAGGGGGAAACTTGTTAGCGACTGTCAGAAGGGGGAATAAACCGGTGCCAGAAAAACGAGTTTCTGCCCCCACGACCTCGAATGTCGAGGGGGTCGCGCGGTTCGGAAGAGAAATCGAGGGAAAATGGTCTCCGGTAGAAGGCAAGTCCTTAACTGACGCCACGCGAAGCGCATGTGGAAGGTTTGAAAGAGAGTAGGGAAGGAGTCCTCGCTCGATGATAGCTATCGTCCCGTGATTCTAGAATATCAATTACCTGAAAAGAGCTGCTCTTAGGAATGGAAAGGACTAAGAAGGACGGATGAGACTTCTCGACGCGAAGTCCTATCGCCTCGCGGTGATCACGCAGTCCCAACACGAAAGATCCACCGGGCAAGAAAGGGGGACAGTCCCGACCCTAAAACCTCAAGTCATTGAGGTTTGCGGATTTTACTGTCCAACACGCTGGATCAGGGGAACGCGGGGGCTCATCTCCTCGGGAAAAATATCGGTTTTCAAGAAGAAGAATGCAGTCAACCGTTTTCGGATCGGAAAGGCAGAGCAGGTAGGAGTTGCAGCGGGTGGCGTGATCCTTGGCGGTCCGCGCGTCAGTGGTGGAAGGGGAGGGGTGTGACAATCAGGAAAGCTCCGAAAAAAAGGGAAAAGAGAATTTAACCAAGTCAACCTGAACGAAGGGTTGCAAACCCCCACCGACCGGAGCACTGACGCGGAAATTACAATTGCAAGAAGACGAAGGTGGCAAGCAAAGGAAGCTCCGCCTCGAAAAAACAACGTTTAGCGCCCGCGAAGAGTTTGGAAAACACATGCTCAGAGAATTGCGGGCGAGAAGAAAAAAGGGGGGGAAAATGCCCGCGGGTGGGGGAAGAACATCGAACATAAATTACCTTTGTTGGCAGCGGTCCGGGACGGTAACGCGGCAGGACAAGAGAAAAACATAAAAGCGTGCACACGCTGCACGAGAAAGTCTGGGAAAAAGGCAAAAAAGGGGAAACCATAATTGTGGGGGGTCTACCCCAGGAGACTCTCTCTGGGTAACGTTGTCGGAGTCCAGAGAATAAGTGCGAATCGGAGAAAATCAAAAGGATGGGACAAAAAAAAGAGATCGAACACTAATACAAAATTTCAATAAAAAATAAGACGCGTACGCGGGAATTACTGAACAGAGGAAACCCGAGAAGAGAAAGACGGAACGAACGAAAAGAAAAACTTCGGCATTAGTCGTGTGAAAAATTTGGCAAACACTAGTTATCATCACCGCAAAGATCAAAGAAAGAAAAAAAAAGACGGGGCGGAACCATAATTTCAAAGGGAAAGCTGGAGCTACTTAATTTCCTCGTCACACGTTCCCGGGAGAGGAAAGAGAAGGCGGATTGATGGGGATTAGGGCGCCTGGAAAAATCGATTTAAAGGAAAGGTGGGGCTCCGCTTATAAAATCAAAAATTGCGAATTGTGCGGAATGGCGGCTCGGTAAAGGCGACCCAACGGACGCTGTCACGTGGGCGGAGAAGTTTCAATACTCACGCAAAGAGGGCTTAAGCCACAGCAGGCTCGAAAGTAAAGAAGACTTGAAAGCTTAAGAACGCAATCGCTTTTCCCCACATGACCGACCAAGGAGACATGCAAGTGTAAGAGAGCGCAGGGGGAGAAGAGTGGGGGGGGGGGGGGAGAAAAGATAGGGGGACGCGAACCAACTTTTGAAAGAGCACATCTCGTTCGAGAACAGGCGGGGGGGGGGGGGGGGGAGGGGGGGGGGGGGGGGGGGGGGGGGGGGGGGGGGGGGGGGGGGGGGGGGGGGGGGGGGGGGGGGGGGGGGGGGGGGGGGGGGGGGGGGGGGGGGGGGGGGGGGGGGGGGGGGGGGGGGGGGGGGGGGGGGGGGGGGGGGGGGGGGGGGGGGGGGGGGGGGGGGGGGGGGGGGGAGAGGGGGGGGGGGGGGGGGGGGGGGGGGGGGGGGGGGGGGGGGGGGGGGGGGGGGAGGGGGGGTGGGGGGGGGGGGGGGGGGGGGGGGGGGGTGGGGGGGGGGGGGGGGGGGGGGGGGGGGGGGGGGTGGGGGGGGAGGGGGGGGGGGGCGGGGGGGGGGGGGGGGGGGGGGGGTGGGGGGGGGGGGGGGGGGGGGGGGGGGGGGGGGGAGGGGGGGGGGGGGGGGGGGGGGGGGGGGGGGGGGGGGGGGGGGGGGGGTGGGGGGGGGGGGGGGGGGGGGGGGGGGGGGGGGGGGGGGGGGTGGGAGGGGGGGGGGTGGGGGGAGGGGGGGGGGGGGGGGGGGGGGGGGGGGGGGGGGGGGGGGAGGGGAGGGGGGGGGGGGGGGGGGGGGGGGGGGAGGGGGGGGGAGAGGGGAGGGGGGGGGGGGGGGGGGGGTGGGAGGGGGGGAAGGGGGGGGGGGTAGGGGGGGGGGGGTGGGGGGGGGGGGGGAAGGAGGGGGGGGGGGGGGGGGGGGGGGGGGGGGGGGAAGGGGTGGGGGGGGGGGAGAGGGGGGGGGGGGGGGGGGGGGGGGGGGGGGGGCGGGGGGGGGGGGGGGAGGGGGGGGGGGAGGGGAAGTGAGGGGGGGGGGGGGGGGGGGGGGGGGGGGAGGGGGGGGGGTGGGGGGGGGGGAGGGTGAAGACGGCAAATAACACAAACTTTTGAAAGAAAAGGGGGGAAAATCTGGAAGTATCTGGGATTTGTTCTTCAAGAAGGTTATCTAGCTGTGTCTAAGCCTGCTAAAAGGAGACGGCTAGAGATTTATTGAAGAAAAATCAGCTATCGCGGAGACAAGCCGTGTTAGAACTTGCAACCGGAAAGAAGGGATGG
>Ga0179593_1647535_pt1 | contig 22164 bp, 18 predicted proteins | sample CZODoug2_1_08_16_FD_185931 | JGI IMG/M metagenome (GOLD analysis project Ga0179593, IMG submission 185931) | Vadose zone soil fungal communities from Angelo Coast Range Reserve, California, USA - CZODoug2_1_08_16fungal (PacBio error correction) | ecosystem: Environmental > Terrestrial > Soil >...
AAGGACAGGACGTCCCGATTAACTACGTGAGAGTCAAGCCAATTGGAAGCAAGCAAGGTTTTTCCATCAGAAAAAAAGAAGCGACGGTGAAGGGGAGCTGAATTTGGGATAAGAAAAGGGGGAAAGACCATCACGGAAATGGGGGTCGCACTTCAGTTCAAAAACCGATAATAGCTAGGGCAAACGCAGTAAACTGTAAGGGGAGGGAGGGGGAAAAACTGACGTCGTCAGAAGGAAAGGAACACCAACTGGGGAATCCTGACGCCCAAGTCGTTGCAAACTTATGGGTCGATAGGTTTTAGCGTCAGGGGGGATTGGGAGAATATTCCAAAAGAAAAAAGGTTCACAACTCGTTCAAACTCGCACATCATCAACCGCCGCCCGAGATAATCGGATTTAAGGGGGTTGACGGGACATTGCCTCAGGAAAGGGGAAGAAATCTGACGAAAGGGGGCTGCAAACTTTCCCGCAAAAAATGACTATGCCTCAACCTATTAAGGGGGAAGGGGGGACATCAGAAAGCAGGGAGGAGTAAAGGAATTTGGGAAAGGGGGTAAATGGAAACTAAAAAGCCTTAGGGAGCCTCTGCTACATCAAGGTGTGGAAATGAAAAGTGTGCTGTCCGATCTGAAAACAAGTCAATGACAATGTGGTATCCCCTAAGGGGGCCATGGATCTCTGTCGAGACAGGGGGAGAAGGGTGGTGATGTGGGAAAGGGAGAGGAACACTCCGGTAAATCAATCTCAACTGGACCCGAAAAGGACAAAGGACTTGAAAAGCTGAGACACATCATCTGTCGGGGGGAAGGCATATGGTAGATGTACCGGTGCCTGAACCTTGCTCCCCCGGGGGGGCCGTCACTGGGAAAATAAATTGAATAGACGGCGAACAATGAACCTTCGTGTCAGGGGCAGAGGGATGGGGCCTCACAGAGAGCAACACTCATCCAAAAAAAAGAAGAAAGTGGGTTGATTGGGGAAAAAAAAAACAGAAAGGGACAACAACCACGATGGGTTGAAAAAAAACAGGACAATAACTTAAGTGTCAAAGGTCAGGCGGGGGGTCAAGTTGAAAGGTCAGGGGGGGAAAAAAAAGTCCGGACGGCTTTAAAAAAGGAGAGGTTGGGGGGGAACGGGAACAAAAGATAATCTCGACGGAACCCCAAGGTGGATTCGAGAATCGAGTGGGGGGGGAAAGAAAGGGGAGTGAAGGATTGAAACCCAAAAAAAGACAAAGCTCTCAGAGATGTAGTGCGGGACCTGGGCTAAAATGAAAAAGGAAGGAGCATGACTTTTTCCTAGGGGGAAGAAGAGGACACCTGGGGCCAATAGGGGAGGGGTGGTGCCAGTAGTTGGAAAAAGAGATCAAGATTCGGGAGCCCCAGAAAGAGGGGGGTCCCGGTTTCTCTAAAGGGGAACGACGGTTGAGATGGGAGAAAAGGAAGGTAAAGCATAGAGGGTTTGTGTCACCTGCGAACAAAGCTCGGCCGGCGTTCCTTAAACGGGGAACGGCGATGAGAAAAAGATTGAATCCACCAGAAGGAAGTAGGCGCAAGGATCCCTTGGGATCAAAAGTCGCGGGCCTAAAAAAAGCGGGGCATTTTGGGGGCGGAGGCTGGGGCCCCGCAGAAAAACACAGCGTCAAGGAGCGGTTAAATCGGCTAAACGGGACAGAATCGATAAAAAAAAAGGGCAAAAATCGAGACAAAACAAAAAAAGGTTAGGTGACGAAACAAGGAAACGGCACAGGGGGGTTCCGGGGAAGCCAGGAACCGGGAGTTGGCAAGAACGAAGGGATAGGGAGGATGCCCCCAATATTTTTCGGAGTTGACGGCTCTGCCTACTAAAAAACATCGAGGTACGATTCACCTCGATGCGGTAAGATGGATGGGACGGAACACCGGAGGGTGGGGACTGGGCGACTTGTTCGGGTAAGACAACGGTAGGGACGCCGACGGGGGGGAGAACGCTGTGCAAAAGATTATCAGACGGGTGCTCCAGGAAACAAGGGTTAATCAAAAAAAAGGAACCTGAGCGGTCTCTTTCAAGCAAGGGCCGGCAACCTGGGACTTTGACCTGGTGAGGGGGGAAGGGGGCCGGTGTGGGACAATTTTTTCAGCCTGGATAAATCCCGAGAGCAAAATGTGGGGACAGACCAGAGATGTGGCCAGAGAGTTCATGCCAACGTCTCTTGACCCTCTTGATGTGGGTGGATCTCCGGTGTGTTTTTTACTGAAGTAATCAAAAAGTGAGGGTGTCAGGGGGGGGAGGAGGGGGATCGCCTCATCAAGAAAAACTTCGACCCTTGAGATCTGGGGGAAAAACTGAGCATTGCGCCAACCGAGAAAAAAGAAGATAATGGAAAACTTTCACCTGGCCATCCTCGGTCAGAAGGGACTATCTCAGCCCTCGGAAAAATCATCGGCAAAGGGGGTTATGAAAAAACAAAGAACTCGGACCTCGGGGGCGAAAGGGTATGTCGGACTGCGAGATAATGCGCGTCTAGCAGCCCTATCCGTTCTTCCAGTCACGGTTCAAACGCGCCGGGGAAAGATTCGGGGTTCAGGAGACATAACTGGGAAAAACACCCAGGAAGGACGGCTTGCTTTGGGGCGGTCTGGGGAGGGTAAGGTTCCAAAGATTGGCCAGAAAAAAAAAAGAAGCCAGAGAGAAAGTAACGACCTCCTATGGAAATATCCCTCCCAGACGGATTGGGGGGGGACTCTATATTGAGAAAATCCGGAAAAAGTCAAATGGGGGGACGGATACTTGGCTGGGTCTGCGGCAGAAGAAGAGAGGGGGGTCTCTGGGCATGTAGGGTGGGCGTCCTGACCAACTTCCGTCTCGACCTTAAGGGGGTTGAAAAAAAAACCCCCGGACTTCAAATGGACGGAGGAGAAAAAAAAAGGTGTGCAAAACAAACTTGAACATTGATTAATCGGCTGACCTCGGTCGACAGGGGGGTGAGGGAGGGTGCGGGCCGAATACGGAGAGTTAAAAAACCAGGGGGGGAAAGGGTCTTAAGGAGGCTTTCCTCTACGACAAGTTCTGGGCCAAATCACTCGTCGAGCGGGAAAGCCCGAGAAAGATTCAGTGAAAGGGTGGATTCAAATGAGTGCCATCGGGGTTCAAAACGCGGGACCATGATTTGGTTCAACAACACAGTTTTTGATGAACTGATCATCCAGCTCCGAGTGGAACTGCTCGGCAAGGGGGATCGATCAAACAAAACAATTAAATCTAGAAAATCAAAAAAAGAATAAACACTCGCATAGGGAGATCCGAAGGCAAAAGACGCCGGGGAGGTGGTGCAAGCATTGGGGGTACCTCCTGGGTAAAAGGACCACCGGGGAAGTAAATTTGGGAAACAGTTCGGGTCAAGGTGCTCTCAGAGAGGAGCCGCAAACCGTGTGAATTCCCAGGGCCCGACAGACCTCGCGCGAAAGGGGGAGGAAAAAAAGGGTACGTCAAGAAGAGGAGTCAAGGGAAAAATGACGGTGGGGCAGGGCACGGAGAGGCAGAAATGAAGGAGACATAAAAAGGGTGACGTCTAATAAATACCGGTGTAATGCCAGGAGCTGGGGAGGGGCGACAGAGCCCCCTAGGAGCGCCAGGCAAAAAGGGGTGGAAAAATCTTCGAATAACCTCGAAGCCTCACGGAGTCAAGAAGCCGGCCAAGATTTGCAAAAAAAAATAGACGGGGAAAAAAGTGCGAAATCGCCAAGGAAGGAGCAAAAGAAATAGCACATCACCGCGGCCAGAAAAGTTAACGAGAGGGAAAAATCCAGTAAACGAAAAAATCAAATGGCCGAGAGACGGTGAAAAAGAAGTACCAAAACTAAAAGAGTCTCTAAAAGAGACTTTAAGCCGGATCGCGCGAACAATCCTGGCGCACTCCCGGGGGAAAAAAAGGTAGAAGGCAAGAAGGCCATGAGAGAAGTATAGAGATCGCCTTTGAAAGATAGGAGGTAGAGATCTAAAAAAGCCACTGAAGAAAAGGACAATTGCCTTTGGAAAAAGGCAAAGCCCTCTGAAGCGAGCCGCGATCGTGAAGATGAAACCGCGGAAAGATTCTAGGTTTTGTTTGGGGGAGGATAAAAGGGGGAGACTCCCTGGGAAAAAAAAAAGAAGGGAGGGGAAAAAAAAAATCACGGCGCGCCGCCCCAAACAAGCTGGGGGAGGATGCCAGGAGAAAAAAAAGGGGAAAAAAAAGTCCTGAGGCGAACGGACAGCGCCGCGAAAGTTGGGTACCAAGAAAAGCAAAAAAGACATCTGATGGGGTTATGCTTGACCCGAAAGCAGGAAGCCTAGACCCGGCTCAGCCGGCAGGGGGGGAAGAAAAATCTGAACTGGGTACCCCGAAGGGGAAAAAAGCAGTGTATAAAACCGATGCCTAGAAACAGTGCGTTAAGGACAGGCCGCTTGAGCCTAAAGCTTGAAAAATGCTCTAACCAGGGGAAAGGACCAGAGAAAAAAAAAAAAAACTCAGCATGTAAAATCTATTGGAAGAAGAATAAACGACTTCCCACAAGGGTCAGGGGGGGAGTGACGTCAACCGAATACAGCCCACGGACGAAGTGTATCTCTTTCGGCCCCTAATCGCGGGGGGTCCAGTCTGAAGAGTGATCAGTACAGAGAGAATCCGAATTTTGGGGAAGGCGAAAGAAAACAAGACAAAGCAGTATAACCGCCTTGGGGAAAGAAAAACAAAGGGGGGAAATTCATCAATTATGCGTCTGGGAAGGGCTGCGGAGGTGGATTCGAGGCCGCTAGACGTCGCCAAAGGGATCTACAGGGACCTGGATATCCGAGGGGGGACCGGAAAGACTTAATGTCGCACAGGGGACAAGAGTCGAAGAAACAAAATTAAAAAAAAAGTCATTCCCAGAGAAAAAAAAACCGAGGCTGGGGGCGCGACTAGGCCCCGGCAAAAAAAGTGCCCTAAAAAAGAGACGAGGGTCTTAGATCATCCGAAAAGGAGGACTGCTTAAAAAGGAGTTCGCACTGACTATGGTGAGAAAAATCAACGCCGAGACTAGGGCTGGGAAATTGTAAGAAACTAAAACGTTTTCAAGAAAGAGAATTCCCAGGTGAACCCCATGGGCCAAAGGTCGAGAACAACGGTCGCAAAAAAAAGGACTACACATACGGGTCCCGACGTTCTACCAGAAAAAAAACCCACCCTTTGGGAAGGGATGTACCCTAAGAGGTGATTGGCCAAAAAAAAATCCCGGTTAAAGCTTGGAGGCAACAATCGCCCGGAGTGGTTGAAAAAAAAGGCACTGGGTGTTTTTGAGCCCTCAGCAAAGCTTTGTTTGGAGGGTGCCAAGGAACGAAAGAATCACTCACCTGGACGCCGCCAAAAAGGAACGACGGGGAAAAAGGGTCGGGGGTAAGGCAAAACTAATTTCAACTGTGCATGAAAATCAGGTGACGGCGGTCGCTAAGAATCCATGAGAACGTACTCAGAAGGAAATACAGGAAGGGGGGAAAGGTCAAGGTGTAAGAGGCTTCAATCATACACGAGCTCGGGAAAAAAAAGAAAAATTACGGGTCGGAGGGTCCGGTCTCGAAAGACACTTAAAAAAAGAAAAACAAAAAATTACACGAAAGCTATCCCCGATTGTGGAACCCGAACCAATGGGAAGCCTGAAGAAGGACTGTTCACCGAACACGACGTAAATGCCAGTAATTGGACTGACCTATTCAAACAAGGCGGAGGAATAGGCAGGGCAATTCAAAAACATAATGGGACCAAAAAAAGAAATACAGACTTACCATGCCGAGACAAATCTGGGGAAAGGAAAGAAGAGCCCAGGTGCCCCCGTTGAGTTACGGGAACCGTGTTGTGCACGAAGAGAGCTAAGCACCGAGGCCCTGTCCTCAATTACAAAAGATGGAATAATCGCCGGATTTGAAACAATGCATTTTGGATTGAGAGTGAAACTATTAGAGTATAGAAGTGACTAAAAAAAACGTTTGGAAAAAAAAAAACAAAAGACCAGGAGCTAAAACCGTATCGAGCATCCAAAAAACACTGTTTGGGACGCCGGCGTCAAACTTTGGGGGGACGGATCGACGAGACGAGACGAAAAGCATTACAGAAAAGTCAACCCTCCGATAGAAATTTGCCAGCCTGCGCAAACATGGTTCAAGGCAACCGGAGGGAAACAAAATAATGGGGAGGGAAAAGGACTGAAGCTGCTGCTGTAGAGACGAGAAAAGTTGGAAAAGTGCAAGGCGAATCTAAAGGAAGCCAAACGGAGTAACAGGAATTCCCTGCCAAGATCTAAAACAAAAAAATAAGGGAGGAGGAAAGAGAAGAGGGGGGGGGCTATCCAGCTGAAGGAAGGGAGGTCGCGCCACAAGGAGCAAAAAAAAAAGGGTACAAAGAACGGTGGGTGAAAGAGAAGAGAAGAGCGCACGGTGATTGGCAATAGGGATTGTGGGGGGGGAAAAAAAGGGATTTTCGACCACTGGGCGTTGCTCAACGGACACCTCGAAAAAAAATGGACTGTCTGGAAGGGAGGATTCTATGTCGTAATTCTTCATTGACGTTGGGAACTCTCCCTCGCCCACGTTGATGGCAGACTGGGGAAAAATGTTGTAAGGCTGAAGGTTTAGTCTCTGGGGTGGCGCTGGGACGTCAAAAAAATCAGAAGGGGGGAAAAGCAACGGTTTAAAGAAAGTCCGCGAAAATAAAACAACTTTGTTCCATCCTCCAGATAAAAGAAGCGTGCTGTAAGTTACAAAAAAGAGAAAAGTGGGGAGAGGAGGATCAAATGTAGAGACGCCAAACGTCCCGACGAAAAAAATGTTGAGGGAAAAAAACCGGGGGGACACTTAATGACTAATATGAAGGGCCGTAAAAGGCGGATTGCCGGGAGGACCTGGTATGACTTCCTGGCGACAAAGGGTTAAAAATCCATAGGGAGGGGGGGGGGCAGTGAAAAACTCACTTGCCGGGGGACCATAGGTGATCGCCGGAGGGGGCATCAGGGGCCAAAGGAAGGGGGGGCTACAAATATTTTAAACTCTGTGGGGAAGGGCGATCGAAAGGAAAGTCAGGGGGGTCCGGTTAGAGAAGACAAAGCGCAAGCAATGCAACCTCGCAGCCTTCCGGGGCCGTAAAAACTTGATTGAAGCGATAAACAGGGGCATCTTTGTAGGAACGGGGGGCGCTCTTTCTATTGGTTGGAGAGGGGGGTCAGGAAACCAACATGGCGCAAACCTTTTGCCAAAGCATGGACCGGTTGAATCGGAGGGAAAAAACCAAACTACACCATCGAAGGTGTGGGGTTGAGGACTAGTTCCCATTGGGTTGCGATTAAAGATAGTCAAGAAAAAACACAACAGACCCTCTCCTCCTTCCAAAAACGGGCCTTTCCCAACCTAATGGGAAAAAAAGCCCGAGACCGGTAGGGTGCCAAAACTCCGTTAGTTTCCCCAAAACTCCGAAAAGGGGAAAGGGGACAATCGAACGAGGGGGACCGGTAAATGAAAAAAAAAAAAAAAAAAACCAGGGGGGTCTGGGGTACAGAACAGGGTCGTACCGCCCAAATGCAACGGGACACGGAGGGCGCAGGGGGGGGAGGGGCGAAATAAGGAGTTTGGGACAGAAACATGTTCCCAGAAACAAGCGTGGCGACGGGGGTCAATTGCGCAGGGAGGAAAATCAAAAACATGACGCACCTAATGAGCCTAGACGCCCTCGATCATGATCGGCAAACGGTGGAGGGGTAGTCGAAAGGAAAAAGGGGGGAAGTTCCGACTCAGGCCGCCCACGAAACTCGGTCGTGTTTGAAAAAGGAAAAAATGGTTGAAAGTACTTTGAGATGTGAGGTTGCATGGTGCACGACCCAGAAAGCTTTTTGGGGGGTTTCACGGGGGAGGGGAAAGGGAGTAATCCACTGACTGAAAGGTTCGCCGCCTTCCAGGCCTAGGCCCGGGCTTTCAGACGCCGCAACAAAACCCAGAAAGAAAACTTTGACCAATTTCAGTCCTTGGGGGTCCAAGGTGGGCCTCAGCGGGGGAGAAGCAAGAAAATTTTGTGGTGCGAGTGGCCCGCCTTCTAACAAAAAATAAAAAAGAGCGATTCGATCAGCGGCGCCTGGGGGACTCAAAAAAGAAACAAAGGAACGAAAATACGATCAACAAGGAAGTCCGGGGGAGGAAAGAAGCCTTTGCCCCAGGGGCCCCTGACCGGGTTCGAGAAAGGCCGGGAGGAAACTTGGGGATGAGGAGGCAAAAATCTTGGGGAAAAAAACGAAGACCGGTCTGTTTTGACGCTCTCCTCAGGGGTCCAAAACCTATGGGGGGGAGGTCATAAGACCCGGCTAAAAAGAGGGGGTAAAAGCGCCTTGTGGCGGTCAGCAAAGGAAAGGGGAATAATGTGACTCATCCCGCTGAACTTGGTCTCCTCGGTGCAAAAACGGACACGCGTGAGGCATAAGGGGGAGAAGACACTACTGGGGATATCGGAATGCTAAGACGGCCAGCAAACCTCGAAGTTACAGAGAGGGTCAAAGGGTCTAGCGATCATACAACTGAGACTGAACGACCGATCTGTTGATCCCCGTCGAGTTTCACTCAAGCTGTTCCTGAAATGCTGTGGCGAATTAAAAGAAACGGTCCTGTGTGGGTGAATTGGCTAAGAGGAAGGGGTCACAAAACAATAAAAAACCTTTCGAATCCATTAATAGCGCTTGCCGCCGAAGGGGGCTGAAAAGATCAGCTCTCCCGTGACGTTCCCGCGGAAAAGAGGGCATGTCCTCCAGTAAGAAGGCGATGGGACGGGCGAACAGAAGAAATCATAGAAAATCTTTATCTATTCGGCAAAACCCTCCGTGGGAACCTTAGGTTGGGGGGATGAGATCCTAGAGAGAAGAAGCCGAAGGAAAAGGGTCGCAGATCCCCGGGATTTAAAAGACGAAGGGTTGGGTAAAAACGTCCGTGGGGGGGAAGCTGAAAAAAAAATAACCGGGGACGGGCAACGCGGAAAGTGAGGGGACCCGAAAAAGTTTGAGTTGGACCTGTAGGAACTCAACCGCTCTTGATGGACTATGGATCCTATGTGGAAGCGGATCCACAGGAGGGGGGGTCTTCTGATACTGAGAGAAGGAAAATGGGGGGGGACAGCTAATAATTTGAGACGAGACGGCCACTTGAGGGGGGGGGCGAAAAGTTGAAATGGCTGCTGGAGGAGTCTGGGGAAACGGTGTTGAGGCGCTTGAGCGAATTAAATCACGCCCCAACGCTGAAAAGGACCGGAGGGGGCGCACATCCAGTACAAAAAACAGTACCTCGGGGATGAAAAACTCGACGTCTTTTTACCGCCGCAATCCCCGAAAAGGGGAATTCAAATCGGGGAGGACAAATCAAGGATCAAGGCTCAATGCGGGGGGGAAAAGCCTAAGAACGCGCGTCAGGGGTTGGGCATTGTCCGGCTTGAAACCTCAGGAAAACAGTTTGCACGGTCGTATGGAATCTAGAGAAGGACCCACCGTTAGGGTGCAAGGGGGAGGGGGATATTGCCCCCACCGGTGTTGAAATCTCAAAAACGCCCGCAGGTGCATCATGCTGCCACGACCATTCGGGGGGGGGGGGTCTAAAAGAGGATCAAAAAAGTGGCCCGTATGGGTGTCCTAAAAAGGGGGGGTTCTCTACAAAAACCCAGAGGGGGGGAAAAGGATAACAGACTCTCGCCCAGCAAACACGCTGGGGGGACAGCAAGGAGATCGCGAAAAAAAAAACAGGAAGCTGGGGGGGTGACCAGAAAAAAGTGTCAGAGAACACCGGAGGTCTACAGTCCCGGGAAGTAAAAAAGGGGCAGGGCGTGGCCCTAGATATCAACGCCAACCACTTCAAAAAGGGGGTCTCTAGAATACAGACGCCAGCCAGCCGATCCGAGGGGCGGGGACACGATAACTTGGGGGGGGAAGGACAGGCGTCTCAAATACACAGGACGACCTCTACGAGTTCAGATACAAATCCGGGAGGAAAAGGTTGTGGTAACTGTATAAAAAGAGGCAGGAAGCTGCAAGACTACGCACTCATCGGGGGAGCGAAGCTCACCGTGAAGAAGGAACTAAGAAGACCGAACTTAATCACTTAGTCACCAAATATCCAAGGGTCTAAATATCCGGGAAAAAAGAGCCTAAAAAAAGGGAGCGCGTCATAAAGCAAAAGAGGCCATGCTTTTTCGCGGAGGAAAAGCAAAAAAAGTCAAAGCAGGGGGGGAAAGTCTGGGGGGGGACCTCCAGGGGAGGGTCTAGACTGACCTTCTGAAAGCGAACGGAGGGGGGGAGCGAAAAGGAAGGCGTCAAGACCTCAGTTCTATCTTCAGCGAATGTCACGCCAGACACAAAAAAGACTCGAACAAATGGGACCTCCAAAAGAGAGGTCGGGGATAATCCCGCCGCCTCAGGGAAAAAGGAAAAGGAGTCCCAGAGTTCCGGACGCGAGAGCGCTGGCGCAAGCCTCGGTCAAAAAAGAAGGCCGGGGTACGAAAACGGGTTTGATGGAAGACGGCCATTAAACAAGCCACTTGGTATTTCCGCAAAGGAAACGAAGCAAAAAGCCGATGAAGAAGACAGGAACCACACGGGAGGCCACATGCTCGTGGAGAGCGTAAAGAGTTAAAAAAGACGAAGCCAAGAAACTGGGTTATGGGAGTGCAGAGCAGAGACCCAAATAGGCTTCAATGTGGCCGAAACGTCCTTGCGGAAACCTGAGAAGGGGAGAAGGAGATGCTTCTCCACGAGGCCGGGGAAAGGGTCTGAAACTGGTAAGGAAGGAAAAAAAATCCGCGGTTTCGCAGACTCTACGACGCATCTAGACATCGAGAATAAAGTCAAAAAAAGACCTATTGGAATCAAACGGTGGCACCGCATCCTACGACGGCCCTCAACGGCAGTCCCAGGGAGGCCAAGCGGCAAAAGAAAAAACGGAAAAAGGTGACTTAGGTGACTTCGGAACGGAACAAAAAAAAATCGCGGCCAGGAGCCTGGGAGTACTCGTCAAGAAGGTGCGACATGGAGTAGGATGATGAAGGGAGGGGGAAAAAAGGAAAACTGAATAAAAGAAAAAAAAACCTAAACCGGTCAAGCAAGAAAGTCTGGGAAAAAACGCGAAATTTTTTGGAGGCGAAAAAACCCAAAAAGGACGAACCATGCCGCAGGTCGGGCATCTCTGTGGGGGGGGGGTAAAGGAAACGGAAAAGGTCGCATTGAAAAAGGAAAGACATCTCCCAAAGTAAAGCGATCGACAGAAGAGGAGTGTTCAGAGAAGGACAAAAAGGGCCCCATGGGGGGGACTAAAAAGTTCAAAAACCAAAAAAAAGATTCGAAGGGAATACCAAGGGTGGAAAGAAACCGAAAAGATCGGATTCTTCAGGGGGGGAAGGGGGGGGCGACTTCTCAAAGGGGACGAACCTTCGAAATGCAGGAAAACCTTTTCGAACTACATTCGGAAAAAAAAAAACTAAGAATGGTTCATAGAATCCCAGGGCGTCGAGAAATACTGTGGACTCAACAGAAAGGACAACAGGGAAAGGGGGGAAAAAAAACAAAGGAAGGGAATGTAAAGCAGAAAGGGCTATTCCCAACGAGCGGGAGAAAGGGAGCGTTGGAAGCAAAGCGTCTTTTTGTTGGGAAATGGAGGTTTTTGTGATGCACTAATCTGGTTTTTTTTATTCCAGTCCTTCATGTCCAAGAGACACCAATCCAGGGGAGACGCCAGAAAGAAGGCATGGTGAAACGGTGAGTGTAGAAAAACTGGAAAAGGAACCTCAGGGAACGGTTAGAACTCAAGTCAATCGAAATGCAAGGGAAACCGACAATATTGTGGACAGGGGCCAGGGGCAAGCATCAGACGTGCAAGGACAGGACTGCACTCGAAAAAACAATTGCTTGCGAGCCGAATTCCCAGACAGCCTTTATCGGGCCTGCTACGGGGGATACGCAATAAGGGGTTAAGGGGGTGGGGGGGGAACGCCCATGGTCCTCTAACCCCCCCTTGGCACCTGGGGTCAAGGTGAACAGCACCGTCTGGCAAAACTGGGGGAAGGCACGAGATCCAAGACCCGCCGGTAAGGGGGAAAATCGCGACCGATGTGTTCCCGCATAAAGAAAACTACCAAGGGGCCAAACTGGATTAGAGGAAATTCCCTCCTGTAAGGAGGCCGCATAAGTATGGTCCGTGAACAAAGAAATTATGAGGCTCTAAAGCGCTGCGGCAAACTAGGCCGGTCCTCCAAGGAAAAAGGAGGGGAAGGATCTCCGTCTTCAAACTTTGTCGCGGAGCCTCTAGGGGGTGAAGGGAACTAAGATTGGAAAAGGGGGTTGAACCAAAGCCCCAATACCAGTCTCTAACACCATCGACTAAAGCCACCAAACCCAAACCCCGCCAATCCAGGGGGGGGGGGCGTCCTGAAAGGTCCCAAAATTTTGCGGCTGGGTCCCAGGACGGAGAAAAGAGACTAAGCTCATGACCAGGGAAGAGACCAAGCCAGCTATACAAAAAATATTTTTTGAAAATGCCCGTGCGCACCCAATGGCAAAACGGGCCCCCACAACATAGGTCTACTTTCAAAAAACCGTCAGGGCTAAGGAAAAGGACCACCGGGGGGGTTTCAAAAGCCAGGCCTGTAGGAGCGCCCCAAGACGAAGGAATCGGAAGGTCAAAAGTCTTTAGGCAAAAAACAAGAGGTGAGGAAAATATATAGAGTTGAAAGAATCCTCGATTAAAAAAATACGTTGAAAACCTTTGCATCAAACCACAAAAAAAGTTGGCATCGGAGGAGGCCCAGCATCAGAAGGACGGGAAGGGAAATGAAGAAAGGTCTTTTGAAGGGGAGTACGGCCAGGTGCCAGGGTGACTCCGGGCGGCCACCTATTCTACGGGAAGGAGTCATCGGAGGGGAAAATCTGGAGGCCTCAAATAGAGGACTGCTCGAAAAAGGACCAAACAGCTAGGTCCGGAATTCTAAAAGGGTTAGTCTCCAAGGGCCTTGGGTGAACAAGCCGAAATAAAAGCGTTCAGAGGAACAACAAACGGCTCTCTAACAGAGATATACGGCAAAAAACTGCCGGGGGGGGGCAATACAGGCATTCGCCTCGGGGGGAGGACAAACAAAGGTCCTTCACTGACACTGAAAAAAAAGGATACCTTAATAATTTAAACCAGGAAGATTGAATACGGAGAGGGGGGAAATGTTGTTGAGGGGGGGGGGGGGAAGGGGGGGGGTATTTGAGAGTCCCCACCGCTGGGGTGGGTGTAAAAGCGCGGGACGGGTCCCAAAGGTAGCGGTGACGGGGAAGCCCAACATTGGGAATTGAGGGAAAAAAGGGGGGGGGGGGGGAGACCAAAAGGGTTTTTTGAACACTCTTTGCGGACGGTCTTAGCAGAGCGGGGTCGTTGAGGGAGGAGAGGGGAAACGGGGAAAGCAATTGCTGCCCTAGGAACCATAGCAGTGTGGGGGAAGCAAAAAAGGGGGCAAATCAATATCTTTTCGCTGCGACGCCCGGCTGAGGGAAGAAGTGTCTGACTCCGGGGCAGGGGGGAAAGCTTGGGAAACTTCCGGTTGAAAGATCGAACAAAAGGACTCACGTGAGTTCGGGGGCGCGGGTCCAGGACGGGGGGTCACGATAGACGGCCAAAGCCACAAAACAGATCCAGGTGGGTAGGGCATCAAAAAACGGCAACAGTGAAACTCCCAAGGACCGGAAGTTGTCTTACAAGCAAGTCCTAAAGCAGACGGAAAGGAAAGAGGAAAAACTCGGAAGGCCATTAAAGGAAGTCTTGGTCGAAGTCGGACCTGATAAGAGTGTGGTGGGGAGAAAAGGAGGGGGGGGCGACCCCTTTTTCTATTCATGGAAAGAACAGGGTCGGTTCATAGGGAAAAAGGCCCAGGAACCTGGAATAGAGTGAGCAACATTGGGTAAAGAAATATCCCTGACGCATCGGGCGTAGGGACCTTGAGCCCGCAAAACAAACGAATCCATCATCAAGAACAAAAGAAGGGGAGGGTGTGCCTTTATTGAAAGTACTCATCTAAAAAAAGACATTGAACAAAAAAAAACTTGGGTCAAAGGGGGGGCAAACGGCATTGATACGTGGTGGGTAGAAGAGGGGGCATTGAGACCTAAAGAAATATAGGGTTGTGGGATCAAAGACGCCTCGGGGGAAAAGCTTGGGTTTCGACCTTACCAGAAACCATTACCTAGCTGAAATGCTTTTAGCAACACACAACTAAGAAGGCCAATGGTGAGATCAGAAAAAAACTTGGTCGGGGGAGGGGGGACGAGGGCCTCTCGGATTCAAGGCAGGCATTGGGGTGAACGGAGTCGGACAAACCGATAACATGTTCCGCCTAAATCGTTCCAAGAGGGAGCATGGTGGGGGGAAAGTAGCGCCAGGGGGGAATCGAGGGGGGAAAAAATCTGAGGGGCAACTCTTTCTTGCGACGGTTGTCCGACGGGGCATGGGGTCATTTGTATGCGGGGTATAAATGTAGGGGCGGATAGAGGGGGGAAGCCTCGGCGTTTTTACCGGCAGATCGGAGTCGAATTTGGCCCAAAAACCGATGCGTAGAAAAGGAAGTTGGAAACAAAAGCTCGCAGGTCTTGGAACACTTTTTCTATCGTTTGAGAACCCGCTGAGATTTCAGTCAGACGAACGGACGCACGGACGCGTAGGCCGGCGGGATCAGGACCTCTTTCTAAAGGGAAGTGCCAAAGGACATAACCTCCAAAAGGGTAAACGTACGCTTGGGGCAGGGGAGAATATAGCGCGATTTGAAGACTCAAAAATTGGGAAAGGAACGTCTCCGCGTCCTCAGTGTCCCGAGGGGCAACGCCTAAACAGGGGCTGGACTCAGAAAAAAAAGTGATTTGTTGAGAGACTGAACCGGGAGGATAAAACGCGTTACTAGAGATGAGGGGCGCATCATCGGAATGAGGGCCAAGTACAGGTACTGACGGAAATCACGAGCAAAGGTCGTGGATTTGCGTCCGAGACGTCCACTCAGATTAGATGAGAAAATAGAAGGGGCCCAAGACCCCTTGAGGGGGACGCGGCCAAGACTAGTAGATGAGAGGTCCTAGTATCTAACAAAAGAGAAAAAAAATCAAAGCATGCTTCCAGCGCTTGTGGTGAGAGAGATAACTTTAGTTAGAGAAAATCCCAGGTCAAAGAAAAAAATAATAGAAACTGCTTTTGTCGGTCCGTCTAAGAAAAAACAGAGGAACAGCTTTCACGGACAGAGATGAACTCTCTAGGGTCCAGGGAAGGTCTAAAAAAAAAACAGGATCCTCCCGGGGGGGGTTCCACAACAAAACAAAAACACCATAAAAAAGCGGGGGGACACGACTTGAACTTTGACATCAGAAGTGCGGGATCGGTCAGGGAGAAACTGGGTTCTAGTATGGGAGGGGGGGACGCCCCGCTTTCAATAGAAGATAAACTTACAGGGGAAAGTAAAAAGGGGAGTCAGGGGATATCCGAACGCGTGATCTGATACGACGGGAATGGGCGCCTCTTTTAGGGCAAAAAAAGTTATTCAGAAAACCTTGCAAGAGCGCCCTATCACTCGCGCCGGTGGAGGGGAGGCAAAATCTAGGGGGGAGTTTCTGCAGAAAAAGCCGGCAAGGGACGCCGCAAGTTAAAAACCACTTTCCACAGGGGAACAAGGTAAACGAAGGCGCCAGGGTGGGAGCACGAGATTGGAGTTCTTGGGAAAAAAACCTCACCCAAAAGGGGGGGTGAACAGGAAGAAACGAATCCAGGCACCGAGTGTTCGACTCGGAATAGAGAATCAACAAAAAAAAAAAGGAAAGGGATAGGAGAGGAAGAGACCTAAAAAGCACAACTCTTTGAAAAAAGCTGTGATATACTAGAGGGGACAAAACCGGGAAAGAGGTTAGGGTTCCATTCAGTGCCAAGAGTTGCAGACCACCGCTTAAAGAAAGGTGGCCCAAGGGAAGGACGGGGCCGCCTCGATATTAGCATCGGGAACAACCGTGAAGTGGGCTGACCTAGCAAAAATCTGAAAGGGAAGGATCGAGTCTGCCACGCCATCCTTCCAAAAAGAAAGAAACGGTTTTACATGAAGGGGGCAGCAGGCCAAAGGAGGGGACTAGGTACGCTCAATCAGAAAAGGTGTTGAGGGAGGCCCCGAGCTGGGGGGAAGAAGTGGCAAAAGAAGGACCAGAAAAATCTCTCCAGCGCGAAACACTTCAGGAAAAAGAAAGCAAGGAAAAAAGGAATAAACGTCTCAGAGACGAGGTGCTCAATAAAAGCGAAAAGCCGACGAGGATCCGAAACCATCTCGGCCCAATAGTTGACCGAGAAAGAACTCAAAAAAAAAAACCGCAAGGCAACTATCGGGGAAAAAAAATGGGACTAGAACCTTATACATCGACTCAAGGAAGAACCAAAAGAGGCGGAAAGGGGTCCGGAAACGTGGGGGGGGGATCCGCTAAAAGAACGGAATTTTGTCATCAGCCGGCGATGAGAAACGGAGGGAACCATTAAAGCTCCCCAGAGGGAGGAATAAAAGGAGGAATTAGCTATCTCCCGCATTCAGGGGCATCGGAAATCAAGGAAAAGGACGAGTCCCCGCCCCGATGAAAAGAGCGAGCTTGGGGATTACCGGAAGAAAAGGGGGGGGTGGTGATTTAGAAGGCGTAGCGAATCAACTTGAGACCAGGGAACTGCGAAAAAAATAGGATGAATGGCCACCGACAGGTTAAGACTCGAAATTCCCAATGCTGGCGAAAAAAAGCAGGAAAAAGTGGAAAAAAACTACTCAGACCATAGGAGGGTATGTGCTGGCACGGAAGCCGGATAAAAACCCATCTATGAAAGGGGGCCGAAATTGATTCAGTGAAGAACTCTAACTATTAAAGGAGCTGAGATGATGCAACTCAACGAGGCTATAACAGGGATGACAGAAAGCTCTGGGGCAAATTGTTTCAGTCATGGGGAAAAAGAGGACCAAAACGCATCTAGGACGGAAGAGAGAGGAGAAAAGAATTAATCGTAGTTCAGGACACTCCAGGAAGCAAAGACCTCCGTCCTCAAAGAACTTTCACGGGCAGAGGAACAAAATGAGAAAGACCACTGACTATTTGGAAAAATAAAATCTATTCGGCATTGCGCTATCCGCTGAGACAACGATGATCACCTCGGGCCATTTACATTGGGGCGAGGGGAAGGGGGGGGGGGGAAAGACAAAAGTCATCAAAATGCAGGGCCCTTTGCCGAAACGCGAAAATTCCGCATCCAAGTAGGGAGACAACGACTGTTCTGATTGGTTCTTCTGAAAAAAAGCCGGCCCCATCGCATGAAAAAAAAAACCAGAAAAATGAGGCAGAACCGACAGTTGTCTCAGAAAAAAGGAAAACCGGATGTAACTCACCATTCCCCCGCTCAATCATCACCAAAAGGTCGGGAAAAAAAGGTGCGCGGAAAAAACCACGCTGTCTTATTAGTCAAAGGGAAAAGGAAAACTTCCGAAAGTTCACCCCTCGTGACCGAAAAAGCGCTGAAGAAGGGTCGTCAGACCTCCAGAGGGGAAAAGGCGTCAGTATTCGAACTGACCAGCATGGGGGGAAGGCCCAAGTAATAGAAAAAACCTTGGAAAAAAGTGAAAATACTACTACCATGTTTGCCCAAAAAGACTAGATTCGAGTAATCACGTAAGGGATAACTACGTCCGACAACCTTGCGCAACAAAAAGTCACACCGACGGCGGAACAAATCATGGAAATGGAAATATAGGGGATGAACCCGCCGGGAGAGGGGCCAAAAAGAGGCGTCCAAAAACTTCATTTTTGGGGAATGGGAAGTTTTTAAACTCGTCCTCGGGGGGGGGGGTAGGGAGTGGTGCACCCACAAAAGAGGAAAAGATCAAAACAGACTGGACCGCCACAACTAGCTGAAAGGCCGTGGTGCGAGAGAATTTTCCAACTGGTACGGATGGCAACCATGTGCCAGGTCCATACAGGACTCACCTGCGGGGGATCCCTCCGACAATAGCGGGGTGAAGGCGCACTTCAAGCTAAAAAAGACCCAACGAGGGGCCCATGCGCAGAGGAAATTGCTGGACTGCTTAAATCTCGGGAAAAGACCCTGTACTATTGCCCGGGCACGGACGCCGACGAGGTTTCAACTATGGCACATAATGGACCGCACAGGCACAGGAGGGAAACCCGGGCACTGGGAATCGCGCCTTCGAAGACAAAACTATTAGCGCGCGAATGAAAAAGAAGGGGGTCGAAAATAAAAAAGAAGGATGTCTAGGCAAGGGAAGACCCGGCATACTGAATAGGGCATAGGGTGTGAAAAGGCCGTGAAAAGACATTGCGAAAGATCTAGCGACGGCAAAGGGAAAAAGGGGTCGGGAACAGAAGGAAACGAATGATCTCGTGGGACGGCAACGTGTGTGGACAGCACGGAGGACTGAAACGTGGCAAAGGGGAGGAGATTGTCTACCGTGAACAAGCGGCCCCAAAACAGGACTAAAGGGAGCGGGGACGCATCCTGGTCAAAAGACCAAGAAAAACGTTGGGGGGGACGCTAAGCACCTTTGCCGATAGACCTTCTACAAGCGAAAAAATCAAAAAACGGGTCCCTGCATGCGGAAGACCAAGCATACTGGATCGGGGTGAATGCACAATTGGGCACAAAAGGGGCGCAAAAATCTTAACCTCCAGACACCTCTGGCAATATCACCGTCGCGCCCAGGTACGGCGCTCAGGGAAAGGCCACAAGCGGTTCCAGGGCGGCACTTCAGCGGAGGGAGGAAAGGAGGTCAATCAGGAAACAGAGCTCAAGACAACAGAAAAGGGGGGATGAGTGGGGGGAAAAGAGAGAGATTGCAGGAATTCCTATATGTTGACGAAGTCGCGCCGCTGCCGGAAAAAAGAAGGCAAGGAACATCACCGGTTGGCATCCGACAAGAAGCAGAGAACATTTGCAAGATTGGAAGGGTGGGGTCAGGGGGAGGTTGAAGGCCAACGGTGGAAAATTTTCAGGGAACGGGCTGATATTAGTAACCATGCAGAAGGAAGAGAGGAGAATTATTACGCTCTCCAAAAAGGGGGTGACTGAATCCCGAAAAACCCGGGGTCAAAGATGGGTCCGTATGCCGATAGGGTTGAACGGGAAAAGGGGAGGGTTTCGACAAAAAAGGCTCAAAGAGGGACGTTCTGAATCGTTTAACACTCGACAAACGAAAACCCATCGGTCCAAACGCCTAAAAGAGTCGAGCTGGTGGACATGGAAAATCCGGCCTCTTAAGACTCTGTAGGCAAAGGTCCGACACACGGAAAAACCGGAAACTGACTTAAGGATGAACTCCTTCGGCGCCGCCCTGCGCGAAAGAAAAAAAACGTGGAAATGGGGGGAAGTTATCGAAAAATCTGGAGTCGGGAAGACCGGGAAGGGGTGAACGTGGAAGCTAGCCCCCACCAAAAAGGACACAGCTACAGTACCAAATCAACCCGCCGTATTTCGGCAAAGCCATGCGGATGGACGAAGAGAAAAGGTTATCGGGGGGGGCGTAAGGAGAGAGGGCAAAGAGGTTTTTCAGGGGAAAAAAAAGAGGGGGGGGACAGCTGAACCCACGCTAAAAGCGCAGCTAGTAAAAAGTTAAGGAAGCGTCACTGAGAACAAACGGGTGGTCCTGGGGAGGGAGAAAGAGAGTTCCCTTATTGGAGCGTCGTCTGAACACCTGCCGGTCAGGGTCATACCAAGGGAAAAATCCACCGGAACATGCCCCAAAGTCTGTGCCGGCGCAGACAGGAATGGTGGCGATTAGAAAAAATATTCCGGCCACCACTCATAATCAACGCAAGCCTTGAGGTTTCCGAACAAAATCAACCCCGTGAAAACAGGGGGAAGCCCGAAATGGGGTTGCGCACTGACCCTAAACGGGAGAGGGGGGGGAGCCATGAACGGGAGTTCCATTCATGGAAGGGGGTTCGATCCAGGGGGGGGGAGCCCTGGAATTGAATGCGCAATTGTTTAAAAAGGAAACGTAAAGTGGATAACGGGGGGGGAAGGACGAAAGAAAATGAGGTTGAAAGGAATGTCACCGTAAGGGCAAAAACGCAAAGCTTCTATCACGGAAATGGTCCGAATTGGGGAAGCAAAAAAATTAAGGCGAAAAACCTGGGACCGCAGAAGAAATCGGTCGGAGTAGCCGGAACTCAATTCCGGCCTTCTAAAGAGAGGGGGGGGTTCACAAGGGGAGGAAACCCCAGGAACTTTTAAAGTCGAAAAAAACAAGACACACTCGCAGGGCCAACAAAGCGTCTTTGATAGAGTTGACGACGGGGTTTATGGTTAAAGGTCGGAACGCCGCTGGCAAGGGGTTGAAAGTGAAATTGGACGTGTTGGATGTTTTTTTTTGTGGTGTCCAATGGTCAAGCAAAACAGAAAACAGGCCGTCTGGGAACCAAGGAACGTCCGTGGGTTTTGGAATTGCGGTCAAGGATGGGGGGTTGGGGTGCGCACCGCCACCCCCATGACCTTTGAGAGAAAGGAAGGAATGGGATCCAAAGGTCATTTCACAGAATGAGACAATGCAAGGGGGTCGAAGGGATTCAATACTACAAAATGTTGGGAAAAACCAAGGACGAGACAACGCAAAAGGGGGGAACGAAGAATGAATCGTTGCCAGTTAAGAAAACGGGATCACCGATGAATCGAAAGTTGAAAGCTTGCAACCTTAAGGAGGCCAAATGACCCGTCAAACCGGGGAGGGCCGTCCCGACTGGATAAAAGGCCTCGATATTTGAAATTAAATAGGCTTGGGGACTTCCCCAACCAGAAACGGAGTACGAGGCACCTCGCGGGGGTTTTTGAGAAGTCAAAAGTTCACTGCGGAACAGACTATTTATCTGGGGAGGGTAATGCAAAGTGCCTAAAAAACGCTGTCCTCGAAAAGAACACAATAAGAGGGATTGAGGCCCAAACCACGACGGTACCGTTACGAGGGGGTTTCGGAAACCTTCAAAGAGAGGGGTCTTCGTTCATCCCTTCTTCTCGGAAAGCAAGACTGGGATGGTCTCTTGGGGGCAAATGGTTGGTCGTAGGGGAGTCCGCAAGCCCGGGGGCTAAAAAAAAGAGGGGGGGGGGGCCTCCGTCGAGGGAACAAAAGCGACTTCCTCGACTGGGGCCGCAGCAAAAACAGAGGGCGGAAATTCGATGTCCAAAGGTGGTTGATGTGGGATGGGGCTCCCAAAGACTAAAGGGTTGAGACCTAATGCTAAGGACCTCAGGGGCGTTGGCTCAACCAAAACGCGGACAAATACGGGGGACGAGGGTCCAACGAAGCGGTCGATGGAGATGAAAGCCAGGAGCCACGCGAAACATAGGGCGGTGGGCTCAATGTAAAAACCTAAGGACGACTGGACTTCAATGGGTCTCCAGCAGAGAGGAAAAAAAAAAATCGATAGAATGCGCCGCTTAAAGGAGAGTTCTGGGGACTTGGGGAGGCGTCCGCGAAGACGAGGGGTTGTCTCGAAACCTCAAGGCGTTAAACTAATCGAGGGGGGGGGAACTGCCTTGACTGTTCGGGGTCTGCGCCTAAACGCGTAAAAAAGGGGGGTTCCAAAAAAAAAAAAGAAGAGCGAAAGGCACTCGTCGAGGGACTAGATCGGACTATTGTTTCTAAATGGGGTGCCCAGTCGGAAAGCTTGGACGCCTGGGGGGCAGGCTTGATTCGAGAAAAAGTTGGGAATTAGTCGAAAAACGGAACCGCGAAGGGAGAACCATCAGATTTAAGCTCGTCAAAAAACGCCAGTACAAAAACTGGGCCCGCCCTCGTTTCGAGCGAAAAAGGTAGGGATGTGTGCTAAAAACGGCCTGGAGTTCAAGAACGAGGTGCAAATGCCACCGTCTCATCGCGCAATAGGGGGGACAGAGAAATCAGGCCAATAGAGCCTATGCAGGTGTGTCGGGCCTTAAAGAGGTAAGGGGAAACCGGGGTGGCACAGTCGACTGCTGGACAGCGTAACAAATTCAAGCTCTTCCATGGGGGGGGGTATGGGAGGGGGAAAGGGCAAGCGGTGGAGATCAGGGGAAGGCAATAACAACTGCAACCTAAATAAAAAACGCACTGGGCCAGCATCCAATGATTGCCCAACGGGGGGAGAG
>Ga0179593_1283328_pt1 | contig 22158 bp, 22 predicted proteins | sample CZODoug2_1_08_16_FD_185931 | JGI IMG/M metagenome (GOLD analysis project Ga0179593, IMG submission 185931) | Vadose zone soil fungal communities from Angelo Coast Range Reserve, California, USA - CZODoug2_1_08_16fungal (PacBio error correction) | ecosystem: Environmental > Terrestrial > Soil >...
CAGTCTAGACGAAAACAACAACCGAATTATGGAAATCTCTGAGTGCATCACGAGCTGGGAACAACCGAAATCCCACCGCCAGCACCGAATACATAGAGCAGACGAAGAAAGGAGAGCCAGCATATGATGATCGAGTGCAGGCTAACTGGATCACCCAATCCTACCATGAGACGAAAAAAAACCAAAAAACCAGGCACTGGGGGGGGGGGGGGTAGGAGGTCAGTACCAAGGGGGGTGGATGTGCATACAGGGGACTAAAGGTGAGAACACAGGGCCCTTCACTGGAGAAAAAAAAAAGTTAACCAAAGGGAAAGGCGGAAGTAGAGAGCATCGGACAAAAAAGCAGAAAGCACGACGGGAAAAGACTGCGCAAGGAAGATCCTATGAAAGTAAGAATTCAGGGATACTTCAGCTTCCCAGGGACCGAGGGGAGCTGCATGCGGGACGGCCAGTGTGGGGAAAAAGCGACATCGGGTCATAAAAAGGATTTCAACCAAAACCAAAGATCGCTCTAACAAGCTGTCAAAGGGGAAAACAGGAGAAGGAAGGGCAGAGAGTGCAAGAAACCAAGTAGTGCGCAAGATTGGGAGATCTAGGGACGGCGAGAGAGAACACTGAACACAACCTAAAGCGGAAAGAGCCTTCCAAAGCAAAGAAGGAAGAAAGGAGAAAGATAGAAGCTAGAGGGCGCCAATACGAAGGGGAGAAAGAATACGACGAAAAGTGGGCTAACTCAGCACTCGCTACCGTTAAAAAGGGAAGCAATCAAAGCCACAAGGAGCGGGCAGAACATCCCGAGATAATCCTAAAAACATGATAGGAGAAAAAAATGTCCAAAAGGGAAAGACAGGATGTCACGTCCGCCCTTTACTTTCAAGGCAGATGAAAAAAGGGTCACAGCCCACCGCGAATGGACAAGGGAGGAGAGAGCGGGCGGGAGGGACCACGCAAAATGTAAACTTCAACAATCCTCTTGATACAGGTGAAGAATCGTGGGGGGGAAATTCCTTGGGTTGGGCAGGAACTACCACGGAATCTAACGGGGGAGGGGGGGCATACAGCCGGGACGTGAAAAGAAGAACGGACGGACTGGAGGTGTGGGCGAAGCGGAGGGAGAAACGGCTCTTTTCTCAACTCAAGGCGTAGGGGCCGCCACTCTTGAGAACCGAAAGAAACCTCATCAACTCTGGGGTCGAAGACGGAGGGGAAAGAGGAAAAAACTTCCTCGAGGTTTGGGACCTGACCGCCAGATAGGGGCGGGCAAAAAGAATGGCCTTGTACTGGGGGAGGGAAAAGGTCTCTCATCAAACAAAACAACTTATTAGTGGGGACTAAATATAGAGTACGAAGCCACAATCTTAAATCCACCTGAGGGTTCGGAAGGAAAACCGAGAAATCCTTCGTGTTAAGCTGGCACCGAGAACGCGACAACGCGAGGAAAAAGCGCTATGATTGTTGCAGGGGACTAATAAAAAAGAGCTGCGACCTCTCGCCCGAAGAGACAAGACGAGAAGAACGAAAGGCGCCACCGGCGCTGGATCAACGTCCCGGCTAGCAGCAAAAGAAGGAAGGGCTGTCCCATTTTCAGTAAAAGGCTAGGAACCCAGGTCACCGAATGAAAGAACTGTCCATATTTGACTTGATCAGGTGGTTAAAGGGGGATGGAAGAGCTACACGAACTATCAAGGAAAAGGGGGGGCCAGTTGGGGCAGGCTTCTTGAAGTGAACGCCCACCAAAAATCCTTCGTTCAATCTCCTGCCGAAGGGAAAGGGAAGGTCAGGGGGTAAGGCAGGGGACTGAGGAGCATCTCGGATTTTCCAGAGGGGGGAGGGGGAGGGGTCTTCTGATGACTCCAGTGCATCGGCATCGACGCCCTCGTCGTGGGTAGCGTAGCGAGCCAATCGCTAGTACCTGAATCGAGTCAGGGAGGTGGCGCCGGGCGAGAAGTGATAGGGGGAGTATCAGAGGCATGGTCTTTCTTCAGAATACGTAACAGCTGTAGGGGATGTGATTTGAATGCCTTCTAGAAAACCAGAGCAAAATAGGCGAATAAATGCTGTCTCTCGACCTCGGCGGACCGGTGGTATACGGCGGGAGAAGCGATGACCCGCCAAAGGGTCCCGCCTTAAACAGCGATAGGCCCACCGGTACATGGCCTCTAGCAAATAATGAAAAATCGAGGAGAATTCTCTAAAGGACGGGTGCCTGGAGAAAAGTGAGTCCATCATCGTTCGGAGCTCAGACAGGGGTAGGTACTTGCTGGGTTACGTATCTGGATCTACTTCTCTCGTGACGAGAACGCACAGCTTACCCTAATAAAAAAAAAAGGGGGGGGCCTCGAAAGTGATGAACGGAAGGAAAACCAAAAAAAGTATTTAAATCATTTCTGTTGGGAGCTCAAATCTCATCTGTCCTAAAGGGCGGGCAGCTGGCAGAAAGAGTGTGCATGACGGCTGGGGAAAATTGGGCGGTGGGGGGAAGTTTTCGTCAAGTGAAGCCTAACAACAAAAAAGGAGGGGGGAGGGGAAAGAAAGAGGGAGGGGGGGTCGGGCAGGCAGCAAGAAAGGGAACGCAAAAAAAGGCATCAAAAAAAAACCAGCAATCCTCGGAAACGAGAAATGTCAAAAAAACAAAACCAGCGCTTGATCCAAGGGAGGAGACCTGAGAAACCGCCGACAGGAAAAGAGAGGACCATAAAGGAAAGGTCGACCGATGTGTGGGCTCTTCATCACCGTGGGCCAATGACCGGGTGGACACCAGAAAAAAAGTCATCAAGTCGCAGAGTAAGCAGCATACGGGAAAAAAAAGAAAAGAAGGAAGAACCTGACTGGAGGAAGACTAAGACGATGATTATCCTATTATCAAAGAGCGGGGGGAAAAAGCAACAGATTAGAACCCGGGACCATGGTGGCTTAAAAATAAAAAGGTGTGCGCCCCGCGCCGAATGGACGGAAGGGAGGGACGCTGATAGAGAAAATCGCAGCGCACTCAGGCGTTGAAAACAGCCGCCGACGCGCGAAACAATAGGAAATGTGAGATCGGTGCTGAAGACGATCGCATCACGTTAACGCGCCGACACGCGGGTGCACGGGGAAAGAGGAAAGCAAGAAGAAGAAACGATCGCTATCGACGGCGCGCAGAGCAAATACAGGAAAAAAGGGAGCAAAAGCTGCCGCGTATTTGTAAGAGGGAACTCGCCAAAGGCGAGATGCCGATGAAGAGAGGGAAAAAAAAAAGAAATCCCGATATAAAAGGGACCCAGAATAAGGAAAACAAAAAAGGGAGAGGGCAAGGTCCGGCAATGGGAGAGGAGGGGGGGAAACACAAGGGCAGGCGTTCATAGTTCATTTCCTAAAAGGCAAGTCACAACCACCAGCAACTCGGACCCGGGGAGATAGCTCGTGGAAGGGCGGAGAAACGCAAAAAAGGGAAAAAAAGACAGAAGGCGTATTACAACGCAAATTGACGCGGCTGGAAGGGCAAAAAGCAAACGTTGTGCCCTCGCAAACGAAAACTTTGACCCGGATCGAGAGCGGAGGGGCCAACAAGGTACTTGAAAGAAAACCACGGGCGAAGGGAAGTGTGTGCGACGAGTCAGGGGAGCGCTCAGGAGCGGACGCTCGCAGCTTCGCGCAGCCAAAAAGCAGGATTCGAAGAAGCCAAGCTTGCTGGGCAAAGATTGCAATTCGAAGGAGAAAAACCACCGTAAGGAAGAGGAGGGTGACTGAAGAGGGGAAGCGGAAAAAAAAAATGCAGATTGTACTTTCGTCGGTTAGCCGTCTAGAAAAAAACTTCGCAAGTGAGGCCCACCAGTCAATTGGGACATCAGGTTTTGACCGTGCATCGAATCAAAAGGCCAAGGAACAGAAAATAGAGAGGGGGGGAGCGAACAGCAGAAGAAGGCCGACAAACGCCGGAAATAGCGCGATGAGTTTACGCGTCCTCTACAGATACTCTTTCTTCGTCGCGAGCCGCGAGACGTCGTAGAGAGAGAGCCAGACGAGGCGACCAATCGAAAGGGGAAAACCGGGAGGCTTGGAGCCGGCCCACCCGATGCACCTTCCCATCCTAAAGGCGGCTCCCCGTCTCGCCTGCACAAAGGCGAATCCGGAAAAAAAACCTTCTAAAAGGGCGCCGTTGAATAACAGGGTCTGGCGGCTGCGTTGGGAAAATTTGGGGGGGAGGGGGAAAAAAACGCCGAAATCGAGCCTATACCGAATTAAAACCGAGTTAATCTTGGGCGTGAGGTGCTTCTGACCTGACCTCACACTGACGAACTCCTTCGGAAAAATCTATCGCCCGACAGCCCGTCGAAAATTGTTAATGGTCAGGGCATGGGGGAAGGGTCGGAGAAGTCATAGGGGGGCGGAAAACGAGGGACAGGAGGCTGAAGGAATCCGTCCCTAATTTCAAAATCGTTCACTCTTGCTCGTTATAAATACATCGGAGGCGTAGTAAGGGAGAGGGAGGAAAGGGAGTTACGTGCGCCGGGGGAGAAAGTCGATCTGTGAACAAAAAGAATGCTATGGCGGGGGGAGAATCAGACGGCAAATCGTATTCTTGCTTTTACCTTCTGATCTCTACTAGCACTAGATGGTCGAAGAAAAGAGGGGGTTGACTGGAGAGATCGGGAAGGAGGGGCGCAGATGTAAAAAAGCTGGGGCGAGTCGAAATTCTTCTCAGCATCAGGGCATCCGCACCGCTCAGGGGGCGGCGGAAAGGGGGACCTGCGGAAGCTCAAAATGGACGGGGTTAAACTTTCTGAGCGAAAGAAAAATTCCCGTGGATAATCATCCAGAGGGGAGTCAGGAGCAGGAAGGGGGGAAGGAGGCGGAAAGTGGGTGGAAAGGGGCTGAAAGCTTCAGGAGAGGTGCCGACTGCAGGACCCGGGATCGAAGAGGGGGGTGACCCTCATCACCAAAAATGTCGGCCAGGGGTCAAACTCTACAAATAACAAAGTTTGGACGGGAGCAAAATAGAATGTCTGGGGGGGGAATAGGGAGAGAAGGGAGGCGTCAGGGGAAGGCGGGGAAGCGGCAGGGCGGAGATCTCTGTCTTTCTTTGGGCTTGGTTTTTTAATTTTATTCGCACGCGTGAGGAAGGACATAGAGAGCACAACAAAGGGAAAGGGGGGGGGAAGGAAATGAAGGGGAGGATTCACGATGGGAACTAACAAAATCCCACCGCCCGACAAGAGCCAGCATCGCAAGAGAGCAAAATAGAGGTCCAGCGCGAGGCGCCAGGGATCAAAACCAGCCGACAAGAAAATTAGAAAACGAAAAAGAGGGAGGAAAAAGGGGGGGGCGGCGGCCGAAAAACGGAAAGGCACAGGGGAGGGAATCACATCGAGTGAAGATCATTTCTATAAGTCAGAGTAGATCGGCCGAAACAAAAAGAAACGCCGGAAGATGAGCGCGAAGGATCCGAGATTAAAAAATCAAAAGTGTAAAGAAAAAGGAATGGCAGGGATCTTAAGAAATCGGAAAAGTGTTTAAAAAGGTCAATACCAGGTTTGTAGGCCGGCACGCGCAGGGGTCGAAAAAAAAAGGTCTGCTCAAGGAAAGAATCGAGCGCAAAGGGGAGGGGACAGCGCCGACGTTCGATAGGCATCCCCACTTTATCCCGAATGGTTAATCGAAATTTGAAGTCAGAGCAGCAGAGAAAACGCAGAAACGATGGGAAGGGAACATCAAGAAAGAAAGAGAACAGGAAAGAAAGCGCTCCGGCGCCAATACAAACTCAAGGTATCAGTACGACGCAGCGATGAGACCGCCAAAATCTACCGGTGCGAGAATGAGAAAAGGACGAGGAAATCAAAAAAAAATACCCCGAAAGAACATGCCAGAGAAAAAACGCAGTCCCAGGAACTAGGACGCCGAAAATGTCTAGGTCCAGGGGGTCACGGCAATTGGTGATTTTTACGTTCGGTCACGTAGGGGTCTTAAGGTCAGTTCCGAACGTACCGTAAGACAAAAGCGGAACGGGGGAAAATTTCGGTTAGAAGGGGGAGGAGGGCCACAAAGGGTAACACCCGCCGCTGAATTAAACAGGAGGACGTTGAAACATTTCTTCGGAAGGGGGCCAAGGGGGGGGGAGGGGGAACAAACAGACACGGACCTAAAAGGATTTGAGGGCGAAAGAAGAGACCATCCTAAAGGGCAGAGGGAAAAAGGGGAAAAGCATCTGGTCTCGCTCCTCGGCTGAAAGGCGGCTCTGTGCATCGCGTTTAAGCAATCGGGAAGAAACCAGAAGAATCGAGGATGATTGGAAAAAAAGGAGAAGTTAGGGAGCGGCAAGCGCGAAACACAATCTATTGGCAGAAAGGGGTGGACTGGACGCCGGACCGAGAATAAGAAAGAAGGTACAGGGATCTTTTCCTCCGTATCGAAATCAACAACACCACCTGCATTAGGTTAAAAATAGAACGTCTTCACAATCCTACAGAGGGGCAAAGGATTGTTGCCAGAACGCAAAAAAAAAAACCAAACGCGAAAGAATAGATTTGTCGCGGACGCAGAAGACGGCGAAAAGGAAAACAAGAGAGAGAAGGGATTTCTAGCTTAGAGAAAAATAACGTTCCGGCGAATCTACCAAATGCATGGATCTCCCGGATCGCGAGAAAGGAAAGGCACAAAGGCAGAGGCGCAACCGGGAGGCGGATCACTTCCCGGCTTCGCCTCCCAATCTCTTCGATAGGGCCAGCTTCTGCTCCTGCAAAACCACGGCATTGAAAGAAAGAAAAAGTCAACGTCGGAGTTGAAGAACAGTCGGTAGGAGGTTGTTACATTGGGAGGTGACAAGAAGGAAAAAGGGGAGGAAGACAAGAAAGGGCCTAGTCAGACTGGTTCGTACGTTACTCTTCGAATCAAACCCGGCCTTCAGATGACAAGAGAGATCCCTGCCGACCTGCCCGTCGAAGGGGCCTTGTAAGACATGGGAAGGGCGTCAGGGAGAATCTCGGGAATTCGCAAGAGGGGAGGACTGATGAAGCCGCTGAAGGGAATCCCATCATATCGCCCTCATCGCGTAGCTGTCACATCGCGGCGTCGTGCCGGCTCGGGAAAGGGGGAAAAAGAAAAGGCCGCCGAGATGGTAGAGATCTAATGAGGAAACAAATGGCGGTCTTCCGCGGAAAAAAGAGGTACTGAGGGCTGTTCACCTGGGCTGCTGACTCGATCAGGACCATCTCGATCCACCATCGCAAGCCACGGGGTGCTGAGCAGGGAGGATGATGTCAACTACATCGTTCTCTCGGACGGCGGAATGAAACGGCTGAAAAAGAGAGGGGAAGAAAAAAAAGGGGGTCTCAGAAGCTCAATGCTGGCAACGGAAAGATAGAGCTGCAAAGGCAGTCAGGGGGATACTCTATTCAGAATTTCCAGTCATGGGAATCGCCGCGGAAGGTTCTGATGGGGGCACGAGAAAAAGGATAATCATGCGAGGCGACTGACTGATCGGCACCTAGGAAAAGACCCTCGAACCAGATCGGCACACTGATGGACACGCCGCCACCAAAACGTAGACTAAGATTGGAGCTCATGGAATCATTGAAGGGGTTTCTCTGAAGACGTCTGGCGCACGCAGAGGAAAAAGAAAGGGAGGGGGAAAGCGACGCGCTGCTCTGGCTTTCGGGGACTGGCTGGGGAGGATTCCATCTCGGAATGGAAGCAAGAGCTAGAGAAACAACAAAAGGGAGAGAGAGAGTGTGAGGGGGGCAAAGAGCGAAAAGAAAAGAACCCAGCACCATCAAAACATCAGGGACGAAGCCTAGAGACACGATATTCAACAGCGCGTTCTCACAACTTACTGAAGAGAACCACGCCAACATGAAAGAAAAAAAAGGGAAGGGACCATGGGTTTGGGATGCAGGGAAGCCCTGGAAGGAGGACTGGGGATGAAGACAGCACCAGTCTTGGGAAGTATAGTCTCATACTTAAAAGACGCATGGAAAGATCCAGCAAAAAAAAAGCAGAAAGAAAAGCCGAGGACAGGAACTGGAAAGAAGAGAATAGTTCCGATTACTCCAGAGGAATGGCAAAGCCTGGGATTCGACCTCTGGAACGCATTTTGAGAGAAGAAAGGGAAAAAGGTTGGCGCCGCAGGGAGAATAGGGGGACAGGTCTGCCCCCCTTCTTTCGGAAGATCAACGCTTTGTCCTTTAAAAAACATCAAAGGAAGAAGAAGAAAGCAAAAAAAAGGGAACAGGGGGAATCGAGCTGGGGGACGAAGGAGAGAACGGTGAACACCTACCTCTTTAAGCCTCAAAATCATCATGACCTATCACGCCAGGCGCCAAATAAGAATGACGCCCGAACAGAAGAAGAAAAGGGGGGGATGGGGGAAAGTAAAACTCGCCTAAAGGGGGTTAGAGATCGATGATAGAGTCTGAAGAAAAACAAAACCTCCGATCCGAACATAACATGATCCGCCGAAAAGTCCCATGCCTAGGAACCATGAAAGATGTCGAAGGGAGGGAGGCAATGGGGAAAAAGGTGAAAAAAAAGAGATGCGGGTGAAGGGTTAAGAAAAAAGGAAGAAGAACCAAGCTGCGGGAGGGGCGGGCGACCTCTAGCGGTAGACACTAGGAGGAGAGCTGTGAAAAGTCTATTCTCACTCCCACTCACTCTCCACTACGGTGTGAACCCCTCGGTCCTATTACGAACGCCTTGAAAAACGGAAGGGAGGTGAGCAGCGTCCATGGGTTGTGACAGGGCAGGACACGGGGGCTAAGACAGGCTCTTTTATCCCTCCGTCGTTCGGCGTGTTCCCAGGGAACGGTTTTGCGCCTGGGATAAGCCTAGGGAGGGAGCGCGCTCGTTTACAGGATGAGTTAACGGGGACTCCTGTCTGGCAAAGCCTATTCGGCCACGGGATTCTGAGAAAAAGGGTCGAAAAAAGCCAGGCAACTAATCTGAGCTTCTTGAGGGGCTTTGGTTTCTCTCGGCTAAGCACCAACCGAGAGGAGTACCAGGTTGGAAAAAAAGTGAAGCGGAAGGCCTACCAGTTCAGGAGGAGGGAACGACAGGATAAATCAACACACCGGAGGGGAAGGCACAAGAGAGATCCTTCTTCAATCAATCCCTCCCAATGGCACAGGAGGGGGTGCACCCGCGGACATCGAGAACGGGAGAAAACAAAGGAGGGTGAGATGTACTAGAGGGTGGGTCGCGCTCCAGCCTCGAACGGCGACACACAATAAGAGCGATGAGTTCGGCGAAAGAGACAAAGACGCTGGCGTGCTAGCTCCCGCCCGAGCTTGCGGATCGAAAATATGTGAGAAGGCCTAGGCGGAGTGCTACCAGAAAGAAATTTACTACCATACCGTGCCTTGGATGGTCACGTCACATAAGACGGGAAACCCGACGGTGGCAGAGGTCCAAGGTTCGGAATTCGCCCACAACCCTGGAGGTTTCCTGTAACCAAAGACCCTCCGCGCCTCAAGTAGCTGGGAGAAACGGAGGGCTGCGTTTTGAAATTATTATGAACATCCGAGCAAAAGAAGAGACCGAAAGGTTTGCATAGGTGGAGGGGGAAGGGGATAACTCATAAAACTAATACCTTAATCTGAGATTCTATCTCCACAGTGCCGACCGGAAAGGAGAAATGTGGGTCCTGGTCCGGTCATGGGACGGGGAGTCGGTCTAAAAGCTGGAATGCGGCAGACGCGGAGCTTATCTATTGCTCCGCATCACCTGAATGCTTCGCGGCATCGCCACCCATAGGTCTACAGTGCTCTAGGCAAAAGAGCGGATTAGGAAGAGAGGGGACAGGGGATTTGTCAAAGGGGCCGAGCAAGTCGGCGCTCTTGAAAGCGTGAATTGGGAGAGACCCAGCGGAAGGCGAGGGCTGGTAAAGGGGGCTGAAAAAGCTGAGATTCACGCGAGATCCACAATCTTATAAATCAGACGTGTGCGTCTACGACCTCTCCTTCTGAGGGGAACAAGTGAAAACGAAAGGGAGTGAAAGCGTCTGAATCAGCAGGTCGCACTGGCGACAACAACTTCGCTGGAGGAACACACACCTTTTACTTTCCTCGCTCAAAATGAGGTGAAACGTCAAGATCCAGACGTCGCGCCCATCCTGTCTGGAGCGGATTCATCAATCATAACTAGACGGAGCAGGAATGGGGAAACGGAGTGTGACGGGGTGCGAGGAGAGCGAGACTATCCGCGTCTTTGCCGATGACAACGGAAAAGGCCCTCTAGGTGACCTCGCCAGAATGTCCTCGTCCCAAAGGGTATGCCGGGGCAACGCAACCAGTGTGTTAGAAGAAGTGGATGGAGAGTTACTCTGTTAGGCGCTTTTCTTATGGTAAATCGCATTCAAGAGCAACGAGAAGGGAAAATAGTTACTTCGCTTCTGCGTCTGCTCTCTGCTTGAAGGGTGCTTCGTTTAGGGCGGTTTGAGGGCAATCTCTTCTTCCGGGTTCACAAAAACGACAGCTCAAAATCAACATCACCGGGGGAAGATAGGAAATAATCTTCACATCAGAGCGTTTAAAAAGACCAACGCATCCCACCTCCAAAACCCTCCCTAGAGCAGAAGAAGAAACGATCTAGTCCAAGAAAATCTGCAGGTGACGAGGGTCCTGAAGGTCTCTCCCTTCAACCGAAGACAATGGAAACGGATCGAAGAGCTTGGTTCCGACAACGTGGGGGTTCGTCTTCGAAAACGGTTAAGTCAGGAGGGAGATTCTCATCCTAAAATCGAGGGTCCGGCCACCGCATGAGGAAACGCGGAATATAGTCAGAAAAAGAGGCACAGCAGCAGAATGCCGAAAGGGCCGATGAAAGGAAGGAGACAATCTATATCAAATTATTACTCAGCTGCACGGAATGGGCAAGACTAGAGATGTCGAGACAGCTGAACAATTTGTGCGATTCCATTGTACCCAGGTGGGGGTGAACGCAACGGAAGGGACGGGGGTAACTGCGTGCCCTGCTTAAAAAGAAGCGAAATCGGGGAGCGAAAATTCGGGACATCCGGTTCCCCTCTGTTAGAGCAGCCACGGGAGGTGAAAAGCCGATGGGGGGGAAAGGGAGATATAGGTGCGATACGACGCCATACCGACCCGCGGGTTTCAGAGATAACCAGCTCCTCATGAGACGATCGCCAGATCGAGGTAGACGGCTCAAGCAATGACTCCCGATAACAAGCCTATTGGGTGCTCACCCACCCACAGAACGCAAAAATCGGAAAGTGCAGAGGGGCCTAGAGATCAGGATATTGCCATCAAAAAAAAGACAGAAGGGGGACTACCCTCAGTCCCGAGAGGCTCCGACGCGTCCTCCAGTCACATCCTAATTCGGAAATGGTAAAATCCGTTTTCAGTGAGGGAAATGGGAAGAACTTTGGAGAGAAGGGGGTCATTCATGGTTTATGAGATGGTTCGAAGCGTTCCTATCAAACCACACACGATACAAACTCGGAACCTAGTTCATAGGCCATTCGCGTGTGGCAAACGCAAAAGTGAACAACGCAGCAACGAGCGAGGGATGCTCTCGGGACGCAGGGGGATTGGAAATTCCTTGGGTTCAGGAGAACAAGACACGGGGAAAAAGCTTCTGGCAGGCGGATCGGCTGGTCTCACGCCTAAAGGTGGGGGAGCCTTGAAGATGTAACCAAGCGTAGGGGCTCTCTTTCGAAGAGACAGCGGAGATAGTCGTAGAATGCATACTTCGGTAAAATAGTCCGCAACCTCCTCGGGGGAGGACTTCGTTTCAGCGTAGTTGCGCTGTTCTACTGCACGCGCGAAACCACAAATAGAGGATTCGATACAGGGGTCGGGTACCAGGAAGCAGGGCAAAAAGAGGAAATTTAATGGGCTGTCGTGAACCACCCGTATCGAAACTCTTACAAAACCGACAAACGATAAGGATCAAAAAATCAGCTCGGCTTACCCTGCTCTAAAAACTTAATTCCCCACTACCCTCTGTGGGGGCCTATGATCTGTGGCCTTGGGGTGTATCTTCAAAGAAACGGTCGTCCGGGATACCACTCGCAGAATCCTATCGTTGTTTCGAGATATTGGGAAGAAACTTCTCAAAGAAAATCTGCCAAAAGCGTTAAGCTCTGGAGTCATAATACTCGTCGGCGTCCTATCTCAAGGGAGGGAAAGAGAGTAGAGACCGAGGGAGAACAAGAAGAGGCGACAAGTTCATCGAAAAAACAAACTGGCGGCATGATCACGTCCCAGGAGACTGCCAATCAGCGGCCGATATTAAAAGGGCGTCTGAGACAGGACAACACAGGGAATGCAAATCAAAACTTGCACATTAATGAATCCGGCGGAATGGAGGCGTTGTTTTACACTGGTTGCGGCCTATCTCAAGCTAGCCTCGCGGAGGTCAAGTAGTTTCACCGGGGGTTCTTGCCACGTCGAACACCCAGAACACCTAAGTAGCGCCTGAATTGAAAAGATAGATCCCAATTCCGGAAGGAACTAACATTTGCCTGTTCCTCATGAATGGCGGTCTGAGTCACAATCTCATGGGGGGGGTCCCGCTTCTGCGTCTCGTCCGAAAAAAGTCATGATCTTAAAGACGGTGATATCCTCGGGCAAAGCGGTGGAGTCGCGAAGCCAACAGAGGGGAGGCTAGCTAGTCGTGCTTCAGGGGAGGAGGTCACAAACCCCACCACAAAACAAAAAAAAGCCCGGCGCTCACTATCGTCTCAGACGGCGCATGCTTCCGGGGGGGGGGCGTGGCAGATCTACGCACAGCGTTGGAAAGGGGGTCTGAAGTGTTCCCGTTCTGCGCTTACGCGGCACTCTCGGTCACCTCTTCTTCCTCACAGGGTGCTTCTCGTCGACCGATGCTTCTTTCAAGGATCGGGCTCTCGGATTCTTCGAATTTCAGAAGGGGAATCAGGGTAACCGATGATCAGAAAACTGGGGGGAGGTCATCAAAATGGCGGGAAAGCGAGACTATAGCTAATCTTCCATCCGTCGTGAGAATCTGGGTCATCAAAAAAGAGGAGGAGAGGCGAGCCTGTGCAAAGAGCTCTTCTGGCGGGCCATGCAACTTATCTCTACGTACAAGTGCCAAGGGGGGGGGGGGACCAGTGATCGGCAAACTAAGCTGTGGCCGGACCAAAAGCCCAAAGGGCCGAGAACCGTGATGACGAAAGCCACCAACCAAGAGCTCCGCCAGTGACTGGCGCTCATTCAAAAACCGTGGGGAGCAGTCTCGCAGTTTCGGAAAAAGCAAGGCAGAATTTACATAAGGGGAGGGGGGGGGGAGGAAGGATGCGGCGAGGGACGCTTCTGGTGCTGGGGGGCGTGGAGGGCGTTGGCGGGCCAGCTCTTGGCGTAAAAAGAGCAGCACGCAACAAAAAAAAACAGAGGAGAGGAAGAATTTGGGAGTAAAGCTGGCGCACTAATAACACATGACAGCACGAGCAAGAACGAGAAAGAAAGAAAATCACGAAAACTGCAAGAGTCTGTCCATACGTTCCATAAAATGAGAAACGCCCCAAGCCTAAAAGGAATTAGCTCACAGCACGGCCCGAAAAATAGGGGGGTGACGGGACGTGGCAGCAAAGTGGCCGAGGCCAGGGAATGAGGTAATATCGTGCCAACACGGTCTGCCCGCAGGAAAGAGAGAAGAATCGGAAAAAGGCAGCATCGCAGAGCCTCAGTATGAAGCCTGGGACCGGAAAAAGTCCTGTTCATCGAAGGAGGAACACTCGGAATGGGGATCCGTGAAAGAGGCGGGTAAAGTAGGGAACATCCTTTTTAGGGAGGCATTCATGCCCCTTGTTGTGTGGCTGACGCCGCGACTCGGGGTCATCGGGGAGTTCCTGGGGAAAGGAACCATCCTACTCCCCTCGAACCGCAGAAAGTTCTCCCTCTCTTCCCTTTTTTCCTTGAGGCATGGGCGTGTCCCCAGAAAAGGCCTCAGAATCTCAGCCCGCAAACCAAGTCTTCATCAATGGTAGCATAGGAGGCAAGACTGAAGCTCAAGAAGGTGAACGCCAATGCCCGGTCAGTGCAGAGGGGCCCTACGCCACACAATGAAAAGAAAACTGCGAAAAAGACTAAGAGAAATCACTCGTCTAAAGACTAACACCCACACACAAAAAATACCACGAAGACACAACAGACAAGAAGTAATACTCCGATAGATAAGCTCTGAAACCATCCGCTCTCCACCTACCATTCTCTTCACGATAGAGAAAAACCCAGAAACCGCACTACCGGCCTAAGAAACAAACAAAAAACGCCCGGACAAAACCCCTAAAACTCACCCATATGATAATAAAAAACAAAACAAAACACAAAAAGCCAAGGCCCATGCCTAGGAACCCAGGAAAGGCGAAAGGGTTGGATATAGAATACACGCAGCCAAGGATCAACAGTTTCTTTTTATAAGAAGCCAAGAAGTACAAAACAAAAAAGAAACAAACCGCGCAAATTCCCTTTCTGGGAGATGATTCGCGCAGGCAAGGACGCAAATGACCTAAAAACAAGGTTTCACTCATGGGCTTTTGACGGCAGGGGATGAGGGGGGGCACGGCCCTGGGGGTCATGAGCAGAAAGAAGTGCCATAGAGCAGGCGTTGGGGTGAAGGGAAAGAAGGGACTGGGGGAAGCCCAGAAGGGTGCCTTTTATAGTAAGCCCATTAGTTAAAAACCACCACCAACAAAAAAACCACAAAAAACAAAAACCCCAAAACAAACACAACAACAAAACAACACCCCACCCAAACAACAACACCCCCAAAACAACCCAAAAAAAAAACCAAAAACAAAAAAACAAACACACGCTCCAACCCACCCCCACACAAACCCCCCAAAAAAACCACACCACCCCAAACCCCACAAAAAAAAACCAGGAAAGAAAAAACAAAAAAAAAAAACAAAACAAAAAACCCCCACAACACCCCCAAAAAACCCCCCCCACACCAAACAAAAAAAAAAAAAAAAAAAAAACAAAAAAACCCAAAAACCAAAAACAAAAAAAAAAAAAAAAAAAAAAAAAAAAACAACCCCCCACAAAAACCCAAACAAACCACACCAAAACCCCCCAACACCAAACAAAACCACACAAACACACAACCCCACACCACCCTGACAACCCCCCCACCCCACACCCAAAAAACCAAAAAAAATAACAAAAAACAACCCACAACCACCCTCTTCTCCAGGGGTCTGAGCTCTGAGAAAAGGGGCCGACGTCAGAAGAGTAGGAGGGTAGAGAAGGCTCCGAACCACATCTCTCTATAGTCTCCTTTTGACCGTTAGAGTCGGAAATAAGCTACCACCTATTATTAAGAGAGGTTGTGGAATGGAAGCAGTGCCTAGGAAAAAGGTCTTTAAGGGTCTTTTCCCTATCTCTACCCAAAAAGAGGAAGTAATAAAGAATATATAAGGAGAACCGGGTCAGAGGAAAAGCTGACCATAAGTTTTGCCCTAGGGGCAATCGTTCTCGAAGTCCTCGCTGAAGAAAGAGAGTTTCTCTCAGGGGAATCAAGCGAGGAAAAATAGCAGACAATAATCTCGAGGGTGGAGAGAGGATAAATAAAACTAAGACTCTGTCGGCTATCAAGAAAAAAAAACATGACTTAAGGAGACCTATTCGAGGAAAACCCAAGAAGAAGGAGAACAATCAAAAGGGCGCCAACCGGTCGGATTGGATAAAAAGTACCTTCTTCACAAAAGAAAGAGCAGTTTCTTAGGGCTCCTAAAAAATTCGAAACCGAACCAGGAGGGAAGGACGGGAGGGGGGGAAAGAAAAGAGGAGTCGGAGGGTGTTTACATTTTGCTGGGATAAAAACTCTAACATCTTCCCTTACCGAAAGGGTCCGATGCCGCAAAGGCGGACGTTACTCGAGAGAAATAACTAAGACAAGGGGCAAGGAACCGAAAAGGCGTGAAAAAAAAAAAAAAAAAATGCCGAAAAACTCGAAAATAATTGTCCTACCATGGGAGTAGCGGGGGTCATAGAGGAAGGTTGGGATCTCGCGGCGTAGATGAACCCATCGGAAAAATTCATCGTCAAGAAAGAGGTCGAGGGGGGGAGAGAGGAGAGAAAAGCAAATAGGAAGCCGGCCTGCTAGGGCGTCATTTAGTAGGGGGCGGAAGGGCGTCTCCTAATCTGGTTGTTGGAGGGTTGTTGGGGTTGGGGGGGGGGTTGTTTGTTTGTGGTGTGGGGGGGGGGTGGGGGGGGGGAGGGGGGGGGGGGAACTGATTGGGGTGGGGTGGAGGGGTGGGGGAGGGGTTGGTGGTGGGGTGGGGGGGGGGGGGGGGTGGGAGGGGGGGGGGGAGGTCACCATCGAGAGGGACGTGAGAACTTATCGTTCGAGGTACCTGGATGTTCAAAGTTGGTTTCTTTCACGAAACAGAGAACAGCGGATCATACTGGGCTTCATCTAGAAACGTCGGCTGAGGGGGGGGAAAGAAAAGGAGGAGCGGGACGGCTTCAAGTAATCGGGAAATAAAAGTCGAATCTCACTGGTGAAGGAGCAAAAAAGGAGGGGGGACAAGCGGGCCGGGAGCTACCTGGCATTCCGTTGGGGGGATAATCTTATTAAGAAAAGGGTATCTAGGGCTCAGAAATGGGGGGAAGCGAGACTTAGGGAGGCTGGGGGTGAAGAGGGGGACAGGGAAAAAGCTCCTGAGAAGGGGCCGAAGGGCGAACGTTGCACAAGCGGTTCTACATCACAGTGGGAAGAGAACGTTGATTCACGCAAGCCACCAAGAGGGAGAACGCCGGGCTGTGACGAGAATCTCAGGGGGAACTTGGAATCGCGAGACATTCTGAAAAAAAGCTTACCTAATTAGGAGAGAAACGTCTGCTCTGCGCGCTTGCTGTGCGTTCGGGGGAGGGAGGTGGGTGGGTGAAGATAGGGCGGAGGCCCCGACAGAATCTCCAACAACGGATGAGGAGAAATGTCGTCTTAAACGACTTGAAGAAAAAAGGATCACAGCCAGCACCAAAAAGAGAAAAGACACTAAAGCAAGCGAGGAAATAAGTACTGTGCAGAGAGGGGCGGGAACGAAAGGCGAGAGAGAAAAAACGGAACATGAGACACGCCAGCAACTAGTCGACCGGTGCAGGAAAACAGTTTTCCTATGCCCAGTAAGAGGGTCATCACACAGCAACCGAGCAATTCGGATGACGGAAAGAAAAGGAAATCACGAAGGGAAAAGAAAAAACTGAAGAAGAAGTACAATTACGGAAAAAATGCTGTTAAAAAGGGCCCAGAAGGAAGGGCAGGGAGTAGAGCTTAGATACAAAGGGTAAACTCATTTGGAGCTGTCATTTCAAAACATACTCAGTTTTTGCTCGGACGAGCCGCGGGGAGTACCGGGGGATTCCATGCAAGATCAAGGACGACGTCACGCTGCTTTGAACAGCAGTCCGACGACTCAAAGGAAGAAAAAACCGATGACTCCAATTGGATCAAAGATTGAAAGAGAGAGAGAAAGTTAACATCCGACAGCCTTGTCCAACAAGGGAAACATCATTATAAATCAATAGAGATTGAATAAAAAAGGCGGAACAATAAGAAACGGACGAAATAGACTTAACGACCCTATTTTGAGGAAAGGAATCCACCCCGACCGTGAAGAGATAAGAGAATGATGGCGTCAGAACATAAAAAGACGCCGTGACGAAAAGGACAGTTCCTACAAAAGGTCAAAAGTTCCTATAAAAAAAGTCGACTGAAGGCGGAAAAGGAATAGAAATTTGCAAGAAGGAGGGAAATTGTTTAGGTCAGGGGCGCATGCACGACCAGACAGAACCTGCAGGGGGCAGAGGGGGCGAAGGCTGTAAACGAGGGGGAACAACCATGAAAGGATGACACTCTACTGACGGGGGGGCTCGCGGTTCAATTTCAGGTGGGGGGGGTTGTAAGAGCAGAAAACAACGGGGAAATAGCGATGATTCTTGGACCCGTTTTCCACCTCCCGGTTGAGAAAAATGTATATTTGGGGGAGCTGAGTCCCCCCAACTGTTAAGGAATCGGGGGCAAAGAGGAAGAAAGGACATTCGCCGACCGAAAGGAGTCTACTTTCTAGAACACAAGCAGCACGCACCTCAGCGAGTTCAAGTAGAGTTGGGAAAAACGTTCAAGGGCTGGCAAAGGGGAGCCCAACCGATGGATGAACGCGAGGGGGCCAGGGACGAAGATAAGGATGGAAAAAAGAAGTTCCATAGGGTTCGGTGACCCGTATCGAAAAACAACAACTTATGATTTAGGAAAAGAAAGAATGACGTCACCGATCAGTAACAATTGGCCATATTTGGGGGGGGGGACCGCGGAGCGGCAGTCCAGCCAACCTCGCGTCAGATAGGGGGAAGGAAGCTTTCCCGTAAGAGAAAATACCTTTCCAACATCGCGATGGTTTCTTCGCGGATCGACCAGACGACTCTGGAGAGGGAGGGAAAAACTAAGCGCGAGGAGGCATAAATAGCTCTAAATGAGGCCGGCCAAAAAAGAAACCTGAGGCGTTGAGTCCCTCCTGCTAAAACGGCTCCAATAAGAGGCTCATTGACCAGTTTAGGTAGGCGAATGAAAAAAAAGGGGAATGGCAAAAAAAACCCCTGCGTCACGTAGAAGGGAAAATACGCGCGTAATTTTTGTTACAGCAAAAACCTCTCAAAATCACTGAAAGAAAGGGTCCGTCCGATGTGGGGAAACGGAGGACGGACTTAAGGAAATGAAATCAAACTGAAGGAAAGAAAAAGCCAGGAAAACTACTCCCCATGTGTCTACCTGGGAACGACGGGGCCTGATAGGGCGGTACGGCGGGGATTCCGCGGGAGGGGGGGGTAAGGAATAGGAGGAGGAAAGAAATGCCGCCCATATCAGGCAGATTAGCCCTCGGAGGGGTGCGATGCGTAGCGAGCCAAGGGCGGCTGAGGAAAAGGCTGGGAGATGGAGTGGTGGTCCCGGAAGTGGGCGCTAGTAAACAAAAGGCGTCGCCTAAAAAATAGGCATATCGTTAGAGTCAGGGGAGTGATACTCAATCGAGAGGAAAGATCTATCGACAACATCGAATAAATAAGGGGTATCTCAAAAAGTAGGCGGACATACAACGACAGGGCTAGTCATCTATGGCTGCGCGAGGCAGCAGGCAAGCAGGCAGACAACCGACGGCGCCAAAAGGAGGAGGCAAACAATGGTACTGGGGTCTCCGAAAAGGAGTGGCAGCGGGAGGAAGTCTGTAGAGTCAGGAAGGGGAAAAATGGATAAAATCCGTGGAATCATTAGTGCGTCGCATAAGGTTTATCTCGTTCCGAGGTCGTCTTGGGCCGGAGGTACGGAAGGCGGTTCGAAAATGAAAAGTGGGGACAAAAATATTTGTACTTAAGAACAAAAAAGGGGAAGAAAACGGGTGATGGAGGCACTCAAAAACACAAGAGGGGAAGAAGGGTGATGGGAGGACTCAAAAATATCCTGGTGCGTGGTATCCTGCTCTTTCTGCCAGATAAATGCAGACATAGTTCTATCTTCTGCATCTGGAGGCGAGGCTTGAAAAGGGGGAGGGGGGCGGGGGGATTGCAGGGTGGGGGGGGGAGTGAACAGAGCGGTTATCCCATACTCTCTCCAAAAGGATTAGTATTAAAATAAGGAGAAGAGGGCTGTAAAAAAAGAGGGAAGAAAAGGGGGGAAAAAGAACAAAACAAGCAACAAGCCAAGTCAAACCGGATCCACAGAAAAAAAGACGATCTGTCGCAATGGGAGACCAGTCAAATGGGGGCGTCATCACCCAGCCCATATAATTATCACAAAAGCGTCGACTGGGGGGTGGCGGAAGGCATCACCGGGCGAGGGCAAGGGGAGGGAATCACCATCTAAAAGTATTTCAGTCTAAAAAACTAACATTAATTATAAGGAAGCACACCAGCATAAATAAGACGGGCCAGGAAGAAAAGAAATGGTTGAGAAGATAAGCGGATGATGAATCCTATTTGTACCTAAAAAGAATCATAAGTACTGAAAAGATTAGAAACCGGGGCGTACAATTGGGGACGGAAGGCAATGGTACACATGTTTTTTTAGCCAGCTCCAGGTCGAAAAAAAAACCTTGACTGGAGAGCGCAGAAAAAGACGCGCAACGCTGTAATGGAAGAAGTCAGGGGGCAAAGAAGGACGAGGAGGAAATAAACACTTACTGCCTATTGGAGGTGCACGAAGGCACGGGGAACAAAAGAAAACGCTGCCGAGGGAAGGGACCACAACACATAGACCGAGACATATCAGAACGTCAGGGGAAGCAAAATAAACCTAGCTGGACAAAAACGAATGTGGAAGCTAGCTCAAACAAAGAGGGGGGCGTAGAATCGGAAATGTCAGTGCGGTCATAAAAGCCAAAATGCCACGGGCGAGGTGGGGAGCCTACGCAAGTCACCATGGCAAACAGGAAAAGTGGAGACGGGGCAGGCGAAAGGGGGGGGGAATAGGGATTGAAAAAGACCTGCTCATTAAGGATGTCATTGACCAGAAAGGGGGAACTGTCACTCACCACTAGGGGCAACTCGGAAGTTCGGGGAAGATGGCGAGAGGGAAAGGTAAAGGCACGCCTCGTTATAGACAAATTTAAGCTTGAGGGCCAAGACAGGGGGGGGAGGAAGGGAAAAAACACTTACGCCTCGCTGTTAAAGATAAGCTGTACAGCCCTGTACCAGGGGAAAAGGGTCCAGAAGAGGAGGGGCGCAAACGTCGGGAGGGAAGCGAGGAGAGGGACAGCAAATTGAGGAACTCGCCTTCGGGTCCCTCTAACCTAAATAATCGCGCTACTTGGCATAAACGGTCACAGGGGAGAGGTCGGAAAAGGACAGATAGATTGAAGCAGGGGGGGGGAATGGGAAGGGAAGGAGGAAAGGAAAAAAAACCACATTGTACTGATTGACGCGTATCTCTCTCAAAAAAAGAAAAAAAAGAAACGAAAGAGAGACGGGGATCACCGACAGCAAAGGACAATCTGCAAATTCTTTTTGGGAAAAAGGTCAATCGGCTCCAAAAAACCAGGAGGAAGAACGTCGACGGCGGGCCGCTCGCGAAGCGACCAAAAAAAGCGCGATAGGGGGCGGGAGGAGAAAAAAATAAGCTGGCGGAAGGGCGACTAAAAAAAGCTTCAGAAAACGAGAGAGAACCGGAAGAGGGTACCGAAGACGCGACCTACTTATCGAAAAGGAGGTCTCCTTAAAAGAGTAAGATATGGCTGTGGAGGGATACGAACAAAAAATGCCGGAAAGAAGCCCCGTCTACTCGCTAATAACTCGTCGTGGAGTGTGGAAGGACAAAAGTGGACTCCGGCAGCGATAAGAAAAAGTCAGGGGAAGCGTGGGCGTGACGTGAACAGTCGGACCGAATCAAAAAAAAAAAAAGGGGACCAAATGCCGGTGCAAGAGATCAAACCAAGGGGATACTATTTTCTGGACCTAGGCATGGAAGGGAAAGGGGATCGAAGACGGGGGCCGGCGGCGGACGGCTTACGTTACGGAATGACTTAGCGGAAGAAGAAAAGTCGTAGAGGGGAGAGCGAGCGACCACATCGCGGCGTCTTAATCTAGAAAGAAAGTATGGCCTAGAGCAGACTTCTTTCACTAGGGCGATGCTGCGTTCTTTCGGCATCCTTAGTCAAAGAATGGGTCTCAGTAGGGAAGGAACGGAGAGAGCGGCGCAGGACAAAACTGAGATCACAAAACTCGCATCATAACTTTTTTGAGAGGAAAGCGAGCAGTCTTCTGTGAAATGGGACGAAAAACGTGCGCGGCTAATTATGAGAGAGCGCGGGCAAGGAAAGAACCCACGGCGCGGCGGCGGCACAACACTGGGGAACATATCTCAAATGGTTCACAAGAACTTCTACTTCAACAGACCAGGCAGGTCTGATAGATTCATCATCGGATTCGCAGCAGTGGCAAATCCGGCGGCGTGAAGGGGCAAGATGCATGATAGAACAGGTTAGGCCAGTCCGACTTGACCGGGAGTCGGGACACATCGGGGGGATGAAACCGACCATGGCCGTAGCAAAGGGAAAAACCACGGCGGGGGGGGGCGGAAACGGGGATTCATTCATGGCGCGCTCGAAACAGGGAAAAAATCTCTTTGCAAATTCGTGCGAGACGAGGAGGATGCTGGGGCGCGGAAGGGCTGAGGGAGGAAAGGGAGGGTGGGGGGGGCTTTCAAAGATCTTGAGGA
>Ga0179593_1571300_pt1 | contig 22157 bp, 29 predicted proteins | sample CZODoug2_1_08_16_FD_185931 | JGI IMG/M metagenome (GOLD analysis project Ga0179593, IMG submission 185931) | Vadose zone soil fungal communities from Angelo Coast Range Reserve, California, USA - CZODoug2_1_08_16fungal (PacBio error correction) | ecosystem: Environmental > Terrestrial > Soil >...
GCGCCGTATCTTAACGGCAAGCGGGAGAAAAAAACGCCGCTACTGCTGAAGAGCTCATTCACTGCAAGGGACCCGTGAGGGACCGGAGGTCGAGGAAGGGTCTACGGGGTGAAGGGCCATCCCTTCGAGCGGAGAGGAACCAGATCTGTCGCGATACACTCGCTCTAGCACCCGCCGCCAGCTGCGAGAGAAACCCCTTATGCACCACCTTCGAGGAAAGAACTCTTCTAAAGAATCGGCGAGCAGGCCACCGGCCCGGAAAACAGGTGAGGTGACAGCGGTTACCGACCCAAAGGCAAGCTGGGGGGTAGGGGACGGAATCGCCAACCGGGAGTCGTGTTCCCCGAAAAAAGGGACGAAAACATCCCCCGCCCCGAAAAAGCACATGGGGGAGTCGGCGCGCCCACCACGAGGAGAAAAGCTCGCCCGCCGAAACGAGGAAGGAGCGTTACCGAAAACCTGGGTTGGATAACCCTGCTGGAAACTTCTCCACTGTGCCTAAGACCGAGCTGCGATGGAGAAGATGGAAGTACCCAGCTTGCACGAAAAAAAGGGCCTGTTACTCAAGGGAGAGGGCCTCCGCTTCAGGGGAAGAAGGCTTCTTTGGGAAGGTTACCTGGCCACCGGGCGTAGCGCCGCAGCCGTTATGAAAAAAAAGCGGGAGGGTGTAGGGGAGAGGGATGACGGACCCGGAACAAAAAGCAATCATCTTTTGTTAGAGCGTACTGTCATGAAAACAACCGCGGGCTGCCGGACACTGGGTCATCGGCTGGGAGGAACACCCACCTGGTATTGCCAAAGGAACTGTGGGAACGTTATCTCTCTTGGCCAGGGAGCGTGCCTGCCATCTTGTGTCAAAAGTGGGGGCACAACCCCTAAGGTGGTCTTTCCCGGGACGGCAGGAGCGTCTGGCCCCGGGGCGGCGTGCGGCCCGGGGGAGCGCCGGAGGGTGCGGGATGGCCCGGGGAGAGGGAATCCGTTGCGTTCGGGAGGGAGGCCGGCTCCGGTTCACGTGGTCCTGGAGGGGGGGGGGCAGCCTATCTTCACACCCACTTAGGAGGATAAAAGAGGCCCGGCCCCCGCCCCGGATCCAAACCCCCGCACCGTAGCCGGAAAGGAAATGAGCCAGCGCCCGCAGAGCCCCTCCCCAACAAGAAACGCACGCCAGTCGACAGAAAAGAAAGTCGCCCGCCCCCCGTTCCCAAAAGCCGCGCCTTCTTCCCAAAACCGTTTGTCGTGGGGGGGGGAACTACGACGTCAGGAAGAGAAGGCATGCTTTCCTTGCAACAGGAGTACGAAAAAGGGAAATTCCGTGAATAAAAAAGGGGGGGGGCCACCTCCACTCAGCCTATTGACCCAGGTCCGCCAGTGATCATTAGCGCAGCCCGGCACCCAAGGGAGAGGGACACCCGTTGGGTGAACCGTAGCGCGCAAGCAGGTCATCACCGCGGGATTTCTACAACCCCCTTGGGGAACCCCCAGGAACCTACCAAAAGGCTGCCACAGGGGGAAAGAGGGGAACCGGCTAAAGGGGCAAGGAAAATGTCCCCTTAATTGGGGGGAAAAATGGTAATATAGAATGAATCGCGCTGGAAGGCAACTCAGGCCAGAACGGGATCAGAGAGGACTCCTCCCTGAAAGAGAGCCTGGGGACTAGATGGGGGGGGGGGTGCACTCCGACTACCCATGTTCGTGGAGGGCCGGTTGGAAAGGTGAAGGGGAAGACCGATAACCGAGAAACGAACCAACGCAGCGCGGGGCACCTCGGGGAGGGTCACCCACCGGGGAAATAAGGGAAAAAAAGAGTCAATCGAAAAGAAAATGAAAAAAGAAGCATGTATCGGAAAGAAAAGGGTGCCTAGCAAGCGTGATCATGGACCGCCCAAAAGGATCTGTACCGTGGTAGGGGAAAAAATCAGGAGAAAGGGCAAATCAAAGAGGAAATCGTACATCCGGCCAAGAAGGGCCGTGATGATCGCGCTCAGAGCCGGCGGGTCTGGGGAAAGGAGAGCAAGCGAAGTGGAAGAGAATCAAAAAAGAAGGAGGATGAAAGAGGTGAATAATAGAAATGATCTCCTGGCAGGCGAGAGAAGGAGGAGCGCTAAATCCCTTCCCTGGAGTTAGGACCGGCTGTCATTGTCTACCTGTGCCGGGGAAGGAGAGGGAGCAAGAAGAAAGTCGAACTCAGATCGGCCAGACATCTGCAAAATAGGAAGAGAAAATCCACCGGAACCTGCGAAGAGGAACTCATGCGAAAGGGGAGACTCGGCGAGAGCCTGGAAAAAAGGACTCACCAAAGGTTAAATCGGGGACCATCCCCGGAATTGTGTCCGAAGGCAGGACAACCGTTAAATTCGGTGTTCCAAACGGTGAAGTAAGCAATCAAAAAAACAACACAACTGCACGTCACAGAGTCTGGCGCGCAAGGATGAATAGGGGCCAGGCAATCGGAGATCTTTCCTCGTAAGAAAAAGATGCCCGAATTTGCCTGACAGGAGGAGATTCAAGGATAAGAGAGGTACCCGCGGAGAACTTCCGGTGTACAAAGAGGCAGGTCCAGGAAGCCGCCTTGAAAAATCAGCTGGACTGGAATTAAGGGGAAAAGTGGGGGCCGGGTATGCACTCCGCAGGAGGGGGCCGCTGGACTGGAAGGCTCGGACAAACCTAACTGGTACGCCCACTTGGAGCTGCGTAATGAACAAGGAGGCCTTACAGGCTTCCGTGGCGGCTACCCACGTGGGAACAGGAAGGGGGGGCACGCCAAGTTACCCGCTTGACCGGCACACTTCCGAATAAGGGGACGTTGTCACAAAAAACGGTGGAGCGTCCGTGCGGCCCGTCGCGGCGTTCTGTCCCAGGCCGCGTGCGGTCTCCGGAGGCCCGAGCGCGGGTTGGTCGTGTGCCGTCTCGACCGGGCTCCTGGGAGGGGAAGACTCAATGCCTCCTAAGGAGGGAACAAGAGAGATATCTGATCAAAACCGGATCCCGGCCCAGGAGAAAGGCCCCGCCCGTTCGACCATCAAGGGGCCCGGCAGACAAACAAAACGCCCCAGGGACCGAAAAAGCCCGCCCGACACCTTAACACCGTTTGTCTTTTTTTGGGGACATTCTACCGGCCGAATGCCGGGGGCCTGCCAAAAAGGAAAAGAAAAACCTGTAAGAAGTACCACGGTGGGCCGCCGGCCACGAGATGGAAAAAGGCCTTCAAATGAGGCATTCACCCAAACGAATCTGGGCGGCAACAAGGGTGCAGGAAAAAAATCTCTCCCCGCAAGCAGGGGGGAACGGGAGGAAAATGGGAGAAACCACTGTGACCCGGTCCCCAAATCCAGCCTGCTGAAACGCGAAGAGGGGGGAACGCTGACTGGCAAAGGGGGAAGTTCACAGGACGGGCAAAGCTGGGAACAGCGGATCGAAATTTTAGAGCTGCAAACACCGTCAGGCCGAATTCAAAAAAACGGGTGATCAAAAAAAAAGCACTCCGGACATCTAGGGGCCGTTCTTTTTTCGCACTCCGAACCCCTTTCGCCGGCGGGGTCCAAGGGGTCGAAGGGTCCGGGAAAAAGAGGGACCAAAAAGTTTGAATGGACAACGAACATCAAAAAGAGGAAAAATGGTAAAGGTAAAAATCACCTGTGTAAAGGAGTGGACGTAAGACGACAGAAACTCCTTAGGGGGGAAATCCAAGGGATCATTTGTAGTCAGGTTCTCCCTTCAAAAGGTAAGGCCGGGCGAGCACTGTGATCAGGAAGATGGGTTCTGCTTGGGGGAATCCGGAGCAAAAATTCAAACCATCTCTTCCTAAGCCGGTCCCGAGACGGCAGGAAAAAAAGCGCTCAGAGGCAAAAAAAAGGAACGGTGGAGATTTACTCAGAAAAGAGAATTAATATCTCTAAACGGAGAAAAAATTCGACATACAGCTGATCGCCCTGGAGGGCAAAATCCGAAAAGGGCTGGGCACGAATAAACGTTCCCGAGGACCAAATTTCCGCAAGCGTATACCTTTGCCCCTGGCCCGATGGAGGGCCCGAAAGAAAAAATAGTTCCAAAAGGATCACGGCGAAAAAACAGGAAATCAGGAGCCGCTCCAGAACGAAAAATTCCCCAGCAACGGCATATGTACCTAAATCGCTGAGAGAGATCGACCTTACGAGGGGACCAGATAAACCACGAGGGAAAACATAAATCGCAGAACTGGAAGGGTGGTTTCCCGGGTCGTCATACCCAGTACAGGCCTTCGTGGAAAAACGTTGAGAAAGCACAAGGAAAAAAGGGTTTTCTAAACTTAAAATGTGAAGAACCAAATAGGAGAACAAGCTCGGAAGCGAGGCAGGAGTTCGGAAGAGACCCTTGGAAAGGGCTGCAAAACCGAAAATGCAAGAGAATCGTAAAAAATTAATAAGGTTTTTTGGTTGACATAAGAATAGGCAAGTGTAGAAAGACAGAAAAGTGACAAAGGGCAGCAGGCGAGGGGGGCAGGGGGGAAGGCCTATATGCATCAGTGGAAAGGGACCTGAATGCAACAAGACGCTCACGGAGACCGAACTTTTAAAAAGGGGGTGGCACTGCGTAAATGCATGAGGAAAAAAGGGTATTCCTGAGGGGGAAAAGGTCGTTCCGCAGAAAGGGGGCATGGAAAGACTTTTCGAAAACAAGGCCTGCCTGCCTGGGAAAAGGGGGGGAAAAAACCTCAGGCGTGAAAGCAATGCTGGGGGAGAAGGGTGCGGGAGGGGACAAGGGGGCGCCCAGGTCGGAGAGGGGGCGGGAAGATGATTGCTCGTGCTCCGGTGGAGGGCTAATTTCTTGTCCGGAGGGGGGGAAGGGAGAATCTCAGAAAAGAGTATTAAAAAAGAAGAGGAGCCCGCCCCAGCACCGTAGAAAAAAAAAAAGGAAATCCCTCAAAAAACGCAAAAGGAACAGAAAAAAAACTGAGAAAAAAAGCCGCTCCCCCCTTTCAAAAAAGAAGAGAAGAGAAGAAAACGTCGGAGCTAAAAGTTGTCGGGGGGGGAAAAGGACGGTAGCCGCGGCCCATGTAAAGAAGGGGGTTAAAACGGAAAGGAAAACGAATGAAGGGGGAAAAGAAACGCTGTGGAAGAAAAGTCCTATGGGGGCCAGCCCTAGGGTGCATTACTCGCACGCCCAGCTGGAAAAAGGCTGTTCAAGAAAGGGGAGAGCATGGGAGCTGGAAGAAAACCAGGAAAGGGAGACCAATGGGTCAAACCTGAAAAATGAACATGCCCAAGGGGTCAAAAAACGGCCCGATGAATTAGATCACAGTCACTCCGGAAAAAAGGGACAGAAATAAATAGGCTCCTTGAAGGAAAGCTCGCGGAGGGGCACCGCATTAGAAAGGGGGTATCAGAGCCTCCCTTCATTCTATTAGGAAAGGGGGCGCCGGGATCCAGTGGTTCGAAGGGAAGGGGAACCAAAGGACCGGCTGGAGGGGTTGAAGAAACTTGTTACCCGGAAAGAGGGGGGAGGGGGGGAGGGAGGAAAAGGGGGACACCAGCTGACCTTCGGAAATCTGGCACGGGGTATGGAATGGGGGGAAAGGCTCTAGACGAAAGATGAAAGAGGGAGGGATGAACTCGACGGCATGAATTTGAACGGGGGCTGAAAGAACCGTGAGGATGTGAGGTGTAGGAAGGTCTCAAGCCGAGTCAGGAAGAAGGAGAAAAACTCGCAAAAAGACGGAAGCCGTACGTAGCTAGTAGGGGGGGGGAGGACCTCTTGAAGGAAAGAAAGCTCAAGGTAGGGAAAAGCGCTCGAGGAGGTTAGAGAAGTACGAAAGAATCTTGAACAAACGAAAAGGAGCTCTCGAAAAAAGCCATGACAAAGAAGGAAAAGATTTGACAGGGGACCTGTGCCCGTGAAGAAAGGGGCACGAGAAAGGACCCATCTCCTTCCCTGGAAAAAAACTGTCTCTAGCAAAGGATCTCGACCTCAAAGAAAACAGAGAAGCACCCGAGGACCTCAGAGAATGTCGCGTCAGAAGAGGGCGCTAGAAAGAAAACGGAAAGGAAACCACAGGTCAACGCGTCAGAACACAGCACGTGAATTTTTGCCCGATGGAAAACTATAGTCGGGGAACCGAAACAGTCTTAACGATAACCGCAAAACATGGATGAGAAGAAACACAAACCCCTAGCCGCAGAGAGAGGAATTTGCAGGAATCTACCACCCGGAGGCCCGGGAATAAAAGGAAAAAAAAATCATAACGTCGGAGGGAGGGGGAGAGATGCTAGAAAAAAAGGGAAAGACCTAAGGGGAAAAAAGTTGAAGAAGAAAGGTCATCTTGGGCAGAAAAGGGTTGTTGCCAGAATGGGTCCGTAGAAGGTCAAAAAACCAGGGTGTAAGAAGAAATTCTGAAAGAAGGGCAAAAGGGCAGCTCAAGAAAAAAACCCAAAGGTTGGCATTCTAAAGGCTTTCTGCAATCTGCAGGAGAAAAATATTTAAAGTTAGGGGTCCAAAAGAAAGGAATTGTCAAAAAAAAGGAAGAGAACTGCAGGAAAAACCCGAAAAGGAAAGCAGTCGAAGGGCCCCGGTTGCGGGCGGGCCCGTTCTGCGCTTTCGGGGATCGGTTCAGAAAGCGCAGGCGTGGGAAGAAGGCCGGTCTCCTTTGAAACGAAAGAGCTCGCAAAAAAGGAGGAAACCCCTCGAAAAAAACCGTTCGAAAAACCAAGCCTGCCAAAAAAAAAAAAAACCAACCAACCCCGAACGAAAGCAAAAAGGAACCCCCGGGGGAGGAAAAACCCAAAGCCCGCACTCCTCAAAAGAAAAAATTTTGGTAAGGGGAAAAAGAGTCATTCCCTGCAAAAAAAAAAAAAAATCCCTTCAAAATGGGAAAAGCTTACACCGGCCCTTTCGGGCCCGGGTAAAAAACAGAAAAAAGAAAGCCGCAAAAAGAAAAAGTCGGAGGCCGGGCACCAGAGGATTATTAGAAAAGAGGATGCGTATGTAAATGGGGCCAACCTGTGAAAAGAAAGAAAAAAACAAAAACTGGAAAAAGGAGTACAACCAGTTTCAAAACCTTAAGGTTTGGGAAATATAAAATAGGATCCTTGAAAAAAGGAAGAGGGGAAGACGTGGAAGAAAGGGACCCCGGAAATGGGAAAAAGACTTCGAGAGAGCGGGGGGTGGTTAAGGAGCCTAAAAGGGATTGGAAGATGTCGAAAACTTGTCAGGGAGGGGAACACGACTTGGGGGGGGATATTAAAAAAGCTGAAGGAGGAACTTTGACAATCACAATTGGAAGACGGCAGTTTTGAGAGTAAGGGAGAACGCGGAAAAAAAAGGGTCCTAAAGAATCAGGGGGGGCCTTAGAGGAAAAAACCGCCGGGGGAAAAGGGATTAGGAAGGATCAGGAACCGTTGGAGGAAGGCCGATCATAGGGGAAGACCAGAATCTTAGTACAGAAGGGTAAAACCGGAACTGACACCTTTCCGAAAGTAACGAGGGGGGTCAAAAACCGAAAAAAAACAGGATTCAAGAAGAAGCTGTCGGATCAAAGAACGACTGTCAAAATCACTGAAGTCTCGAAAGAAAGAAAAAAAGGGGTGAAGGGAATTCCTTCCAACTGTGGAAAATCCCAAAGGAAAACGATAGAAGTTCCTGACCAGGATCAACGATAAACCCTATGGAAGCTCGCAGAACCTCGAAAAGGAGAGTTAACTCAATTAAGTCCAGGTCGGGGCTATGGAACTTAAAAAAAGATCAACCCCCAAGGGTCCCCTCTAGGGAAACTCACGGGGGGACCCGATGAAAAATCTCCAGAAAATCGGTCCAAAAAGATTCGACATCAAAAAGCCCGACCTGCAGTGAGGGACGGGACAGAACAGCAGTCGCAAGATCAATGAGGGATTAGAAAGCAAACGGTCAAAAAGCGAATGCCCCCGTTCTAGCGAGGAGGGGGGGCTAGGAGAAAAGGAAACCTGGAAGGAAGCAAAATCTTGCGAAAAAAAGTTTTCATGCGCCAAAGAAAATAAGTGACCGGAAAAAAAAAAATCAGGGCACCGGCAGCCCGGTTAATGAAGAAAAGAAAGAGCTCGCAAGAACGACTTGTGAAGGGGTGGCAGGAAAAAAAGATCACGCGAGGGGAAATCGTACAAAAAAATTTAAAAAACGTAGTGAAAAGTGCGAAGAAAAAAGGCAGGACAAGATGCCTGCCTGAGAAGAACGTTGGGGAAAAAAAACTGGGAAAAAAGAAGTCAGGCAGAAAGGGGTTGGAGAAAAAAAAAGTGGTGCGACAAAAAATTGCGGCGTCGAGGGCGAGGGCTAGCAAAGCTACCGGGGTCTGGGGGGGACCTGAAACAAAAAAAAAACAACTGGGAAAAACTATCACCAAGGAAAGAATGCCCCAAAGAAACACCCTATCAAGAAAAAATCCCGAAACAAGAAGCAAGGAACACGAAAAAAAATCAAAGGAAAAAAAACCCCAAACGAAAGCCTTAGAAAAAAAACCGTGTGTTGAGTACCTGAAGGCCATGACGCCATAAGGCAGTAACATCGGGGAAAGGAAAAAAAAAGAGGTTCAAATCCCAGGTGGGGGGTGAAACCCGCAGAAAACAGAAAAAAAAACTCGGGGAGACCCTGCAAAACAAGGAAAAAAAGCCTGTTAATTCCGGGCCCCGATCCAGTACGCCCAGCACCGGCTTCTGGGGGAGGGGAAAAAATGCTAACCCCGGTCAAAACTTCGAAAAGAGGGTCAAGGAAAAAAACAAAAAAAACTCGTAAGTCCGGGGGGCCCCACGCAAAAGCTTCACAGGTCGGAGGAAACGTCATTCAAAAAAGAGAAAAAAGGGGCACAGGATAACTCCTCCGAAAACTCTCTGTGAAAACAGGAACAGGACCGGAACCCATGTGCCTGAAAAAAAGGAGGCGAACCCTTGAAAGGAAAAGACAGAAAAAATATTCAGGAATCTGAAAAAAGGACAGAAACCGCGAAAAATTTTCCGAGGTGAGGTCGCGGCCGGTTTCGGGGAAATGCTACGAAAACAGAGAAAGTCGCCTTAGGGGGGTCAGTTTACGGTGGGGAAAATTTCGAATGGGGGGGGGGGTAAAGAAACTTTTGAAAAAGCGCGGGTTCTCAAAAAGTGAAAAAAAAATGCAGGGCAAAGTCACAGAGGAAAAACTTCAAAAGAAAGAAAATGACAAAATGAAAACCCCGGGTCCCCGGAACGGGATTAGCCTAAAAATGAAAGGAAAAAAATGCGGCCCGCTGGGAGAAAAAATACAAAAACTCAGATATGCAGAGAAAAACACCAGTGTAGGAAAAAAATAATGAGAACAGAAGTGATCTAACCCCTAGACGAGAAAAAGCAAGTTACGAGAATCCGATTAAGATAAAACAACCTGTGACCTTGAAAGGATCAGATAGGAAAAAGATCTTCCTGAAAGAACGAAGAAAAAGATCGCCACGAGGGAAAACCAAATCCAAAGAGCTCGAGCTGCTCGGCGATCCTCCTAAAGGAAAACCCAGGGAAATCGTCAGGACACGAAAAAAAAGTGTTCCGGGGGACAACCTGGAAAATGGAACCGGACCAGAAGGACCTTAACGCACATTTGGTCGAGGGAAGGTGCAAAAAAGGAAAAAGCCTCGTAAGAATAAAAAGGATGAAACTATCTAAAAAAAAGAAAGAAACCCGGAGAAAATTTTCCCGGTTTTGTCGAGAAGAGGACCACACTTGTGCAAAAGAAAGAAACATTGGACGGAAAAGAACGCTTTAAAAGAAAAGCTTTTGGGAGGACTTGATAGAGTTTTGAAGACCACCAAGCATTCCCGCTGCTGGGCCAAAAAAGGTTCCGGAAGGGACAGAACCCTCTTTGGGGGGGGAAGGTCCGGGAAGGTGTCATCGGGGGACCTTGGTATGAAAAGGGGTTCCGAAAGGCCTTGCCGAATGCAGTCACCAGGAATGAAGGACTAGGGGCAAAAAAAAGAGGTCCCGGAAAGAAGGAGGGGAGCCCTGGGGGAAAAAAAGGGCCCAGGGGGAGGGGAGGGAGCCTGGTGGAAGCCGTCATGGATTAGGGTCCTGGATACCGGTGAGGTGAAAATAGAACTACCAACAAGAGGAAAAGAAGATCATAGGGAAAGAAGGAAAATTCCAAACAAGGGAAAAAGTCAGCCGCAACCGGAAAGGCCTAACGAGCGCCCGCCCCCCGGACCGCTCCGTCGGTAAAAAAAAAAAGGGGGGTTTGTCAGGGGGGTTCAGAAAAAAAGGATTACCGCGGAAGAACTCCTGGGGCATACCACGGTAAAACCCATCCAGATGTCAGGGACATGAGGAAAAACCAAGCTAGCAAAAAGCGGAAAAAATCCAGAAAAGCACCGAAAGGGGAGGCACCAAATGTCCCTAGAAAATTAAGGTCAAGGCGGCTGCCGCAAAAAAACCCATGAAAGGAAAGGCCAACGGCTGGGGAATTAAGGAGGTGCAGGGAAACTCTGACATCGAAACTGCGATCTGGGCCAGCCCGCAGGAAGAAGGTGACGGAAAAGGGGCTTGTTTCGGGGGGGGGAAGATTAGGGAAAGTGTCCCAGATCTGTTAACTTTCGGTCCCCGCAGAGTGGACGAAAAAAACCTTTGGGGAGAAGGGTCAGGCGAGAAAACAGCATTAATGAAGGAATGAAATTATTCGAAAAACGCCGGGTGGCTCGAGAAAAGAAAGGTCTAGAAAAGATCAGAACACGGTAGAGGGTTATCCTCCGCCCGGCCGTGAGAAAAAACATGATGAAAAAAAAAGCTACTCGCAGGAGGACTCTCCTGAGGGGGGGAGTTGAAAAAGAACGACAAGACTGCGGAGCCTGATCGAGGAAAGGGTCAGACAAAGGGAAAAATGACTTGAAAAGCAAACCCAGGAAAAGGAAAAGGTCTTCGGCTAAAAAAACCTGATAAACCTGGGGCTGCATAAAGGCTCGGTCCCAAGAGAACCCTGAAAAAAAGCTATAAGGGGGAAAGAGGAAGTTGCGGGAAGAAATTCGGAGCCTTCCACCCAGGTATGGACCCTCTGCAAGAACTGTTCGGAAGGGGAGTCAATAGGATCTTGAAAGTGCGAAAAAAAAAAAAAACGCAGGAGGGCTTCGAAAAACAGCCCAGAGCCCTCATCGAGAACTTCTCAGAAATTACGTCAGAGGAGGGGAACTATGATTGCACGGTGACAAAAGCGGCCGACGACTAAGGTAAGGCATTGGGACGAAAAAAACCGGGTGGGAAAGGGGGGGCCCGCATGGTGCAAATATGGTTGGCAGTCTGCTGAGTCTGCCAAGAAACGTGGCGGAAAGGGGGGGGATTTGGGAAGTTTCCGCGTAAGTCCGGCCTAAAGATTTCAAAAAAAACGGGAACGGGTAGCGCGGCGTGCAAGGGCGTACGGGGCGAAGGGGGTTGAAAAAGGCCTTGGGCCGGAGGGAAATCTCCCATCGAGGAAAAAAAAATCGAGATGAGAGGAAAACCCCGAAAACGAAGGGGAAAAGTCCCAAAAGAAAAAATGGGGAGAAGGGGCAAAGGAGAAAAACTGGCCCGCTCAGAAAGAAAAGCACCCCAGGACTTCAGCCCGTGCCCGCACCTTTGAGGGTCCATTCCAAAAGAAGCATGAAAGGAAAAAAGCAAAAAAAAAGGGAACCGGTTTTCCGCAAAAATTGCAACAGGACCTTAACCCGCGGTTATGGAAGAAACCAATCGGAAAAGCTTGAAAGGAGCTTGAAAGGTCATCAACGAGAGGTTCTAATGGCAAAAAAACCAATGCCCAAGGCAAGGAAACAAAATTAAAGCTTCCGGACCTGGTCCAAGGGAAACCAAATTGTCCTTTCATACAAAAAAATGAACCTCCTCTCAAGGCTCACCTGTGGAAAAAAAAAAGTCAAAAGAGCGGGGGAGGGAGGTTGAAAAAAACCATAAGGGGATGTCGAAAGAAAGGCCACCTCCGGAGGCTCAAAGAGTTTTCACGAACGAGAGAAAAAAAAAAAAGAGGTGAAAAAGGTCTAGATCCAAACACGAAAATCGCATGCGTGCAGAGACGCGCTGGAGGGACATGAATCTCACGAAAAAAGCAAAGCTCAGAAATGATCAGGGCAAAGGAGGGGGGGGGGGACGCTTGTGGGGAAAGAAAGATTTGCAAAGGAGACTGCTTCGGAAAACGAATCCCGAAAAGTCGCTCATGCCTACACTGCCGCGAGACTCCAGAAGGGGGGAACAACAACAAAATAGAAAGAAAACTGGGCTAGAAAACTAAAAACAACCGGCGACTGGGGGTTGGGGCTGATCAGGTCAAGTCAAGAAGGAAACTGTGCCTGAAACTGACGTTGGAAAAAAGGGCGAACAGGGGGAAAGCACGATGCACTCTCAGGGAAAAGGGGCCAAGCGCCGGGGAATCAGGCAAGGGGATGAACCTACACGCCCGGCTCGGAAGCCTCAAGGAAAAAGGATACATTTAAAAACCCTGGAAGTGGAAAATACCCTTACAAGAAGAACCCTCCGAAACAAACTTCAGCAAAACTGCGAGACCAGCTCAAAGGTCTTGAAGAAAGAAAAGAGGGAACGGGCTGAGCAAAAAATGGTCAGGGAACTCTAAAGATTAAAAAGGAAAAACTAGGCAAAAAAAGCTTGGTAAACCGCTGTGCAGAGGAGTGGGGAAGGGAGTGAAGAAAAAACAGAAGAACTGCGTGCTAAGGAAAAGCACCAAACGAGAAACTTGGGACTGGTGAAGAAAAAAAACTGCCGGGGACAGTGGAATCGGCAAGAAGGGGAAAAAGAAATTGGGAAAGTAACGACAAGGGGTCCGGGAGAAAGACTCCGGGGGGGAAACAAACGGGGAAAACTGCTGGAAAAAAAGGCGGTCGGGCCCCGGGGGCTGGAAAGGATTCGGGGGGAAAAATGCGGATCTGCAGAAAGGTGAAGAGGTTGCCGGGCAGGAAAGAGAAAAACCACAGGGAGATATCGGAAAACACCTCCCAAGGATTCCCCCCCGGCCCCCAAAACGCACCAGAAAAACGCACCGGGGAGAAATCAAAAACTCAAAAAAAGAAAAAATCCTCACAAAAAAGGACTCACGGAAAAAAAAGACCGCAAAAAAGGTTAAAAAAAGAAAACTACGGAAAAAAAAAGAAAGGAAGCCCCGGCAGGGACCGCGGAACAAAAGAAGGAAAAGCCCGGGGGGCCAAGGCCGAGGACCGCGGCGCAGACCTGGAAAAAAAAAAAGCGGGATGGGAAGATGTGGGGGACGGGGGGGCTCAGGAAGCAAGCGGCATCACACTACAATAAAGAAAAAAGAACCAGGGCCACAACGGGTCAGGCAAGATGACATGAAGACCAGGGAAACAGGAGCTTGGGGGGATTGAAAGGACGGTCAAAAAAAAGTTTCAATCAGGAAAGGCGCACCGCCCTCCGTAAACTTGTTGCAGGAAGGGAGAGAAGACTGACAGAAAAAAGGGTTCGTGAAAAAGTTAAACCGAAAAAAGGGGTTCTGAAAAACACCGTTGAGGGGAATGTGTCACCGACCTCTTGTGGAACACTGTTGGGAAATCTGAAGGAAAAAAAAAAAAAAATTATTAACCAGAAAAAAAAAAATGTAGAAAAAAAGGGCGATAGAAAAGTATCCGCGATCAGGACAGGCCGAAGGGTTCCCGAAGGGCAGGAAAAAGAAACTCCGGCCAAGGTCCGGCATCAGGTGGGTGTTTCGAGAGATTTACGGAGGGCATGAACAAAGGGAAGGAACTTATCGAAAAACCTCCTATAGGAAAAAACATCACAACCTGGAGGGAAGAAAGGACGATCTGGGAAAAGGGGTGTGGATCGGCCTGAAGAATCGGCCGAAAAAAACTTCTCGAACTCTCCAGCAGAAAAGATCCCTGCTGGGCCCATGCCGTAGGGGGGGAGGAAAAAATCGAGGAATCCGGAACGGATCACCAAAAAAAAACAGAGATGGTGAAAAATTGTTGGAGAAAAAAGACCAACCTGATGCAGGAGACCCGAATGCATCACCGCCCCAAAAAAGGGAGGGCTTCCTAAAGAGCAAAAAAATAGCTGCAGTCAGAACCTTCGAACAAAAAAAAAACCGGGACGGGGAAAGGGGTGTACGTCATTAGTAGAAGGGAAATCTGGAAAGGTTACAAGGAACGGCGGTCCTAGAAAACCCACAAAAAAAATTGGTGAAAAAAAAACTTGAAGGCCCCAGCCGGGGGCCGCCGGATGCCCGCTGCGAAGCAGGGGAAAGACCCGAAAAAAAAAGCTTGAAGCCTGAGAAAAAGTTTCAATCGGAAACCACCGTGGGCAACGTTTTCCGCGGGGAAGCAGTGGGCCCGTCAGGAAGACTGAAGAGAAGGGGCGTTGGGAAATGAAAAGAAAGGCGGGGAGGGGGGGGTTGCCCGGGGTGCGGAAAAAAGCGTTCGGGAAGACTTCAGGGGTGCGGGCTCCTTTTGCAGAGAAAGAAACATATGATTCGACCTTCAAGAAGAAACCCTCACACAAATCCATCTAAGCCAACGCCCAAGACCAACAAGCCCGCACGCCTGAAAGCCCACCTTTAAAAAAAAGAGCCCAAGAGCTCCCGGGGGCCCGGAAGGTTTTGGAATTCAGAAAGATCCAAGTGCGGTGCCCACGGTCGTACCAAACGTTGAAAAAGGGGGGAAAAAAGGTTTTGGGGGGGTCCGACCAAAGGAAATCTGGGGAGAAAGGGGGAAAACCCTCCAAAGCTTCTCCGGCCCAAAAAAGGGGAAAAGAAGCGGGCAAAAAATTTCTAAAAAAACCTGCAACAGAAAACAAGCAGGGAAAAAAAAGGACCGGGAAGCCATTTCCACGGTTTCGGGGAAAAAAAGAAAAAAGATTAAAATCTCGCCCGGGGGAAAGAAATGAAAGACGACGTACGATCGTATGAGGGAAAATCCTGGGGTGAAAGCGCCGACGCCGAAAGGGAGTCGTGGAGACTTGGAAGGGACACAGAAGGAGCTATAAAACATCTGAAAAGGGGGTCACCGAAAAACCGACCTGTGGTGAGAAAAGAAAATCTAACGGGAGAACGAAAAGAAGGGGGAAGGATGAAATCGGGGACCTCCGTGGGAAGGAATGCCAGGACGGAAGAGATTGTAAGGTTAAAAAAGCATGAACATTTAAGAAAAAAGCTTCCGAACCCTAAGAAAGGAGAAAAAGGACGGTCGCCGGCGAAGAAGCTGGGGGAAAAGGCAAATGTTCCCTCTCAGACCCCCAACGGAGGAGCTATATGCAAAAGGGGAAGGGAATTTCACAGCTCAAGGTTGCAGAGTACAAAACAACCTGAAAAAAAGTTCCCGGAAGGCCTTTCCATCAAGGGGGACTAGAACCCAAAACTAACCAGATCTGACAATGATACACTATCACGGAGGAAAGGGCTTCGGGGGTTCCAAAAAATTCGAGTCGGGAAGGAAATCCGAACCACAAGCCCGGATGCAAAAAGAAGTGACCCATAAAGAAAAGTCCACCCCGGTGACGTATCAAGACAAGGTTTAAAAAAAACACGCACATGGGGGCTCACAATGGGGGAGCCAGAAGCAAAAAGCACGGGGTTCCCTTAACCGGGATAAGCGAGCATTAGGGGGCTCAGTGCAGAAAAAGTCGAACACCCGTGACGAGGGAACGGGAGACCGAATGCGGGGGAGGGGACTCTGTGGGTAAAGGGTGAGAAATCCGCAGCGGTTATAGGAGAGAAGGCTCTAGGGGGGAAAGGGAAAAAAGGTGAACTCACAGAAGGCGTAAGGGAGACCTACAGGAATTCGACAAGGGGCCTCAGGAGGAGGGGGAAGGCACCAAGGCCTGAAAAGGAGAAAAAAAAAAAGTCTTTTAAGGAAAACGGGTTCTGACGTGCTTCGAAGGGGGGATCCCGGAAAAAAAGCTCCGGGGAAGGGGGGCTTGGCGAGCAGGAAAATAAAGAAGTTCTGGTGTAAGAGGTCCGGGATCACGGGGAGTGGAAAAAAACCCGCCACGAAAACCTTAGAAAAAAAAAAAAAAAAAATCCCGAAAAGAGCACGCACAAAAATCCCGAAAAAAAAAGGAAAAAAAAACTCCAAAAAAAAAAAAGCCCTAGGGGTTGGGTGAAAGATCCTAAAAGGATGACTTCAAATCGTCGTACCGACTGAAAAAACTGGCATACTGAAAGGGGGGGGGGGACGACTCCTTTAAACATATCCATACCAACAAAAAAAAACACAGGGGGAAGGACCTCATCTTCATAGCAGTGAAAAAAAAAAAACTGTGAAAAGTTCGGATTGGGGTTTGGCAACAAACAAGCTACAGAAGAAAAAGCGTGCGGGGCAGAAGGAAAAGGAAGATCGCAGGGACCACCGAAGTTGGATATCCATATTCTCAAAGGGGAATTGGCAACCCGAAAAAAGTCGCTGCAAACTCAAGAAAAGAAGAGGGCGGGTAGTGGAATGCCTAGGCGAAAGAGACTCCAAAAAAGAAAAAATTTCGTGCCAGTCTAATCAGGGGAAACACCTCCTGAAGAAATCAACCCTAACAGAAAAGAGAAAAAAGAAAGCGGGCAAACATCCTTAGAACCGCCACCAGGTGGGAAAAGGAGGCTCGGGAAAGAGGCGAAGCCTTCATGGAGGGCCGAGCTCCGGCCAGAACATTTAAAACAGGCCAAAAAGGTCTCGAAGATCAGAGGGAAGTATCACAAAGCGCGAGGAAGTCAAGGATGCAGGAGAAGGGAGGAGGAACCGGCTGTCTTCCCGCGAAGGGGCGGGTAAAACATAGTAAAGGGGATTAAAAAGCAGAAAGAGGCTGAAGGACTCCCAAAGGGGGACTCTAAACGGGGCCGATTAAAAAAGTAAAAATAATCGGGGAATATACCCGTGTTGGAAAAAGTCGAAGTAAAAGTGCTTAAAAAAAGGAGGGGGAAGCACTTTCTCTAGAAAAACAACGCTAAGGTGAATGACCAAAAAAAATAAAAAGAAAAAATGCCACAAAGGAGAAGTTAAACGAGGTTACGCAGAGGAGAAAGGGGGGGTCCAGAAGCCAAACGGGGAAATACCCGTACAGGACCCGCGGTTCGGCTCGAAGGGAACAGCGCCAAAGCGAGGAAGAGCGGGAAGGGCGGAAGAGCCCCTTCAGGAAAAGCGAGCGAAGATTTAGGTAGGAAAAAGCACTTCGGACCCGGACGCCTAAAGAACGTGGCAAAAGAGGGGGCAGAGGCATGGTAGGGTGGAACAAAAAAAAACATCCGCAAAAAAAAAAACGGGGCGAAGGAAAGACGCACACCGAACGGGTGCAAAGCATAGAGAACCGCGGGCTGAAAGCTCCGTGCACAAGGGTTTGTAAGAAAAAACGCGGTACCAAAAAAAGCGCCCGCGGGAAAAAAAGGGGGAAAAAAGGTCAGGGTGGACACCCAAAAAAGCGCGGAGAAAGCTTAGTTGAACGGTCGGGGCTAAAAGTCAACTCGGGAAGAGTCCTTTGCGGAAGGGAGGGAAGATCTTGGTCGGGAAAGGTGTCTCCTATAGAAAAAAAACAACGTAGAGAGGGGAGGACTGAACAAAAACTTATTAAAAAAGAGCCCAAGCCCTCCAAACTAAAGGGGACCAGCAACCCCCAAGGCACGCCACTCCAGCAAAAAAAAAAACGCCTGAAGGTTTGGTTGGAAGGGAAATATATGCCCGAAAAAAGAGGCTGGAAAAAATTTCCTTGAAAGTGTCGAAGAGGCCGAAAAAAAAGCTTTGTAATACGCATAAAGGTGAAAGGTTCCGAAAAGGCCAAGCTGCGGAAGGGGGAAACCCGGCAAAGTCCCGAAAGGGGGAAGGAACGCTGAAAGGGATTCAAAAAGAATCTTCTCCGGAAAACGCTGAAGGAAAATCAGGCGAAGCCAAAAGGCAGCAGGGGGCGAGAGAAGGGCCGACCCCGGGTGATGGAAGCATGGAAACGAGTCCCGGTTGGGGCGAAAGGCGGGGAAAGGAGAGCCTAGGGAAAGCCGGAGCGGGAAAGCTCGCAGAAAAAGGGAGAAAATGTAGGGGGAGGATCGCAGGCAAAAGGGGAAGCCGCAGCAGAAAAAAGTATCGGAGGGAACAGGAAAGGATCTTAATAGAAAGAACCTCTGGGGTATGGCTCTCAGCATGGAAAACGCTTGAAGAAACTATGGACTAAAAAGGAATGAGGAAAAAATCGGAGCAGCAAGAAAAAAAATAAAAAAAAAAGGAGTCTCGCTCTGTACAGGGTTCTGGAAAAGGACGAGCTGGGAAGAAAGAAATCCTTAGAGACAAGAGACCCAGCAGAAAAAAACGCAGAATACCCGGAGAAAAAGAAAAGGAATAGTAGCTCTGAAAGCGTCGCGCTCTGAAGGCAAGGAACACATGGAAAATCCCCGAGGGGGAAAATGTTTCGGGAGGTTCGGGGGGCGTTCTAAAAAAAAGGGCAAAAGGGGGTGTCACTTCGATCGCACCACTGCAGGAGAAAAAAAGAAACTCATCGAAGACGCGGAAAAACTTTCTTACGAAATGCGATTCAGGGGGAGAAGCTGAAAGGATAAAGCCTAGGGAAAGGTCGCGTCAAAAAAGTGTTGCAAAGAGTTACCGGAAGTTAAAAACAGGGGAGAACTCTGCAAGGAAGAGCCCCCGAAGGAAAGAAATTTTCATCTGCTTAATGGCAGAAGGAAACTTCCAGGGGAAGGGGTGTCAAAAACTTGAACTTTTGGGAAAAACTGGAACAGTTCATGGAAAAAGGTCGTTTGAAAACCCGACAAACGGGGGAAAAAAAAAAAAAAAAGCCCAGAGGCCCTTGTGGCGGAAGAAAGGCCTTTCGAGCGAACTCCTTGGGAAAGGTCCTTCGAAAGGGGAAGAACCGTTTTCGGGCAAAGGGAGAGACAAACACAAAAGAATGGAAAATAGTAGAGATCGGAGAAAACCCCCGGGCAAGGAACCTCTCCCGCACACGGAGAGAAACCCCGTAACCCCGGCAAGCGTAAAGGAAAAAAACTTGGTCCGTGGTGGGGCATTCCGGGGAAGATGCCCAGAGAGGGGTTGAAGACACGTGAAAGCAAAAAAAGTTCCGGCAAAAAAGGGGGAGCATGCAGGTACGCAAAATGCCAAAAAAAAAACGGACCGTTTGAGGGGCGGCAAGAACAGTCGAGAGCATCAAAAGAAAAAAAACCCAGTACAAAGACTGTCCCAAAAAAGAAGGGGGAAAAGCTTCTGGAAGACGCCAAGAAGAGTCACAGGCCAAGCGAATTTAGGGAAAAAGAAGACGTTTCAACGGAAGAGCTGTGGCAGGCCTCTTAACAAAAAAGGTCTGAAGGGGAAGAGGTTCGGAGGACCCAATGCCGTCATTGAGGTGACAAATCCCGGTGGGAAGAAGGATAACATCATCTTTGATGGTCAAATCAGGGAACCTGTGGGGGCAGGACTACTAAGGGTTCCTCGAGGAAGAGGTGGGGAAGGCTTAGCAGCTGGCTCTAAGAGGACTCTCGGAAATTCTAAATCCTCTAGAGCAGAAAACCTCAAGAAGAAAGACTTGCCCGTCCGTGAGGAGGGAGAGAAGCCTGGTCTGCAGACCTCCTCGACTCTAAACGGAGAGATCATTATAGAGGGAGAGGATCCCTACAAAAAGACCCCGCAAAAAAAAAATCCTTCCCGAAAAAAAGGTCGAGCTGACAGCAGAAACCCGAGAATTCCGGAAATGCTCACCCGGCCGGAACGACCGAAGGAAATGGCAGAGAGGACGTAGGAAAGAAGAAAAGGAATACATGGGGAGGTACAAGAATCAATTGACTGGTGTTAAGAGGGGGAAGCGCCAAAAAGGAAGGAAGGAAAAAGAATCCGACAAGAGGAAGCCGGCACCGACACTCGCTCAAAACGTCCACCACCCCCCCCAAAAAACAAAAAAAACACAGGGAGCGCAATAGGAAGAGCTTTTACAAGATTCGAAATGGAGAACTGGAAGGCTATGAAAAAAAAGGGAAGTGGTCACTAACTGAGAAGCTCAAGTAAAGAAAAAAACTGAAAATCCTGTCTTACCTCCTCCCAAAAGATCAACCTCTAAGGCTCCTTAAGCGCTAGAAGACGGGTAGGTTGGAGGAAATCTTGCTGAAACATCGTAAAGCCCCACGTGGGGGAGGGGAGCCTTGGTTACGGGTACGCCGCTGAAAAAAACCTGCCCGGGAGAAGGGAAAAAAGGTCCCGGGAAGAAAGGTCCCGGGGAGGCCGGGGAAAACGCCGTTGGCGAGGCGGTCCAGGGAAGGGCTAAAAAAAAAGCGTTTGGAACCCCCCAAAAAAAAAAAACAATCCTCTCTCGAGAGGAAAAGAGCCCAAAACACTGCCCCCGGAACAACCCTGCCCGCACCGATAAAAGGGAAGGAGAAAGCCCCTCGGGAAGGGCCAAGCCTCCCGAGAAAATCCCGCGAGAGCAGTTTGTGGTTGTGCCAAAGGAAAAAGCAGTCAGGGGAAAGGAAAAAATCGGAGTGAAAGAACCTGGTGAAAAAAAGGGCCCAGGTACTAGGAAAAAAAACGGCATCCCAAGGGCATTACGAACGATTCTTAGCGCAAACGGCATAAAGGGGGGGGGAGACCCGCGGGGCAACACCGGGAACCAGCCTGAAAAACAAAGGTTCAAGGAGGAGGGGGAAAGCTGACTTAATATTCGTCCCAGGGCACAGGGGACGCGGGGGAAAAAAAACTTTATCGCTTACTGAAAGGGCAGTCCGGGATTAACTATCGATGCTGAGAAGGATCCGGTTTTGCTCAACTTGTCAAGGGGAGAACTTGTCAGATTATAAGGAACATCGTGAACACAAACTGGATGGGAGAAGGCCACATCACCTGTTGTTATCGAAATCGCCGGGAAGGGAAGTAGTTCCGCAGAAAAAAAGAGCCGGGCATCGGGTTGAATGAAGTAAAGGGAAACGTGTGAACACCGAGGGAAAGGGGTCACAGGACTCTTAACTACCTGAAACCCGTCCAGGCTCAAACGGAGGGACTTCGGATGGCTCTCTGAGTATTGTAAAGTTCTCAGGAGCGATATGAGTCAAACACTCGAAGGCTAGGGGCCCGAATACCTGAGATATCCCTTTGGCGGGGGAAGAGCCTCACGAAAGAAGGCGAGAAAAAAAAAGGTCCTGTAAATGACGAGGGCTCGCCGGAGAAGGAGTCCGACCAAAAGCCCATATCGATGAACTCATAATCTTTCGAAGAAAGCACCACAGGGAGAGGGGCCAAACTTTTGGGGAAAAAAAGGGTTCGAGAGGAGGGGTATCCTACCGGGTTCCCCGAAGGAGTCACCCCGAACACATGGGGGGGAAAAGTCCCCAGGCTCATCCAGGGAAACAGGAGAATGCACCCAGAGGGCAGTAGAGGATCCGAAATTCAATGAGTAATAGAAAAGCACGAAAAGGGATATGCCAAGAACGCCACCAAGGTCATCGGGGGTCCCCCTGAAAGAACGTTTGCAAATCTGCGTGCGAGAAAAAAAGCTTGAGGGTGCAAAGATTGGGTATAATGCTATGGGGGAAAAAAAGGGCAACTCTACCACGAAAATGGATGCTTGGATGAAAAAGGGGAAGGAGGGGAATGGCGGGCCCACCACGTGGTATTGATTGTGCAGAGAAAAAAAAAACGGGGCGAGGCCGGGACAACCTGTGGGACGAGAAAAGGTCGGTGGAGGAAAAGGGGGGGGGACGGCTCGACGAGGGAAAGGGGTTGGGTGCGCGGGTTGGGGGGTTGGGGTGGGGTGTTGGGGGATTATCGGTCGTCCCGGAGGGAAAAAAAGGTCTGAGGGAGCGAGTTCTCCGGTGGAACGGGGGCCCGACTCAACAAAAAAGGAGTGGAAAAGAAACGTCCAAAAGAAAAAGGAAGACGTAACGTCCCCCAAGTATCCCGCGCCCCCGAAAAAAAAAAACCGGATCCAAAGCGTCTCCGAGAAGAACCCGGGAAGCCCCGGGGGAAAACGTCCTGCAAGACTTTTTATGGGTGCCAAACGACGAAAAATCCAAGGGGAAAGAAAAAAAAAAAAAAGAGTTACAGGGGGCGGACTAATATCCGCAGGGAAAACGTCGCCTAGGAGGCATGAGGAAACTGCCACCAAAGCTGTGCGGGAAAGCTGAAAAAAGCCGTCATAGAAAAAGCGTATGGGAAAGGGGGGAAAACGTTACCGCTAATTTCCCCAACAGCCGAAAGCGTGAACGCGACTAAAGGGAGAAAAAGTTCGTGGAAGCCATAA
>Ga0179593_1524723_pt1 | contig 22152 bp, 25 predicted proteins | sample CZODoug2_1_08_16_FD_185931 | JGI IMG/M metagenome (GOLD analysis project Ga0179593, IMG submission 185931) | Vadose zone soil fungal communities from Angelo Coast Range Reserve, California, USA - CZODoug2_1_08_16fungal (PacBio error correction) | ecosystem: Environmental > Terrestrial > Soil >...
AGGGCCAGGGGAAATTTTGGCAGAATCTAACTCGAAATCTTGGCATAAGCCCCGGTGGAGGAAAGGGGGCATAACCGGGAGCGTACTGACAAGAAGGAGGCATCGTCTTCAGCAGAAAGTGACCGAGAGAAAAGGCCCTCCCGTTTGGGACATAGTTAATAGGAAAGTAGGAAGGGTGTAAATGCAATTAACCGGAAGAACGAACGGAATTATTCGTATTCCCAAAGTTCGGTACTCTGGAAAAGAAATGCGAACCAAACTGAGGGGGGGCTTCTGACTGTCTTTAAAGTCAACTCCTAAAAAAGGGCGGTATCGAAAGAGTGGAAGGGGGATAACAGAAATTGAAAAAATTGGGTAGATCACGTCCGTCAGGGTTGGAGGGCAACTGTAAGGAAGACCGCGGAGGAAAACATGAAAAGAAAAGGAGTGAGCGCACGTCCTCGCAGGAAACGAACAGCATCACAAAAAGAGTGGGGAAAAACAGGGTTCAAAAGGGAGTTAAGTTTTTTACAAAATTCAAGGGAAAAGGATTCTTCATGGGAACTGTGGCGCAAGAACAAGGATCCTGGCGGTGCGGAATGATCTCGAGGACGTGTTTGTATGATGTAGGACGCAGCTCGCCGTTTTAGAATTGGGAGTGCTCGGGAGACGACGGGAGAAGTGGGAAGAGTTTTAGGGAGTGCGGGACCTAACTGAAGAAAGGGAATTATCCTACTTCGCAAGGCTGTCCCTAAGGGAACTTGAAGGGAATCCCGGCTCAGGGGAGAATAGGAACAGGAAAACTGGAGGGAAGGAGCACTGTAATTTTCTCACCGTATAGAAAGGATAGTAGAGGGCGAACAGTATTCCAGAAATAGGGGCGGGCGAGAATTGAAAGAAAGACCCATCGCATGGAAGAAAGGAAAATCACCCATACGGGGGAGGAAGGATACTCTGTACATCCACAAAAGAGGGACTCTTTGAGAGAGAAAGAGGAGGTTGGGGAGAAATCGGGAAACAAGGAGATTTTCCAGGGTCGTCAAGCTGGAGAGGGGAGGAGGGGATACACTTAATAAAGAGAAAGATGGTGGGAAGAGTGAAAAAACGGGGCTTTATCAGGAAGGAACGTAACATCCCTTCAGGGAAAAAAACGAAAAGGAAAAAATGCCCGTCTTCCCCGAACGCGTCGTAAGAGGACTTCAGGGGAAAAAAAAAAGGAAAAAAAAAAAAAAAAAACAAAAAAAAAAAAAAAAAAAAGAAAAAAAAAAAAAAAAAAAAAAAACAAAAAAAAAAAAAAGAAACAAATAAAAAAAAAAAAAAAAACAAAAAAAAGAAAAAAAAAAAAAAAAAAAAAAAAAAAAATATTTTTCTCGCTATATGATGAGACACTAATGAGAGGAGAACACTAGGAGCGACGAGGGCAAAGCCTCGTAAACGAAATCCGTCGGTGGTCCTGCTCGCGGAAGAGGGGGGGGGAAATTTCATCTATTATTCGTAAGGGACGGAGGAGGGAGGATGCGTGGTCCCTCCAGTGTGGGGATGAGTTGGGGGGATCCTTGGGGGAACCTGAAGGATTTAGAGAAGAAGAGGGTTCTTCCCTATCCTAACTGGGGGGAAGATAGGGGTTTGACAAGGGGAGGAACTGAATTGGATAGGGGGAAATGGGCCGTGTGTGACCAAGAAACCGGGGGGAGGAACATTCATTTTTTCCTTTTATAAGGGAAGGACGTTTTGGAGGAAACCTTCAGCGAAGAGGGAGATCAAAGGGTGGGAAAGAGGGGAGAGAGCAGGGGAAAGATACCGACAGAAGGGAATGATTTCTACTTCTTAAGGGGAACCAGTGACAAAACGTAAACTGGGAGACGGAAATGGAAAAAAAGCTGAGAAAGGGGCAGGATTACCCGAAGAAGGTTACGACAGAAAAGAGGGACGACAAGTCCTTGTTTTCATCACGAGAGGGAAGAGGCTACCACTAAGGATCTGTATTAGGGGAAACGGCGATATGCCCGCTCTTTCAAAAGTTTCGTGACAAAGGGAGGGGGGGAGAAGCTCCCCTCCCACACCGCAGAAGCCGGAAAAAGGGGTAAGAATCGCAATTCCATGAGGGGAGCCGGCCCAAGAAGGTTAGAAAGGTGGGAAAAAAGGAAACGCCAACTCTCCATCACCTCTGGGGAAGAAGGCGCGGCAGAAGAATTCTAAAAGGAGAAAGCAGGACGCGGCGGAAGAGAATAGAAAATGAACGATGAAGAGCGCGGGAAAAGAAGAGGACGTGAGCGCGTGTTTCTTTTGATGAAAACAGAGCATAAAAAAAAAAAAAAAAAAAAAAAAAAAAAAAAAAACACCGTCGGAAAAGTCACCGGGAAGGGGTAAAACGAAATCTCACCTCAAAAGGAAACAAAGCCCCACAAAAAAAAAAAAAATTCCACTTTGACCTGGGGGGACAACACAGCGAAGGATATCTCTCAACAGGGAACAGAGAAGAGAGGAGAAAGGGGGGGGGGTCTTCCCTTTTCATCGAAAAAGGGGATGGAAAGGAGAGGACTCACACGTTTAGTCGTTTGAGCGGCCGACCAAAATTCCCAGAAGGGGGAGGTGGGGAAGAAGGTGTTGTTCAAAGAAAAACTAAACAAGAGAGAAGGAATTACTTTCTTTAGAGCTGAAAGAATATCAAAAAGAGGAGTACTTTTATCAGGAAAGAATGTCAAAGGCTGGGGCAGAGAGGTGGGGGGAGATCGACGTCTCCTTCGAGGGAACCCGATTTTTCTGGAATGAGGGGGGGGGGCGGTGGCGGTCGGGGAGCAGTTCGGGTCGAAAATGAGCCGAGCTTGGGAAAGAGACGGGATTTCGAGATTGTCAAAAAAAGGTCGTACGAGAACCGGAGGGGGGGCTCTTTTGTTCTAAAAGGGGTGACGAAAACGTTAGGCAAACGGTATCAGAAGAGGAGAGCTTCTGGGGACGTCAATGGGCTGGGGGAGTGTCCTTTGGTCGCAAGAAAAAAGAGACAGCGTGTGAAAAGTTTTTCAGGCGGAAAGATCCACTTGGAGAAGGCACTGCGTCGGAGGAGTTCAGGACTCTCCCCTTTACGAAGGCTTTACAAGTTTGGTCAAGTTCTGGGGCCTACTGGCGAGTCCGGGGAAGCGGGCCAAGATTCAAGGGGAGAGAAAGGGAAAAACGCTCACAAGGACCGCGTGCTGGGCCTCCCCATTTCAGGAAACAAAAAAACCATGAAAGAGAGGAAGGGGAAGCTTAGGGGGGAGAAAAGAAAAGACCAAAAAAGCCGATAAGAGAGGGGGGCTCTTTTATCTTCTAAAAATCGTCAAAAGGTTCGTCCCGACGGAAGGATCCCCGGTGGGGGGAGGGGGGGAGTCATGCGAGAGAAGACTTGCTAAGGAAAGAAAAAGTCATTCTGCCCAACTAAAGGAAACAGAATGCAAAGGATTGCATAGGGAGAAAAAACGATATACACCGGGAGAGGACTAATACTATGAGGGAAGGGAAAAAGATTCCCGCGGAGGAGGGGCCTATTCTCCTCAAGAAGGGGCAAACGAAGGAAACCATAGTAAAGGGAGAAGGCAAGTCAAAAGAGTCAATCGTGGAGGGAGTCTCCTCTAAAAAAATGAAATTCCTCGGGGGGGCGAAAACAAAATGAACGAAGAGAATCACGTCACCGGAAGAGGGGAAAAAGAGGGGATTTAACTCCGCCTTGGGGGGGGGAAGTAAGGTAAAGACCAAATCTACACCTCTTGAAGACATAGAAGAGGGGGGGAGTATCCCCGAAAAAGTGTCCGCTACATTCAGCTTTCTAAATAATGATGTGGTGAAAGGGAGAGTGGACGAGTTGGATATTTCCAGTCCAAAAAGAGGGGGCGATGCTGCTTCAAATGGGGAAAACGGCATTGTTTTATTGTAGAAGGGGATAAAGGGGGAGAAGGGTTTTAAAATTTACTTCAAGTCATTTCTAATCTTCCAAAGAGGGGTCGAGAAACCGGGGGAGGGAAGACTGGAAGAAGAAAACTAGCGCAGCTTAATCTGGGAAGGAAAATGCCAGGCGAATAGGAAAGGGTGGCATGATGTGAAAGAGAAACCCGCAATCAAAAGACCCTGCAAGGAAGAGAAAAAAAAAAGGGGACTCATTCTTCGGGGCATTCATCAGAGAATTTCTTCAGTAGTAAGTCAATGGGGGAAGAAAAGCATAAACTCCTGGGGGAGACCGCTTTTCAAGGGAAAGGCGAGTCACTCCAATCTCTCAAAGTCTCTACATTCCTGGGAAAATCACACAAGAGACAATGAAAAGGCCGCAATGCAAAGAGTTTAGGGGGAGGGGAAGTGTCTCCACTTCATACGGAGCGCTAATTCACGCAGGAGACGGGGGCAAGAGGGGGGGAAATAAAAATCCTAGAGGAATCCCCTAGGGGAGGACTTAAAAGGGGGGGATCAAAAGTTGTCAGAGTGGAAGAAAGAAATACTCGGGCAATTAGGGGGGCAAACCTGCAAAAAAGGGAAAAGAAAGTTTGGGGGGAAGGGGGGGGGTTCTTTGATCCCCCACTTTAGAAAGAATTAACAAACAGAGGTGTCGGCGTGGGAATGGACAGTAAGGAAAGAAGGCAGGAAGTGTTGGAAGGGAAAGTTCTCAGACCCGTTTTGGGGGGCGAAGGGACGTTCGGTCGCACAGGAAGGCTAGGTATTAGGACAGAGGGATCTTGAAAATAAACGGGGGAAGGGGGAAGGAGGTCGTCTCATAGGGGGGGAAAAGAGAGAGCTTCAGCTGATGAAGTGAAAAAACAGGGGGGTAGGCAGTAAAAAAAGTCTACATAATTTCCAAGGAAAGGGGGTGATTTACTTTACCAGAACGGGGGGCAGAGTTTCGAATCGAGGCGGAGGTCTTAAATAAGACGCCGTTAATTAAAAATAGCAAAAAAAAACAAAGAGGAGAGTAGAAAAGTAAGAGCCTTCTTCTATTGGAAAAGAAAAAGGGACAATATCTATCGAACAGGATCGTTGGATGGGGGGCAAAACAGAGGGGGTTTGAAGAGAAGAAAAAGAAGCCATGCCCTGCTGGCCAAAGGGATGGCACCAGTTTTGAACGAGGAGAAAAACGCTTCAGGGGGAAGGGGGAAAAAAGGGGGAGAAAAGCTCTAGTCAGAGGCTACCTATCAATGAGAAAAAGGGGGCAGATCTTCATAAGTAAACCTTCACCACGGGGGAGGGGACATGGAGGAGGGTTCGGAAAAGTAGTTCTATGAGGGAAGGGGGGGGAAGTCTCTTCAACTCCAAACTAAGTCTGGGATAGGTGGTATGGAGATGGTGGCTCCCAGACGGAAAAAAAAAAAGGGGGTAATTCCCCCAACTTAAAAAGTTTTATTACAAAGTTGCCGGAAGCAGGGGGGAAAAAATAGGAAAAAAAGCGAGCGAGGGAAACTGCCTAAGTGGGAGAAAAAAAGCGCGCACGTTCCTCGTCAATCTTGGAAAATCAGAGAAAGGGAGGTTCAACTGTGATGAGAAACTGGGTGTGTAAAAAGAGAGTCGCGGATAACTGAAAAAAGAAAAAAAATCCTGATCCCCTTCGAAAGGGAGGGGAGATGGAGCTGTCAGACAACTTTGGTGAATGCACGCCCCAGATTATAGATCGAGAAAACGAGCCGATTTGCTGGGGAAAACTACTTGAACAGCTTGAGGAGGAGAGGGAACCCCTGATTTTCTGATTTCTTCAAAAGGGGGGGGCGGACATACGGGTACGCTGATGAAGGAGCCTACTTAACAAACCGAAAAGGGGGGGGAGGGGTCGAAAAAAATGGACCCAAAAGAGAGGGGGAACGGCTCTTACCATTCTAAAGAAAAATTGAATGGAAAGTTAATTTGGGGGAGAACCGTGGCATAGGGCCTCGGGATCAGGAACAAAAAGTATTTGAAAAAAAATCGTAGGGAGGGGAAGACTTTCTCTTTCAAATGGACGTCACCACTCCCATACGGGGGGATACTAAGCGTGCGCATCCAAAAAAAGGCCAGGAGAGAGCTGTTCCGCTCTCTACAGAGGGTTTGGTCCGAAAGGCACCTCGTCCACAGGAGCTTGTCAAAATTTGAATAAAGAGAGGATGGCTTGAAGTTAGCGAAAAAAATCCCTTCAAGAGAATAGGAACGGGAAAAGTATTTTGGATATTGGGGAGAGGTATCAAATAAAGGGTCAACTGCACACATGACGGGAAAAAAACACGAATGCAGAACTGCCCGTCTGCAAAGAAGATTCGTAATCGTCTCAGATGTATAGACGAGAGGAGGGAGGGAGTAGACTCAGGGAAGGGAAAAAAGGATTCGTGGAGCGAAGAATCCGATACAAGGAAACTCTTTACGTTTATGCTAACGGCGGTGGACCGAGCATCAAGTGCGCGCAAAAGGGGGGGGGTGGGAAGCTAGTAAGAAAGGAACGCGAGGTCGATGAGGAGGCAACTTTCCAAGAAAGGGGAGATTGTGAATGCTCGAAAGTCATTTGGGGTCGGCGCAGAGTTTGGGGGCGCACTACTAAGGACAGGCTGAAACACAGGGGAGAGCCTTGGAAAGACAATTTGGAAAGAGGTGGGGGAAGACCTAAAATATCCAAACTTTATTGAAAAGGGGGGAGGGTCCAGGTGTAGGTTACCCAAGCCGCGCAAAGTTCGGAACATTGGTGAAGATGAAGGGAAGGTGTAAGTCAAGGAAAAGGCATCATACAAGGGGGGGGAAAAAAAACTCAAAGAGAATTTCGAACAGTGTCGCTAGCATCGCGAGTAAGAAAATAAACTGAGAGGAAGGGGGAGAAAAGTCTTCTAAGAAAACTTGTTAGAGAAAAAGCCAAAGTAAATTTTATACGTTCAAGGATTTGACAACTGCGATAGAATTCCCCAGAAGGAACTAGCGGGTTACAAAACGGGAAAAGAAAGCAGGGAAGAAATCCTCTGCGACAAAAGAAGGACACACCTTGTACTCGGGGGGCGAAGCGCGCGTCTGGCCTAAAGAATACAAGGGCTGTCAAAGGAAAAAAAGGAAAAAAAACCTGCCAGGGGGAGCGGCTCCCTTTACATACTTCACTTACACGATGAAAAGAAGGGGGCAAGATTCTCATGGGAGAAACAAACCACTCGATGGTGGTCAAGAAAAAAACTCCAAAAGAAGAAAAACTGTGTTTTCATGCGATGAATCTTCTCACTTGACTCATGGCCGCAATAGGTACCGGGGTAGAAACTGAGAACAAGAAGGAAAAAATAGAAAGTTCATCTGCGGAAAGAGAAATAAAGGAAGGAGCGCGTTGTTTCTTGTGAGATGAAAGAAAACACCTAAGTATTTCACACGGAAGGGGGAAGGGAAGAACGACAAATAAAGAGATGAAAAAAGGTGTCACTGGAGAAAAACCGTGAATTAGAAGAAAAAAACAACTTATTATTATTAACATCTAGATGAAGGGGGGGGGGTCGTCCTTTGGGCATTAGCTGAGATCGAAAAGGGGGGGGTGCGATTCTTGAGGGGCAAAAAGGGGAAAGAGGGGGAGAACTTGGACTTTGTGCTAGGGGAAAAAAGAGGAAAACACTGAAACAAAAGGTGAATATCTGGAGAAAAGTTCAAATCGGTAGGGGGAGAGGTTCTAAGGAAGGGGAATTTCAGGAAGGGGTAAATTGAGCGGAGGAAAAAAGGTCCCTCTCCTTCAGCCACCGAGTTGCTGGGGTCTTGGGAACGGCCGTGACCAAGGAAAAGGGTCGTAGCAAAGGGGAATTAGCCGCTGGAAGCTTGATTCTGAAGAGGCAACGGGCACTGTAGAAGAAAGGAGGTTTTGGGGCGGGGAAGAGAGGGTTCTTTCTAACATGGAGGAAAACCGAGGAGGCAAGAAGCGGGAGAAAAAAAAGGAGCAGCAGCAAGAAACGTCAAAATTTTAGTGGGGTCGGAGGATCAAGGGTTGAAAACCCTTCTTTAGGGGGAAAGGGGGAGGATAATTGCGCACTTCGAGGGAAAAGAATGTGTGGCAAAGAGGGGAGAAAGTAGACCCCGGGGGGGTTTTTTCAAGGGAGGGAAAAGGAGAAACGAAATTCCCCTCATACTGAGACCGGTGCGGCGGAGGAGGAAGTTTCCGATGATGAAAGGAAAGTAAGCATTGCGGAGAGGAGGAGGCATTTTCGAAGGGCAAAGTAAAGATCCGTCAAGGGAAATACGAACCATCTTTCCGCAGAGGGAGGTGGAATAACGAGAAGGAAAAGAAAAAAGAACCGGGGAAATCACAAATCGGAAAAAGGGGGAAAACCCGATTTCTTTGGAAGGGCGAAAAGGGGCCGTAAGCCTCATTGAAAAGTGAAGAGGGAGAATTCAAAAGACTAATTGAAAGCAGAAGAAAACGAGGCAACTGGCGGTACCATTGGGGAGAAGACATCGAAAATAATGTATCACGGGGAAAGGAACGATGCGCGAAAAATGCCCCAAAGGACGCGGGGGGGAAAAGCCGTAATCATCAGTCCACTCGGAAATGGAAGCTGGAGCGGAGCGAAGTAAACCTATGAAAAAGAGGGGAAGCGTTCTCTTTGGGGAAGGATGAACGAGATCTGCGCGCAAAGAAAGAAGAAAAGGAAGCGCTTAGAGGGGGGCATACGGTCATAGCTCATTACAGGGGAGGACAAAGACGGGGGACGGTATGGGGCAAAAAGGGGCAAGAAGCTCCACATCTTTTTCAAAAGGGGGCATTTTATTAAAGAGTAATCCGCCGTCTCCACTCCCTCACGCAGGGAAGGGGGAGTACCGGGGTTGTACGAAGGGGGGGGGAAAAGGTACTACATCGGAAAAAACTAAGGGTTCTCTGCGGGACGTATTTCGAACGGGATTGTTTGGGGGGCGAATTATCGCAAAAATAGGGGTTTTCCTGATCATGTGAGGACGATGTTCAGTATGGGGGAGGAGAATGAGGGGAAAATAAGGATCTACTCGCAAGAACTATACGCTTAATCGGGAAGGGGGCACAAGATAATCGGGGGGGGGGGGAAGAAGGGAGGGAATGGTCCGGAAGCAGTCGGAAGAAAAGAAAGGCCATCCGCAAACCATAGGATAGGACTAATTAGGTTCAATGAGGGAAAAGCAATGTGGACCGTCAATTTGAGTGTTGCAAATCATAAACGGGGGGACCTACGCGGCAAAAAAGTCCGTCAAAAGGAAGAGAGACTTACAAAAATCGAAGAAGGAAGGGGGCTCAGGAAAAAAGAACTTATAAGTATCAAATCTGCCGAAAAAAAGCATGATGCGGTTGAGGGGGGCAAAGTTGTAAAGAGGGATCAGGGGCCAAACGGAACGAAAAAAAGTTTCCTTATAACTCAGAGCGGGGGAACCGTAAGATTGATTGGAGGGGTACCACGAGGGAACGAGTCAACTTCGAGACGTCGAATTCAATATGTGAGCAGGAGCCGGGCCGCAAAATCCGGAAAAAATCGGCGTTATAAACCGGGAGGGAAAATCATTTTTTGTTTCAAGTTGTCAGGGGGATGAACATCTCCTAAAGACCGAGGTGTCGGAGGGGGAGTTGACTATTCTTTCGAAAGCGAAAAGTAAACAGGGGGTTCCGGAAAAAGAAGGGGTGACAAAAGGAAGAAGAATAGGGCGTCGGAAAGTGCTTTTATTCTAGAGAAGATAGAGACTAGCCTATGGAAAACACTGAGGGGAGGGCGGTCAAATTGGAAAATCTACTGCTGAGCCGGAAGGCGGCGGTCTCGCTAGGAAAAAAAGGAGAGGGGTATAGAGCCAAGGAAGGGTGCTACTTAAGACTAGGGGGAGTAGGGGGAGTCGATGCCAAAGGGGTGCCGTATACTGAACGGGGGAGAGGTTTATCTAGAAAAAAAAAAATAGAAACATCATCGAAAAAGTCAGGACTGTTCAAAACCGAAAGTGTGAATCTAGAGGATCTTTAGAAAGACCCTTGTCAAAAGTCGGCTGGAAGAATGGGGGGAAGGAAACAACGGAATGGAAGCAGCGAGGAAACTTTCTAGTTAATTGAAAAGCGAAGAAACGTCACGCCCTTGGGAATGAAAAAAGAAGAGTCCGCTCTATGCTTAGAATCGGCAAGTCAAGAGAACGAGAATCAGAAGAAGTATTCGGCCTCCACAGTCTGTAAAACTGGGGAGAACAATTAACAACCCAAAGTGAAGGAGTTGGATCTTCGGAAGGTGATACTCTTCAAAAGAACTGGGGGTCCACCATTTCTTCTAGTTCAAATTTAGGGAAAAACGGGGGGTCTCCAGAGGCCAACTGTTATCAGGGGGGGAAAGAAGGGGCCATTTTTTTCCCCTAGGTACGCAAAGACTCGCACTAGGAAAAGGGATAGGAGTTTGAGTGAAAAGGGCCTCTCAGGACTAGTCTTGGTAAAAAAGGACCCTACCTATAAAGAAGAAGGCGTTAACAAATTAGAGGCGGGAAAGAACACTTGTGAAGCAAGGGAATCCTATATAAAAAGGCGGGGGAAAAGATTGGAGAAGGAGGGTTGTCTACGTGGTGTTGAGTAGAACCCTGGCGAAGCGAGAAACTGGGGCCCGAGAAGTCTCTTCCAAAACGAAAAGCGGCTTCTCGCAGAAAGGCTGAAAATGGCGTAAAGAAAGGGTGGGGAGGGGCTGAGAGGAGTACTTAATAATGCTGAAATAATGGGGCGTAACTTTCGTATGGCGCGCTAAATCGGAACAGGCTGAAAAGCCGTCACCATGAAAAGAAGGAAGCACCGTCCGATTCAGAAGGGCAGAGCGCGGAGTAGCTCTGAGGTTCCCGAAAGGTTTGCTGAAATGGGGGATAGGAAAAGAGCATGTACGTCACCAGTCAGTAAAACCAATAAAAGAGTTTGCCTACGGGGAAAAGAAGACGTGCAAAAAAAAAAATGCCGACTTTGAAAATCGACACTCGGGACAATCAACCTCGTCCAAGGCTCTTTGGGGAAAAGGTTACAAAGGGGAAAAGCGGACTTGAAGTTATCTGAAAAAAGGGAATCCCTTCAAGAGAAGATGAAGGGGGATTTTTTAAACGAAGTCACCTTGGAAAAAATAACAGAAAGGGGAAAGCACTAGGAAAAAATTGGCTTCCATCAGGGACACCTAACTCCTACGAAGTCGTCCTTAACAGTGTAAGGATCCTCCTGAGGAAAGCTGAGCATTTCAGGGGGGGATCCTCTTCCAAGGGGGGGACTTCTCTACATTTAAAATTTAAGCAGGGAGACTCTATCCTGGAAAGGGTGACAGCGGGGGACTCTTGAAAGATTATTACTATTAATTTACTCTAAGATTCGGGAAAAAAAGCTGAAAAGGGGGGCCCGGGGGAGGAAAAATGTTTAAATTAAGGGGGGTCTTTTGACGCGCTTGACGAGGGGAAGGGGAAATCTCAGGCATGACTAGAAGAAAAAAAAAAAGGGAGGACCGCGGATACATCTTGGAGGAGGTCAATTTTGACTATTGGACGCTAAAAAGCCCAAACGGGAACGTATAAGGGGAAACAAAAAAACCCCCCCCAAGTTACCCAAGACGAGGAAGGAAAGGAAAGTGCATGGTTTCGTTGAGAGACGTTAATGGAAAGTTTTTGGGGGGTGAGGAAAACAGCTGAATGGGATCGGGCATGCGCGTGGCCCAGTCAACTCGAGGATTACAAAGCCGCATTCCTCGCGATTCTCTAAATTAAATGCAATCAAGCGGAAATTTTAAGAGAAAGCAGAGTCACTTTGGAGGGCAGGACCACGGGGTATCCCCCAACGAAAAGAAGGGGGAGATCCGAATTCCTCTTTGAACGACCTGACCCCCATAGGTGGACAAGGTGGAAAAACCTCTGATCTTCCAAAGGGCGCCGATTGTAAACACAGAGAGGGGGGGGGTTTAGAGCTCGCGGACAGGGGTTTCGTGTAAAGGGAAAAGCAGAAACACCGAGATCTCCGGCGGGTCAACAGGGTTGCTCAAAACAATCTCCTCCACCCAAAAAGGTGTCTCGTAAAAACGAAAAAGAGGACTCCGCACCTTCGAAAAGGCCAAGCTAAGGGGCGACGACTGAGCAGGGGACCTGAAAAAACGGAATCCAGAACATCGGGTATCGAAGAAAAAACCGTCAGCCACTTTCAAAAGGAAAAACGGACGGACATCGGAACAATACGACAAATAAAAAAGAACGATGGGATACTTGCTGTCAGCTCGGGGAACCGAGTATAAAAAGCGAGGTGAAAAGAGGCAAAGGCACCGGGGACTAAAAGAAAACTTTTAGCTAGGAAGGGTCGTTCATACTAAAAAGGGGAAAGAAACATCGAAAAAAAAAAAAGTCGCGATGCCCTTGACCTTCTCTTCAATAACAAAAGTATCTCTCTGAAAAAACCGAGGAGAACTTAGAGGTGTTCAGGCAAGGTCTGCATGAGAGGAAGAGGTGCTATTTCTTGACTGAGACCACCGGAAAACGCTCAACAGTTTGAGTTGTAGCGGGTGGAGGTAGACATGAATTAGGGGGAGGGACCTCTCTTCCAAATCATTCTTTTCTAGGGGAGCAGGGAGAAGAGGGAAAGCAGTTCAAAAGGACATTGAAAAGTGTATCAAGGAAGCAATACACAAAAAGGGGGGTGTGGTGATTTTTGTGGGAGGGGTCTTCTTCTTTTCCACAGGGTGGAACAGTGCGTGTCCCACATTCAAAGTCGGTTTCCGTTTCTAGGTCTGAATGGATTTGAAGAGGGCACTTTCCTCAGGATGAATGGAGGGGGTTGGGGGGAGACTTAACGTGTCTTAAAGTGGATCATTGGCTGAGGGCGTGAGAAAAGCCGACTTGCCCCCCCTCTAAAGTCAATGTGGTTGAGGGTAGGGGAGGGAAAGGATCAGGAAACACCGGATGATTGATTTTTTTCATTTCTTAAAGGACCGGCTTCGGATTCAACGTCGGGAATCAGAGAGGGGGGAAAGGTCGAAAGGAAGGCTTTCGATAAAAAAAGGGGGGTTTCTTTGGGGAAAGAGGGTAAACTCAGAAGGAGAGGGTCAAGGTAAGGGAGAGGGGAAATGTACTCAGAGAAACTCCATCATGTCGCGAAAAAATTCCGGTCTCTGCATGTAGGATAAAAAAGTCATACACGGGGACACCATTATGCGGATGGAAATTCCTGGGGAGAACACTAATCCAAGCCCTTTACCATTCCCGATCTAAAAGGGGGGGCTATTTTTATGCCGGTAAAAAAAAAATTGTACTGAAACAACAAGCATTTACCAAGGTGAAAGAAGTGGAATAGGGGGAAGACCCTATAGTGCGAGAAACTCTTTCTCCGGGGACGGAAAATTAAAAAAAAAATTTGGCGAGAAGACAGGGCTAGGAAAGAAGAAAAAAAAACCTAATGTTATATGAGATACGTGGGCTTCCATTCACGCTTCCCCCGCGGTCGCGCATTCTCTCAAGGAGAGGGCTGGGGGAATCGGTAAAAGGGAGGAAGTCGGAGAACCCCTAAGAAGAGAGGGGGGAAATCGTTTTCTTCTCCTGCAAAGCCTAGGAGCCAAGAAAATAAAGGGATATGAGAGAAAGGGGGAAAGGGGGACTGTGGTCATTACTGGGAACACGGGCGAATTAGGAAGGATGTGGAAAGTTAGGGGGGTCTGAAAGAACTAGATACAAAAGAACACCATCTTTTTCAGGGAAGGATCCTTGAAGGAAAGAGTTTTTCCGAAGAGTTCGCCAGCTTGGGGAAGGAAATGGGGAAAGGGATTTATACAGCTGTAGGACAAGGTGTCTGAGCTCGTCAAAGGTGACGACCTGCAGGTTGGAACTGCGGAAGAGGTTAAGGGGATGTTATTTGTGATCGGAGGGTTGCCGTCCCTAGGGAAGCTCTGCCCTTACTTTGAGGAACTTGGAGGGAAAGGTTAACTCTCTCCAGGAGCTCGAGGGTAAAACGGTGAGCCATTCCCGTCAAAGACTGAATTGGGGGGGAAGGAAGGGTCCTATGGGCGCCGGCAATACACTGAAAGTTACGAGGAAACCATATTGAATCGGAGAATAGGATCAGTCAGAAGGGGGGAAAGCAAGGGAGTAATTCGGAAAGGAGGTTGATGGAAAGAGGTTTCGCGAGGAATTCCCTTTTCCTTAGGGAAAGGCACTCCAGAAAAACCGGCGCGCTAGTCCATGACATCCAGAGGAAAAGAGGAACTGATGGAAGTCAGCGACGGGGATCAGGAAAAGGTTTCTTTCGATGGTCCATCCACACTTCAAAAAAAGAATAGTCTGGGAAAAAAAAAAAGGGGGGAAAAATTGACGGAGCGGTTCACCGCTGGAAAAAAGAGAGGGGTTCCTGAAAAATCTATAACGTGAAAAAACCGGAGAAATGCTTGGCAATAGTCGAGAGACGCGGTGAAAAAAAGAGAAAAGTGGAGTCAGGGGGGACGAGAGAAACATGGAATAATTTTTTTCAAAAAGGGGGATAAAAAACCCCCAGTGATAGCAGAGGTGCCAGAACGCAGAGGGGGGAAGGGTATGAGTTTACGAAACCATCCCAGGAGAGCAATGAAGTGTTGTTGTGCAGAAACGGGAGGAAAGAAACAGGTCCGAATAGGACGGGGGATTCGTGAAGGAATTTCAAATCTAATTAAAGAGGGGAAAAGGGTAAGTAAACTGTGTCGGCGCGGGCAAGGTGTACCGGAATTCCATCCATGGAGGAACCTGGGCTAGAAAGGAAGAGTTTATCAGGGGAAATTCACATTTGCTTCCTTACCATAAAAGTCGATTCGCTGGGGATTCAAACAGACTGCAAGAAAAAATATAAGTATTTTTGATTTAATAGAACAACAACAACTTATTATGGGAGTCACATATCTCCATCGAAAAAAAAAAAACCACTTCGTCTAGTTCTAGCCATGGTGGGGGGGTTCGTCTAAATCGAAATAGCTGTTCATTAAGTCAAGGGTCAAATTCTTGGACATGTGGGTGCCAGGAAAGAAAACTCGCTTCACGGAGACCGACTGAACGCGTACCGACCGCCACTACCTTTGAAAACATAGGACTAGTAAGTCTAAGAGACTATGACATAGGGGAAGTATAGAATTCGGCCTGAACCAAAACCCCTTTCTCTTGTGGGTGCGAAAACCCCAAACACTTCATTGGAAGGAGGCGCTTAAAGGAAACGAAGAAAACTCAAAAAAATCTTGCAATGTTAAGGGCGGGAATCACGGTGGGTAGAAAAAGAAAATTATTCCCCAGTTTATCAAGAAGGGGAGTTCAAAAGGAACCTCGGGAGACCAAGCATCGGCCGGAGGGGTGGTATCTCGTCGCTCACAAAAGGAAACTACCAGAATTGGAGGAAAAGAGGGAAAATCTACTAGGGGGGTTCCCTCGGGACAAACCAGATTCGCTGCTCGCGTGACACGGTTGTAAAGGAGCCCCGGCGACTGGAGGGGGCGCGATTTAGACGGGGAAGAAGGGGTTAGAAGGGGAAAAAGCATCTCCACGGGGGCAAGAGAGGGCTTTCTCTTAAAAATGTTTCTACAGGGCTCACCGGAGTGTCTGATTGAAGAGAGGGAAGGGGGAAAGTACTTAGCTGTTGGACTTAGAAAGAACTGCCTTACTAGGTCAAAGGGAATTTATTAGGCGGCGCGATACGGAAAAGATTAACTCCTTCCAAGTTAGTGATGACGAAGGACAAAAGGTTTGGAGCGGAAGGAGAGTCTGGGGAAGTATGCTAGGAAAAAAAGAGGGGAATCCACGGTTTCTGGGAGATACGAATGCAGGGAAAGAAAAAAACGCAGGGAAGGAAAAATAATCAAAGAAAAGGGGGGGACTAAGGACATCCACCCACAAAAAAGGGTCTACCTACTCTTGAGCTCGAACCGCGGGGGGGGGGGGGGACGAGCAAGCACCGCCACCTAGATGGCCGCACAGGGAAAATCAGAGTTCTCGGCCGGAAGGTTAGCTAAAGATCCCTTCAAGAGAGGACCTGATAAAAATATTGGGGGGTGGGGGCGAGGTCTTAAAAGGGTCAGACTTAAAAAAGAGGGGGACCAAGGAAAAAAATCTGTCTGCCCGGTCTGAAAAACTGATTCGAATCTGGTTCAAAAGGGAGTGTGACGCGGAAGGGAAGGGGAGAAAGATTGACGAGGACGACGGCGGGGAGGGCGCCGAATACATTTCCGGGGAAGGACGTGATGCTCAAGGAACCAGCGGGCCCGGGGAGGGAGGAGCAAGGTAAAGAGAAAAAGAAAAAAAAAGGTGGAATTTCCGATATAGGTACTCGAGTGAGTTCTTTGGACACTTTGCAAAAGGGGGGAAATTGGAATGCCGCAATGGGACTGGGGTCCGAGGAAGGACAAGAGTTTTAAGGGGATCATGCGGGAAAGAAAAACGTACCACCTGAGAAAGGAATAATCTGAGGGTATACAAGGGGGGACGAGGGGAAAGTCAAAAAAGGGAAATGGTCCAGGGGGGGGTCGTTTATTTTCAAAAAAAAAGAAAAGAGGAAAGGGGGGGAGGTTTTCTTTAGAAGAGGAGGGGGGGGGGGGGAAGGGCCGGGGACTGAGCAAAGAAAAAAGGAATTTCGAGAAAAGTTTTCTCTAGCAGAAAAGGCGGAGAGACCGCCAGAGTCATAGGTTGCGATAGGAGGAAAAAAAGGGAAACAAAACTTGTGAGAGAAAGCGCGTAAGTTGAAAAGAAGGGAAGGGAGGGGTTGCAAAAAGGATCCGAGATTTCCGACCCTCCTTGACTGAGCTTTAGCAACACTGCTGAACCCCAGGGAACACGCTTATCGAGAGGAAGTCTCCAAAGGCCAACCCTGTCAGGAAAGGGGGACTGGCTGGCGCTGGTCATTTTTAGACCCCTCTCATTTAGAATAAAACATACCTTCTTTTTAACCCCGGAAAAGGGTTCGACCTACCCCTCCAGAAAAAAAAACCAAAAAGGGGAAGGATCCCTGGTAATAAGGACACTAAAAGAGCAATTCTGAAAAAGTCAATCCCGGCATCTCTGGAAATTTCTCGAAAAGCTCGCCACAGGTCAAAGGACCCGCCAGCCAAACTCATCCAGAAGGGTGAAAGTCGAAATTGGCCGTCAGAGCCAGAGGGAAGAAAGGGAAGGGAATTGAAAACAATTCTCCCCTTCTCCAGAGAAGAAAGATTTGCTAAAACGGAAAAGACCAGAAGGCGGGGGGTCGGTTGGGGGAGATGCACAAAACAAGGCACACCTAAACTTTTATCTGTGAAAAACAGGGCCGTGTGGCGGAAAAAATAAAGACGAAAATGACTGAAGAGGGCATACAAACTTCTCTGAATGACTCCCCTGGACCACCACCCTTCTGAGGACTATAACACCACAAGGGGAACTATAGAAACTGGGGACGGTTTTTGGGGAAAAAAAGGGGGGAGGAATTTCGAAGGGTGAGGAATCGGATAAGAGGGAGGGCTGAGGGATACTTCACAGAAAAAAAAAAGGGCCAAATCTCTCAACAGCCGACGGTTTGGGGGAGCTATTCGGGGGGGCCAACTAACAGAACATCACAAAGGTCAGAACCTCTCTCAAGTATGCGGGTTACTTGGGGGGGAGAAGTGATAAGATTTCAAGGGGACTTCCAAAAATGGCGTCAATAACTTGACTAGAACTTCAAGGAGGGGCCTTCTCTGCAAGAGAGTTGCTGGGTATGATTGTTGGATGGGGGGAAAAATTGTCTAGCAGGTCGTGGGGGAAGAAAGTATCACTCGAAAGACGGAAGAATTTCGAGGAGTGTCGAAGGATTCCAAGAGAACTGGGTTTTTCGTTGGAAAACTTGGGCGGCGAACTGAAAAATTTGGAGAGTATTGCGTGATTCAAAAGGGCATCCGAGAGATAACTATAAAACGAGGGGGGACTTGGGAGGCTATCGATGAAGCAAAGGTGTGACCAGCTTTGAGGGAGGGTCCAGGGAACTTAAAGATATGCAAAGGTGAAGGAAGGAGGAGTGTGAGATCAAATCGTGAAGAGGGTCTCGCCTTGAAGACGAAAAACAAGTGTGGGGAAGGGGGAGGGGGGTTGATGACGGAAAAATTAGACCAATCAGAGGAAGAAGGAATGAACTCCGGGGAGGTCCACGCTCCAACCATGGCGAGAATCCCGCTTGTCTGGGGCGAGAGTTCCACACTGAAGAACTAAGAGTCTCGAAAATTAAAAACGAAGGGGACTGCGGGAAGGGGTTAAAAACGAAAGCGCCAAAAATTAAATATTACGGAGGGGCTATTTTAGTCGTCAGATCACAAATGAGGCCCCAATGAAAAGACGGAGCCAAGATTGCTTTACCAGATGGAGAGTTGGTTACGGGATGAGGTCCCGCCTAAACTATTGATCGAAGAGGGGGAAATTCTTGCAAGTCAATGCAGCCGGGCCAATTGAGAAAAAAACTTGTAAAGGGGGGGTACGAAGCAATCTCACCTTCTAGGAGGGAAGAAATACTAACCATTCACTCTTCCACGCTAGCGCTGTGCTTCAGGAGGAACACGAAACGCGCATAGAACGTGTGATGGGGGAGAGAAACAAGACTCCAAAGGCTTGATCCGCGAAGGGAAGAACATCCTCTCTCCATATACAAGGACGATTCTAATACAGTATTGCCACCTTTGAAGTGCAGAAAGTTGCTGGAACCAGGGGCAGGGATGTGAAGGTTTCAAAAGAAATCGACATCTCCACGGGGAGAAGGAGGAAAGTGGGGGGGAATCGGGGGCGTTTTTCAGCTCAAACTTGCAAGAGGGGAGAAATTTAAAAGTTGTTAAGTAAGAAAGTGGCGAGGGGAGGGGATAATAGGAACCAAAAGGGGAGAAGGGGGGGCTTCAAAGAAGACGTCATGTGGGGGGGAATAGAAGTATCTTGAAGAAAAAGATTGGGGAAAGGGGGGAAAGAAGAAGAAATTCAATCTATGAAAGAGACGTCTCTAAACTGGGAAAATACTTGGGGGAAGCTCTCTCGACGATCTGAAAATTAGAAGGAAAGGGGGGATCAGAAACTTGGGGGGTTTTAATCCTTTGAAAAGAACTCCAAAAAAAAAAAAGGCCAGTTCCTGGAGTAACCCAAAGCAGGGGAGATTCAAATGTCAGTATGATACCGGAAAGAAGGGGAAGTTACCTCAATCATAACAAAAGCAGAGCAAGAACTCTTTTCCGTGAGAGCACGACAAATAGAGAGGAACCGGCTAAAAAATAAAAGGAAGGGGGAAACTTCTACACACCGAAAAGGGTCATCTCCATCTTCCGAAGCAGAAGGGGCGAGGAGAGGGGCGCACAGTTGGGGTCTCAACTCGAAACAGGGTCAAAAAAAAAGAATCATTTGAAACGGAGAAGTCACCGCCTGGGGAAAAAGGGGGTCTTTTTCCCAAGAAAAGCGCGCACCGGCGAGAAAGGAGAAATGAAGGCGAAGCGAAAAAAGCTTCATCCCCAGGGAGGAATTGAGCAAAGAAAAGAAAGAAAAGTTTGGGGGTTTCTGGGAGACAACCACGGGGCCACATCTCCTTAAAAAGGAAATATACGCCGAAGGTGTAGAGACGGCGTTCAAGGAAAAAAAGAGAACTACCAATGAAAATTTCTCAAGAAAGGGGAAAAGGAACAGAAACTTGGTGAAGGAAGGAAGTTAGCGAGGGGGGAATTGCTAGTTAATTATAATTAAAAAGAAAAAGGAGAAGGGGGGTTTCAGAAAGGATCTGTCGAGTGGCAAGGGACCTCATCGAAGCGCTGGAAAAGGGCAGGCTGCGGGGGAGTGCTTCGCACAGAAAGAAAGGAAAGAAGTGTCATACTGACCAAACGATGGGAAAGTCGAAATCTAGTCCAAACTTTGAAAAAAAAACCACCCATAGAAAAGAGACGCCGGGGCTGATGTTGATGGAGGAAAAAAACAAGGGGAAAAGAGAGAATCAACCATCAGAGAGAGATATTCCAAAGAAAGCCTCGATCGAAAGAGAATCGTCGGGGGGGGGGGGAAGGAATCAAAGGGACGTCATTGGCACCGCGCATGTGTGAAAAGAGACCTGAGAAAAAAGAAGTGCATCAGAAAAAGGAACAATTGACGGACGACAAGGGAAGGAAACGTTCTACAGGAGGAAAGGGAGGATTACGAATTACTGGAGACGCCGTACTTCGAAAATGGGTCGGAAGGTTTTTGCTAATATTGTAGAAAAAAAAAAAAAAGGCATTTAGGAGGGGGGGGTTGCACGCTAGTCAAAAGCCTAAAACACCGCTTCTTATCTTGCAATGGGGAGGGAGAACGTGGGGAAAATTGAAAAAAAGGAGGAAAACTGGCCAAGGGGGGAAACCTTAAACGCTTACGCGTCAGGAGCCGCAACTTCAAGCCTCTCCGGCGGTGTAGTCCTCGCAAGGAGGGGTCTTGTGCAAGCGGGCGAAAAAGGGAGGGGGGTTTCCGGGGGGGCTCTCCGTCAGGAGAAGGAAATGGTGCTCAAGAAGAGGACACATCGCGGGGGAGCTGCATCCGAAAGTTCTCTGGGAGACCATGTATAGATGGAGGTCTCTCCGGGGAGAGATGTGGCGTGGAAAAAAGCCTACGGAAAAGAGGAGGAGCGAGGCACAAAGGAGGGGGGAAAAAAGAAGTTTAATCGCTTGAATGAGACTACTTCGAAGATGCTTCCCTTTGGAGGAATTGAGGCGCTTGCTGCGCGATGGAAAAGGGCCGGAAACTTCAAGACGGGGGGGGGGGGGAGTGAATTTGGCTCAAATGCATATTCAGCTTAAGAGGAATAGGACGTGAAAAAGAAAGGGACCGCGATAGGTGCTCGAACAGACGTAAGGGAGAAAGGGAAGGGAAACCTTATAACCATACGTTTTTGACTAGAAATATACTTCTCATCAAAGGAAGTCTAAAAGGATCGACCCCTCTGGGGGGCCTAAAAGAACGGTAACAAAGAAAAGGGAGCTGGTACTTCAACTAATATTTCGGAGGAGGGGGGCTTGAATTTATCTTCCAGGAGCTGAAAGAACGGAAAGAGAAAAAGGGGAGAGTGGAGCGGGGGCGGGGCAACGTTAGTAAATAAAAAGTGACCAACGAATTCGCCACGGGCTGCCCGGGGCTGCCCCCGAACGACGGTCAAGAGAAAAAAAGGTCCGGGGGGTGCGCAAGGAGAGGATGTATTAGAAGCTGGGAAAAAGTGAACGATTTCCGGGGAGTGGGAAAAAAGGAGAACTCGAAGCCTATTCCCGTGACGAGAAAAGCTCTTCTAGAAAGCATCCATAAGGAGGGAATGGCAGCCTATATTATTAATATTAAATTGACAAAGGTGAAGAGGCTTTGAGGTCCAGCAGTTTCATAGTGGGGGGTGGGGATGCTCTCCAGTATGGGCCGCCTAATAGGGGGGGTAGCGCACTCTCTGCATGCAGCTTCGACCGAAAATGCGGAAAGGAGGGGGAGTTCAGGATTTTGAAAAAGTTTTGAGCGCCTCGAAGGAACGGGGGGAAAAGCTGGGAAGGGGGGTTCTTTTGCCCAAGCAAGAAGAGGAAAATAAGGGGGGGGGGGAGTTCGTGGACGGTCCGTGGGAAGTAATTTCCAATTGTCGCCCTTCCTCAAAAGAGAAATTAGGGAGGTCAGAGAGATCAAGCGATCAAGAGAAGGCCGCACAGGGGGATTCTTCATCAATTCCGAGCAAGGGACAACTTTTATAGAAAGGAAAAGGGTTCGAGAAAGGATCCGCGAAGTGCCGGAGTCCCGCAAAAAAAGGAAAAGGGGAAGGAAAGACATCAAACGACAGCAGGGTGGAAAACACAGCATGATAGGACTGACTAGAAAATCGTAGCGGGGGGGAAAATAAAGATCTCTCTTCTCATTGATAAAGATCAGGAGATGGAAATCAGAATCCCACTTTCGAAAGCCCAAGATCTCCACAAGTGAAAAGCCCTGTAATAAGTGCACTTAACATCTAAAGGGGAAAAGAGCTTTGCTTGCGACGACCTGCTCGCCAAGGGTGGCACAAAGGGAAAAAAGAAAAGAAGCGGGTGCAGTCGAAGGGACAGGCAGGGCCTCAGAAAAAAGTTCCTCAGGGGAACGGCCGGAAAAGGGCTCCCTGATTAAAAAAAAGGAGGTGCTACGGTGAGGGAAGGGGGAGGAAAAGACCTAATGCACCTTGTAAGAACGAGGAAAGAATCACAAAAAGAAACGTTGATCGTTTCACCACGTGGTCGTCAGCTGAAGAAAAACAGGTCTTGCAAGAGGAAGAATTGCCCCACGCATTCCAGAAAAGCAGAGGACCCA